>TARA_R110002073_G_scaffold283788_2_pt1 | contig 63004 bp, 58 predicted proteins | sample TARA_R110002073 | Tara Oceans TARA_R110002073 (sample SAMEA4397174) | marine metagenome | biome: Polar Biome; feature: [DCM] deep chlorophyll maximum layer (ENVO:01000326); material: water (ENVO:00002006), including particulate matter (ENVO:01000060) such as... | depth 40 m
AGTCAAGGGCCGTGTCGATTTGATCTGCTGTGGATCGGCTCCGTTGAAGACGACGATATCCAAACTCGCGCGACAGTTGTTGGTCCAAACCTGAATCGGCATCACGTCGCGAACGCCGGAAATCTCCTTGATCTTGCGGGAGTAATCCTCCGGCAATCGGCTCGTCGTTGGACAGAAACGATTTTCTTGAAACACGATCAAACTTCGGTCGGCGTCCGATCCGGTTGTCAGCCGATGCAATCCTTCCTGGACCGAGCCGACGAAACAGAACACGAACATCGCGACCGCTGCGCCGGTGACGGTTAGCAGCGTCCGCGTACGATGTCGCCAGAGTGTTTTGAGGACGTAAGTGAACATTTTTGATTGTCGATTGGAGACTGAAGATTGTTGATTGTAAAACTGCTATGCGGCTCCTGACTCCTTCACTTTTTGCCTTCCAATCTCCCCCTCTCGCAGACTCTCTTTCTCCCTCTCGCTTTCCAAAAACTTTCCTCGGTCCAGAACCATCTGCCTTGATGCGATCCTTGCGGCATCGCTGTCATGCGTGACCATCAGCAGGGTAATGTCGAGTTCTTTGTTCAGGCGTTGCAGCAGAATTTGCACTTGCTCGCTGGTTTCCGTATCCAAGCTACCGGTCGGCTCGTCGGCGACGACGACTTTGGGGTGAGCGACGATCGCGCGGGCGATGCCAACACGCTGTTCCTGTCCACCGGAAAGCTGCCGCGGATAGTGATCGGCTCGATCGCTCAGACCCACCGCTTCAAGCGCCAATTCGACTCGCTGCCGACGTTGCGTCGAGGATAACTTCAAGAGCAACGTAGGAAGCTCCACGTTCTCATAAGCGGTCAGTACGGGAATCAAGTTATGCGTTTGAAAGATGTACCCGAGATTCGCCGCTCGCCAATCAGCCAGTTTACTTCGTGACAGTTTCGTTACTTCAGTCCCGGCCACAGTAATCGTTCCCGAATCGGGACGGTCAATGCCGCTGACCAAATTCAAGAGCGTGCTTTTGCCCGTGCCACTCGGCCCCATCAATGACACAAACTCGCCCGCTTCGATGTCCAAATCGATGTTGTCGAGCGGCGTGATTGTTTCATCACCTTTGCGAAAACTCTTGCTAACGCCACGCAATTCTACTAATGCCATTTTCTTTCCTTCGGAAATGTCAAGAGTCGAAAGTCAAGAGTCAAGAGCGGGGAGACGAATGCTGGATTGTCGGTCATCATTCTGGCTCTTGCCTCTTGACTCTAGTCCCTCAATTCAAGCCCATTGTTTGATCGTCGCCGGTGACATGCACCGGACTACCTTGTGTTAATCCATCCGACCCGCTGGCAATCAATTTGTCCGTGACCCGCAGCCCCGACTTGATCTCGACCAAGCCATCAGAGCCATTGCTGCCGACTTCTACTGATCGTTGCCGGGCTGTTTCGTCCGAGTCGACCACCCAAGCGAATGAACCGGACTCGCCGGACTCAATCAGTTGTTTCGGTGCAAACATCCGCTCCGCTTCCGTCGCCTCGCTAGCCGATCGTTCGACTTGCGGAGCTAGAAATGTTGCCGTGACCAACATTTCGGGACTGACGCTGGGAGGTGGATCAATCAGTTCGACCTTCACTTCCAACGTGTTCTTTTGAATGTTTGCCGAACTGGTCGATTGAAGGACACGGCCTTTGATGGGAGCGGGAGAAGAAGCCGTTTCGATTTCCACTGGCTGTCCCGGCGTGACCATCGGCACGTCTTCCAACCGAACGTCTGCTCGGACTTGTAAGCGATCGGGATCGTACATTTCGATCACCGTGTTGGAGCTTTGGCCAGCCGTGGCATCCAACCCCATGACGCGAGTGCCCGGCGCAGCGACCAGTCGCAACACGCGTCCGTCCATAGGGGCGCGAACGACGTTTCGCTCCAGAGCCAATTCAGCTTGCCGCAGTCGCAGTTTCGCTTCGTCTCGAAGCGCGACGGCAGATTCAACCTTTGCCTCTGCTTCCTGAAACTGCCGATTCTCTTCGACCAACAACTCGCGTTGTCGTTGCAAGGCGGCCACTTTCCGTTTCAGCGTATCGACCTCCGACTGCAAGTTGGGTTGTCGCTGCCGCAGCTCTTGCATGTTCGCATGTGCGGCGGCATGTTCACTTTCCGCCTGTCGGACGATCCGTCCCGCAATCGCGTTTTCAGCCGCCTGCTTCCCTTCCATGCTGCTGTGCGCAAACTTTACCTCGGCTTCGGCCGCTTCGATCAAGAACGGCAATTTCGCCAATTCCGTTTTTGCTTTCGCGAGTGTGCTTTGGGCGTCTGCCAAAGGCACTTCGAGATGCACCGGATTGTCAATCCGAATCCTCGCAGCGTTTCGTTCAGCGATCGCACGGTTCAATTCTCCTTCGCGGATCGCCAGCGAGTTTTTGGCCTGCTGGACCATCAGCTCGGAATCAATGGAGATCAACCGCGCAATCGGTTCGTCCTTTTCGATAGTTTGTCCGCCGACTACCAGCAGCTCTTCGATTACCCCGGGAGTCAACGCTGCCACGCTGATCGCCGTCGGTCGCGGTTCAATCCAACCCGGCGATTGAAACAGTGTGGTCCCCGCCTGCTGCACCTCCGCTCGCTTGACAATTACAGGCACGACCGTCACCGACCGCTGCGGCATCAACTGTCGTCCCGCCGCCGCTGCCAGCAGGCCAACAAAGCCAACAATAATTGCTAGTGGCAGCACATAACGGGTGACCCAACGCTTGCGGCGCGGCTTCGTCGCCGCCGACTCGCTCGCGGGCGCGCGGTCGAGAGCCAGTTGACTGAGATCGAGGGGAGCGCTCATGGCTAGTCCTTCTTTACGAAAATCTTACTTGCCGCAACGGTCAGATTGCCTTGTTCGTCGCGCCGAGCTTTGCCTTTGACAACGACCGTCGACAACTCTTTGACATTCAAAAACTCACGAGCATCCTGCGTCACCGGTTTGCCAGAGTCATCGACGATCTTTACGGTCGCGATATTCTGCTTGACCGCGTCGGTTTCGCAGCAGTAATCCCACGGCGTCGGGCATCCTTCCTCAGGCGCACAGTACGGAACTTTGGGATCAACTATCGTGAACGCGGCAAGCCCTTTAACGAACGGCTCGCTCGAACCGCCAATCAAGCCGACGAGTGTGACGTCTTTGCCGTCTTCGGTTTTCTCGCGAGCTTCACCAACCGGCATCGCACCAGCTGGTTCCGTTTCAGCTTCATACTGCGTCTTTCCAGAGTCCAAATCATACCGATTGTGACTCGGCCCCTCTGCAACTCCGGTTCCATCTTTGCAACCAATCGCCAGCAGGACCAACAACGACAGGCCAATGTAAATAGTCGATTTCATTCTTAATCTCCAAGAGAAATGGGGAATTGGGAATGAGGAATAGAGAAATCGAGAATGAAACACGTTCCTCATTCTCTATTCCTCATTCCCTATTTTTATTCAAACAGCTTTCAAACTCGTTGCGACTTCGGCTCGCAACGCTTTCAGCGCCGGGGGTAACGCACCCAAGACGCCCAACAACAACCCAACGCCGCAACCGATTAGGATTGCCACGCTGTCGATGCGTATCGTGAACGCACCCATCGTGAATCGCACCGCCATGCCATTGAGCATCGTCAGTGCGATCACGCCAGACAGCAACGATCCCGCTGCCGCCAACAAAACGCCTTCTTGAACCAAACTGATCAAGATCGCTCGACGGCGATATCCGACCGCTTGCAACGTCGCAATTTCGCGAATCCGTCCAGCCACCGCGCCGTACATCATGTTCAATCCGGCAAAAATGCCGGCACCCGAAACCAGCACAACAACGAACCACGCCAACAAACGCACCGGTTTGTAGTGCTGTTGAAGCGATGCGTAGTAAGCCGTTTCTCGGTTCGCTCGCAACTCAAGGTCGGTGCGTTCCTTGCAGAACAACTCGACCTCGGCTGCCGAACTTTGGGGCGACAACAACATCGCCACCAGGCTTAAATCTTGTCTCTTGGTAGCTGTCTGAAAGTCGCTGAGCTTGCACCAGATTTCAGATTCGTAGGCCGCACCGCCTGCAGCAAACCGTCCGCTGATCTGCCACTGGCGACCTTCAAATTCAACGCTCTGGCCGATCGCCATCGCATCGTCCGAACTACCGAGTTTGGCCGCCGCGAGCCTTCCCACCATGACCTCGCCTTCGCCTGGCCAATCCCCGTCAATCAACTTGACGCGGCGGCGAACCAGCGGAGTGGACAACGTTACGCCGCGAACCAACCCCAAACCTCCGTCGCCATCATTGGTCTTCACTCGTGTCCCCAAATACAACTCCGGCGAAACGTTCGTGATCCCGAATCGCTTCACGGCTCCGTCCAAACTGGCGGTCAATAAAGACGGAGTCCGCGCGGCGATTGACGAGTTTTCGATGTTCTCTTCCGAGTTCACGGAGTACACCAAGACGACATCTTCATCTCCGCTCACAGTCAACGACTGCTCCAAACCACGGATGAACCCGACGACGACAAAGACCAGCATCACCACCGTTGCCAACGCAACGAGCGTCAATGCCGTCCGCATCGGCCGCCGAGCCAAATTACGAACACCGTATTCCCAGGGAAGAAGCATGTTTAATTGGAGATTTGAGATTGAAGAGTGAAGATTTGAAAGCGAGGAATGAGGAATGTCGTTTTCTCAACTGCCATTCCTCATTCCCTATTCTCTATTCCTCATTTCTTCGGCTTGGAAGTAAAAGTCCCCTCTGGCGTGACCATCTTCGTCGGCGTTTTGCCGATGCTCTCCATGATCTCCCAGATACCTTTCGGGCTGAGCCGAACGCGGTCTTTGGGGGTCAACGTGACGGATTGCTTTTCGATGCTGCACTGCACCTTGGCGATTCCTTCCACACCATCAAAACGCTTGGTGATCTTCTTCACACAACCGCCACACATCTCGCCCACCGTCATCACGGTGTTCGTTTTTTCTCGCTCGGCACTCGACGCGACCGAGGCCGTCAAAACAGAGGCGACCATCAATACGACCCCGGCAACGAGGCCGGTTCTTCGGGACAAACTCAACATGCCAAAACTCCTTTTGGAAAGGCACACACGGACAACACGACCCAATCACGCGCGAACGTCGCGCGCAGACTTCGAGCCATGAAAGATTCAAAACAGAGAGACGGAGAAAGAGTCGATCTTCATCAGAGGCCGAGTGCGTTCACTCAGCCCGCCTGCGAAGAGAATGATCCGTCTAGATCAGCCAAGATTGGTACGCAACGCGCACACTTCGGCCACAGAAAAATGGACTCGGTGACTTCAGCCGCTGATGCTCAGCGGCAGAAAGCATCGACGACAGACAACCTGCCGGCTGAAGTGACGCGGGAATGAATCCCACGAAAACTGTCGTGAGACTTGGCGATTGGACGCCAGCTTCAACGACTGCACCATCACATAGACAATCTTGACAATCGCATTCTCCCGACGGAGGCGATTCAGGCGATGATGCATCGTGCGAACAGCATTCGCACGACGCGGACTTCTGGACGTCACCACCGCAGTTGTTCGCCTGACAGGCGAAACAACGAATCGGGCAAGCCAGCAAGCTGACGAGCAATACGATGGTGAGAGTGAAGCGGAACATCGCCGGATTTTACTTAGAACAAAAGTCTGTGACTAGACCAATGATCGGTCATCCGATCATCAAACTTGGGCTTTCTTACTGTCCGAATAATAGAAAACGCTGCGTTTGCCGACCTTCTTGGACTTCGGCAGCGTCGCCCAAGAAACTGCCCGAATCAATGGAAACGTCCGACGTCGGCAGTTTGGCGAGCACGTCATCATAGAACTTCGCGAACCAGGCTCCCCGAAGTAGTTTGCCGGCCATCAAAGATTGTGGTGTCCAAAATTCGACCCTTGGATGTTCGTCCAGATTAAGCAGTTCGACGTTTTGGATCGGCCAATCACCAATCGCTGCAAGTCGCAGATCGTCTAATTTCGCAACCTGTGGATCGTTGCCGCCGGGAAGTCGGTTGAGCCGTTCGAGCCGTGCCGCCAATGCCGAATCGTCGATTTCAATCGGTCGCATCGCACCGACGAGCCCAATGATCGGTTTGCTCGGGTCCAACTTTCCCCACCACAAACTGGTCTCGGGGAAGACGGTCGCAAACGTATCGGCAATCATTGTGAACTCACGCTGCCCCATCTGATAAACCGGCAGCCAGAGGCAAAACAGTCCATCGTCGTTCAAATGCTCGGCCGCGGCAACGTAGTGCTCGCGAGTGTAAAGGTACCCGGTCTGACTTTCCCACGGCACAAACAAATCCGAAACGATCACATCAAACCGCTGTTCCGTTCCCAATAGAAAATGCCTTGCATCATCCGTCGTCACATGCACGCGATCATTGTCCAAGACGTGGTCGTTTCGATGGCCGAGCTCCCGTGCAGCAGCGGTCACATCGGCAATCAACTCGACGATCTCAATTTTCTCCGTTTCAGGATGCTGAACCGCGCCGGCAGCCGTGACGCCGGTTCCCATGCCGAGAAACAGAACTCGCTCTGGATCGGGGTGCAATAACATCGGCAACCTCGCCTGCCGACGCTCACGCATGGCGGCGGCTCCGGTTCCGCCGAGTCGATAGTGCAAATTTTGGCGGATATACCAAGCGTCGCTCTCTTTGCTGCGAGTCACGTCGATCCAGCCATAAGCCGATTCCCGACGCGTCAAGAACACTTCATCTCGATCTCGACCCAGTGTTGACCACGATGGCATCGCCGCCGCGGTCATCGCGATGCACAACACGCCGATCGTCAAGGCGGCCACACTCGAATATCGTTGCCGCCGAGGCCAAACCAAAATCGACACGGCGATCATCAGCACCGACGTGGCCAAAAAGCCGCCCCATAATCCGATCGTGGGAAGCATGATGAAGCTGGCCGAAAGCGAACCCAACGCCGCTCCGATCGCGTTGACCATCGCCAACGTTCCGATGACTCGCCCGGTCGCCTCTCGATCGCTCAGGACTTGCCACGTCGCCGGGAAAATCATCCCGCAAACGGTCACGGGAACAACAATGAACCCCAGCACCAATCCAAAGCCGCGAAGCAAATGTTCGACGAACGAGTCACCGGCCGTAAAATAACCAAGCCTCGTCACATTGACGAACAACGCCAAAGTAACGCAACAAGTGATTGCACCGAAGACACCACACCAAAACAGAATCGTCTCCGCTCGTACTCGCCTGACCAACCATGCGATGATCGCCGAACCCAACGCCAACGACAACAGGAACACGGCGACGACATTGCCGAACGTGTAAGTGCTGTTGTGAAAGACCAGTGAAAATAACCGTGTGTAAAGAATCTCGAGCGCCAACGTGATGAAGCCGCTCAGCCCCGCAACCGTCATCATCGTAATCGAACTCGCCGAGGGGCTCCCCTTCACCGAGCCGCCGATAGGGTTTGGTGGTTGCCTGACTTCACGCCGCGATAGACCAATCGCAAGCAAACCGATTCCCATTCCGACGCCAGCCGCCCAGAAGCTACTATGGCTAACGCCAACTCGAACCAGCAACAGATAGGTGCAAATCAGCGTTCCCGCCATCGCTCCGGCGGTATTCCAAGCGTAACCAATCGCTGCGCGACGCGACGGATTGCCTGATACGCGCGACAATGCTTGCGACATCAATGGCAACGTCGCACCGAGCGCAATCGCGGCGGGCAAAAAGATCGTGATGCCGATACCGGCGCGGCTGAACCATTGCCACGCCTGACTCTCGCCGTTCATCCACCGAATCACCACCGGCGACTGCAGCGCGTCGAACAACGATGGCACAAGCAGCACCCAAACCGCCGCCATGATTTCACACCCGCCGAACCACCGCAGCGGACGTCCGAATTGACAAAGCCGACTACCGACACCGTATCCAATCGCAAGCCCGAAGAACAGACTCGCCAACACCACGCTGCCAGCCAACACCGTGTGGCCGAACAATAACCCCGCCTGCCGGGTCCAAGAAATTTCATAGACCAGCGTCGTCGCCCCCGATGTCAGGAACAACCCATACAGCAGCGTCGTGGTGCGACGACTCGCGATGCATCGCATTGTGTGCTCCATCCTTGATCCTTGATCAGTCGTCGCGACACGCGTCGAAATACGTCCTGTTATTAATGATGGAATAGGTAGTGCCCTGGGTACCAGCGATGATGTCGCACCTGAGGTTGAACCACTCGATAGCTTCGCTGTAACGGAACTCCGTACGTGCCAACACCGCTATAATAGCCACCACCGTAACCGTAGTAACCCGACGAATACGATGGCAACGCCGGACGCAGAACTTGCACGCCTCCGTGGTGACCGAATCCACCGTGATGAACGACATGATGGCCGCCGAAATGCCCATGATGTCCACCCACATGTCCGTGGCCACCGAAATGCCCATGGTGGTCGGCGCGAGCCGTTGAAGGACCAACGAACGTGAACGCGGTAATCGCCACCACTGCGATCGCACAAGTTTTCCAATTTCTCATTTTTCAATTCCTTCGGGGGGGAGTTCGCTTTCGCAAAACGAACGATTGTTTTACTCAAATAAGGGGAGGCGAAGTCCGTGCCAAACAATGAATAGAAGCGTTTTTCCCGTGTTTCACGACATCGAGCCGCCTCTTGCCTCCGAAGAGCGTCATCGAATTGACGGCACGTGGTTGTCGATATGATGTCGCTTCAGACCATCTTTGATTTGCGAGACGCACACCGCAAATTTATTCTGGATGGAATCTGGAGGCGAGTTTTCCGTACTTTGGCACGAGGCCGCTGCTTACCGACGTGGCGACAGCTCGCTGGCGGCATGGTGGTTGCCTTGTTTTGAGAGATCCCAAATCTCACAACCCGAAGGAATGAAGATGCCTCGATTTTTTAACTCAATGGTCCTCACGAGTGTGGTTATTCTGACCGTCTCATCAACATCGGTCGTGCAGGCGCAATTCGATGATGCCCCATACCGCTACGGGCACTATCACTCGCCACATTCTCATCTCGCTACCCCGCACCAATTCTACAGCCATTCGCATTGGGACCACGGAGTCTTGATGGATGAACCTGAAGTCATCCATCGCTCCATCGAGCCGATTGGCAATGATTGCGGGTTTCAGGAACCACTCGCCTACGGACATGCCACCACGGACGCGCACTTCGGCGGGTGCCCGAATGCCATCCACTGCCCGCACGACGCACGAAACTTTGCCAGTCTCCACGAACCGCCATCCACCTACGCTCATCCCATTCGACCTCGCCTGTCACCATCGCCCGCGACGCGCCATCCCGACTCGCAAACCCCGCTACAGCCAAACGCTCCAGACCAAAACACATTCGACAGCCACAACCACGCGGGACACAACCACGCGGGACACAACCATTCGGGTCACGATCATGCTGGACACTCACACGCCGCACCGCGCCAGCCCAATGACGCCCGCTACATTCCGCCGCCAACGCTTTCGCGACCTAGTCCAGGACCGCGAGAAACTCCGTCCGACCTTCACTCTCGACCGGCACCGAGTCGCAACGTATCCCCGTCCAACGACTCGCAAGGCCAGCAGGAACCAATCAAAATGGACGGTCCACCACCGTCATTTTGATTCTTCCGTTTCTATGTCAGCCGAAGTCGATCGAAATGGTTGAATTGATTCAACTGCGGAGCAACCGCAGTCCATTCGCGATGACTAGCAGCGACGCTCCCATGTCGGCGGCGATGGCGGCCCACAGCGATGCCATGCCCATCAAGGTCAGCACGACGAACAAAGCCTTGATCGCCAGTGAGAACCAGATGTTTTGGCGAATGATCGACAGTGTTCGCCGAGAGTGTCCGATCAACCACGGCAGCTTCGATAGATCATCCGACATGAGCGCGATGTCCGCCGTTTCGATCGCCGCGTCGCTGCCTGCCGCGCCCATCGCGAGTCCCAACGACGCGCGAGCTAGCGCGGGTGCATCGTTGACGCCATCGCCGATCATCGCAACATGCTCGTATCGCGAAACGAGTTCTTCGACCTCCGCGACTTTGTCTTCAGGCAACAACTCCGCATGGACTTCGTCGATACCGGACTCTTTGCCGATCGCTTTGGCGGTGCCCTCGTTGTCGCCGGTCAGCATGACGATCCGCTTGATGCCGACTTGGTGCAACGTCTTGATTGCCTCGCGGGTCTCGTCTCGGATGGCGTCGGCTAGCGTGATGAAACCACAGACGTGCTCGTCATTGCCGATCACAACCACGGTTTGTCCGGCCTCCTGCATCGCTTCGAGCTGCTGACGAACTTCCAGGGTTTCCTGTCCGCGTTGTTCAAGATAACGATGCGAACCGAGCCAATAGGTTTTTCCGTCAATGACTCCGGTTGCCCCTTTACCTTGAATCGTCTCGAACGATTCGGCTGGCGGCATGGTCATGCCACGTTTCTTGGTCTCATCAACAATGGCTCGTGCGAGCGGATGGTTGCTATTGAGTTCCAATGCTCCGGCACGCGTCAGCAATTCTTCTTCGTCGTGGCCGTTCATCGGAACGACGTCGATGACTTCGGGAGCACCCTTTGTTAGCGTCCCGGTCTTATCCATCGCGATCGCGACCAGCTTACCAGGTAGCTCGATGAACACGCCCCCTTTAACCAACACGCCATTGCGTGCAGCGGCGGCCAGCGATGCGACGACCGACACCGGTGTTGAAATGACCAATGCACATGGGCAGGCGATGACCAGCAACACCAGCGACCGATAGATCCAAACCGACCATGGTTGTCCGAGCAGCAAAGTCGGAATCAACAGCATCGACAACGCGACCGCCATCACCACCGGTGTGTACACCGCAGCAAACTTCTCGACCCACTTTTCTGACGGTGCCCGCTTCGATCCGGCATCGCCAACCATTTGAATGATGCGGGCCAGCGTCGTGTCCTCCGCCGCCTTGGTGCTTCGCATTTCCAGCAAGCCATCGCCGTTAATCGTTCCAGCGAACAGTTTGCTACCGACCAGCTTTTCGACCGGCACGCTCTCGCCGGTGATCGGGGCCTGATTAACATCGCTGTTGCCGACGATGACTTCGCCATCGAGCGGTATCTTTTCGCCCGGCCGAATCATGAGCGTCGATCCAACCGGCACTTCGGCTGGCACCACGTCGCGGACTTCGCCGGAGTCGCCTCGTAAGTGAGCGACCGGCGGCGTCAGGTCCATCAATGAAGCGATTGCCCGTCTCGCCCGGCCGATACTCCATGATTCCAGCAACAACGACAGCGAAAACAGGAACGCGACCGCCGCTCCCTCAAACCATTCGCCGATCGCGATCGCCCCGATCACCGCGACCGACATCAGCAAATTCATGTCAGGCCGCAAGGTGACCAGTGCTCGCCAAGCTTTCGGTAGCACCAAATACAGCCCGGCCAGAATTCCGATCAGGTAGCAAACGATCGCGGGCGTTGCGACGGCCTCATCGAAGCCGCCCGAGAGCAAATGAATCACCAGCCCGATCCCGCCGAAAGCACCGCTGATCGCGGTCATGATCGCGCGTTGATGGCTTGCCCAGAACGGTCGTCTGTCAGATGACTGTTGAGAGTTCTCCCATGTCTCGGCCTTCAACCCCGTCCGCTCGATCGCGGCCAGCACATCCGCGGCGGTAACATCGACGCCATCAAGATCAACGGTCAGTCGCCCATTAAGCAAGTCGAAACCCAAACGCTCATCACCACCGAGCAGCGGCACTAATTCACGTTTGATCAGCGCAACTTCCTCGGCACAATCCATGCCGAGGATTTTCAGTTCCATCTTGTTTTCATCGCTCATCGTTGTCATCCTCGTCGATTTGAACTTGCCATGCGTCGCGTCCAGACTCGTAGGCTTCCCAAGCCACATAGGGAACGATCAACAGTGCAGCCACCGGATCGGCCCACCACCAACCTTGCCACTGCACCAGACCGATGCCGATCAGCACGACAACGGTTTGGTACTCGCAGATCATCGTGTCAATGGCATCGTATTTCAGAGTCGCCGAATCGGTCTTCTTGCCGTAGCGATACTTGCCCCATGCCAGCATCGGGTTGACGACCAACGACACCAGCAAGATGCCAATGCCCCACCACGACATCGACGCGGTTTCTTGGCTGATGAACTTGCTGATCGCCTCGTAACAGATGAATAAGACAGCAATCGTGAAGGCACCCGAGAGAACCCCTAACGCGATCTTCTTTCTCTTCCGCTTGTCTCGCTCGTTGATACCTTTGGCTTCGCCGTTCAACTGCCAGATCATGAACGCGGCGGAGTTCGCTTCGACGATGCTATCGACGCCCCAACTGATCAGCGCCGAACTGCCCGTCATGAATCCGGCCGTTAGCGAAATGGTCACTTCGGTGATGTTGTAGATCAGGCTTGTAATTTCGACATTACGGCCTCGGCGTATTAGTTTTGCTCGTTCCTCGCTCATCGCACTTCTCTTAGCAGTTGAATGTTCGTCATGACAAAGTGGTCAGCGGGAATGGCGGGAAGGCGGTCCATGTCGATTTGCAAGTCCTGTTCCGGGATCTCGTAGCTGCATCGGTTGACGAGCAAGTCGGTGGCCGCTTTCATTTGCTCGATCGCGATCCATTCGCCGGGGCAGCGGTGGTTTTGGTAATGATCGCCGCCGCCTTGAGAAATCAAGGTGAAGGGATTCCCGTCCCAGTCGTGAAAACGGGATGGTCTGAACGACTCTGGCTCGTCCCAAGGACGTGGATCATGGTTGGTGCCGTATAGGTCCAGCAGCACCTTCCGACCGCTCGGAAAGTGGTAACCGTGCCACTCGAATGATTCTTTCACCTTTGCTCCGGCAAACGGAAAGAATGGATAGTAACGCCGGACCTCCTGCACAAAGCAATGCAAATCATCCGGGGAGCCATCGCGAAGTTGTTCGCGAATCACAGGATGCTCGTTCAAGGCGTGCGCACACTGAACGATGTAAGCCGACACGGCGACCGTTGGACGCAAAATGTTGTTTAGCTCGACCGCAGCGATTTGAGCGTCGAGCAAGTTTCCGTCGAGATCGCAATGATTGGCAACGATGAACGCGGCGGTGTCTTCGGCAGGTTGATAGGTTCCAGTACGAATTTGTTCGATGATTCCACGCAGCCAAGCTTCGTTGCGTTTGCGTGCGATCCTTGCCCACCAGTGCTTTGGACCGATGCTGCCTGCATAGTCGAAAAGCGCCGCCAGCTCGCTGGTCCTTCGGTCCACATCGGCGGGATCGAGCGGCACACCCGCCCACTGACAAACCGCTTCAGTGAGAACCTCTTGAGCCTGTCGGTAAAGTACGACCTGATCCATGCGTGACCATTGCAGAATTCGACGGTTCCAAATGTCACGAGCGAGTTGCGTCAGTCCGCCAATTTTGTCTTCGGTCAGCAACGACATGAACATCATCTTGCGATGACGATGGGCCTTGCCGTCCATGCCCTGTACCCCGCCGCGTCCGAACAAAGTCTTGGCGATTCGCGGCGGAGCGACACTGACGCGGGAGAAACGCGAGGTGTCGTAAAACGCCTTAGCGGCTTCCTCGCCTCGCAAGCAGATTACCTTTTGCAAAAGCAAACGAGTCTCGAACGCATCCGAGCCGTGTCGTTCACATTGCTTGGAGATAAAACGATAGGGATCGCGGGCAAGAGCAAACGTGTCGTCGAAAAAAGTATTGTTGGGCATTTGGGTCATGTTTCGTCCTCGATGTGTCAATAGGCTTCACTTGTGTTCGTTCGTTCACTTGCTTGCAGTTGAAATCACTTTTCCGTCGCTGCCGATTCCGCCGAATCGCTTTGCTTGGCCTCTTTTGCGTTGGACAAAATCTCAAAACCACCCTTGACTACAATTCCGGCGACAATCACTCCGATCACCAAATCGGGAACTTGTGACTGAAAGAAAATGACGGCAATACCGGATAGCACGATGCCAAGGTTGGCGATCATGTCATTAGTTGTGAAAATCCATGAGGCATTGAGATGAACCCCCTCATCTCGATGTGAGCGAAGCAGTCGTAGGCACACTAGGTTGGTCGTAGCGTTGATGATTGCTACGACGATCATTGCCCAGCCCACAGGCTCGGAGCCGGAAATGAATCGGCGTATCACGTCGGCCACTAAGCCGATGGCCATGGCAACCAGTAAAATGCCCGATAGTTTGGCGACTCGTGATTTGGCGGTCGCTGAACGGCCTACCGCGTACAGACTAGCGAAATAGACAAACGAGTCGCCGAGGTTATCCAGCCCCGCGCCTAACAATCCTGTTGACTGAGCGATGAAGCCGACGACCCCCGCCAGTAATGCCTGAGAGAAATTAATGAGCAGCACCCAAATGAGCGTTCGACGCTCATCTCCGTCTTCGTGATCGTCTTGACGCTTCTCGACGTTGCTCATCGCTCGGCTCTCGTTTGATCGCGGATGTAGACCTGGAGCGCATCGTTCAAATATTTTTTCGATTTCAACCCGACCAGACGTTCTGCTTCTTTTCCATCCACAAAAATCAGCAGCATCGGGTATTTGTCGATGTTGTACTTTTCCTTGATGAAGGGGTTTTCCTCGATATTCACTTCCGCGACTTTGGCTTCACCGGATAATTCCGCCGCGAGTTCACGAATCGTCGGTTTCATGGCGATGCAGGGCTGGCACCACGGTGCCCACATGTCGACCAAGACGGGAAGCTCGGACTCGATGACTTCGCGTTGAAAGTTGGCGTCGGTCAACTGGGCGGGGGTAACTCCGTTCCGTCGAACTTTCTCGTTCGCCGACGGCGACTCGCTACGGTCGCAACCGAACATCGCAACCGACAAGACGCCAAACGTTAATAGGCAGATTTTTCGCATGTTTCTAATTCGTATTTGGTTCACGAAACTCGATGATTGCCTTCCTTAGCTCGAACGAACTCACTTTCCGACACTGTGATCTTGGCCGAGAAAGTGCGGACACCGGGTGTTGTACGAACGACCGCACATGCAAGCGCGCGCTGTCGTTCGGATTTGCCACGGTTCCGGTTATTTCAACGTCGCCAGTGCAATCACATGACGCCTTGACCTCCGAAAAACCAAACTTGACCAACGCTTTCTCGACTCTCTCCGCCAATTGGCACCTCACGCGACCGCCTCACGCACAATCCGTAGGTGATTCGGATGAGAAACCTCTAATCGCTGTCCACCGACCGAATTACACTCCAAAGCCAGGATCGTTACATCGTCATCCGGCGGTAGGTTACCTGCATGCTGTCCAAGTTCGCCGACCAGCCGGTTTAGGGAATCGTCGAGCGGTTCATTCACACTCCCTGCGAATATCTCCGCGATCCTGCCTCGTCCGAACTGTTGCTCATTCACGTTGTGCGACTCGGCCACACCATCGGTGGCCATCAACAGCCGGTCGCCTTTTTGTAGCCAATGTTCCGTGGTCTTCCATCGTGAGTCAGTGTCAATTCCCAAGGGTAGACCGGTCGACTCAAGTGACGAGGTGCCGTCCTTTGAAAGCAACGTGACGGGTTCGTGTCCCGCGCTGGCGAGTTGCAGACGCCCAGTCGCAGGGTCCCAACGCAGTACAGCGGCGGTGGCGAATTCACTGTCCATCAGGTAGCCGGGCAACATCACATTGACACGCTGCAGCACTTCGCCCGGACTTCCACCACGCATCGACGCCGTGTCGAATAGCATTTTCAAAATAGAGGCATTCATCGCTGCCGGAATGCCGTGGCCAACAAGATCGGTGATGTAAATCAGCCAGATATCGTCCGGCATTGCGACGACTCCGTAAATATCTCCAGCAACGTCCTCCGCGGGCTGATAGTGTGTCGAAATTGTCAGTCCGGGAACGGTCGGCGACTGCGGCAAAAGATGTCTCTGTATCCTCTCGGCCCGGCTCATGTCCAAGGCCCGCCTTTGCTCCGTGTTCGCAAGCGATTCGCTCATTTCGGCAATGGATTGGCCAAGAGTATTTAACTCGCGGCTGAGGCATTTAATTCTCGGAACGGCCAAACGATCTTCGCTGATCCGCTGCACGGCGTTGACCAGCAAACGTGTTGGCTTAACAATCAGTCGAACCAGGGCGAGGTTCACCAGGACGGTTGCGATTGTGGCAAGGCCAAGCAGACTCAGCACGTGAATGATGATCTCCCTGCGAATCGCACGGCGGACATCGCCCGCTCTTTCAGAAATCTCGACGCGAACCGGCCCAGCCGCGAAATGACCGACGACCGCAAATTCATCCGAATTCTCCCAAGATTTCCGCGCGTGTTCTGATTCCGAATCCGCCAACAGATTCACGTTGGTATCGGCATAGTACTGCAGGTCTTGCTCGTTCCAGCCAATGTTGATCCATCGCGGCGAACCATTCTGTTGTGACGAATCTAAACGGCTGCCGACAAGCAACCGCTGAATCGTTTGCGAGTTCGGCGGCTGATCCATCGCCAGCAGCGCGCTACCGATCAGCGATGCTTGCTCGTCGAGCGCCTCACTCCGTTCGCTGGTAGCGCGTTTCATCTCCATTCGATGGTCCAGTACAGCAAGTACCGCCACGAACAGTACCAGCGGAACGTTGACGGCGGCAAGCAATAGTGTCCCGGTTGAGAAGGACCACCTCGGACGGTTTGATGTTGTCTTCATCCTTGAACCCCCGCCAATCGTTGATGAACGACCCTAACGAGTTCCTCGCCACTGAGCGGATTGGAAAGCCCGACTTGACCATCGTCAGAAAAAGAAACTTGCAGAAAATCCAGCAGAACGGTCGGAATGGTCTCGATGACATCGTCCTTGAACATGACGTCTATCACGCCGTCACCCTGTCCCCATGGCAAATGGATCTCGATCACAAGGACCGCGAACTTGTTGGTTCGCAAATACTCAAGGCACGTCACACCGTCGCCGGATTCGGTGACCAAATAGCCAGCCGCGATGAGTTGACATGCATACTGGGCACGGCGTGTTTCGTCTTGGACACAGAGTAGCAAGGACTTTCGGTCGTCTACTTGGTTATCGTTGTCCGGGCAAACCAAAGAGGGTGATTGATAACTTCGTTGAGGTAATGTTTTCATTGAACTGCTTTCTTGTTTGGTAAATGATGACAGATGCCCTTTCTGATTCAGGAAAGCCATCAAGTCAGATACCGCGACAATCGAGAGCAGACGTCCTTTGCCGACTCATAACGTACGTTATCTTCCGAAATGCTCGTCATGGGATTGCGAAGTTTGCTACATCCCATCGGTTGCCATGAGAGCGGCTTTGACGCGAACGATCCCATTTCAAGATCGAGTCGTACTTTGTCCGAATGACTCCAGAAATAGACAACTGACTCAAATACATCGCAACGGCATGGACATGGACACTTCTCTGGGCACTGTTCGCAAGAAACGCAACCAGCAGGAGAGTCGAAGCTGGACGGATGACAGCATTCGGGGCATGCGCAACCGCCGATCGCCATGGCTGTTGATCCATGCACGCAAAAGGCAATAAGAATTAGAACGATTAAACGCATGTCGATATTTGGTTCCCCCGGTTCTTCAATGAAAGGCCGCGGATGCTGCGGTATCCACAACATCAGCGGCCACACAGTTTCAATCCAAATCGAAGGCTACTTCTTCGGTTTGGACGTGTATGTTCCGCTCGGGCCTTCGAGCTTCACGGGTTCCTTACCAGCTTTTTCGATCGCTTCCCACAACTGGAGCGGCGACAGCGTCGCGCTGCCCTTGGGGACGACGATCGCGGTCTTGGACTTGACGTCGGTCTTGACGCCTCCGACGCCGGACACTGCGGACAACTTCGCGGCCACCTTCTTTGCACAGCTCTCACAGGTGAGAACCTTCAAGGTGATGGTGGTTTTGGTCGTCGAAGCGCCGACCGCATCGGCAGCATTGGCAACCCGGCTTTGGGCGGTCATGCAAACGGCGAGAACGAACGTCAGGGTAAGGCAAAGGGGGGTACGGTACATTTTCAGAATCCTTTCAGGTAACAAACTTAAACTTTCGAGTGGTCGGTCCTTTCGGATGGTGGGCTAGGTGTCACATGGCGATCTCCCTTGGTTTGGAGGACGAAATGGGTGAACGGGAATAAGGTCAAATTGAAAAACGTGGCTGGGGGCGAGCGACCTAGCGAGCTGGCCAAATGCGCTACCGTTTTTCCCCCAGCCACTACGATCAAATGGCTATCGCCGTGGATGGGTCGAGGTTTCAACTTTCGCCAAGGGCATGGTTGAATCCTCACGGTTCTCTGTTGAGGGAACGTGCAAACAATCGCCATCGCAGCAGGCTTGCGAAATGCAAGCCGTCCGGTGGGGCGCAGAACATCCACACATGCAACCGGGCTGAACGAGCAGAAACGTTGCGAACGACATGGTCGTGACACGCTGTAAGCCTCGGGTCAACACGTTTCCTTTTGGCGACTTCCTTGACATGCTTACTCTGTTGGTTGGGGTGGTTTGTGACCCGTCTTGGCTTCGTAAGTCGCTGCGAACTTATCGAAACGCTTGGGGCTGCAAATGAAACACTGCGATTCGGGACGGTCGTGTTCATCACACCAGTCGCCATCCTCTTTGAACTTCGACACCAGCGTTTTGTCACACAGGGCGCAATCGCCTTCGGGAACACCATGCTCGACGCACCACCAACCGCCGTGGCTGTGATCCACATTCGTTGCCGCCACCGGTTCGGAACTACCGGGTTCAGTGACGACATCGCTCTTGCTGCAACCGGCAAACACCACGGCGGCAGCGGCCAATCCGGCCAGCGACAGTCCACGAAAATCTTTCATCCAATTCATCTTCACAATCAATCTCCTTCGGCTCGGCCGAATCAAGGGTTAGACCGTCAGCCGCTCGGGCAGCTTCTGGGATTCAAACGTTTCGTCGGAATCCGAAGGCTGCTCCGACTCTGGGTCGGTCGGGTCGTTGGGTTTGAGTTGATGACCATCATCATCTCCACCATCTCCATCAAATTTTTCAACCGGCAGGTTGAAGACCACATAGAGCACTCGCAAAACGAGCAAGCTCATGATCATTGCGCTACACACGCCGCCGATCACAACCGTTGCCAACGGTCGCTGCACCTCGGCGCCCATGCCGGTACTGAACGCCATCGGCACGAAACCAAGGCTGGCGACGAGCGTCGTCATTAGGATCGGACGCAATCGCGTCATCGCGGCTTCTTCGACCGCTTCGTCGAGTGAGCGACCACGCCGCCGGAGTTGCCGGATCGTTGAAACCAGCAACATGTCGTCCAGCACTGCAACGCCGGACAATGCGATGAATCCAACGGCAGCCGAAATGGAAAACGGCATGTCGCGAACCCATAGTGCCAACACTCCGCCGATCCAAGCGAAGGGAACGCCGGTGAACACTCGTAACGAGTCCACCCAGTTGCGATAGGTCGCGTAGAGCAATGACAGGATCATTAACAGGGCGATGGGAACAACGATCATCAACCGCAGTTGGGCACGTTGCAAATTTTCAAACTGGCCACCCCACTCGACACGGTAGCGTCCCGGTGGCAGTTGGACCTTTTCGTCAATTGTGCGTTGAGCTTCAGCGACAAAACTACCCAGATCGCGTCCACGGACATTCGCTTCGATCGTGATTCGCCGTTGATACCAATCGCGTTTGATGGTGTTCGGCCCCTCGACCTTCTCGATCGTGGCCAAGCGTGACAAAGGGATGCGTTCACCCGAAGGCGTCGCCACTAAAATTTGACGGATCGCGTCTGGGTTAGCTCGCGTCTTTTCCGGCAAGCGAATAATCAGTGGGAAACGCAATTGCCCTTCGTACACTTCGCCGACGTGATGACTGCCCAACGAGCGGACAAGATTCATGATCGTGCTGGCCGACACTCCGTAGCGCGCGATCTCATCTTGTTTGACACGAATTTGCAAAACTGGTTGGCCAGACACCTGTTCGACCTTGACGTCTTCGCTGCCGGGAATGGCGTTGAGCGCCCGTTCGATTTCGCTTGCCTTTTCGACCATCAAATCAAGATCGTCGCCATAGAGGATCGCCGCGACATCCGACCGAACACCCGAAATCATTTCATTCATTCGCATCTCAATCGGCTGGGACATCGCCAATCGTGGTCCGGGCAGGTCTCGAAGTTCCTCCTGAACCTTGATGACCAACTCTTCCTGTGTCTCCGCCCGCGTCCATCGTTCTCGCGGATGCAGAGTCAAGAACAAATCGGTCAGTTCAGTTCCCATCGGATCGGTCGCAACTTCCGCCGTACCGATGCGGCTCCATACCTGCGCCACCTCATCAGGAAACTTATCAAGCAGCACTTGTTCCATTTGCGTGTTGTATCGCATGGATTCTTCCAGCGTTGTCCCTGCCAAACGCACGACGTTGATCGTGATCGCACCTTCGGAAAGTCGCGGTACAAACTCGCTGCCAAGGTTCGGTGCAACCAAGCCAAACACACTGACCAGCAGTAACAGTGCCGCACCGATGACGAAGGTCTTGTGATGCATCGTGAACCGAAGAACCGGTGCATAGAGTCGCTTGAGCACGCGGATCAACAGGGGCTCTTTCTCTTGAATGTTCGTCGGTAAGAATAGACTGGCCAAGACCGGCATCAGGGTGAGCGACAAGACCATCGAACCGGCCAACGCCATGATGACGGTCAACGCCATCGGTCGAAACAGTTTGCCTTCGATTCCTTCGAGCGTCAGGATCGGCAAGTAGACGATCATGATGATCAGCTCGCCAAACATCGTCGGCTTGCGAACTTCGACGGCCGCCTCGCGAATGATCTCCAGCCGACTTTTGCCGTCCCGGTTGTGAGCCAGATGCCTCACGCAGTTCTCGATCATTACGACCGAGCTATCGACGACCAACCCAAAGTCGATAGCGCCGAGACTGAGCAGACTGGCGGCGATGCCGAACTTCAACATCCCCGAAAATGCAAACAGCATCGACAATGGGATCGCTGCCGCGACGATCAAACCCGCTCGCAGATTCCCAAGAAAGATGAACAATACCGCGATCACCAGCAGGCCACCTTCAAAGAGATTCTTTTGAACGGTGTGAATCACGTGATCGATCAATTCGGTGCGGTCGTAAACCGTTTGGATCCGAACGCCCGCTGGGAGGGTCTCTTGAATGCTGGCGATCTTTTCTTTGATGGCCCAAGTCACATCATGACTGTTTTCGCCCATCAGCATGAACCCCAGTCCCAAAACCGCCTCGCCACGTCCATTCGCCGTGACCGCCCCACGCCGGATTTCGTGTCCGATCTGCACCTCCGCCACATCGCGAATACGAATCGGTACGCCGTCCTTCGCGGTGATCACGACATCCTTGATCTCTTCCAGATTAACCGTTCGACCGACGCCGTGGACCAGTAACATTTCGCTGCCATCGGTAACCGTTCCGCCACCAACATTTTCGTTGTTCGCTTCGATGGCTTCGCTAACTTGCTCGAACGTCAGTCCATACTTCACCAACAAGTCCGGTTGCAGTCGAATCTGATACTGTTTCTCGTATCCACCCCAACTATTGACCTCCGCAACGCCGCGTACCGAACGCAATTGGGGCTTCACCACCCAGTCGTGGATCGTCCGCAATTCCGTCATCCGCTTGATGCGTTCTTGTTGTGCGACCTTGGAAAAATCAACGCCGTCGTAAACCAGGACATAATGAAAAACTTCGCCCAGTCCCGTCGAAACCGGCCCCATCTGCGGTCGTTGAATTCCATCGGGCAACTCGACAGTAGAAAGCCGTTCGTTGATCAGTTGTCGGGCGAAGTAGATATCGATGCCATCGTCAAAGATCACGACGACTTGAGACAGGCCGAACTTTGAAATCGAACGTAACTCATGCAGACCAGGCAATCCGCTGATTGCTTGCTCGACCGGAAACGTAATCTGGCGCTCGATCTCTTCGGACGCGAGCGAAGGGGCGACCGTGTTGATTTGAATCTGAACCGGAGTCGTATCCGGGAACGCGTCAATGTCGAGTTGCTGTAGCGAGAACGCACCAACGCCAGCGAACAACAGCGCGGCCAAGATGACCAACGCGCGGTGTTTGAGCGAGAAGTCAATTAAGTAGTTTAGCATCCGTGCAATCCTTTATTCGGCGACGCAGTCGCAGCCTGCACCAAGGTTGTTTTTGAGGAGTTGTGCCCGCAGCACGTCGCTGCCGTCGGTCGCGATCACTTCGCCCGGCAACACGCCCGAAATGATTTCTGTCACATTGCCATTGACCGCTCCCAAACGAACCGAGCGGACATGGAAAACCTTGTAGCTGTCAGGACTGGCGAAGTAGTCCGTATCGCGGACGAAGACGACTTGGCAACAACCTTCCCAGTGAGAGGAACCGGTTGGGATCACGATTGCGCCGGACTCTTTCCGCAGGATCACTTCGCCCATCCCAAAGGTCTCGTTGCGAAGGCGTCCGTCCGAGTTATCCAACACGGCTCGAACCTGCAACATCCGTGTCGTGTTGTCTGCCGAAGTGCTAATCCAATCCAACGTTCCGCTGACGACTTCGCGGCTCCCGTCGGCGCGAAACTCGACAGGCTGACCGATCGCCAACTGCTCGGAGCTTTCTAGCGGAATGTTCAACGTCAACCACATTTGGCGAACGTCGGCAACTTGAAAGAGAATCCGCGTCGGATCAACGACTTCGCCCGCGGAAACACTCCGCTGAACCACGACACCTTGGATTGGCGATCGAATCGGCAGCAGGTTTGACGTGACGGTTCGACTGTTCAACTGCGCCCGAAGCTCGTCCGGAATTCCCAGCAATCGCAAGCGATCGAGCACCTGTTGTTCTGATAAGCCCTGCAACTCACCGACTTCGGCGGGCAGTCCCAAATTCCGCAGCGATTGCTCCGCCGCCAAGACGTCCGCCTGAGCTTTCGCCAACGCCGCGTTCGCATCCAAAATTCGGGAACCAGCAATCGCGGCGCGAGCGCTGCTCAATCGCGAAACGTTTTGCTGTTGCAGTTTTTGTTCCGCCAGCGCCCGCAGTAAGGCCGTTTTGATCTCTCCAACTCCCGCCGCATCTATCACCGCCAGAACTTCACCAACCTCCACCGGATCGCCCACGTTCTTGGTGACCTTCCAAACGCTTCCCGGCACCCGCGACGCCATGCTCGCCTGTCGCGTTGGATCGTAGATAATTTCGCCATTGCCGACGATCGACTCGGTGATCGGGGCACGCTCGACCAATTCAACATCGACGCCAGCCTGTTGAACCGACTCGACCGAAGCAAACTGGATGCGTGTCTGGTAGACCTCACAAGCGCTGTTGTTTTCTTTGCGATGCGCAATCGCCAATGCACGAGCCGCACGTTCTAAATCTTCGACCGGAACAGTGGGGGTTTCTTTGAGTTGGGCAACATCGGGATGGTCGAGCGTGCAGTTGTGGACGCCGTGGACGCTGCACCAACCGTAGTCAGGCCCCTTGGCCATCAACGTCGGATCACACTCGACACAAATGGACTCCGGCACCCCATGTTCTTCACACCAATCATTGACAACCGGCTCGACACCACCGGTTAACGCGGCGAAATTGGGAATCCGCCAATCGTTGTGATGCCCATACCAAAACACGGCAGCGAACCCGGCCAGAACCAAGGTCGGTCCGATACTGCCGAGCACCAACGAGATGCCGCGGCGAATGGGACTGCGGGGTTTCGACTTTGCGTCCTGTGTGATTTCAGTTTCGGCGGCGGGGACCTTGTGTCCATTGACGGACGGCTCCACGGGTTCTTGCCGAGGACTTTTTCTCGGCGCATCGGCAATCGGATGACTCATTGGAAAACCTTGCTGGCTAAAGACGGTTTAAACAGCGCACGCAACAACCGCGAGCGCATACAACGACCAGAATCGCCGCCAACCAGAAGCTAGAATCCGAGCAAGCAAATCCGTAGCCGGAATTACAAACCGAGTTCGCCGGTCAGCAGACGAAGAGACCTAGTCGCGGCTTAGAGCAGCCAAGAAGAGTGCGCAACGCGCACCGAGCGACCCGTCAAGAGATCGAATGAACGAGGCTGATGCTCGAATCGAGAAACCAAGACCTCCGAGAGATCAAGCGTCTCCAAACTCAGCGGAGCGAGATCCACGGCGAGCTGAAATTCGACAATCGTCCGATGGCTCAGCTCAGCCGTGACTTGACAGTCGCATCCCGTCTCGCAAGGACAGGGTGATTTCGCTGGTGGAACGCCATCGTCATCGCAAGTCGCGTTCTGTTCACCAGAACAACCGCAAGAATGATGCACAACTGCCACATCGCTTACAAAACGATTGTCAAACGCACCCTGGCAACAGACCGGGCACGCGACAACTCGCAGTGCGATAAACGATAGGAAAAGCAGCCGAAACATCGTGTCAGTTGGTGTATCTTAATTTAGAGTTAATTAGTCAAATTGTAGGCCAAAGCTAGCCTTGCGTCCAGTCCAGTTTATCGGCAAATACTGCCCGCAATGTTCTATCGTTTTCGCATAGCCATTCGCAAATCAGACATTTCGCATACCGACGCGCCCACAGCTTGACGAGTTGCCCGTCAAACGCGTAGGAAAGTCAGCTGCAAGCTCAGGAGCGTTACGAGGGTATCTAATGCTCGCCCATCGTCGGGCCATTGGTAAACATCGAGCCGAGCGGTCGAGATCGAGCCATTTGATGTATTACAGTGTGCGGTCTCTGTTTGGCACTCTGTCGAAACCAGTCAAAGACGTGTTCGTGTCCTTCGATACCGATGACAGTGTGACCGGCGGGGGCGTCGAGGTACCCGGCGTGCTCGAAGCGTGATGAGATGCCTTCGTTGTGCGTTGGATCGGATGTTCTGCGGCGTCCCAGCCAAGCATCAGGTAGGCCCCCTAGGTTGAACTGTTCGTTGGCAGCCTTTGATCATGTCGAGATTGCTTTTGGGTGAGTCAATGCCGAAACCGAGCAAGCCGTTGATGTGGATCATGTCGAAGCAGACTCCGCGAAAAACCTTGTTCACTTTGCACGTGTCGCCGGTGCGGTGAAGTTGGGGCCTGCAACATTCTGATTCTCGTTGGCTGATCGGGAGTGCCAGATGATGATTGCGATTGGGGATTAGTTTTCGCACCGTGGTAGAGCACTGTTGCGTTGCAAACGAAGGAGCCGTCTGTCGCTCGCTGAGCAATTGGCGAATGAGCTCGGGGACGATAGGCGTTGGAGACGCCTGCGTTCGCCACGAGATGCAGGCAGCCGCTAGGACGCCCATCGTGCGTTTCGGATTCAGTTCGGTCCTTCAGCTTGCGGCAACGCGTTGCATTCAGTGTTGCAATTGCTTGGGCGAATTGGTGAGGCCGAATTGCCCGTTGATGTACCTTGGAATAGCGGGCCTCTTAACTCGCGATTGCTTGCAGCTTGTTCACCTATGATTCGGCGAGCGCTCGCCGAATGTTGCATGTGATGCAACACGCCAATGTCGTGTTCTGAAGATCGGATCGCCTCATCTGCGAATGTCCCCGTAGAACGTCTGTAATGCTTCGCTGGCAGCTCGACCAGCGGAGCCAAACGCAGCTACCGCTGCCGTGGCCCCCAACGACTTCGCTTCATCTGGCCGGCTAAGTGCGGCCAGATGAAGCCCCGATTTTCTCACTCCCCATGTATCAAAAAAGGAGAGTTGGTGGGCCAGTTGGTATGAAAACGAAAGTAAGATGCCGGCCTCCCCGAGTTGGGAACGCCGGCGATTTCTACAGTATTGTCATGGTTGGAACTAGCTGGCCATTGCAGAGCAACTTTCGTAGCATTTGCGGCAGCAAGCCACACACTCGTCCATGTTGCCAACCTTCTCGCAACTGTCAGCGCATGCCTTGCAAATTTCAGCACAGGCCTTGCAGTAGTGCGAGTGGTAGCTGCTGTTTCGTGACATGAAATCAACGCAGGCATTGCACGCTGCGACGCAATCGAGCATCAGCTTCACGTGCATTTGCTCAACGTGATCGCCACCCTCGGACAAGCAGTGATTGGTCAACGTATCAGCACAGGTCGTTTGGCACTCTTGGCAGTTTTCGATGCAGTCTTGTTTTGATGCAGTGGCGCTACTCATTCGGGTTCTCCTAAAAGAATGGTCGTGTGGACATGATCGCGGCTCCGTTGCCGCTAATGAAAACGGAATGCAACTTGCATACCACTATGGGGTATGTCCCAGATTGCCAGAATGACACGACAGGAACAAAGATGAACACCACTGAAATCACAGCAACGGATCCGGTTTGCGGGATGAAGGTGCCTGTAGACAGTTCCCGTTCGGCGGAGTTCCAAGGCAAACGCTACGTTTTTTGTAGCGATGGATGTCTCAGTAGGTTCCAAACCGATCCGCCGGGGGTGCTGGCAAAGCGATCGCAAAAGGAGGCCGCGAGCGGTTCGTCCTGCTGTGGTGATGGTTCGCCAATTCAAATCGAAGAACCTTCGACCGCTTCTTCATGCTGCGGCGGTCAATCATCGTCCAAGGCGAGCGATATGCTGGCAGATCCAGATGCCATCTACACCTGCCCAATGCACCCGGAAATCGAGCAAGTCGGCCCTGGCGACTGCCCGATTTGTGGGATGGATTTGGAGCCGAAATTTGTCGATATGGCGGACCATGGTGATGACGAACAGTACGCTGACATGAAACGTCGCTTTTGGGTAGGCGTTGCATTGTCGGTTCCATTGCTCGTGATCGCGATGGGGCCGATGGTCGGATTGCGGGTCGCGGATTGGATGAGCCAGACGGTGTTTGGTTGGTTGCAGTTGGCTCTGGCGACGCCGGTTGTGTTCTGGTGCGGATGGCCTTTGCTGGTTCGCGGAGCCAAGTCGTTTCGCACGATGAACTTGAACATGTTCTCGTTGATCGCCGTGGGGACGTTGGCGGCGTATCTGTTCAGTTTGGTTGTCGTGTTGCTGCCTAGCGTGATCCCGGAGGCGTTCTTCGAGAACGGCGTTCCACCTCTCTATTTTGAAGCCGCGGCGGTGATCATCACGTTGGTGTTGCTCGGGCAAGTGCTGGAACTGCGAGCACGACAGCAGACGGGCGGAGCGATTCGCGAACTCATGAAGCTTGCTCCCGATACGGCCCATCGAATCACAGACGATGGCGAGGAAGACGTCTCGCTCGATTCGGTTCACAAAGGCGATCGTCTGCGAGTACGCCCTGGCGAGAAAGTTCCGGTCGATGGGAAAGTTCTCAGCGGGTCGAGCAGCGTTGACGAGTCGATGTTGACGGGCGAGCCGATGCCGGTGAAGAAAGTGGAAGGTGACGAAATCACGGGCGGAACGTTGAACCAGACCGGTGCGATCGTGATGGAAGCCGTCGGAGTTGGCGGTGACACGGTTCTGAGCCGTATCGTGCAAATGGTTGCCGACGCTCAGCGCAGTCGCGCGCCAATTCAGAAACTCGTCGATGTGGTCGCTCGTTACTTTGTGCCGGCGGTGATCGTTTGTTCGATTCTCGCGTTCATCGGCTGGGCTGTGTTTGGTCCGGAGCCGCAGCTTGCTCATGCGTTCGTAGCGGCCGTTGCGGTGTTGATCATTGCTTGCCCGTGTGCGTTGGGGCTGGCGACTCCGATGTCCGTGATGGTGGGTGTTGGCCGAGGAGCGAAGGAAGGCGTGCTGATCAAGAATGCTGAAGTTCTCGAAGTCATGGAGAAGGTTGACACAATTGTCGTCGACAAGACAGGCACGCTGACGCAGGGACGACCGGAAGTGACGGGTGTCGAGACGTTTGCTGACTGGAATGAGAACGATGTGTTGACGTTGGCTGCGGCGGTCGAAGCACAGAGCGAGCATCCGTTGGCTCAGGCGGTCGTTCGCCGAGCGAAGGCGGATGAGTTGCAGCTTGTGGAGGCGAGTGAGTTCAACAGTATCACCGGTGGCGGCGTTCGCGCTCGCGTCGATGATCATGACGTGTTGATCGGCAAGGCTGATTTGTTGGACGAACAAGGTACCGAGGGCGTCGATGCGGGGCGAGACAAAGCGGGATCGCATCAGGCCGAAGGTGCGACGGTTGTGTTCGTGGCGATCGACAACAGGCTGGCGGCAATTCTCGCCATCACTGACCCGATCAAGCAAAGCACGCCTGCAGCGTTAAAGACGTTGCATGAACTGGGGCTGAGAGTCGTGATGTTGACCGGCGATGCCGAACCGACCGCGAAAGCCGTCGCATCGAAACTGGGCATCTACGAATTTCATGCTGGGGTTTCGCCCGAGGAAAAGCATGACTTCGTTCGCAAGCTGAAGAAGGAAGGCAAGACAGTTGCGATGTGTGGCGATGGAATCAACGACGCTCCTGCACTTGCCGAAGCGAACGTTGGCATCGCCATGGGCACGGGGACGGGCGTTGCGATCGAGTCTGCCGGTGTCACGCTCGTCGGTGGCGATCTTCGCGGTGTGGCTGCGGCGGCAAACTTGAGTCGCAAAACGATGAGCAACATTCGTCAGAACTTGTTTTTCGCTTTCATCTACAACACCCTGGGAATTCCGGTCGCAGCTGGGTTGCTGTATCCGATCTTCGGCGTGTTGCTTAGTCCCATGATTGCAGCAGCAGCGATGAGTTTTAGTAGCGTTTCGGTAATCGCCAACTCGCTTCGTCTGAGAAATACGTCGCTTGTTCAGAAATAGGATGACACCTCAATGAAACCGGTCACTGCGTACTTCGTGAGCAGCTTTGTACTGCACCTGATCTGGGAAAACGTGCAAATGCCGCTGTTTGAATCTGGCGAAGCGCCTTTCTGGGACACCTTTACAATGTGTCTGTGGGCGACGGCGACCGGAGACATGTTGTTCATGTTGACACTGTACCTGACGGTCGCGCTGATTCATCGCGCTGTTTGGTGGTCGTGTGACCGTTCGACCTACTCGCACCCTGCAACGTGGATCGTACCGGTCATCATCGGCGTGTTGTTGGCTGTCTCCTTTGAGCTATGGGCCGTTCACGCCACAGATCGTTGGGTCTACAGTTCCATGCCGATCATCCCGGTCATCAAGGTGGGACTGACGCCAGTTCTGCAAATGATTCTGATTCCTTTGGCTGCGACCATGTGTTCCCTTTGGGCTACGAAGCCACTGGGTGAAGGTGATACGCATCAGAATTTGAAAACGAAGGCATCCCGGAGTAGCCACTGATGAAACGTCGAGTCGAGCGCAGTAGTGACGATAAACTCAATCTGGATAAGCGCCTTCGTCGGATTGGCGGGCAGGTAGATGGCGTCCGGCGAATGATTGACGAAGGGGAATACTGCGTCGATGTACTCACTCAGATTTCCGCCGTGACGGGCGCATTACGAAAGGTCGGTGAACTTGTGCTGGAGCAGCACTTGCACACCTGTGTTCGCGATGCCATGCGATCGGACAATGATGCTGACCGCGAGGAAAAAGTAGCGGAAATCTTAAAACTATTTCAGAAGCAGCTAAAGTGACGCAATGCTCTCATTGCAACAGCGGTAGTCGGGCGTAGAGCCTGAAAGAACCCCGACGAATCACACCTGATTCGCCGGGGTCGCCGAAGATTGTTTTGAAACGACTGGCAGTGCGTGTCTCACCCTATACCGCCATCGCTTGGCACGCTTCAGCGCATCGACGGCAGGCTTCCTTGCAGCGTTTGCATTGCTTGGCTTCATGCTTCGAGCACTCGTCAGCGCAGGCATTGCAAATCGTCGCGCACAACCGACAGATGTCACCGCAAAACTGAGAGTCGCGACTGCACAGCGACGCACACAGCCAGCACATTGCAGCGCAGTCCATGCATGATCTCAGGCAATCGGCTCGTTCGCCTCCGGCCGGTGCACAACACTGCGTGGAACATGTTTCGCATTCCTGAGCGCAGGCGACGCACGCGTCAATGCATTTCTGTTTTGCTTCATTCGCCATCATTTTCTCCTTTGTGGTCCAATGAGTGAAAAATTACAGCGAGACTGGACCGCCATCCCACTGGAATTGTTCATGTTGATCACGCGTATCCCAACTTCTTCAGAGTGTCGCGCAAGAGTTGTTCGTTCGTTTCGTTCGGATCATGCAAGACATGAACTCGCTTTGCCTTCACGTCCGGCAAAACCTTCTGGATGCCGTCGAGCGCCATCAGTCCTTGCGTAATTTTTTGCGAACATCCTTCGCAGACCATTCCCGGTGCCGTCAGTTCCGTCTCGACGACGGGCGTGTTTTGTTCATCATGCTCCTGCCCGAGATCCACGCGCGTCAGGGCGAGCGTGTTGAGGAGAATCGCGAAGATGCTGAGCACCATCATGATGATGGCGATCGCCGGCGTGATTAAACCCGCCACGGCCAGCCCCATGCCGACAAAATTGAACAGCACCGCCACGGCGATGTTCTGTTTCATCTTGCGGTGCGACGCTCGGCCCAACAGCACGGCCGAGAGCACTCGGCCGATCTGATCGCTGACCAGCACAACACCGGCAGACTCCATCGCCACATCGGTGCCCGCGCCCAAGGCGATCCCTACATCCGATTGCACCAACGCCGGAGCGTCGTTGATGCCGTCGCCGACCATCGCGACCTTTCGCCCCGATTTCTGAAGATCTTCAATCACCTTTACCTTATCGCTAGGCAGTAGCTCGGCGAAGACATCATCGATTCCAAGCTGTCTGGCGATCGATTCGGCCACTTGGCGACTATCGCCGGTCAGCATCGCCGTGCGAAGTCCCAATTCATCAAACTTGCGCATCACGTGCTGCGCTCCGCGGCGAGGCATGTCCTGCAGAGCGACCGCTCCGACAAGCTTCCCATCGGCAGCCAGATAAATGACCGTGTTGTCGGCTTCCAGGTCAGCTGTCTGCTCGGCAGGGGCTATGTCGACGCCCTGCTCAGCGAGAAAGGCTTTCTTCCCGACCAGCACGTCCTGGCCATCGACTCGGCAGGAGACGCCCTGGCCTGGGATCGCCTTGAACTGCTCGGCCGCGGGAGAATCAGGAGCATCGTTGAGTTCGGCGTATTTCACGATGGCCTTCGCCAACGGGTGCTCGGACGGTTGTTCCGCGATGCGCGCGAGCGACAACAGCTCGCGCTCGCCAAGGCCCCACGCCCGGATGTCTTTGACCGTCGGCCGTCCGTAAGTCAGCGTGCCGGTCTTATCGAATACAACCGTGTCGACATCCGAGAGCTGCTGGAAGAACTCGCCGGCCTTCACCAACAGTCCCCGGGCAACGCCCCGATTCCCGCCGATCGCTAGCGCCATCGGCGTGGTGATTCCAAGGGCGCAGGGATAGCCCATGATGACGGTGGTCAGCGCAATGTAGATGGCCACGGGGATCCCCGCGACAGCTCCTGCTCCGGCAATCAACAGCGCCACGAACCAGCCGAGGCCGGCCAGCGCCGCCGCGATGAACACGACCGGGCCGTAATAATTCATCAGCCGATCCATCAGCAGCATCACCGGTGGCTTCCGCTCTTCGATCTGACGCATCAGGCGAACGACTTGGTTCAAGAACGTCTCCTCCCCGACATGAGTCGCTTTGACTGTCAGAAAACCATCCAAGTTCGTGGTTCCGCCGATGACCTCCTTGCCCGGTTCCACGTACACCGGCGCGCTCTCCCCGGTGACGGTCGACACGTCCAGGCTCGACGTCCCTTCGAGCACTTCCGCGTCGACCGGGACCCGCTCACCGGGCCGCAGAACCAAGGTTTCTCCCTGGGCCACCTGATCGGCCAGCACTTCGATCTCTTTGCCGCCACGAACGACCGTCGCCGTCTGCGCTTGCAGTGAGAGGAGTTTGCGCACCGCATCCGCCGCGGTCTTTCGCGTGGCCAGTTTGAAGTAGCCAAAAAACAAATGCAGTGCCATCAACAGGCCCGCGATCGGAAAGAAGTTGGGCCAGGCCGTAGCGGCCGCAGCATTTCCTTGCCACAAGGCCACCAGATGCACGACGCCGATCGCAAACGCGCCCCATGACGAAGCCGAGAGAAGCACGTTGGCGTTGATGACGCGATTGCTGATCGCCATCCATGTCTTTCGCAGAATCGGATAGCCCACCCACAACAGAATCACGAGCGAGATCGCCAGACTGGCCAGCGGATACACCAGCGGCGAAAGCGACAAACTCAACAGGTTCGCTGTGACGAACGGATGCAGAAGCAGATTGAAGATCGCCAGCCCCAGTGCCAAAAAGCCACGGCGCTTGATGGTCGTGAAGATGGCTTGGTCTGTCTCGTATTGCTGTGCTTCGGTGCTAACGACCGTATATCCGAGACTTTCGACGGCCGTTTCCAGACGGTCGGTACTGACTTTTGCCGGTTCGCGATCAACCAGAATCACGCCGTGGACCAGATTGACTTGCACGTTGCGCACGCCCTCCATGCGTCCGAGCGCTTTCTCGACGGACATTGTGCAGAAAGAGCACATCATGCCGCTGGCTTTGATCTGAACCAGCTTGCCGTTCGATTCCCGACTTGCAGATGGTTGCTTCTTGTTAGCTTCTGAGAAGGTTGTTGACATGGTTTTACCTCGTTTCAATTCGTAAATCGTTGTGCGATGAATGTGATTCCCAAAATGAGCAGGACAATGCCGGAAACCTTTTCCAACACGGGCTGCCAACGGGCGATACTTTTGAATTCCTTCAGCCAGCCGGTGAATGTTCCTGCCAGTAGCAAAGGCATTCCGCGAACAAGGGCAAACACGAACAGTAGTGCCGCGCCAAACACTGGACTGCCAACGCTTCCCGCGTACAGGAGCATTGCCAGTACGACGGGTATGGAACACGGACATGCCGAACCGACGAGCCCAAATGGAAGGCCGAGAAAATACGCACCGACGCTACTACTCACACGCCGCTCGGGTGCCTCGACGACGGGAGCCTTAAGGCGAACCTTTCCCAGCATGGCCAAACCCAGGAATACGAGGACGGCTCCGGCTAGGAGATAGCCGTTGCGTCCAAACAAGGGAGCCAACGAGGCACCCGCCCAGCCGAAAATCAGCCCATAGGCTCCGAAAGTAGTTGCCGTTCCCAGCACAAATGCCAAGCTTCGTGATGACGCTTTCCAACGACCAATTTCTGGATCGCGAGCCAAATAGCTCATCAAAGCGGGAGCCAGCGCCAGAACTGTTGGCGACAATGCAAGCAGCAGACCTGCCAAAGCCGCCAGAACGAACGCAGTAGGTGAGAATGCCTCCAGTTCTGACAGGCGATCGTAAACTTGGTCAAGCCAACTCATTCGGTTCTTTCCTCATTTTGAACACTGCTGAAATCGGCGCTGCTCGACTTAAACTCAACGCTCTGGGCCTGAATCGCAAAGTCCGAACCACGCCGTACGACTTCACCAGTGATCTCCGCCTGCTCGCCCACATGGTCTTGCGAAAGACGAACGGGAGATGAGAGCAGGTTCAACGAACGTTGCGCCGTCGGTCGCTTCGACACGGAGCCAGCAGCCCGCTGCGGGACACTGTTCGACAACCTTGCCGGTAACGGTGACCGTCTGGCCCATCATCTCTTCCGAGAGAGGGCCGGCCGGAACCGACAACACGTCGACATCCGATGATTCTGCCGCAGTCGTAACCTGTGAATCGCTCTTTCGTGACGACTCGCTCGAATCGCAGCCGCTCAGTGCAAACATGCCCAGCAGCACTGCCGACGAAAACAATACTGCCGCGGACGTCGGAATTGTCGTGATCGACTTGGATTTCTTCATGAATAGACCCTCACTCGTAGAGATTCGCCAGTCGCAGAAATTTGCAACTCACCTATTCTACGGTCCGTACTGAGGTACGGAGTCAAGGGCCTTTTTTGATTGGGCCTAGATTGTCAGCAAATCCCCTCAATCACGTTCCTTGGATTCCGAGCATCCGCTTAGCGATTCGATGATCGGACAGGCAGGCGAAGAGCTGTTGTTTGCACATGCGCAACGCAAACTCTCCAATGCCTCACGCATCGACTGTAAATCACGGAGCTTCAGGTCGATTTCGGCCAACTTGGCGTCCACAAGGGTTGTTGCCTTCTTTGAAGCTCGACGCGGGACTTTGCGCAGAGACAACAACTCTTTAACTTCCTTGAGCGAGAATCCGAGTTCCTGCGATCGCTTGATGAAGCGGATTAGCTCGACCGTATCAGGTGGATACTCGCGATAGCCGGATGCCCTCCGTGGTGGCTCCGGCAAAATGCCTTCGCGCTCATAAAAGCGCAGCGTCTCGACATTGACCCCCGCAAGCTTAGCGACTCTTCCTGTACTCAGTGTCATACTCAACTCCGCTGATTTGGTTGCCCTGCATTGTACACCCCGTACGTTGGTACGGAGTCAAGCGGAGACTGGCTGTTTTCTGGGAGGCAGGCGGAGAATGTTGTGTCGTGTCAATCCGAGGGAGCCACAGCAGACGACCAACATAAGGAAGTCGACGTCACGCACCTCGTCGACACCTACCGAGAATTGCTTTCCTGGAAATGCAGGTCGCCCGTACCAATAATGCAACTTTCGCCAGCACACTCGCGCAGATCGAACGGACCGTGGGATGCGAGGTGGTTGGCGGCGATTTCCGTTGATTCGTTGATTCAAAGGTTTCCTAACGATGTTGAGTTCGTCAACGAAACATCGCCCTTGACTCAGTGTTATCGATCGCCTTCCCGGCCTCCTTTCCCCAACTTCGGAAACAAACGGGTCGTGCTGCCAGGCCCTTGTAGTGTGAGATTAGGCGTTTGAGCCGCAAGGACGCTCCGGTCAGGTGGCCCCATACACTTGCAAACGTCGCGAGTCAGCGCGAGCCGAGCATGATCACCGCCATCCCAGCCAAGCAAAGACAGACTCCGAGCAGGTCCCACGTGTTTGGCCGAATACCATCGACCTTCCAAAGCCAGACCAGCGCAACGGAAATGTAGACGCCACCGTAAGCCGCGTAGACTCGACCGGCCGCAGTCGGATGAAGGGACAGCAGCCACGCGAAAATGGCAAGACTCGCCGCTGCGGGCAATAAGAGCCAAACCGATCCTTCACGTCTAAGCCACAAGTACGGCAAATAGCAGCCGACAATTTCAGCCAGCGCCGTGATGATAAATAGAATCGCAATCTTCAACAGGTCCATGCAAATTCCAATTCTTCGCTACAGGTTGCTTTCTTGAATCGACGGATCACTTCTTTTTCCTCAAGTCAGCGACGACTTGGCAACAGTCAGATTTCTTCTGCCGGTGGCATTGTTCCAAGGCAGACTTCAGCACCTTGCGAACATGCCGCAGGTCTTTAAGTCGTTCCTCGACATCGGTCAAGCGTGCTTCGATGAGGCCCTGAACATTACCGCACGTGGGTGTCTTCCCTTTGTTGTCGGCAAGCAGTGACTTAACGTCTTCCAGTGTGAAGCCAATGGCCTGTGCCGCTCGAATGAACTTCAGTTTTTTGAGCGACTGGTCGCCGTAGAGTCGGTAATTCCCGCAACTGCGATCTTCCGGTTCAACGAGACGGATTCGCTCGTAGTAGCGGAGAGTCGTAGTTGGGATGTCAGCGGCTTTCGCCAATTCGCTAATTGTCAGTCGCTTGCTCAATTCACTTCTCCACGGCCCGAGTCCAAACCGGCGTAACGCCCGCTTTCGCTGGGAAAAGCAAAAAATCGCGAATCCGGCTTGACATTGCACCTGGGTGCAACCCTGATAATACAAGAAGGACGTCCATGCAGCAATCGAGGTGAGTACGAACACGGGGCAACGATGTGATGAGCAAGCAGACCGAGACAGCGAAGAGGGTTCAGTGTCCGTCTTGTGGATACAAGGCCAAACGAGTGAGCACATTGACGCTCGGCGCGTTGCTCGATGACGAGTTGGCCAAACAGTTCACAGCAGACAGTCGATCCTGCTGTGCTACAGCAAGTGAAGGTTGCGCATCCATCAAAGATGACACTGGTTGGCGGTTTTGCCCATCGCAGGATTGCGACGTGGTGTACTTCGCTGAGGAAGAGGACACGCAGTTCACCAAGTCGCAACTGAAAGTTCCGGTCGGTGTGAAGGAAACCAGCGGGGAGCGCCCCCTGTGCTACTGTTTCGGCCATTCGGTTGGCAGCATCAAAGAGCAACTTGGCGTGAAGGGCCGCTCCGACGCTCTGGAAGATATCCGGGCGAAGATGAAAGCCCCCGGCTGTCATTGTGAGACTTCCAATCCGAGCGGTTCGTGCTGTCTGGGGAGTGTGACGAAAGGTATCCGAATCGCTCAAGAGGAAATGCGGATGAATGACTTGAACGTGACGCCCGCATCGACGGCGAAATCATCGACAGGCCGTGGCGAGAAAGTCGCCAAGATCGGCACTGTCGTCTCGGCGATCATGGCCTCGGCCTGTTGCTGGCTACCGCTGCTTCTGCTGGCGGTTGGCGTGTCCGGGGCCGGGATCGCAGCCACGCTGGAAACGTATCGTCCGCTATTCATGGTCGTGACGTTCGGATTTCTCGGAGCAGCGTTCTACTTTACCTACCGTCCCAAGAAAGCTGCTGCCGAAACGGGACACGACTGCTGTCCCACGGATAGTGCAGTGGCGGATGACTGCTGTGCCCCGACCGGCAAACATCGTTTCAACATGATGGCCTTGAACAAGGTCATGCTATGGGGCGTGACCGTGTTGGCGGTCGCCTTCCTCTTCTTCCCCAGCTACGTTGGTTTGTTGTTTGGCACAAATGATGCCGCCGCCGTGACGGAGGATATGAATCGGGCCGTCTTCCAGATCGAAGGCATGACCTGTGAAGGCTGTGCTACGACAGTCGCTCAAGTGATCCGTCAGGTGCCCGGCATCGTCGCCGTCGATGTCAACTACGAGAAAGGACAGGCGGTCGTCGGCGTGAAACCCGGTAATCCAATCCCCAAAGAAGAAATTTTGACGGCCTTGAAGAAGGCCGGATATACCGGAGGAGTTCTTAATACGGAGTTGACAAGATAGCGGTAACAGAGACAGCGCCATCAATTAGAAACGTAGCCTTACCTGTGGGTCACTCGCAGGTAAGGGTACGTCAAACCATTTTGAACGTCGAGAGCATATCGAAGCCGTCATGCTCGCTGTCATGCCAGCTCCACCATGTTCGCAACATTCTCGGGTCGCGTCGTGTGTGTGACCACATCGCTGAGAAGCTTCCAATAAAGACAGGCTTCGAATAGAGCTACGGTGGTGTTTGTTTGAATCTCTTGGACATCTACGAATCGCAAATTGATTTCTTCAATGCGTCTTGAACCAGCCGACGCCTTTGATGTCGTTCCACGCAGTATTCTGATGGCATTGGAAACACTCATTCACCTTTGCGTCGGGCTTTCCTGCCGCCTGAACGCACACCAATCGAAAATGGCTTGTACGGTGACAAGGTGGCGACAGGTGGCACTGGGCGCAATCTCGCGAGCGAGGCGAAGGATGCCGAAAAGATTCAATGGGCCACCGTTGTGTCGAGTGACAGGTGCCGCAGTTTAACCCGAATTGACCGCTGTGAGGGTCCTCTTTGGAATGGCAGGCTGCACAGTTCAGACTCGATTTGGCATCGGCCACGCTGTTATCTTTCAAAAAGTGGGCGATGTCGCTGAGGTTTTCGCTTTTCGGATGGTTGCTCCTTGAACTTAGTTGTCGCAAGCCGATGTCAACCAGTGCGCCGTGATCCATCATGATGGGGCGGTCAACACGTCCAATGTGTTCTGTGTGGCATTCCTTGCAGCTTCCAATGGTGCCATGAAAAGCGGTTGGCTGACGTTGCAGCAGGTCTTCATCATTTGCGTGACAGACGATGCAATTGGATGCTTCGACACCCTTGACCGGCGTATGACAGTCACTGCATCGCTGGTCCAAAAAAGCATGGGGACGCGACAGTTTGCCGGGATTGACGGATTGCTGCCATACCGTAGTTGCGGGACTCGGCCTTTGTATCGCAACGAGCGCTCCACCGACGACCGCAACGCATACCACTGCAATTGCAACCCACGTCTTCATTCAAACCACCTCAGCCCGTAGTAAATTCCCGAGGCGACATGGAAAGCCAACAAGGCACAAAGGACGATCGTTATCATCTTGTGAAATGTGAGCCACTTTAGGAACCAGCTCTTGAATTGATCATGTACCGCGATCGAGTATTCGAGGTCGGCAATTCCGCCGACGAGATCGTTTAGCTGGGAAGGGGTGGGATCGCTAGGCGGCGTACCGAACTGATCAGGCCCGGCCTCGGAAGTCGTCTCTCTTGCATCGGATGTAGTCGCTACAAGCTGCAATGACGACCTGCTAAACTCGACCTGCTTCGCTTCGTAAATCGTCTTCAATCGTTGAAGCATATCCCGCTTTTCCCTGAGCCCTCGATTGATGTGAGTCATCAGATAGCGACCGACGAAACCGCTCATCACTGCGAGAAGCACGGTTCCCGTCAGCGCCATCCCGAGAGGACTGTCAAACTTGTGACCCGAATGAAGGAGAACGAGAATCGAACCGGTTAACGCGGTGTAGATGTGAATCGAAAGTAGGGTCGGCATCGATATAAGGCGTGTCACACGCCGTTTTAATCGCTTGACTCGTTTCACTACCATGTATGTGGCCAGCGGGACGAGCATCAACGCCGCGCCGCTCACGCCGAAGAAGCCGCCCCATCCACTTCCCGCAAAGCGAGGCGAACGATGAACCAGGAAACCCAGCCAGACAGTAAGCATCAAAACAACGAGAAGGCCGACGGCTTTTGCATCACGAGTTTGCATCCGTTCAAGCCTCCACGACGACATTCTGGTCCGTTCTCGCCTGACAAGCGAGAATGATACCCTCTTCTCGGTCCTCCGCCGTGAGTGCGTCCTCAACCTCCATTGTCACCTTGCCGGACGTTAACCGCACCTTGCAAGTGCCACACGTGCCGGAACGACAAGCGTTGTCGATTTCGACGCCGACTTCCTCAGCGGCTTCTAAAATCGTTTGTTGAGGCTTCAGGCGGCAGGTTTGTTCGGAACGGCTGAAGGTTGCGACGGGCGCGTTTTCGTTGGGAGCGTCGTCCTGATCGTCAATCTTCTGAGGAGCCCGCGCTGTAGTCCCGAACGCCTCGAGCGCGATCGCGTTTTGGGGAACGCCTAACTCTTGCAACATCTCCTTGATCGCTTTTGCCATCTCGGGTGTTCCGCAGATGTACACTCTCTTTACTGTAAGGCCGGGGACGGAGGCTGCGATAAATTCCCGCGTAATGCGTCCGCGATGAAAGCCTTCGACGTCCTCTAAGGTGCGACTAAATGTCACCGCCAGATGGAGATTCTCGTTGTCCTGCTGAATGTCCTTCAGTTCGTCACGAAAGATAAAGTCGTGCGGACTGCGGCAACTGTAAAGAAAGTAAATGTCGTTTTTCCAAGCGGTATCCACTAGCGCTCGTACGATGCTCATCAGAGGTGTGATGCCGACACCACCACCGATCAGCACAACGCTGTCATGTTCGGAACCGGAGAAGGTGAATCGACCAAAGGGCCCAGTGAGTTCCAACGTTTCGCCTTGGTCCACGTGGTCGTGAAGAAATCGCGAAACCTCGCCGTCGTCTTCTCGCTTGACGGTGATCTCAATGTAGTTTTCACGCGTGGGCGGGGAGGCTATCGTGTAAGCGCGATTGACTGACCTTTCACCAATCGTTTGAAGTTTAAGAAACTGACCCGGCAGAAACGTAAACGGAATCTGGTCGTCCGTCGGAGAGACAAGCCGAAACGTTTTGACATTCGGAGTCTCGTCCCGAATCGCGGCCACTTGAAGTTTGCCACTCCACCGTGAAGTCTTTGTTCGACTAGCTTCTGGCAACTCGCTTTTACTGCTAACTCTATTCTCGCTCGGGACGCTTTCCGCGCTATCGGGCTGGGATATCCGACTCAACAACTCAGCCGCCCGCCGCATGCGAAGTACGTACATCCAGACCATTGCCGCGCCAAAAAGGAGCAGAACAATACACATCAGCAGATGAAACGGCGACATCCCCCAGATTCTGGCATTCTCGGTCAACGCGGGTCCGTCGAGATTCATTTCACTGCGGAACCAATTCAGTGCAATCTCACGTGGAGCCTGTCCTTCCTCCAAAGCACGAAGCGCCGCGACACCGCTTTCGTATTGCGCTGTTCCCGCGCGAATCTCCTCCGCCGCTTCCTGCATTCGCACGAGATCCTGTTCTTCTTCCGCCAACTTCAACGATGCCTGAGCATTCGCAACAATCTGTAATCCCTGATCCATGCGGTCGCGGGCGCGTTGCTCAATGTCAGCACGCTTCTCCGGTGAAAGTTCGGGAAGCTGCATCAGCGACGGATAAAGCTCCCGTGGTGTGTATGGCCCCATATGACGAAGCATTTCCGTCTTCATCGAGTCATCCATTTGCATGGATGGCGAGTTTGACTCGGGCTGTTCCTTCGTCGCTACCGATTCGCTTTCAGACGATTGGCCGTCTTGCGCGAAACTGGCAGATACGTGAAAGGACACGATGAGTGTGATCAACGAAAGATGTATGGACCAACGAAGCCATGCAGCGAGTCGTCGGTTCTGACGACCTTCACTTTGTTTGTTCACCGGAATCTTGATCGTCTTCATTATGTGCCTTCAGCGATTGCCAAGACTGTCCATTCACAGGTATGGACAGTAAATTCCGGCCGCATCCCAGAAGGCGTGTGGCAGCGGGATGAGAATCAATGCGAGGATCAGGAACGTCGTGCATCCAAGCACTCTTCGGCCCGGTGTGATCGGCGTTAAGTCGTTCAGCGGCGGAGTGCCGCGACCGGCAATGAAAAAGACGATAATTGCCCAGAACAGCAAGCCGGGCCAAACGAAGATGGCCAACAAGAATAGCGACCACATCGCCACACTGCCGATCGTCTCACCCGCACGGCGACCGAACATTGCCCGTGCCATGTGCCCACCGTCGAGCTGGCCGATCGGGAGGAGGTTCAGCGCCGTAACGAGCAAACCAAGCCAGCCGGCAAATGCCAGAGGGCTGAGCCGTAGCAGATAACCGTATTCAAGTTGTTCACCGATCGCCAGCTTCGATATCAGCGCGAACAACAGCGATGATCCAACCGAAGTGCCGCCTAACAGGCCTTGTGAGGGTTCGGCACCGGGTGCGAGTACTTCCGAGTTCTGAAGCCCGATCAGCAATGCCGGAATGGCCACGACCAATCCAGCCAGCGGTCCGGCGACAGCCACATCGAATAACGATCGCCGATTCTGGGTGGGCGATTTCATTTGGATGAACGCCCCAAATGTTCCGAGCGCGAAGGGCACCGGAATGAAGAAAGGCGGAGACACGTTAATGCCATGCCGGCGCGCGGTGAAGTAGTGCCCTAATTCATGCACGCCAAGGATGAGCAACAGGCCAATCGAATAGGGGAGGCCGGCCATAAACCGCGCGGGTTCTTCGAGCAGATTGACACCCTGATGCATCGCTCCCGCCCAGGTCGTGGTCAGGAACGTCAGCCCAAATAGCAGCCAGTGAAGCCAGAGCCGCGACGGACGTTCCAGGATCGTCCGCTTGACGTTCTTTGGCATCAGAAGAATCGCCGCCCCGAATTGCTCGTCCTCTTGAAGTAGCGGCACGGTCTCGTCAGACAACTCCGACTCCAGGCGGGTGAACACTGTTTCGGCAGATTCTTTCAGTCGACCACGAAAAGCCCGAACACGCTCTTGCTCAGTTGCGATCTGCACGTCCATTAACGCTCTCACGAGTTCCGGCTGTTCTTCAGGCGGCAACATCCGCGGACCGGTCGGTTGAAGCTCGTCTGTAGCAACAACTGTCGAGCCGGCTACCATCATCCACACCATCCAAAAGCACATCAACAGGATCAGCCAGAACCACAAACCACCCGTCAGCATTGTTCCGCCGGGCAACGTCAGTAGCACGAAAAGCGGGGCCAGCAGACAAAATGCCAATAGCACTTGCAGCCAGATGACAGATGATCTTCTTTCGCCCATGTGTTTCAGTTCCTTTTCATTGTCGGTTGTGCGTGTCATCGGGAATCAATGGAACGGTCGTAACAGTCTTGCTGGTCACAAAAGCTTGCGATCGCACAGCGTGCATCCGAAAACCTGCTCGCAGAAACACGACGTTCTAAGCCGATTCATGCCGACGTATCATCCGTTCTTGAAGTCGGTTTGTCGGTATCGTTCGATGGCTTTGGCTGTTCTTGTTTGTTCTTGCGGCCTTTCATGCCCATCATCATTCCACCGCAGCAGAAGATCATCAGTACAATAAAAACCACAAGCAGTATTGTATTCACGTCCATCATTATTCCTCTCTATTCATTGCTCATTCATTCGTTGATGTCGCCTTGAGTCCGGAGGCGACTTGCTGCCATTAGGCAATTCTTTTTCTGCCCGTTCGTACCGTTTATTGTCTCAAACGATGAAGCGGTCCCAGCTTCCGTATCGCTGCTTGATCGTTCCTCTTGGTATACTCAGCGCGATCAAAGCTATTCCAAGCACGACGTTGTTTGCCATGAACAGTGTCGACACTCCACCGTAGAGCCAGGGCAGCGCGACGATCCATAGTGCAAGTAAAATGTTCAGAAACCGGCCCGCCCGTGCGACTTCAGCCATCACAACAACGCTGACCGTGATGATGAGAGCACCTGCGACCTGAGTGCCGCTGGCGATATCTCCGGAAACATTCAATACCCACGGAGCCAGCATCAACCAGAAGCCCGCCGCCGTGCAGACAACCAACGTCCACGGGGCGGTCATGCCCCATACCATCGCGGACCAGACCTGTGACGGTTTGGCCGTCAGACGCGGCGAACGCTCATCCGCTCCCTCACCTTCGACAGTGCCGCCTTTCCAGAAAGTCTTCCAGAACGGCTTCCCCTCACGTTTCGCCTGCACCATGAATTGACACATGGCGACCACTTCGTCCAGCGTCAGTGGAATCATCGGGAGCATGATCAATGCTGCGAGTAAACAGAAAGTACACCACTGCCCAACGATGACGGGCTGTGAAATAACAAGCACGATATGTGTCAGTCCCAGTGGAACGACCAGAATTCCGAAGAATGTCACCATCCATGGCATGGTCCGCCACCGGGAAGTGCCTCCCATGTATCCCATCAGAAATTCGATTGTGTACGCGAGCGCCCCGAGGCCGGCGTCGGACACCGGAAGCGATCGTGAAACATTCGATTCGAGCACACTCATCGTGCTTTTGCCGAAGAATGGATCCCAGGCGTAATCGATGTAGCCGAGCTGATAGGCCGACAGATAGCGTGAAACCAACCACCCGGCGAAGCCCAATCCGATCATGATTGCGCGCTGCGGCCAGGATGATGGGTTGTAAGTCCAACCGCGCGGAACTTCGGGCCCCATTTTCATCATCATGATCATCGACGGCATACCGGGAATCAGAATCGTGAAGGCGATGACAAGCGTGCCGACGATCGTGTTATTCAAGTACCCTGCGGCCGATGGCGACCAGAAGACAAGAGGAGCCGCATTCATCCAGATGCCAACAAAACACGCGGCCCACAACGTGATCGGCCGTCCCGGCTTCAGTGACCGCCACCCCAGGACAATCAGCAGCAGACCGCTGATGACATCACTCCAGATCATGCCGTTGATCCGCGTCTGCATCGAAAGCGGCGATGCGTCCGACGCAGCCGGTGAGGCTGGATTGTGGCCGTAGTCAAAGGAAAATGGGGCTGCGACCATCCAGACGCCCAGCAGAATCAACGTCCACCAGATCCACTCCGTCTGCTGATGATGCTTGTCGCGCATCTTCCGGCGCATTTCGGGGGTCATCTCGCCGTCGCCCATGTCCATCGAGGACCGCGTCACGCCGCGGCTTCCCATCGAACCGTGATTGTCATGACCGGATGTCGAGTTGTCTTCAGGCATTGTTCGTGTTCCTCTGGCTCAAAATTGTCTCTCACGAATCTGCAGGTTCGTAGTCTTCAAGCCATGAGGGCGGCTCCAGCCCGTTTTTCCGATACCAGTCCACGGGATCTCGTTTTAGCGCGGCGACCATCTTGGGTAGCGTGTCCCTCAAGGAGCGGGCTGGCCGCCAATCGAGCAATTTCTCGGCCCGCTGAATGTCCAGCGCGTAATGGTCGTCTGCCAAATCGACCATCCAGGGTTTGATAAATGGCTCTTCCGCCAGTGGCATGTTGTCCTGAACCCAAGCTCCGGTTTTGGCCAGTGACTTGGGAATTGTCTTGGTTTCCCACGGTTCATTGTGTATCAGTTGTCCAAATTCTGTTTGTAGCTCTCCATAGCCAAGTGTTGTCGGCTCGCCGATCAGGATGGCTGACTCTTCGGGCAATTGGGTGCGACGTTCAATGCATCGGGCAACGGCGTCAACCACGTCGTCGAGATGAACAAACGCCTGGCCGCTCGATGGATCGCCCGGATAAACACGGCTGGTCAGTTTTCGCTCGAAGATGCGTTCTATCTGATGAGCCAGAGGAATGGAGTTGCATTCGTCGTTGTAGACGCCGGCAATTCTCAGATTGACAGCCTTCGTTGAGCCACGATGTGAGGAAATTACCTTCTCGGTCGCAACCTTCGACTGGGGATAGTCCCATTTTGGCTCAAGAGGCCAATCCTCGTCGATTCTTTGGTCAAGGTTACAGGGAGCATGAACAAGCATCGTGCTGGAGAAAATGAACTGCTCGACTTCAAACGGCCGCAGTGCTTCCAGCAGTCGCTCCGTACCGCGCACGGTGACTTCTTCATATTTTGGGCTTGGTTCGCCTGAGAAATCGTAATAGGCAGCGTAGTGAACAACGGATGCGATCGTCGTCCCATAGCCCTCACGCACACGCTCCATCCCGGCCGCAAGACTCTCGTCTGATGTCAGATCGACGCAGACGCATTCTGCTTCCGGAGGTGGGTGCGGATCGCCCGCCCTATCGAAACCGATGACGCGGTGTGTCTTGGATAACTGCTTAACCGTCGCAGCACCCAACCGGCCGCTACTACCCGTAATCAGTACCACCTGCATGTCCTGTTGCTCCATGATTTTCTCGTTGTCCATTGCTTTTTCAGTTCATCACACCGCCACACATCGGGCAGTGGCCCATGACCAACATCATGACGCCGAACACCAAGGCCAAGATCAATAGAGTTCCAATGATCCCGCCAATCACTCCCATGCCGGTACCGCCGAGCCTTCGCTTGTTTGAATTCATTTGTCTACTTTCCAGTCGTAGTTAACTGCGTCGCCTGTTTTCTTAATACAGTTTTCAAACCGCACCGACCGTCATCTGCATCGGTGACGGTCGGTGCGCACATTTCGTGTCGGTGCATTCAACGCCTGGTTTGACGTCGTTTCCCGCCCGTCGTTTTACTTACCCTTCATCATCATTTTCTTCTTCATTCCCTCCATTTTCTTCATGCACATGGGACACATGTCGCCGGACTTGTCGCCCTTCATGCCCTTGGACCGCATCATCGCGATTTCCATCATCGACATCGCTTTGTCAGGCGATTTATCGATCATCGATTTCTGATCCGCTGTCAGAAGTTTCGCCGCCTTTCGCTGTGCTTCCTCGGCAATCGACTTCAGTTCCTGCTTCTGCTCCTCCGTCAATTTCAGTTCGTCCGCTCGCGCCATCAACAAGGGCGGGCTGTCAGCGGTCAGCTTGATCCCTTTCAGACCAGCCATCATCGGACACATTGGCTTGGACTCCGCTTCTTTGTCGCGGTCGTTCGTTTCCAGTGTCGATTCCTGAGCAAACGCCAGGGACTGAAGCGATACGGCGAGCAGTGCGGCGAAAACCACTCCGGCGCCGGCGATGGCCCCAATCTGTCGTTTACTGTTTTGGGAATTCTTCATCCTGATGTTCTCCTTCTATGCGTTACGTTCAAATCGCTGCTGCCACAATGCAACAGCTCGGTGTTCAACACCCTGCAAACGGCATACCGTGCAGGGGTATTTAATGTGGGGAGTGTGACGCCGTTTCCATAAGGCAATCAAAAGGGCGGGGATGGCGTGGGGCCGCGTCACAGCCGAAGCTGCGAGTTGAACCGGACACCACCCCCGCGAAAACTCATAAGGGAAGGCGAAAGTCATTCTCCTTCACTCTGCGTCGTCAGATTGGGTTCCAAGTTATCCTGCTCGTGGCGTGATTCCTTCCACTGTTCGTATCTCTTGTAGAGCGTGTAGTACACGGGGATCAGTACTAGCGTATGGACGGCGGACGTGATGACGCCAAAGATGACGGGCACCGCGATTCGCTTCATCGGGCCGGCTCCCGGAGTCGTCGCCCAAAGAATTGGCATTAGGGCGATGAAGTCGGTAAGTACCGTCATCAATTTCGGACGAACACGAAGAACGGCTCCTTCGATGACTGCGTCGTAAAGCTCTTTCGGCGTCAGGGCGCGTCCCTTCTCGCGCCGGTGCTTCTTGTAGGCCAGATCGAGATAGACGTGCATGATGATGCCGGTCTCCGCCGCCAGTCCCGCCAATGCAATGAACCCGATGGCAACCGCGATGCTCCAGTTGTAGTCCAGAAAGTACATCCCCCAGACGCCGCCGATCAGAGCGAACGGCAAGGTAAACATCGTGATCAGCGTTTCCGTGATGTTCTTCATGTTGAAGTAAATCAGGACGAAGATCAGTGCCAGCGTGATCGGAATGATGATGTTCAAACGCTGACGCACTTCTTCCATGAATTCAAACTGCCCGCTCCATTTCATGTGTGTGCCCGCTGGAATCTCCAGCCGACCGTCGCTGCGGGCCTTCTCGATCTCCGCCTGAGCGTTCTTGACGTACGTGCCGATGTCGATCCCTTCTTCGATGTCGACAGGAATATTCGTCAACAACATGCCGGACTCACTCTTGATCATCGGCGGACCGTCGGTGATCTGTATCTTGGCAACCTGTCCCAGCGGAATGAGACGCGTGCCAGAGGACTTCATGCTGTTCATCGCCGATGTCATGGTCATCCCGGCATCGCTCATCTGAGCAGGTGACGGTGACACGTCCATCGCTCGGGCACGTCCTCTGGGAGCGGCGATTAGGATGCGTTCCAGCTTCTCCGGGTCGTCACGCAGTTCACGCGGATAGCGAACGCTGATGGGAAACCGGTATCGGCCCTCAACGGTCATGTCGATGTTCATTCCGCCGATCGCCGTCTCGACCAATCGCTGTACATCGCCAACTTTCAACCCATAGCGGGCGCAGGCGTCTCGATCGACTTCGATATCCAAATAGTTGCCGCCCATTGGTCGCTCCGCGACGACACTGACTGTGCCGGGGACTTCTTTCAGGACAGACTCCAACTGCAAACCTACTTTCTCAAGTTGCTCCAGATCGGTGCCATAGACCTTCAGTCCCAACAGCCCACGCATTCCGGTCGTCAGCATGCCGATGCGCGTTTCGATTGGCATCAGCCACCAGTTCGGCATCCCCGGAATCGTGATCGCTTTGTGCATTTCGTCCTTCGTCAGTTCCGCGAAAGTCGTGCGAACCAACGGGACATCCAACGGTGTGATTTCGTCTTGCCACCTCTCTTGCAGCATTTCGACCGCAGCGGGGATATCGGCTTCCTTGATCCCGCCTTGCGAATGGATGATGTCGACCAGATTGGTTGTCGTACGCTCAACGATTCGTTGCGGCAAGTGCGGTCGAATGCGTTCAACTTGCTGTAGGAGCAAATCTTTAGCCCATTCATCCTCAAGCTTCTCTTCTGCGAAAAATGAACCGATCGCTTCGCCATTGGAGAGAGCCTGTTCGCGATGTTTCTTCAAGCCGGCTCGCAGCTTTTTCAATCCCGAATGCAATGATTCCACCAACTCAAGCCGAGTTTGCTGGTTGATTTCAGCCCGCGTCATGCCTTCGGCTTGTTCGGCGAGCGTTTGTGTTTCGAGTTCCTTGCCCGTGTCCGTCAACAAGTCGCCCTGTTTCAAACGCTCGGTCATTTGAGTCGCGAGTTGCTCAAGATATCCTTTTTCAATCAGTCGCTTCGGCCATTCCTCTTCGGGCCGCAGTGAGGCGTGTGTTTCCACCATCGCCAGCGGAGCCGGATCAGTCGGTGTGCTCGATCTGCCGATTTTCCCCAGGGCAACTTTGACTTCCGGGAACTGCATTAGCAAACGGTCTTGAACCTGTAGCGTACGGCGAGCTTCCGTCACCGAGATGCCGGGCAGGGTCGTCGGCATGAACAGAATGTCGCCTTCTCGCAGCGGTGGCATGAATTCGCTGCCGAGTTTCGTCCAAGGGACGATGGTCACAGCCAGTAGAAGTACCGCCGCCAACATGCTGACGATCTTGTGACGCAATGCGAATCGGATAAACGGAAGATAAAGCCAGATACAAAAGCGATTGACTGGATTCCCTTCTTCCGTTGGCGTCTTGCCGCGTACGAAAAAACCCATGAGGGCTGGGATGACCATCACGGCAATCAAAGCGCCAGCCGCCATCGCAAATGTCTTGGTGTATGCCAAGGGCTTGAACAATCGTCCGGCTTGCCCCTGAAGAGCGAACACCGGCACGAAGGAGATCGTGATGACCAGCAAGGCGACGAACAAGCCGGGGCCAACTTCTTGCGCAGCTAACTTGACCTGCGACCAATGATCCATGTCCGGATTGTGCTCTTTGTGTTTGTGCAGGTTCTCGACCATCACGATGGACGAGTCGACCATCGTTCCAATCGCCACAGCGATACCGGAAATCGACATGATATTTGCGTTGATTCCGGCCAGCTTCATTACGACAAACGCGAGTAGGATACCCAGCGGCAGCACGGCGGCGGCTACGAGTCCACTGCGAACGTGCAACAGAAAGATGAGACAGATGATTGCGGTAATCAGCAGTTCTTCCGCCAATGTTTCTTTCAACGTGTCAATGGAGCGATGAATGAGGCCACTGCGATCGTAAGCCGAACGAATCCGCACGCCTTCAGGAAGTCCCGGCTCCAGCTCTTCGATCTTGGCTTTCACAGCGTCGATGACTGACAATGCGTTCTCGCCGAATCGCATGACCACGACACCCGCGACGACTTCGCCTTCGCCATTCTTCTCAGCGACTCCGCGTTTCATATCGGGACCGATCTGAATGTTGGCTACATCGCTCAGCAGTACCGGCGTTCCTTCTTCGCTGGCCGACAGGACAATCTTTTCAAGGTCTTGCTTGCCTCGGATGTATCCGCGACCACGAATCATGTGTTCGGTCTCGGCCAGTTCGACGACTCGACCGCCAACGTCGTTGTTGGAGTCCTTGATCGTTGCGACGACCTTGTCGAGCGGTATTTGATAGAACAGCAGCTTTCGCGGATCGACCTCGACCTGATACTGGCGAACAGCTCCGCCGACGGTAGCCACTTCCGAAACCCCCTTAACGGAAGCCAGTTGATAGCGGACATACCAATCTTGAATGGCCCGCAACTCGCCGAGGTCAAGCTTGTTCTCCGTGTCTTCAAGCGTGTAGATATAGACCCAGCCAAGGCCGGTCGCATCCGGTCCCAGACGTGGCGTCGCCCCTTTGGGCAATTCGCCCTGAGCTTCATTCATATACTCCAGCACTCGACTACGCGCCCAATAGATATCGGTGCCGTCCTCAAAGATGACGTACACAAACGAGAAGCCAAAAAAGCTGTAGCCCCGCACGTCTTCCACTCCGGGCACCGACAACATCTTCCGAGCCAGGGGGTAGGTGACCTGATCCTCCATCGTCTGTGGGTCGCGGCCTTCCCACGGCGTGTAAATAATGACCTGCACGTCGGACAAATCGGGAATCGCATCGACCGGAATGGTGTAAGTCGACCAAACGCCAACGACGGTCACGATCGTTGTCAGAATCATCACCAGAAAGCGATTGTCGACACACCAGCCAATCAGTTTTTCAATCATCAATACTCTTCCTCTATGGATTCGCCCGACGCACAGATGTCATTTGTGGCCTCTGTGTATTCAGCGCGTTCTTAATATCAACGCCGTGCTGAGCCGGCTTCACGACGGTCACTCAAGTTCTCTGCCAGCAACTTGTTCACGGTTGCCAAATGCCGCTTTGGCTCCCCCTTGATCTTCTCAGTGCATGGTGGGCAGCAGACGAACACCTTGCGGCCTTCGACGACGGTCGACTTGGGATCGGCCGGCAGCTCTTTGCCCATGATTGGGCATTTTCCTTGTGCCGCGATCAGATTCTTTTCGATCTGCTCAGCGTGTTGGGGATCGATCTTTCCTTTCAAGCAGCCTTTGCAGCAAAGGTAGAGAGTTCGATCTCCCAGCTTGGCCTTCACGGAGCCTCCCATCGAAGTCAGTCCTTTGCCGGTGACCGGGCAAATCTTCTGGGCCGAAACGAGCAAGCGTTCCAGCCTCTGGGCTTCGGTCAACTTGGCTTGCGTTTCCTGCGACATCGCATCTGTTGCGCCGATGCACATCAGCACTGCAAAGCTAGTTGCGGCAATCATTTTGGTTATTCCATTCATCTTCGATCTCCTTGAAAGTGAGAAAACATCGTCCATGCCGCAAAACGATTGCGACTTCAGTAAACAGTGGTTGGTTCTGGTACGTCGTTTCATTGGCCATCCTTCAGCTTGGCCAGATACTCATCCGGCTTGCTTTTGATCTCGGACTCGCAACCGTCACAGCACAAAAAGACGTCCTGTCCGTTGACGGTGACCTTCGGAGGCGCACCCATTGAGCCGAGTTGCTTGCCGGTCACCGGGCAGACTTTCTGTTGTAACGCTGCTTCACGATCGGCATCCGACAGCTTGGACAGCCCCGCAACGACATCTTCGTCCAGTCCTGTCTTCCAATCCGCTGACGTCGACGGAGTTGCAGGTGGGCTGCTTGTTGTCGAATCTTCAGAACAGCCCACAAATGCCAGCAGCCCAATGGACAGCGCGGTCGTTAGCAAAACAGGGATTGTGAATTTCATCTTCATCTTTTTTCTCCAAGAAAAGTCAGTAACCAAAAACTAGGGTTCCAAAACATCGAGCTTCGTACCGCAAGAAAGCATCTTTTGCCCCATGTACGGGTTATGAATCTCAGGACTCCACCACAGCCAGCGTTCATATCCGATACCGGACATGCCACACTCGAATTGGTAGAGGTCATTTCCAAACAGAGTCTTGCCACCGTGAGACTCCAGCAGTTGGGTCAATTCATGGCTGACACGGCCGAAACGAGTGCGCGCGTCTTTTGCATCCGTGATCGGATTGGCAGCGAAAGTGCTGACCAGTGACAGAAAATCGTTCGCGTCGGCTGTCAGTTCGTCGGCGTTTGTCTCTTGAGCAGCCGACACCAGTTGTTCCGTAGATTGTTTGAGGCTCTTCAGTGCTGAGGGGACCGCGTCAATATTGTCGGCCGCAAGATGTTTGCTGAGCGTGAAGTAGGAATCGAGCAGAGTGCGAACACGTTTCGCAAGACGCTCACCAAGAACGTCTTCCAACTCGACGCGTTCACTTTGCGGTGGCAGCATTTTTGCCAGCACACTTTGGAACTGACTTTCCGCATTCAGCAGGAACGCACCAGCAGTGACGACCTGGTCGCCCGGCTTAAGGCCATGAGTGACTTCATGGAACCTGACGATCCCTTCTCCGAATCCAATCGGCTGGGTAGCTGGGGCATCAACCTCGTACAACCAGTGCTTTCCTGTTTCGATCTCGACCGGTTGGAATTTACCTTCACCCGATTTGAGAATCGCCACTGACCGCTGCCCTGACCAAAGCACGGCATTTTCGGGGACGGCCAACAGGGACGGGAACGACTCGCGCAGCTTGACGCGTGCAAACATGCCGGGCAGGAGTTTTCCAGCTTCGTTGTCCACATTGACTCGAACAGCAACACTTCTCGTTGCGGGATCGACCATTGGATCGATGAACGCGACCTCTCCGGCAAATGTTTCGCTAGGTAGATTCGCAACGGACAACTCCACAGGAGTGCCAACTTTCACAAGCGGCAGTTCGTTCTCAAAGACGTCCGCGTAAAGCCAGAGCGTACTCAGGTCGGCGATCTCGAAAAGAACGTCACCTTCCGCAACATATTCACCTTCTTGTACGTGCCGCCGGATGACCGTTCCGCTAATCGGAGCAACGATCGGTATTTGCTCTTTGACCTCTTGGGACCTGGCAAGCTCATCAATTTGTTCCTTTGATAGGCCCTGAAATCGCAGTTTGTCGCGAGCAGCTTCCAGCAAACGCGGAGAGTTCAGCCCTCGAAATCGTGAACTGGTCAGTTGTTCGCTGGTGCCAGATGAAAGCGCCGTGGTGAATTCCTGCTGTGCGACGATTAGGTCGGGGCTGTAGAGTTCGGCAAGCGGCTGGCCCTTGTTGACTTTCTGGCCCATGAAGGTGATGTGGAGCTTCTCAATTCGGCTCTTGCCGTTGATCCATGATGTAATCTTTGCAAGGTTGCGTTCGTCATAGGAAATCCGTCCCGTCGTGTCGATCTGGCGATAGAGTGATCGCCGTATCACGGGCTGGCTGACAACACCGGATTGCTGAATCTGCTGTGTCGTGAGCGTCAGATGTTCTGGTGCCTCGACAATCCCGCCCTCCAACTCGACCAGAGCCATATTGCAGATTGGGCAAACGGCATTTTCCTTGTTGCTCTTGATCTGCGGGTGCATTGGACACCAGAAGACTTTTCCCGAATCGACGCCCTCGGCACCAAAGCCCGCCCACGCGATAGCAGCATGCCATGCCTGATGCGAGCGATCACGCACCATCGGACTGACGGAGTACGCAACGCCGACCGCAATCAGCAGCAGGAGGACAAGAAGTTTTCGCCAATGACGGCGCAGGATCAAATACAGTTTATTCATGGATGCAACCTCTCTCGCCACGCAATGCGAAACGCAAAACACACGGACGAGTACAGCGGGAATCAATCAGGCCGGAGAAAGGTCGGCCTGCCGATAGTCAGAGCGCAGTGCCGGCGTTAGATTCGCCAGACGCAGAGCAAACGCTGAGAGAATCGGGGCAGCGGCCCGATTTCGAGAGAGGTTTCCGGCGACGCAAGAGCTAGTCGCGGAGGCTGCAGGGATACTGCGCAAATTGCCGACAAATCGCTCTCTTGTTGCTCGATCTGTTCGGTGACGCGTGTTCGTTCCTGTCCACGGTCAACGGGTGGTGAAGTCAGTCCACACAGGCAAATGCCGAGCGTACCGACTTCAGGCGTCGTCGCTTCATCGCTCTTGAGTGGAAGCGACTTGTGGGGGCAATCCGCAGGCTGTTCGCCACTAGGTTTCGGCTTGCAACAGCAGCACTGTTCCCCTTCGTCGTTCACTGGGCAACGATCACACCCACCACAGATAGCCGTCGATTCGCTGACGACAGGGCACTGGACATCGGCACATTGAGCAGCCGCAGCAACGCCCACCATCGACTGGATCATCATTGTGACGATCAGCGAAAGCGTGACGGCGATGCGGATTCCTCGTACCATTTTCATTCTCTGGGTCCAGTAGCGATACCCTAAACGGGTATTCCCACGTCAACTATTGTCAAGTCAAGACACTTTGGCAATACCTCCGCCATTATAACATGAGAATCGAGCGTTTCAGGTGATGGAGGAAGCCCATCATATTGCTATCGAGTGGCAGGGTCACTGCGATTTCGTTTTGCCACTGCTCACGCAGCATTTCGGCGTCAGCACAGGCAACCTGAGCCGAAAGACGACGAGCAACATTCTTCAGAATTTGTATTTCGCTTTCATTGACAACGCAATTGGAATCCTGGTCGCAGCTGGGTTGCTGTATCCGATCTTCGGTGTTTTGCTCAGCCCCATGATTGCAGCGGCAGCGATGAGTTTCAGCAGTGTGCTGGTGATTGCGAATGCGTTGAGATTGCGGGCAGCCAAGCTTACATTGTTCCGACTGGTCGATTTGCGACCAGCGCATAGGCTCGGTAGACCGTACAACTGGACCCCCTTTCCGCAAATGACTTCCTGAAGATCAATTGCAAAGATACCCCTCTCAGGTATCTTGCCGATCTGAAAAGCAAGCCAACATGCCGCTGCTCAGATCAAAGGAGTGATTTCAGTGCGATCGTTTTTGTTCAAGTCCGGACTATCAGTCATTGCGACTGCCGGAATGTTTTGTACCGCTGCCAGTGCCCAAATGCCTTCGATGAGTAACGCGGCTTCAGCGATCGGTCGCACATTCACGCCACCACCACCAGTGCCATCTGCACCCTACGGTTTAGATCAGCTCGATCCAAGCGGGCCACTGTTCCCCGGTGTTCGTATCGACGGCAGCGACTTCGGTAGCACGCCAGCTCCCGTTTACGTCGACGGCGAAATGATCTCGGAAGCGTTCCCGATGGACACAGAAGTCCAAGGATACAGGCTAGATGATTTCCTGACTCTGGCGGCTCAGAACAATCCCACGATCCGTCAAGCTCGACTGCAGATTTCAGCACAGACCGCAAAGGCATTGCAGGCAGGTTTGTACCCCAACCCGACTCTGAACTACATCGGCGAACAGATCGGAGTTGATGTCGAAGGCGACAAGGATTCGCCGGGCGAGTTTCAAGGCATGACGGTTAGCCAACGTTTTGTCACTGCCGGCAAGCTAAAATTGAGTCGTGAAAAATACATGCGCCGTGCTCATATCTCCGAACACCTCGCGATGGCTCAACAGTTCCGCGTCTGCAATGACGTGCGGATTCACTTCTTCCGAGCGTTAGCGGCTCGCGAAATCGTCGAGCTGCGAAAGGAACTGTTGAAAACGGCCGAAGATGGTGCTGTCACTGCACGCGAACTTTACAACCAAGGCCAAGCAACACGTCCACAAGTTCGCAAATCGAGCATTGCGTTGCAGCGGGCGAGGCTAGACGTGCTGTCCGCAGAGAACCGCTACCGCGAATCGTTTCGACGGTTGGTTGCGATCGTTGGTGTCGACTTGACCGACGGTGTCGTTTCCGGCGACCTGATGCCGCAAGTGAACCGCTTTCTTATCAGGAGGCGATGTCTTTGGTGCTGACGGAAAGTCCAGAACTTGCCGCCGCCCGAGCGAAGTTGGCAGCGGACCGCGTCACCGTCAGACGCGAACAGGTCGAGTGGGTTCCGGACATCGTCGCCGAAGGCGGAGCCGGATACAACTTCGAGGCCAAGGAAACCACGGCAGCGGCCGGAGTCTCGATCGAACTGCCTGTGTTTGATCGGAACCAGGGCACCATTCGTCAGGCTCAGTTGGATTACCATCGTCAACAAGAAGAGATTCGACGAACCGAGTTGATGCTGCAGCAGCAGATGGCTAACGTCTATCAACAGTATCTGACGGCACTGCAAATCGCGACGGAATACGATCGGGTGATCATTCCCGAAGCCGAATTGGCCTATCAAGAATTGCTCGAAAGCTACAAAGCGAACCGAGTTGATTGGCCGACCGTTTTGGACGCACAGATGGATTACTTCGACTCACGTTTTAACCCGAGTCCAACATCTCGAACAAGTCCGCACGAACGAAGTTCTCGTCAGAGGCTACCTGTTGCACGGCGGCTTGATGGCAGCCCCTGGTCCAACGCCACCAGGTCACATCGACGCGGTTGCGAAGCCGAGGTGAGAAAGATGGGGAGTTGGGAGAAAGGAGTCGCGTGGCTTTGAATCCATCCCCAATCGAAAAACAATCAATCTGTTGAGAGAACTTAAACATGTCGAACACCGAACAACGACGAAAATTTTTGAAAGCTGGCTCGATCGGCGCAGCAGCCGGATTTTTCACCAACTTGCTCGGCGGCAACGCGACCGCCCAACAGCCACTCCCAACTCCCCCACTTCCAACTCTGACTACGACGGATTCTCTCGCTTCAAACCCAGTCGCGGTCTCGATCCAGACTCGGACTATTACATCGGCAAGCTGGTTCCAGGGTTTCGCAAGGCTTCCGATGGCCCCGCGCCGTTTGAGGCTCCCGATATTCCGAAGCTGCCCTACAAGATGGATGGCGGCGTGAAGGTGTTTGAACTTGTGCCGATGGCGGTTCAGCAAGAGTTTCATCCTGGCGTGAAGATGAACGTCTACGGCTACAACGGCAGCATGCCCGGCCCGACGATCGAAGTCACGCAAGGCGACCGTGTTCGCATCATCGTGACCAATGAATTGCCGGAAGATACGTTCGTGCACTGGCATGGATTCGAGTTGCCCGTTCAGTATGACGGAGCCGCCACACTGACTCAAAATCCCATTAAACCTGGAAAGACGAAGGTCTTTGAGTTTGACATCCATGAAGAAGGCACGTTCTTTTATCACTCGCATTTGCCGATGCAGGAAGCGTTCGGACAGGTCGGATGGTTCATCGTTCATCCTAAGAAAGTCTTCACCCCACCCGTAGATCGCGATTTCGGGTTGTTATTTCAGAACTTTCATATTCCGCCAACGCATACGATTAGCGATTCGTGGGCAATGGATTGGAACTGGCACACGATCAATGGTAAGAGTGGTCCGTACACAACTCCGCTGGTCTGCAAGCACGGCGAACGTGTTCGTGTGCGACTTTTGAATTTCTCACCGATGCAACACCACCCAGTCCACTTGCATGGACACACGTTCTGGGTGACCGGCCACGAAGGAGCTCGCATTCCAAAAAGCGCCTGGGTTCCGCGCAACAACGAATTGGTCGGGGTCGCTCAAGCTTCAAGCTTCGAGTTCATCGCCAACAACCCCGGCGACTGGATTTTCCATTGTCACATGATCCATCACATGATGAACCACATGGTCAAACAAGTGGGACCGCGAATGCGCGATGACGCTTCGGTCGATCAGTACCTCGCGAATCTCAGCAGCCGTCCGCAGGTCGCCGCTACACGAAGTGACAAATTCGCGACGCCAGGCTACTCACAGAAGATGCAGGGCATGGAGATATCCGAGGATTTTATGAAAGCGATTTGGAGCCGAAAGGAAGTTCGCGGAATGCGAGCGAACTATGCGATGTCGGTCAAAGGATTGATGACCGTGCTGCGAGTTCTGCCAGACGACCTGTATGAGTTGGTGATGAACAGCGACCAGCCGATTGAAAAGGGAGCGGTATTCGCTGAAATCGTTCGTCGTTTCGGTGACCCCGGTAAGTACGAAGCTGCGCCCAAGATGATGATGTGAAGCGGACTAACCGCGGAACCGTTTAGAGGGTAAAATTGGTCGCTCCGCGAAACTAACCCGGCCAAAAGTCCCTACGAATGCTCTCAGACGACGAGAAAAAGAAGCTCAACAACCGACTTCGACGTGTCATCGGACAAGTCGAAGCGGTTGGTCGTATGATCGAGGATGAGGAATACTGCGTAGATATCCTGATGCAGTTGTCCGCCGCGACGGGAGCACTCAACAAAGTCGGCCAGATCGTCTTGGAGCAGCACATCCGATCCTGCGTCAGCGAGGCGATCAAGAGTGGCAGTGCCAAGGACCGCGACGAGAAGATCGAAGAGCTGATGACAGTCTTTCGGAAGTACGGCGAGTGAGGGAAAAAGATTGGGAGTCAGGGAGATTCGGAGCCGGATTCATCAAGTGGGGTGACTTGAATCAGGCCGTCGGGGATCCAATCGGCTTGGATTCGGCTACCGCGTAGAAGTCTTGAACCAATCAGAGGTTCATCGAGCACTTGCGCCTGAATTCGCATCGGCATTTCGTGCCAAAGAATTGTCAGCCAAACAACGTCGAAATAGCTTTCGTTTCCGTCGGCGGTGACGCCTTGCTGCGTATCGGTAACGATTAGGCCGTGTCGGTCGGCAAGCGATCGCGAAACTGCGACAAAACCGTTGAATCCGGTGTCGACCAGAAAACGTTCGCGTTCAACTCGGTCGTCGAGAACCAAATCGAGTTCAATGAACGCCTCGAAATTTCTGTCGACTCGCCCTTCAACCATTCCGCTCCCTGCTCACCCCGAACGCATGGAATGCGGCGCGGTGCCCAATTCTCGCTACGAAAACTTGAGGGTCCGGGAGCCTGTTGTGAAGTTTATCGCTGGCCAGGTGTGCTTCCTCTGCTACCTCGTACTCAGACGTTTCGACATCAATCGCAACGAACTGGTCCCAAGCAATCGGTTCAAGCTTCGCCTTCAATTCCATTTCGTAGATTTCGGACCCCCGTGTTCCAACTTCGTCTCGCGAAAGTCTTCGAGGATTCATAGCCTTGCCTCCTGTAATTGTGGACTCGTCGTTGGTCCCATTGTACCCCAGTTGTTGAGTGTGAGAAGTCTGGGAGTCAGTGTTGTTCAACTGCTCCATCACCAACCATCTCACACCTCCTACCCTCCAGGCTCCCCATCTTTTTCCAAAAAGTCGTGAAGAAACGTCGGGGGCGTGCATCCAAAGAGCATCAAAGAAGAGATTCCCTCAGTGGGAATCCTCTGAAAGCTTTTGGAACTGTCCGCCATGAACCGTCGTCACGCCAACGCTGCCGCTCGATTGTTTGCTGCTTCTGCAGTGATCGCGGTGCTGTTGGCGTCCTCGCCGGCCGCCCGAGCAGGATCAAACGACGCGAAGCCTTGCCCTCATGCATGCTGCCAACCGCAGCCGATCGGGCACGGCTGCTGTGACAGTGATCCTTTGCACGAATGTCCCGCGATGGCATCGTGCGAGACGAAGGTCTGGTTGCCGCCGAGAACTTCCACCAACGATCTGACGCCTCGAGGTTTGGATCGTAGTGGCTTCTCACGGATTGACTGGAGGACGGAGTCGGACGCACTCGTGCGGTCGGTCTCTTTGGTTCGTCCCAGCTCTCTGATTGATTGGCACATTCGTCTTCAGATTTAGCGATTGTCTCTGCTTCGACTTGCGAAGCCAGACCAATTCAAAAGTGAAGATGTCTCTGTTCCCAAATCGGTGCATGTCGATGTCGGCTGCGCCATCAATCCTGGAGTTCCCAAAATGTTAGCGACTGTATTCTCTGCTGTTTTGTTTGCCGTTTCGCTGGTCTCTGCTGGTGATGTTGGCACCGCCGCATCGGCTGAGCCGACGTGTTGTGCCAAGCATGCATACTGCTGCACCGTCCAAGCGGCGTGCTGTGGCAAGCAAGCGGAAACGACAGCAACCACTGACGAAGTGGCCGGCGCAACTTCTCAACCCACCTGCTGTGCCAAGCGTGCCTATTGCTGCTCGGTAAACGCACGATGCTGCGGAAAGAACGCTGAAACGAATGCGACAACAAGCGACGTCGTCAGTGCGGCCGGACAACCGACCTGCTGTGCAAAGCGAGCGTACTGCTGTAGCGTCGGTGCGGCCTGCTACGGAAAAGGATCGGCAAGTGCAACGGAAGCGAAATCGGCTGAACTCAGCTAACCGCTTCTGAATCCGTTCGATCCCATATCGGCCGGACGAGCCTAATCAACTCGCCCGGCTTTTCTCTGTTAGGTTGCCGTGATGGAAGCGTTCAAATACCGATGGCATCAGTTGCCGATCAGCCGACAACTACTTGTTCTCGTCAATGCAATTCTCTTTGGGTTTGTCGTTCTGTTTCTTGTCGTTGACTACCGCGTGCGGATGGATCGGCATTTGCATGAGAAGCAGATCGCGCTGACCGAAGAAGCTAAAACGATGTACGAATCACTGTTGGTCGCTGAACCTCACGGCGGCGAGGCGATTCAAAATCTGGTCGACAACGTCTGCGCTCGAATGAATACTGACGATTCGCCCGGTCACCATATTGCTGCGGATTGGCGAGGGCTTCCGTACCAAGCTGTCTCGCATGGGCATGCTTCCGACGAAATGCTCTTGGCAATGCGGTCGGCTGTCGATTCAACCCTCGCCAGATCAAATGCCACCGCCGCGATCGTTGTCGGGTCTTTCACTGGATCAGCGGGCACGGTCTACATTTCAGAGAAACGTTCAGCAGTCGTGGGCGCTACACGCCGCTCGTTGTTAATCCAAATGTTCGGAGTCCTATTGCTAGGAGGGATTACTGCCTTCGTGGTCAGCGCGGTACTTCGGCAATTGATCGCCAAACCAATGCAAGGCTTTGTTTCGGCGTTGCAGAGTGTTGCGGCCGGAGACCTAAGCGTGATTGCACGTACGCGAAGCTGTCGAGAACTGAGTTATCTCGCCGATCAAATCAACTCGATGACCGAGGCACTGGATCACGCTCAGCGCGACCATCGCGTTCACATGGAAAAGGCACGCCAGATTCAACAGAACTTACGACCAACGGTGAATGGATTGGTTGGAATCGACGTCGCCGAATTGTTCGAGCCGGCCGACGATGTTGGCGGTGACTACTACGACGTGATTCCATTGTCCTATGGACAATATCTGCTCTGCGTCGCAGATGTATCGGGACACGGCGTGCCGGCCGCGATGGCAGCGACGTTGTTGAAGGCGTTTGTGTCGGAAGCGGCAAAGAAATCGTCCAGCCCTGCCCAAATTCTGACAGATGTCAACGAGCGATACTGCGAGTACGTGATGATGGGACACTTTGCGACGATGACGCTACTGGTCATTGACCCAAAAAGACGACAACTGACCTACGCCAATGCAGGCCATGAATTTCCGTTCTTGCAGATTGGACGCGAAACACCGGTGCGATTGAATGTGGGCGACCTGATCTTGGGCGTCGAGGACGATACCCACTACAGCGAAGAAACAATCCAGCTCGGCGATACGGCCCGTTTAGTCCTTGTTAGCGACGGAGTGACTGAAGCGTTTGACCCGAGTGAAGAACAGTACGGAACCGAGCGGATTGAGCAGTTGATGAGCAACGTACCGACCACGAACGCGTACGAACTGACCCAAGAGTTCGAGGCATCGCTTGAAACATTTCGCAAAGGTCGTAAAACGCTCGATGACACGACGCTCTTGGTCGCGCAACTTACGTAGTGCCGTCGCCAAGTTTTACGGATAGCCGACGGTGCGGGCGATTGTGGAGTCAACGCAGGCGAGCTAGGTTTCGAACATCGCGTTCGCGATAGGTTAGATCAACGCGAGGAAGGCAACGCGTTCGTCTCGGACAATTCGCAAATGAGAGTTGGACCCGTCCTCGTTTCGCGGGATAACGTCGTCGCCGAAAAGCGTGAAAGTTATTTGTCCGCAGATGCAAATTGCGTCCACTATTATTGGCAAACAGTCACCGGGAGGTTTGCTTGGACCAGCTGATCAAAGATCAGCAATCCGTTGCTGTAGCTCGATTGCCATCGCATCTTCTGATCTTGCAACCTTTGAGACGAGGTCGAAGAACTTTTTTTGGTATTCTCCGGTCATGGCGTTCGTGTGCTCGCGATAGGCGACATCCAGAAACATGACAAGCGACTGAACTCGCCTGGTATTCGCATCTGACGACTCGCTCCTCTTTCCAATTTCTTGGCACCAGGAGATGGCTTGCGGAAGAAAACAAGACCCGATTTTGCGGCTGAGCCACCGAAGAGCAGACGCTGCGGTGGTTGGGTCCTCAACCACCTCTCGGAGAAATGGCTCGATCGTTTCTCTCATTGAATTGATCAGTTCAGCGTGAGAATCACTCCAAAAGCTCTCGTACGACCGGTCCACGCACAACAGCGATGCGAGCAATTCGGCACGAGCAGGTTCCCATCCTTCAACGTCCTCTGGATCATTCCAGCCATCGTGATTTTCAACGTACTGAAGCATCAATAGCCAGGTCTGAGCGAAGTTCGCGGCATCGTCCGGCTCAGCAATAATCGGTCCCATCCAAGAATGAATGAGTTGCTCAATCCATTTCGGAGATCTAACGCCAAGATCAAATACTTGCCGCCATAACAACGCAGCGTGTTCTGGATCGACGGTGTATTTGAGCTCCGCTCCGATGCGTTCCAGTATCGCGCGTTGACCTTGCATCGTTGGATGATCGTCATCCTGTCGGTCAATGAGCTCGCCTTCCATCGAATACGCTCTCAGGATCCCGAGTTCGTAGTCGAGCAGAACTTGGACCGTTGCCATTCTGGCTGACCGCTGGTCCTCACTTTCTGCGCGGACACATAGAGGTGTGTTTCTGACAATAATCTCAAGAATCGTCTCCTCGACGGGCAGTTGCTTATAGCACTGTTCATCGTCATCAAGCCGACGCGAAGTTCTCCAGTTGGCCCAGAGGAACTTCGGCGGCGTAAGTGACAATTCGTCCAAAACAGGAATGCTGTCCTGGTATGTACCAGCCAAAAACTGTTCTTCGCGGCTAGTCAGCCAAGCATCATTGTCAAATCCAGTCGAGTCCCGCGGCAGCGCTGGATAGCTGGGGGGTAAATACCAGAAAGCGGATGCGGTGTCGAACATCAGTCGGATGATCCGCGGTCCCCACGGGCCAAGTCGCGTCCAACGCCCCCATGCCGCGCGAGTGATCGCACCATGCAAGTGACCGCGATGATTCACGATGCACTGAAATACCCATTTTCTATAATCGACCTTGTCAGCATCTCTCGCGAGCAAGTAGACAGAAAGTTCAGCCAGTTGATCTAAAAACCTAGGCATTGCTCCGGCTTCAATCAATTCATCGGGCAGCTCGACGGTCGGCTTTTGTGCCAACGTAAGAATCGCCGAGACAGTCTCATCCTCGAGTCCGTTCGCAACGAGCCACTGCTCATGGCGTAATAGAAGAAGCAAAAGCAATCCGAATCGGTTGTTGCTTTGGACCGCAGCGACGACCGGGGCATCCGACTCCTCGGGTTGATTCAGAAGTTCTTTGGCAAGACTATGTAGTTCGGATTCCGGGAACTGGTTGTTCAGGTAAAGCCAATGTTCAATCGCTTGAGCCTCAGCAATCGCATCCTGCAGTAGTTTCCGTTCAATAGCCGACGGCTCGCTTTCGGATTCGACAAGTTTCGGATCGACCGTTTCTTCAAGGACGATGGGTTGCCCGACTCGTCGTCTTGCGGCTAGGGCGGACATCGCGTTGAAGGCATCGCTCATGCGATCGGTCGAAGTCATCAAGTGCTTCAGATTTTCCGTTGCCGGATCACTCCAGTCCAATTCACCAATATCAAGAACCGATTCCGCGATTTCGACAATGCTCTTTGATCGAAACTCTGCCAGAAGCCAAGCTTTGTGTTCATCAAAGAACCATTCGCCATAGTCCAGCGACACATTGCAAAAACCTGGCTGTTTTGGGTTGGCCGAAATGGTTTCCGCCCACAACAAGAGAACAGGCGAAGTGAGCAGCAGTTTCAGGGGGCCTTGAAAAAGCAATGGGTGACGCCGCCCAAGGTCGAACAGGACGCCAGCTATCGCGACACATTCGCATTGTTGCAACAACTGTGTTATCAGCTGATCGACGTTTTTGCCTGACTCGATCTGATCGCCGAGGGGTGCAGTCGGTCTGGTAGCAAGCGATTTCATTGGATTTCAAACGG
>TARA_R110002073_G_scaffold56835_6_pt1 | contig 62638 bp, 52 predicted proteins | sample TARA_R110002073 | Tara Oceans TARA_R110002073 (sample SAMEA4397174) | marine metagenome | biome: Polar Biome; feature: [DCM] deep chlorophyll maximum layer (ENVO:01000326); material: water (ENVO:00002006), including particulate matter (ENVO:01000060) such as... | depth 40 m
TTTTATAAAAAATGCCTCCTTAACTGGTGTTGGGTTAGCTGTTGGTAGCACTTTAGCTAGTTGTACTGAAAACACTTCAGAAGAAAAAAAAGTAGTAGCCACAAACGAAAAAGCAACTTTACCATTGGTTATTGCCACTTGGCATGTGATTGATGCCACAGCGAAAGCTATGGAAGTATTACAGGCTGGAGGAACAGCCTTAGATGCCGTTGAACAAGGCTGCAAAGTAGAAGAAGCCAACGAAAAAGGACAATCGGTCGGAAAAGGTGGTTTACCAGACAGAGATGGTAATGTAACCCTCGACGCTAGCATCATGGACAAACATGGCAATTGTGGTTCTGTGGTATATCTTAAAAATATTACACACGCTGTTTCGGTTGCTAGAAAAGTCATGGAAAACACGCCACATGTGATGCTGGCTGGTGAAGGTGCCAAAAAATTTGCCCTTGAGCAAGGCTTTGAGCCAGAAGATTTGTTAACTGAAGCCTCAAAAAAAGCTTGGGAAAAATGGAAAGTAGAAGCCAAGTATAAACCCATCATCAATATTGAAAACCATGATACTATAGGTATGTTAGCTATTGATAAAAGTGGTGATATTTCTGGAGCTTGCACTACAAGTGGGCTAGCCTACAAAATGGCTGGTCGTGTTGGTGATAGTCCTATAATTGGTTCAGGTTTATTTGTAGATAATGAAATTGGTGCAGCTGTGGCAACAGGTTTAGGCGAAGAGGTTGTAAAAACGGTTGGTAGCTTTTTAGTGGTAGAATTGATGCGACAAGGAAAATCGCCTCAAGAGGCTTGTGAAGAAGCCATTAGTAGAATAGTTAATAAACCTAACAGTAACTACAAAGATTTTCAGGTTGGTTACATTGCAGTTAACAAGAAAGGTGAAACAGGGAGTTACTCCATTCATCAATGGTTTAGTATGACCAAGTTTCAAGATGGTGTAAATGAGCAAATACAATCTGATTATTTTTTGAAAAAAAATTAGTGCTATTCATCGAAACAATTTTACCCATGATCTATAAAAAGGGTTGATTTTTTTATTCGAATTGCTTCTATCCCTTTGTTTATAGTAGATTAAATACATTTTTAATCTGTAAACTGCACGACGTTTTTTTATCTAAATTGTAAAAAACGTGCATTTCATCGATATTTTTATCAAAGTCATTCAAATGAACTAGATTTCTCTGCATTTGAACAAAATTTTAAAATGTTAAGCTGTTGTGTGCCTTTACTTTGTTTCAGAATTAAACCCCAAGTCATGAACAAAGTATTAATAGTAATAGCATTTTTAATCGTTCCTTTTTTCGCTTCTGCGCAAAACGATAACAAGATTGAGAAAACTGAAGTTAAAACTGAGGTAAAAGCTGAAATTAACATTAAGGTTGAAATCAATCAAGAGTTTACTATTAAGAAAGTTGATCCTATTTCTATCAACCCAAAAAGACAAAATTTAGATCTTAATTTTAAAAAGAGTAACGATATAATTAGTGTTAAGGCATATATAAAAAGTTTACAGTTAAAGCGTAAAGCTTCTGTAATGAGTTAATTCATTTTAACAGAATAGTAAAATAGCAAAAATGCCTCTGAAAAAATTCAGAGGCATTTTATTTTTAGCTATATCTCTTGCGTTTTTTAATGCAGCTTTAAATTGAGCCTCACAACTCGTGAATCATTAAGCCCTTTACTAAAGTTCTAGAACCTTCATGAATGGCAATTGAGAAGTTATTCAAATAAAAATATTAGAGACAAAAATTACAAATTGCAATCCAAATAACAGTCATTAAAGCATAAGTTTTTGTAGTTTTGAATGTCTTGTCTGTTCGAGCGCAGTCGAGAACTGTTTATTAACAAAACCTTTCGACTGCGCTCGAGGTGACATTAAATTCCAATTTTTAAGATATCATACATGTCAGAACAAAAACGTCTCTTTTTAGTCGATGCTTACGCTTTAATTTTTCGTGGTTATTATGCTTTTATAAAAAATCCAAGAATTAATTCAAAAGGAGTCGATACTTCAGCCATTATGGGTTTTATGAACTCGCTACTAGATGTTATAAAAAGAGAACGACCAGACCATTTGGCTGTTTGTTTTGACAAAGGCGGAAGTGTAGATAGAGTCGAAATGTTTGAGGCTTACAAAGCGAATCGTGATGAAACACCAGAAGCCATTAAAATTGCTGTCCCATACATACAAGACATCTTAAAGGCCATGCATATTCCCATTATGGTTAAAGAAGGTTTTGAGGCAGATGATGTAATAGGAACACTCTCTAAACAAGCAGAAAAAGAAGGTTATAAAACCTTTATGGTGACTCCTGATAAGGATTTTGCACAACTAGTTTCTGAAAACATTTTTATGTACAAGCCAGTTTTTGGTGGTGGTTATGAAACTTGGGGAATTCCTGAAGTACAAAAGAAATTTGAAGTGGAACGACCTGAACAAGTGATTGATTTCCTTGGTATGATGGGAGATTCTTCTGATAATATTCCTGGGCTTCCAGGTGTTGGTGAAAAAACTGCAAAAAAATTCATTCAAACTTATGGCAGTATGGAGGGCTTATTGGCAAATACGCATGAACTTAAGGGTAAGATGAAGGAGAAAGTGGAAGCCTCAAAAGAGCTTGGAATGCTGTCAAAGGAATTGGCTCGTATTATGCTTGATGTTCCTGTGAAATTTGATGATAAAGATTTTGAATTAAACCACCCTGACATTCAAAAAGTAACCGAAATTTTTCAGGAATTAGAATTTAGACGCTTAACCGATAATTTTCTAAAAACTTTCTCTGTTGATACTTCGACACAACTCAAAGATAAAAAAGCAGATAATAAGCAAGACACTCTAAAAACAGCTTCAATAAATTCCCCTTTGGGGAAAACGTCCGCAGGACAAAAGGGGCTTGCAGGAGCTGGACAGTTTTCATTGTTTGGTGGAAACAATGAACCAACAGATACTACTGATACAACATCTGATTACACAAGAAAAACTGCTGAAACCACTTCGCATTTTTACCAAAGCATAGCTTCAGGTATGGCGACTAAATTGTTTATTAAAAATTTAATGCAACAAACTTCAGTCTGTTTTGATACAGAAACAACAGGAATCAACCCAATCACTGCCGAGTTGGTTGGCATTGCCTTTTCTTGGGAGGTTGGCAAAGGTTTTTATATGCCAATCCCTGAAAATCGAGAGGAAGCACAAGAACTTATCGAGCTTTTGCGTCCATTTTTTGAAAGTGAATCCATTGAAAAAATTGGCCAGAATTTAAAATATGATATTAAGGTATTATCAAAATATAACATTGAAGTTAAAGGTGAATTATTTGATACAATGATAGCCCATTATTTGATAAATCCAGATATGCGTCATAACATGGATGTGCTAGCTGAAACGTATTTGAACTACACACCAATTTCAATTACTGAACTTATTGGCAAAAAGGGTAAAAACCAACTCTCGATGCGAGAAGTTGCTTTAGAAAAACAAACCGAATATGCCGTAGAGGATGCAGATATTACACTTCAATTAAAAGAACATTTTCAAAAAGAGTTAGGCGAAGCAAATACACAAAAACTATTTGATGAGATTGAAATACCACTGCTTCGTGTGCTTGCAGCTATGGAGCTTGAAGGTATTAATTTAGATTCAGGTTTTTTGAATTCTCTTTCTAAGGCTTTGAATAAAGACATCGCGACATTAGAAACTAAAATTTATGAAGCCGCAGGCGAAGCGTTTAATATTGCCTCACCAAAACAATTAGGAATCATCCTTTTTGAAAAAATGAAGTTGGTAGACAAACCAAAAAAGACCAAAACAGGGCAGTATGCGACTTCTGAAGATATACTGAGTTATTTAGCAAAAGATCATAAAATAATTCAATATATTTTGGAGTATCGTGGATTGGCAAAACTAAAAAGCACTTATGTTGATGCCTTACCGCTTCAGGTAGAACCATCTACTGGAAGAGTACATACCGATTATATGCAAACGGTTGCCGCAACAGGACGATTAAGTAGTAACAATCCAAATTTACAAAACATTCCTATTCGTACTGAACGTGGTAGGCAAGTACGAAAAGCGTTTATCCCAAGAGATGAAAACTACACGCTATTAGCTGCCGATTATTCACAAATAGAACTACGCGTTATTGCTGCTTTAAGCAAAGAAGAAACCATGATTAATGCTTTTAAAAATGGTGAGGATATTCATGCATCGACAGCTTCAAAAGTATTTAATGTGCCTTTAAATGAAGTCACTCGTGAACAACGTGGCAATGCTAAAACGGTAAACTTCGGAATCATTTATGGTGTTTCAGCTTTTGGTTTAAGTAATCAAACCGATTTAAATAGAACAGAAGCCAAAGAGCTCATTGATACCTATTACGAAACATACCCAAAATTAAAAGCATACATAAGCAAACAAGTCGATTTTGCTCGCGATAATGGTTATGTAGAAACCGTTTTAGGTCGTCGTCGTTATTTAAAAGATATTAACTCACGAAATGCTGTGGTTAGAGGCGCTGCCGAACGTAATGCAGTGAATGCACCAATACAAGGTAGTGCTGCAGACATTATTAAAATAGCTATGATACATATTCATAAGAAACTACAAGAAAGCGGTTACAAAACTAAAATGCTATTACAAGTACACGATGAATTGGTGTTTGATGTTTATAAACCAGAATTGGAAGCCATTAAAACATTAGTTAAAACCGAAATGGAAAACGCCTATAAACTGGAAGTACCTTTGGATGTTGATTTAGATATTGGCGATAATTGGCTGGAAGCACATTAAACTCTCATAAATACCTAAATACCAAGTTTATGTTGTTGAGTTGTCTAAACGAGTATTTACAGAAAATGCTAAGTTTAGAGCAGCAAATCCGCAATTTAATGGTGTCTTGGAATGCTTATATGTTGGTATGACCAGTAAAACGCCAAAAGAGCGGTTACTACAACACAAAACAGGACATAGAAATAAAAAAGGGCATAAACTATCGTCAAATATTGTACAAAAATATGGTGAATATCTAAGGCCTAGTCTTTATAACCACATCCTTCCATTATCGACCAGAGCAGAAGCCTTAAAAATGGAAGAGCATTTAGCATTAGAACTTAGAAGAAAACGATATGCTGTTTGGTATAATTAATAATTTTGGTTAATTAGAGGAGCAATAAAACCAAAATGGAAAAATGCTTATAAACTAAAAGCACCTCTTAATCTTGATTTAGACATTGAAATAATTGGTTGGAAGTGCATTAATTATATTTTATAATATGGAACTCTAAAATTGATCCGTTAAGCAATAATTCAATGTCATTTTTAGAATTAGATTATACATTATTTAGAAAGTGCTTCTTTAATATTTTCTATAAAATTTGGGTTTACTGTTATAATTGCCACATTAATGTGTGTGTAAATTTCGGGCACACAATCAAATGAATATGCAATTGGCATGATATCCAGTAATTTTTCAACAGAACGTTTATACGCCAAATCCATTTCATTTTTACAATGATTCTTACCATAATATTCTTTGGACATTATTGGAACAAAGAGTTTAGAATCAACAATTCCCCACATATATTTTGAAGTGAAGGCCTCTCCAATTCCTATACTTTTTACATCAAAAAATATATTGAGCTTTTCACCATTTGGCTTTTTAAAATCTTTTAAAGGTTCGTAAACATTTTTTGTAACCCAATCACTGTCACCATGAGAATAGCTAATAAACAAATCATATTTTTGTGATCCTTCAGCAATTCCTGTAACTAAAAATTTATAGGCGAAACGCCATGCCAATAAAGCAGTTAAAATAATTCCAATAATGGATAAGCCAATTCGAGGAATCTTATTTTGAGATAGAAATAAAAACACAAATAATACAAAAAAACCAATAGTTATTAAAATTGACAATAATGCCAATGCCCATGGTTTCGTTTGTAAACGTTTAACGTATTTAAATAACAAAGCGAATATAATTGCAGCTAATAAGGCAAACACCAAGGTTTGAACAATGTTTATAAGCATACTACTTTCGTATTGCTTAATTATTTTTTGGTCCTCTCCAGCGAGTTCTTCACTTAGGGTCCAAGCTAAAAGATAAGGTCCTGGAAAAAAAACATCGGATCGATCTTCTGCACTAATTCGATCATTGGTAAGGTCACCAATAATTATAAAATCTTTCTTTTTGAAGTCTAATTTCTCATCGTCATTTTTTGGATGTGCTTCAAATTGACCTAACTGGTTTTCCTTACCAGGATTGAATCTAAAGGTACTTGCCTCCATTGATTCACTATTCCCTAATGGAACCAGATTATTGGTATAACTAACTGCTAACCCCAAATCTTTTTGGTCTAAAGCTACACGTTTAATGACAGATTCTATGGCAATACTGTCAATACTGCCATCCATATTTAAATTATTGAGGTATTTTACCGATTCATGCTCAATTAAAAACCGCTTCTCATTGGCCTTGTATTTAACTATATAATTAGTGTGCAACCTATTTCCCAAAAAATCATATAGGTCTTGAGCCTGTTTCATGTCAAAATTAAAAAACTCCTGCTGATCTTCTGGTGCTGCAAGGTATTCATCAATGTCATAAGAGGCATATACCTTAACATCCTCTTTCAATAGTTTAATTTCGTTCTTTAAGGCTTTTATTTGTGTTGTATCGTTAGAAAATGCAAAGTCCAAAATTATTACTTCTGGTTTTTTATTTTCTGCATTTATTGTTTTTAGTACATTAACTAGAAGCTTTCTCTGGCAAGAGATACAGCCTTCGGAATCAGAAGGATTATTTTGTAGGATATCTACATCTACAACTGCAATAGAACTTCTAACACTTGAGGCCTGAGAAGCATCGTATGAAAGTTTGCTAACAAACATTTCATCTGCGTTATTCCATAGAATTCCCGACCAATAAAAAGCATTCATCACTACTAGGAAAGTAATAATGTAAAACAATAACCGTTTAAGCGAAACCAATTTCATCTAAATTAATCTTGACATGGATAATTTGCTGCAGCTTGATAATATTTATCTGCTTCAGGTTCATTGTTAATAAGGTCGTATGCCCAACCTACAAGATCCAAAGCATCAACTAACTCATAGCAATAATCTCTTTGAATATCATATTCCTCGACTTCACCTGCATAAACATATTCTTCGTAATAGTACCCTAAATTTTCCAAAAGCTCTTCAATAGTTTCTTTAACAGCAACAATACCATCTGGATCGCCAGAGTATATTTGAGCTTCAGCTAAAAATAGCTCTGCCTCTAATGCGTTAAGCCCTGTAGGATCTATAACGGTATATATTTCAGCTGAATAATCAAAGCAGGTTATGGCATTTTGATATTGATCTTTATTGAGATAAAACTCACCTAATAAAATATATGTTTCTGCCAATTCCTCAGGGTACATATAACTACTGTTTTGTTTTAAATATTCATTGATTTTAAAAATAGCATCATCAACTGAATTGAAATTTTTAGCCGATTGAGTTCCAGTTGAATAAGCCGCTTGACCTCCTGATCTTTCGGTTCGAACTGGATATGTTGCATTTCGGGCGCGTTCCCTATCCTCTGTTTGGTCTTGAAATTTGTTAAACCCAACCGTAACAGGTACTTTCTCAACAATAGAAATTGTACCCTCTACTGGACTAAATTTTGTTTGCTCGCCTCTAGTATCGACCCAAAACTCGGTAGTTTTCATCTTTGCGCTAACATTCTTGCCATTGATAATGATGCTTTTGGTTAAATCCCTTGATTTTTCAGCAACTATTCTAACGACACCTTTTGGACTATGGGCTTCATTACCGTTAGTTAATTTTATTCGATTCGAAGAGTTAGGTTGAACCTGCGAGATTGAACCATTAGCTTTTAATAGAATTGTATAATTCTCATGTGTCATGAATGTTGTCCCTGAGTTGTATTGCCGTTTAGTATCAAAAGGGTATTGCCCTTTAATGGGCTTGCCACATCCTTCGGTTTTTGGGTAACCACAGGGTTCGTTAATCGTTAAAACTGCCGAATTCCATGCTTGCTGACCATTAAACATTTTAACAATTGTAATTTTATCGGTTGCACCATAATTTTGAGCATCAGCGATTAAAACAAAAAACAAGAAAAGGAAAAAACAAAAAACTGGTTGGTTTGAGGGCTTGTTAATCTTAAATGATCTCATGATTACGAATTTTAAATTAAACAAGGGAGATTATAAATATAACAATAATTTTCTCACAAATCACAATCATATATTTATGTATAAATAAAACATGTAACAATCCCTTGATTTTCTTGCAAAAAAATAGGTTCACAGTATTTGGTAATCAAATATATAATTGTAAATTTGCAAACTCTTTTTGAGAGAGGAATGTTTAATTAAGAAAAAAAATTTAGTGTGGATACATTAAGCTACAAAACGATTTCAGCAAACAAAGCTACTGTTAATAAAGAGTGGGTTTTGGTTGATGCTGAAGGTCAAACTTTAGGTCGCTTAGCTTCAAAAGTAGCAATACTTTTAAGAGGTAAGCACAAACCTAACTTTACACCACACGTTGATTGCGGCGATAACGTTATTGTTATTAATGCCGAAAAAATCAACTTAACAGGAAACAAGTGGAATGACAAAACGTACATTCGTCACACTGGTTATCCAGGTGGTCAAAGATCGCTTACTGCTAATGAAATGTTTGGAAAAGATCCAGCAAGATTAGTAGAAAAGTCAGTAAAAGGAATGCTCCCTAAAAATAAATTAGGTGCGGCTTTATTCCGTAATTTAAATGTTGTTGTTGGCGCAGAGCATGCTCATGCAGCTCAAAAACCAAAAGCAATTAACTTAAACGAAGTTAACTAGATGGAAGTAATTCACAAAATTGGTCGTAGAAAAACGGCTGTTGCTCGTGTGTATGTTTCAGAAGGAAAAGGAAACATCACTGTGAACAAAAAAGATGTTAACACATACTTCCCAACTGCAACTTTACAGTACAAAGTAAACCAACCGTTAGTATTAACTAACAACGAAGGCAACTTTGATGTAAAAGTAAATGTATTTGGTGGTGGTGTTACAGGTCAAGCAGAAGCCGTTCGCTTAGCATTATCTCGCGTTATGTGTGAGCTTAATGAAGAAAACAGAGGCATCTTAAAACCTGAAGGATTATTAACTAGAGACCCAAGAATGGTTGAGCGTAAAAAATTCGGACAGAAGAAAGCGCGTAAGAAATTCCAGTTCTCTAAACGTTAAAATCCTCAACTTGATGGAGGATCTGTTTATCAGTTATATAAATCAAGTTTTATTAAAAAGATATTGAAACAAATTCAGTACTTAGATTTAAACCAGTTATTGTTGCTCATGACGGCAAACGTCAGAGTTTAGTTTAGCATCTAAATAATTAAGGCGATTTTAAAAATGACCACTTAATTATTGCTAATTCAACAGAACGTAAACTATTACAAAATGACAAAAGTAGAAGTAAAAGACTTACTAGATGGTGGTGTTCACTTTGGACATTTAACCAGAAAATGGGATCCTAACATGGCTCCTTACATTTATATGGAACGCAACGGTATCCATATAATTAACCTTTACAAAACAGCTGCAAAACTAGAAGAAGCATCTCAAGCTTTAGGGAAAATTGCAGCATCAGGCAGAAAAATATTATTTGTAGCTACCAAAAAACAAGCTAAAGATATTGTTGCTGAAAAAGCAGGAAACGTAAACATGCCTTACATTACTGAAAGATGGCCAGGTGGGATGCTAACAAACTTTATTACTATTAGAAAAGCTGTTAAAAAAATGGCATCTATCGATAGAATGAAGAAAGACGGAACATTCATGACACTTTCTAAAAAAGAACGTTTACAAGTAGATCGTTTAAGAGCAAAATTAGAAAAGAACTTAGGTTCAATATCTGATATGACGCGTCTTCCAGGAGCTTTGTTTGTAGTTGATATTAAGCGTGAGCATATCGCAATTAAAGAAGCACAAAAATTAAACATTCCAATATTTGCAATGGTCGATACGAATTCAGACCCAAGAGAGGTAGATTACGTAATTCCAGCAAATGATGACGCTTCAAAATCGATTGATAAGATTTTATCACACGTTAGCAATGCAATTGCCGAAGGATTAGCAAACAGGAAAGCTGAGAGAGATGCTAAGGCAGAAGGGAAAGATGTTACTCCAAAAGTTGAGAAAAAAGATACTGCAAAAGCTGAAGTGAAAAAAACTGAAAAAGTCGCTCCAGTTGCGGCTCAAGAAGAAGAATAAAACTATTTCAAAAAGTATAAAAGTCGTTTAGTTCTTTTCTTGTAGAAAAAATTAAGCGACTTTTATTTTATTATTAATAAATTATGGAAAATACAGTAAAAATTAGTGCAGCAGATGTAAAAAAGCTTAGAGAAGCTACTGGTGCAGGAATGATGGATTGTAAGAATGCTTTAGTAGAAGCCGAAGGAAACTTCGACAAAGCTATAGAAATATTACGTAAAAAAGGACAAAAAGTTGCCGCAAAAAGAGCAGACCGCGAATCTACAGAAGGTTTAGCAATAACAAAAATTAATGACGATAATACAGTTGGTGTTGCAATTGTTCTAGCTTGTGAAACTGATTTTGTTGGAAAGAATGATTCTTTTAAAGCACTAGCCGAAGAATTTGTTGCTATTGCCATAAACCACACTAGTAAAGAAGATTTCTTAGCTGCTGATTTTGGAGGCATGACTGTAGCCGAAAAATTAATTGAACAAACAGGCGTTATCGGAGAAAAAATTGACATCACAGCATTTAAAAAAATAGAAGCCCCATATGTTGGTGCTTATACACATATTGGTAAAATTGCTGCAATTGTTGGTTTAAATAAAGCTATTGAAAAGGCAGGTATATTAACTAAAGATTTGGCTATGCAAGTAGCGTCTATGGGAGCAACAACATTGTCTTATAAAGATTTCGATCCAACATTTGTGGCTTCAGAAACTGAAGCAAGAATTGCAGTTATTGAAAAAGATAATATTGAATTGGGACGTTTAGGAAAAACCCTTAAAAATGTACCAAAATACATTTCAATGTCTCAATTAACTCCAGAAGTTCTAGCTCAAGCTGAAAAAGATGCAAAAGCCGAACTTAAAGCTGAAGGTAAGCCAGAACAAATCTGGGATAGAATTTTACCTGGTAAAATGGAACGTTTCATCTCAGATAATACAACTCTAGATAAAGAACAATGTTTACTGGATCAAGATTTCATTAAAGATGAAAAATTAAATGTAGCTCAATATGTTGAATCTTATGGCGACGTTGCTGTAACTAGTTTTATACGTGTATCTTTAGGATAGATAATAAGTCAAACTAAAATAAGCTCGACAGTTAATTAAAAAAGAGGCGTTTGTTAAACAAACGCCTCTTTTTATATTAAACTAACTAATAAATTAATAGAAATTACTATAACAATTATAGTAACTAAACCAATTAATAAAATTTTACGCCAAAGAGTATAATTTTTATCCATTAATATTTGGGGTTTGTTCTTAAAGAAAATGAAAGCTCCAAGTAATTAAACCAGGAGCCTTCCATAATTCTCCCTAAGAACTAATTAATAGCATTGTAAATTTCTGAAATAAAACAATACCAAACAATACGTATAAATACGTATATAGATCTATGTGTCATAAAATCAGATGATTAAAGTTAAAAATAAATAAACTTTATAAAAATAAGCTTTCATTTTCCTTAACAAACAGTAAAAGACCGTTGTGTTTCGATTCTAATTTTAGCTTTTTTATAATATGGCTTTTGTGTTTTTCAATAGTTCTTTTAGAAACTTCTAGTAAACCAGCAATTTCTTTTGCTGTTTTATTTTGAGCAATTAATTGCAAAATACGTTTTTCTGAAGGCGTTAAAACATTAATATCTATCTCTACTTCATTAGAAAACTGTTCTTCTATCTCTTTACTAAAGTAAGGGATGCCTTTAATAACTGCTTTTAAACAATTTTCAATTTCCGCTAAAGCAAGCTCTTTTAATAAGTAGCCATAAATGTTAAGCTGTTTTGCTTGATGATAAAAGATACTATTCTTTTCGAAGGTAATAAGCACAATTTTAGTGTTTAACTTATCTTGGCATAGCTGGGCTATTTCAATACCAGATAGGTGTGGCATTCTTATATCTAAAATGGCAATATCTGGTTCATGCTTAAGTATTAATTTATAGGCTTCTTTCCCATTGGTAGCACTATCAATAATATTGTATTCTTTTTCGGTTAAGAAATCCTGCAGACCCTTTAGAACTAAAGGGTGGTCATCAGCAATAATAATTGATGGTTTCATAGAAGAGTTAGTCGAGTTGCTATTAATTAAAGTTTAAGATATAAATATTTCTTGTTGTAATCAATAACAGCCTTGGTTTTTTTCAAAATATCGGCTCCTATTATACCATCTACAAGATTCGCATCATGACTTGCTAAAGCTGTATTTACATGAGTTAAATCAAATAATATTAAAGACGTTCTTTTAGATTTCCACTTGCCAATTTTAACAATGTTTTTTGTAGAAACTTGAGTAACCATATCTATTGCACCAGCACCAGCAGCTTTTACTTCCGAGTCTTCAACTTTCAAATTAAAAGTTTCTGTAAAAGTAAACCCTACACAAGAGTTTGAAGCTCCAGTATCAAGAATAAACCTCCCCTTTACACCATTAATAATTGCTTTTAACTCAAAATGATTGGTTTTTGTAAGATGTAATTTTACTTTGGTATATCCTTTTTTTAATAGAAACTGCTGTAAGCTCATAGTTAAATGGTGTTGGTGTTGGATGTTGTATTAATATAATGCTTTTTTAGAGCTTTCAAATATAGTAATCAAAGCTTACTTTTGCTAAATGATAATTACCGATACACATACACATTTATATAGCGAAGCATTTAATGATGATCGTGATAAGATGATGCAGAGAGCTTTTAAAAGCAACATCACACGTTTTTTTATTCCGGCTATCGACTCAACATACACAAAAGCCATGTTTAAACTTGAGGAAGATTATCCCAACAATGTGTTTTTGATGATGGGATTACACCCAACATCTGTTAAAGAAAATTACAAAGACGAATTAGAGCATGTTGAAAAACTCCTTTCAAAAAGACCTTTTATAGCTATTGGAGAAATAGGCATAGATTTATATTGGGATGAAACAACTTTAAACATTCAACAAGAAGCATTTAGGCATCAAATTAAATTGGCTAAAAAATACCATTTGCCAATAGTAATTCATTGTCGAGACTCATTCGATGAGATTTTTGAGATTTTAGAACAAGAAAAAGGCGAAGAATTATTTGGGATTTTTCATTGTTTTACTGGAACTTTAAAACAAGCACAAAAAGCTATTTCCTACAACATGAAATTAGGAATAGGTGGCGTAGTAACATTTAAAAACGGAAAAATTGATCAGTTCTTAAACCAAATAGATTTAAAACATATCGTTTTAGAAACAGATGCACCATATTTAGCACCAACACCATATCGTGGAAAACGTAACGAGAGTAGTTACATAATAAATGTGCTGGATAAATTATCTAATATATATGGTGTACCCAAACAAGAAATTGCCGAAATTACCACAGCCAATTCAAAAGCTATATTTAAAGTTTAAAAATGAAAATACCAAACATACTATTAATCTATACTGGAGGAACTATTGGGATGATTAAAGACCCTGAAACTGGAGCACTACGTTCTTTTGATTTTGATAGTCTCTTAGATAAAATCCCTGAATTAAAGCTTTTAGCTTGCTCAATAGAAACAATATCTTTTGATAAACCTATAGATTCCTCAAACATGAAACCGGCTTATTGGATTAAAATAGCTGAAATAATTGATAAAAATTACAATTCCAGTGATGGCTTTGTTGTATTGCATGGAAGCGACACAATGAGCTATACTGCATCAGCGCTAAGCTTTATGTTAGAAAACTTGGCAAAGCCCGTAATTTTCACAGGGTCTCAGCTACCAATTGGAGATTTACGTACCGACGCTAAAGAAAATTTAATCACCTCTATTCAAATCGCTTCCCTACAAGAAAAAGAGCAACCAGTTATAAAAGAAGTATGCCTTTATTTCGAATATAAGCTCTATCGCGGAAATAGAACAACAAAAATCAATGCCGAACATTTTGAAGCCTTCGCCTCTTTAAATTATCCTGATTTGGTAGAGTCAGGTGTTCATCTTAAAGTAAATAAAGAGTATTTGCTTAAGCCAAAAGCAGGGGCTTCATTAAAGCTTCATAAAACACTAAATAATAACATTGCTGTCATTAAATTATTCCCTGGAATTTCTAAAAATGTTTTAAATAGTATTTTTTCAACCCCTAGCCTTCAAGGTGTCATACTAGAAACTTATGGCGCTGGAAATACAACTAGCGAAACTTGGTTTATTAATACACTTAAGGAAAGCATAAATAAAGGGATACATATTATTAATATAACACAATGTTCGGGAGGCAGTGTAATTATGGGCCAATATGAGACGAGTACACAATTAAAGGAAATAGGCGTAATTTCGGGAAAAGATATGACAACAGAAGCAGCCATTGCAAAATTAATGCACCTGCTAAGCAAGAATTTATCTACAAAACAATTTAAAGAACACTTCGAGAGCTCTATATGTGGAGAGATATCTTAAAATTAACAACCAAAATTTTAGCGTTTAAACTTTTTTTCGTTATTTGAGCCGCTGTAACTAAAAAATAAAGTTATAGAGAGGTGGCCGAGTGGTCGAAGGCGCACGCCTGGAAAGTGTGTATACCTCAAAAGGGTATCGAGGGTTCGAATCCCTTCCTCTCTGCAAAAGAGTGTATTGCGATTTTCCTAATAGAAAGGAGCAATCTCTAAATAAATTTTAATTTTTTAATTACAATTTTTTTATATCTTTAACGCTTTAACTAATAAAATTAAGATCAAGAACAATGAAAAGATTATTTTCTATTCTAGCCATTGCATGTATTATGGCATTCGGAACTGTAAACGCAAGTACAAATGCGAACACTACTACAATTGTTAATACGGTTGTTTCAGCCCAAGAAGATGGAGCAGCGGCTGCAGAAGAACTTGGATTTCATCAGGAATTAAAAAAGAGATTTATTGAAGGAGGCCCAGGATTTATGGGTATTGTATTGTTATGTTTAATTCTTGGATTAGCAATTGCTATAGAAAGAATTATCTTTTTAAACTTATCTACTTCAAATTCTAAAAAGCTAACTCAAAATGTTGAAGACGCACTTGCATCTGGAGGTGTTGAAGCAGCTAAAGAAGTTTGTAGAAACACAAAAGGTCCCGTTGCATCTATTTTCTATCAAGGTTTAGATAGAACAGATGAGGGTGTTGACGCAGCAGAAAAAGCAGTAGTTGCTTATGGTGGTGTACAAATGGGACAATTAGAGAAAAATGTGTCTTGGATATCATTATTTATAGCTTTAGCGCCAATGTTAGGGTTCATGGGAACTGTAATTGGTATGATTCAAGCATTTGATAAAATTGAAGCTGCAGGCGATATGCAACCATCTTTAGTTGCTGGTGGTATCAAGGTTGCACTTTTAACAACCGTGTTTGGTTTAATTGTTGCAATTATTTTACAAATATTCTATAACTACATCATTTCAAAAATCGATGCGATAGTTAACGATATGGAAGATGCATCAATTTCTTTGATGGATTTATTGGTAAGACACAAAAAGTAATAACAACAACTTAAAATCTTTATAGATTATGAATTTGCAAAAAATAATAAAACTTGTTGCAGCTATAGTTGGAGTTATTTCAATATTCTTCCTTGTAAGGATTATTGGAGCGGGAGATGATGCTCTTGAAGCTTCACCTGATTTACAAGACAGCATAGTATCACCTTTCATGTATATTGCTTACATTATATTAGGAATTATGGTATTATTAGTTGTAGTGTTTTCAGTAAAACAAATGTTTTCTAATCCAGCAACATTAAAAAAGACATTAACCAATGTCGGAGCTTTTGTGGTTTTGGCATTAATAGCATATTTTGGGTTTGCTAAAGGTGTTGAAACGCCTTTAAGAGATGGTGAGGTTTTAACTGCAGGAAACTCTCAATTAGTAGGAGCAGGATTATACCTTTTCTACTTTTTAGTATTTATAGCAGTTGGAATTATGTTGTTTACAGGAATTAAAAAAATGATTAAGTAATTATGGCAAAAAGAGCAGCACCAGAAGTTAATGCAGGTTCTATGGCCGACATTGCCTTCTTACTGTTAATATTTTTCTTAGTAACTACAACTATGGAAAAAGATTCTGGAATTAGCAGAAAGCTACCTCCAATAGAAGAATCTGAAGAAGATGTGATTATTAAACAGAAAAATATCTTTACAGTATTGTTAAACGGTAAGGATCAATTGCTTGTTGAAGAAGAATTAATGGAACTTAAAGATTTAAGAGCAGCAGCTGTTGAGTTTTTAGACAATGGTGGTGGTGAAAATGCCGACGGTGAAAAGTGTAATTACTGTAAAGGTAAAAGAGACCCAGCCTCATCCGATCATCCAGACAAAGCAATTATTTCCTTAAAAAATGACCGAGAAACATCTTATAAAGCATACATCTCAGTTCAAAATGAATTAGTTGGCGCCTATAACGTGTTAAGAAATAGGAGAGCCTTAGAAATAGGTCCTCAAAAAGGTTTTGCCGATATGTCTTTTACTGAAATGACAAAAAACGCTAAGGACGTTAATTGGCCAGGGAATAAGGAAAAGCTTAAAGAGGTAATAGACCAAATAAAAAAGGAATATCCTCAAAAGCTTTCAGAAGTACAATAATTTAGAATTAAATAATTTAAACAGTATGTCTAAATTTAAAAAGAAAAAAGGAGGCGATTTACCAGCGGTAAATACAGCATCATTACCAGATATTGTATTTATGCTATTATTCTTCTTTATGGTTGCAACCGTAATGAGAGAAGATACGCTTATGATTGAGAATAGGTTACCAAGTGCTGATCAAATTGAAAAGCTTGAAAAGAAAAATTTGGTAATGTATATTTATGTTGGTAAACCAAGTAGTAATTATAAAGCTAAATACGGAACAGAAGCTAGAATTCAGTTAAACGATAAGTTTGCTGAAGTAACAGACATTGCTGCTTTTATAGCAGCCGAACGTGCTTCAAAAAGAGAAGAGGAAATCCCTTATTTAACAACCTCTTTAAGAGTTGATAAAGAAGCGAATATGGGAATTGTTGGCGACATTAAGCAAGAACTTAGAAAAGTTAATGCCTTAAAAATTAATTATACCACAACACAAGGAGATGTTTCTAATAATAAATAATTAGAAAATAATCTTAATTTTTTAGATAATATTGAAAAGCACTCTAGTTTAGAGTGCTTTTCTTTTGCGTTATATTTGTATTATTGTAACTATTATGAAACGATTGTTATTTTTTATTGTAGCATTAGTATGTGTCCAACTTACCTTTTCGCAAGATATAAGTGTTACACAAGCTAATGACAGCTTAGATTATAACTATAAAGAAGATCAATACTATTTTGGTGTTACATATAATACGTTAACAAATATGCCAAATGGGATGTCTCAAAATGGCTTTTCAAGTGGTTTTCAAATTGGATTAATTAAGGATGTGCCAATTAATAAACGTCGTAATATAGCTATTGGTATGGGTTTAGGCTATTCTACAAACTCAATAAACCATAATCTACTAATTTTAAAAACTCAAGACAATTCTTATACTTATGAGCTCTTGAATGATTCAGAGTTTACTAAAAATAAGTTTGTACAGCACCTCATTGAAGTTCCTTTAGAATTTCGCTGGCGTACATCTACAGCTAGTAGCTATAAGTTCTGGAGAATTTATACAGGAATAAAATTTGGATATGTATTTGCTTCAAACACAAAGTTTAAAAATGCATCAGGGCAAATAAAAAACAACAATATCAAGGACTTTAATCAATTACAATATGGGCTTACTTTGGCAATTGGTTACGATTCGTGGAATGCTTATATGCACTATACTTTAAATTCGATATTTAATTCTAAAGCACAACTTAATAGTGATAATCTGGATGTAAAAATGCTTAAAATAGGCATCATGCTTTACATTCTATAACCAGTAATTTAGCATAATTATTTGAGGTATTATTCCAATAAACAAACCTATTAACAGCTCAATGTTATTATGTGCTCGCAAATGCAATCTTGAAGTTGCGATAGCACCTGTAATTATAAACATAAGAATAATCGAGCCATTTATGTTTATATGATAATGTATGCTAATGCCTATAAAAAACATTGCAATACCACCAGCTGCAGTCATGTGAATACTTGGTTTAAATTGTAATATAGCCAACATTAAACAAGCAAGTGTAGATAATAGTATTCCAATAAAAAAACTATACATCTCTATAAGTTCGTTTTTTGGCAACACACGTTGCAGCACTAAAAAAATAATAATACTGTTAAGAGCTAGTGGTAAAATACGCTCTTTTGCTGTTGGAAGATTTACCGATTGTACTTTTTTAAATGTTTTTAACAACAAAAACAGTAAAATTGGGAGTATTACTGTTAGTAGCCCTATAGAAAACAGCTTCTCTTTTATAAATTCTATTGGTAAATGTCTAGGTGATTTTGAAAAAAAGAATGTGGCACCTAAAAGAGGCATGAATAAGGGATGAAAAATGTAGGATATGCTTCTTAAAAAGGCACTCATCTTAAATCTGTTTTCTTAATCTAGCTACAGGAATATCTAACTGTTCTCTATATTTTGCCACTGTCCTTCTGGCAATTGGATATCCCTTTTCTTTTAAAATAGCAGCAAGTTTTTCATCTGTTAAAGGTTTTCTCTTTTCTTCATCTTCAATAACAGTCTCCAATATTTTTTTAATCTCTCTAGTAGATACGTCTTCCCCTTGATCATTCTTCATAGACTCGCTAAAAAACTCTTTAATCAACTTTGTACCATAAGGTGTATCCACATATTTACTATTTGCCACTCTCGACACTGTAGAAACATCCATCTCGATTTCATCAGCAATATCCTTTAAAATCATTGGTTTTAACTTTCGTTCATCACCAGTTAAAAAGTATTCTTTTTGATAGTGCATAATTGCACTCATTGTAATAAACAAGGTTTGCTGTCGTTGTCTAATAGCATCAATAAACCATTTTGCGGCATCTAACTTTTGTTTTATAAAGAGTACTGCATCTTTTTGCGATTTTGATTTGTCTTTAGATTCCTTGTACCCTTTAAGCATATTACTATACTCTCTCGACACATGAAGCTCAGGAGCATTTCTCCCATTAAGAGTTAGTTCTAATTCTCCATCAACAATTTTAATAGTAAAATCTGGTACAACATGTTCTACAATTCGTGTATTTCCAGAAAAAGAACCGCCTGGTTTTGGGTTTAAGCGCTCAATTTCTAAAATGGCATCTTTAAGTTGTTCTTCGGTTATATCGAATTTTTGGAGCAGTTTTATATAGTGTTTTTTTATAAACTTCTCAAAGGCTTTATCTATAATATCTTTGGCCAATTCAATATTAGGGGTTGGTTTTTTTCGGTGTAATTGTAAACTTAAACATTCTTGTAAATTTCGTGCGCCAACACCAGCTGGATCAAGTTGCTGTACTACTGAAAGGACACTTTCTATTTTTTCTTCGGTTGTGTAAACATTTTGGGTAAAAGCCAAATCGTCCATAATATCTGAAAGGGAACGCCTTATATATCCGCTTTCATCAACACTGCCTACTAAAAACGAAGCTATTAGCTCTTCTTCTTCATCAAGTCTAAAAGTGTTTAATTGTGTTATTAAATGCTGTGTAAAAGATGTTCCTGAAGCGTAGGGAATGCTTTTGTCTTCATCATCAACACTATAATTGTTAGCTTGCATCCTGTAGTCGGGAATTTCATCGTCGCTTAAATACTCATCAACATTTATATCTTCTGCATTAATGGATTCGCTATCATTGAAATCATCAGAGTTATCGAAACTATCATCAAGTTCATCAGTTTTGTCCTTGCCACTTTCGAGTGCAGGATTTTCCTCCAATTCTTGTCTTAACCTTTGTTCGAAAGCTTGTGTAGGTAACTGAATTAACTTCATCAACTGGATTTGTTGAGGCGATAATTTTTGAGATAATTTAAACTGTAAATACTGCTTAAGCATTGTGTTATTTGGGTTTATAGTAAAAATAAAAAAAACAAACTACATTATGTTATAACGCAGATTGTTTTATTAAAATATTATATATGCTGAAGAAAATAATTTAACAAAAATATTGAGACTCTTAAAAAAATTCAGCCTTAGCAGGAACTAAAATTCGGCATTTTGTGGTGTTCTAGGGTAAGGGATTACGTCTCTAATATTGCCCATTCCTGTAACAAACATTACCAAACGCTCGAAACCTAATCCAAATCCTGAATGTACTGCTGTTCCATATTTTCTTAAATCGAGATACCACCAAAGTTCTTCTTCTGGAATGTCTAATGCAGCCATTTTTTCTTTAAGAACTTCTAATCGTTCTTCACGTTGGCTTCCACCAACAATTTCACCAATTCCTGGGAATAAAATATCCATGGCACGTACTGTTTTTTCATCCTCATTCAAACGCATATAAAATGCTTTGATATTAGCAGGATAATCAAATAAAATTACAGGACATTTAAAGTGTTTTTCTACTAAAAAGCGTTCGTGCTCGCTTTGTAAATCGGCTCCCCATTCATTAATTAAATATTTAAATTTCTTCTTCTTGTTTGGTTTGGAGTTTCTTAAAATATCGATAGCCTCGGTGTATGTAACTCGTTTAAAGTTATTGTCAACAACAAATCGTAACTTTTCGGTCAATGTCATTTCACTACGCTCAGCTTGAGGCTTAGTTTTATCTTCGTTTATTAAACGTTGTTCTAAAAATGCCAAATCTTCTTTATTGTTATCTAATACGTAGTTTAGGACAGATTTCATAAAATCTTCAGCTAAATCCATATTACCAGCTAAATCCATAAAAGCAACTTCTGGCTCAATCATCCAAAATTCAGATAAATGACGAGACGTATTTGAGTTTTCTGCTCTAAACGTTGGGCCAAAGGTATATACTTTACCTAGAGACATGGCATAGGTTTCGGCTTCTAATTGACCTGAAACGGTTAAGTTGGTTTCTTTTCCGAAGAAATCTTGGGAATAGTCTACTTGATTTAAATTTGTTATTGAGAATAAATTATAAAAAGATAATGAAAGGATGGGGTAATCTTTAGAACTATATTTTCTGTAAATATTATTACCTCTTATATTGTCAAGTTTCCACCCATTCTCTTTGCAAATTGATTTAATTTTTGCAACTAAATTCTTCTTGTCAAAAGATTTAAATTTTCCTTGTTTGAAATGCTCGTGTAATAAATTGAAAGAAGCAAAAAGTTCTTTGTCTTTCTTTTTTTGCTCAGGATTTGAGTCAATATTTTCAACAATTTCAGCCAACAGTTTTGGCTTGGCTAAAAATAAGTTGCCTTCTTTCTTATAATTATTTTTGAAACGTTGAAATACAATATCTTTTACCTGAGAGAGTTTGTGGTTATTATTTCCTTCGAGATGTTCTACCATTGCTGTATAGAATTCTTTTGCTATTTCATCAAATTTTGAATAATTTATTATTTTTCTATCTCTCGAACTTGTTTTAATTATTGGAGGATCGATTGCAGGTAAGGTAGTGACTCTAAACATTTCGCCAGCACCTTCGGCATCACTACCAGTAATTATTGGTGTGTGCATATAATAAAATCCGTTATCATTAAAGTACTTATGAATAGCAAATGATAATGATGAACGCAAACGCATCACTGCACTAAAGGTATTGGTCCTGGTACGTAAATGGGCATTTTCACGTAAAAACTCTAACGAATGTTTTTTAGGTTGAATAGGGTAAGTTTCAGGGTCTGAATCTCCTAAAATTTCTATTGACGTTGCTTGAATTTCAACATTTTGTCCTTTTCCCTGGCTTTCAACCAACAGCCCTTTTATGTGAACTGCTGCTCCTGTGGTAATTCTTTTAAGAATAGCTTCATTGGTGTTTTCAAAATCTACCACACACTGAATATTATTGATTGTAGAACCATCGTTTAAAGCAATAAAACGATTAGCTCTAAAGGTTCTAACCCATCCTTTAATTTCAATATCTATTAATGTGGTTTCTTGCGATAGTAATTCTGAAACGGTACTTAACTTCATGGTTCATTTAATTTAAGCTGCAAAGATAAGGCATTCCTCTAAATTATTTATCGCCATTTTTATCTTCTTCAGGGATAATTCTAAAGTGAGGTTCTTTCAACACTTCTTTGTTGGCAATACTTCTTTCTAATGATAATAAAAGTGATGGTAACAATAATAAATTGGCTAACATAGCAAAAAGGAGTGTTCCTGAAACCAAAGCTCCTAATGCTACTGTGCCACCAAAGTTTGAAATTATAAATACGGAAAAACCAAAAAATAGAACAATTGAGGTGTAGAACATACTTACGCCTGTTTCTCGCAAAGCTGCATAGACAGATTTTTTAATTCGCCAATGATTTGCTTGAAGTTCTTGCCTATATTTTGCCAGGAAATGTATAGTGTCATCTACCGAAATACCAAAGGCAATACTAAATACTAAAATGGTAGATGGCTTAATTGGGACGCCTAAATAACCCATTAATCCTGCTGTAATAAGCAATGGTAATAGATTGGGAATTAACGACACAATAATCATTCTAAAAGACCTAAACATATAGGCCATGAAAACGGATATCAAGAAAATGGCCAAAGACAAAGAAAGAATAAGGTTGTTTACCAAATATTTTGTGCCTTTTTGAAATAAATAAGCTTTCCCAGTTATTATGACATCGTATTTGTCTTTTGGTAAAACTTTAGCGATTTTGGTTCGAAGATTGTCTTCAATACGTTCCATTTTATCAATACCACTATCTTTCATAAACGTAGTAATTCTTGCAAATTGACCAGTGGAATCTACAAAGTTTTTCAGCAAATCTACATCTGTTGAAGAGTTTTTTACGTAAGATAGAATAAAGCTATTTTCTTGAGAAGTAGGTAATTGATAGTATTTTGAATTCCCATTATAATAAGCCTGCTTAGAGTATTTTACTAAACTCACTACTGAAATGGGCTTGGAAAGCTCGGGAGTTTCCGTAATAAGCTCTTCAAGTTCATTCATTCGTTTTAGAGTAGCAAGTTTCATCACTCCCTTTTTCTGGTTGGTATTAATCATGATTTCCAAGGGCATGATACCATTAAACTCTTCTTCAAAAAAGCGAATATCTTTGAAGAAATCAGCGTTTTTTGGCATATCTTCAATTAAACTTCCAGATATTTTAATTTGATACATACCAATGATGCTTGCAACCAGTAAAATTAATGCTGTAGCATAAATAGTTATCTTTCTATGCCTAACCATGCTCTCCATCCAATCTACAAAAGTGTTAATCCAACGCTTATTTAAATGCTCTAAATGCTTATCTTTTGGCATTGGCATATAACTATAAATAATAGGAATAATAAGTAGGCATAAAAGGAATATTCCTAAAATGCTTAGCGAAGCAACTGTACCAAATTCTTTTAAAAGTTTGCTCTCGGTAATAATAAAGGTTGCAAAACCAGATGCAGTAGTCACGTTGGTCATTAAAGTGGCATTACCAATTTTAGTGATAACACGCTGTAACGATTTTGCTTTGTTACCGTGTTTATTTACTTCATGTTGATATTTATTTATTAAAAATATACAGTTTGGTATGCCAATAACGATTATTAAAGGCGGGATTAAAGCTGTGAGTACTGTAATTTCGTATTCCAGCAACCCAATAATCCCAAAGGTCCACATAACACCAATAAGCACAACAAACATCGAAATAAAAGTTGCTCTAAAAGATCTAAAAAAGAAAAAGAAAATTACCGATGTAACTAATAATGCTGCACTAATAAAAAGACCTATTTCATCAATAATATTTTGAGAATTTAGGGTACGTATGTAAGGCATCCCAGAAATGCGAACATCAAGATTATATGTAGTCTCAAAAGCTTTAATCTTTGGTATGAGAATGTTAGTGATAAAATCTTTTCTTGCAGGTGTGTTGACAATGGTTTTTTCTAGGTATATAGCAGACCTAATGGTTTTTGTCTCCTTATTAAACAAGAAATTATCATAGAAAGGATATTGCTCAAATAGTTCTTTTTGTAGCTTTTCAAGGTCATCAATAGAGTTTATAGAGTCTTTAATAAACGGTTCAAGGTCAAACTGCTTTTTTTGATTATTCTTTATTAATTTTTGAAGGTCATAAATAGAAACTACTGTCTCAACTTCTACATTAGACTTAAAGCTAGTTGACAGTTTATTCCAGGCATTTAAGTTTTTAACAGTAAAAAGAGATGTGTCTTTAATGCCTAGCACAATTAAGTTGCCTTCTTCTCCAAAGGTTTCCAAAAATGAATTGTACTCTAAATTTACGCTATGATCATCGGGTAATAAGTTTGCTTCAGTATAGGTAAAACGCATTTTATCCCATTGCAAACCAAAAAGATATGTTGCTGCAGCTACTACTAGAATAATGCCAATTCTATTTCGAAGAATTAATCTAGCAATAGCTTCCCAAAAACCAACTGAAAAAAGTTTTGTCATAGCAAAATTAATGGCTGCAAAGGTAGATAAAATGAATAGATAAACATTCTAATTATAAGGATTTAATAAGATCAATCCAAGCTAATGTTAAAAGTGAATTTAACTGCAATATTATCTTCAAACTTTGGCAAATAGTACGCACCATATCGATATGCTAAACTAAGGCCAAAGCCAAAAAATAGCTTGTTTATTTCTAATCCAGATTCAGTAAAACCTTTGTCGAGTGTATTAAAACTAATGCCTTCATGCCTCTCAGGTTCTTTCATGGATCCTATGGCGTATCTAGAAATTAAAACAAGTTGAGGTTTAAACCAAGGCGAAATATTAAATGATGCAACCGTATGTTTTATTTGAAGGGTTGTAAATTTATCAGAAAAGAACTCATTAAAATACATGGTTTCAAAGCTGTTAGTGCCTGCAACCGAGAACCTATTCCATATCGTTTCCTTGTTTACATTATTAGGATATGCGTGATACATGTGTGTGATAGGTGTGTTTTTGCTTGTTATACCTGCTGTTAAAACCAACTCGGTTGATGCGTTGTCTTTGTAATTGAATTTTTGGATAGTTCTAAAATCTACTTTCGAAAAACTTAAATCACCATCCAGTATTTTCGCAAAGCTTTTAGTGTATTGAAATGTGAACTTTGGATAGCCAATGGTGGTTTCATCAATGCCATTATCGGTATATTTAAAGTTACTAAAAGGGTTCCATTGTAATGAGGTTTTAAATAAAGTTAAACTGTAATTTGTAAAACTTCCTTGAGGACCTAGGTTAAAAGTATAATTATAGGTAGGTGTTATTTTGCTCACACCAAACTGAGTTTCGGTAATAATTTTTGGAAGTAATTGATGCTCTATAGACACTGTTTTGGAAATATGTCTATGAAATAAATCGATGTTGATTAACCTAGGCTCAAAAAATTGAAAAAAACGCTTGTCTGTTAAAAATTTGGAGCTGCCTGTTTCTTGTAAATCATCGGTATATGCTATGTTAAGCCAAGTATTTGTTTTTTTTGAAATTCTAAAACCACCACCAATACTATACTTAAATTGGTCGTCTAAAAAACCATATACTGTATAACCTTGTAGTCTAAATTTAGATGAAAATTTGGTGTTTGTAATACCTCCCAGGCCAGTTCTAAACCCTTCATATTGATTGTATTTTATTAAATACCGTAAGTCAATATTAATGTATTTGGTTGGCAAGTACCCATTTCCAATACTCTTTAGGAACGCTGCTTTTTTGATGGAATCTTGTTGACTGGTTTTAATAGAAGTACTATCTACCTGAGAAAATCCTTTATTTATAAAAAGGAGAATTAAAAATAAAGGTAAAAAATGCTTCATTAATAGGCGTGATCTAAGAATATGTATCTAACGTAAAAAGAAGCTGTCTAAAAAGTGTCATTCTGAATGAAAATGAAGAATCTCATAAAAATTAAAATGTTGATTTATAAATTATTGAGATTTTTCGACTATGCTCAAAATGACAATAAAAATACTTTTTAGACAGCTTCTTGATTAAACCGTCATTATTTCTGTTTCTTTCACATGGAATATATCGTCTGCTTTTTTAACATAAGTATCTGTCATTTCTTGTATATCCATTTCGGCATTATTCTTTAAATCTTCAGAGGCGTCATCTATTTTTTTAATATCATGATTAGCATCTTTTCGAGCATTTCTAATGCCTATTTTAGCATCTTCAGCTTCGGCCTTTGCTTGTTTGGCTAATTCGCGTCGTCGTTCTTCGGTTAATGCAGGTACGTTAATAATGATACTTTCGCCGTTATTCATTGGGTTAAAACCAAGGTTGGCCACCATAATGCTACGTTCTATTTCTTGAAGCATGCTTTTTTCCCAAGGTTGTACTGTAATGGTTCTACCATCTGGTGTATTAACATTGGCAACTTGATTTAATGGTGTTTGAGAGCCATAATAATCTACCATTACACTACCCAACATTGCAGGACTAGCCTTTCCTGCTCTAATATTTATAAGCTGTTTTTCTAAATGCTTAATAGCATTTATCATAGCTTCTTTTGCGGTATCTAAAATAAATTGAATGTCTTCGTTCATTTCTAAAATTTTTAATCTATTATTTCAAAAACTAAGCCAAAAATAAACAAAAGCGTATTTATAAGTTGACTGTTGTGCCAATATTTTCTCCAGAGACTACTTTTAATAAGTTGCCTTTTTTATTCATATCAAAAACTATAATAGGTAATTTATTTTCTTGACTTAAAGTAAAAGCTGTAGTGTCCATAACTTTTAATCCTTTTCTCAAAACATCCTCAAAGCTAATGTTGTCAAATTTAACTGCTGCTGAATCTTTTTCGGGATCTGCATTATAAATACCATCTACACGAGTTCCTTTTAAAATAACATCAGCTTCAATTTCAATAGCTCTTAAAACAGCAGCGGAATCTGTTGTAAAATATGGGTTTCCGGTGCCTCCTCCAAAAATTACCACGCGGCCTTTTTCAAGATGCCTCATGGCTTTTCGTCTTATAAAAGGCTCGGCTACTTCATTTATTTTAATGGCAGATTGTAGTCTAGTTGGGACGTTGGCATCTTCTAAAGCACTCTGTATTGCCAATCCATTTATAACGGTTGCAAGCATGCCCATGTGGTCTGCTTGTACGCGGTCCATACCATTACTTGCGCCTGCAACACCCCTAAAAATGTTCCCACCACCAATAACTATGGCAACTTCTACACCAAGATTGGTTATTTGTTTTATATCTTGTGCATATTCGGCCAGACGATTAGGGTCAATACCATATTGTCTTTTTCCCATTAAGGCTTCACCAGATAGTTTTAGTAGGATTCTTTTATATTTCATAAAGTTATTTGTACAATTAAAAGGATTCCCACTTTTGTAGGAACAAGAGTTTAGCAAAACTACAAATTTTTGCGCTTTACCTAAGTCCCATTTATTAAAATTGTTGTATGCTAGAGAGATCTAATCGATATCTTAGCTTTTCAACAATTGAATAAGCGAGTTAACCTATTATAGGGTTAGGGCTAAAATTAAAATAATATTTAGAGCTCTAAAGCTTTTTTTACATTGTTATCCATCAATAACTCTTGAGGATTTTCTAAAGCTTCTTTAACAGCTACCAGAAATCCAACACTTTCTTTTCCGTCTATAATTCTATGGTCATATGATAAAGCCACATACATAATTGGTCTAATTTCTACTTTACCATTAATAGCTACTGGACGTTCAACAATATTGTGCATGCCTAAAATTCCGCTTTGTGGCGGATTAATAATTGGTGTAGATAACATACTTCCAAAAACACCTCCATTAGATATGGTAAAGGTGCCTCCTGTCATTTCATCAACAGTTATTTGACCATCCCTTGCTCTAATTGCCAATCGCTTTACTTCATTCTCTACCCCTTTAAATGATAAATTTTCGGCATTTCTAATTACTGGAACCATTAGTCCTTTTGGTCCTGAAACAGCAATACTAATGTCACAAAAATCATAGCTTACCATTTCCTTGCCATCTATCATGGAGTTTACGGCTGGAAATAGTTTTAACGCTCTTACTATAGCTAAAGTGAAAAAACTCATAAACCCTAAGCTAACACCATGCTTCTCCTTAAAGGTTTCTTTATACTCTTTACGCAATGCGAAAATTGGGGACATATCGACTTCGTTAAAAGTGGTGAGCATTGCTGTTTCGTTTTTAGCAGATACTAATCGTTCGGCTACTTTACGACGAAGCATAGACAGTTTACTTCTTGTTACACCACGTCCTTCAACGTTTATTGCTTGTCCCATTGAAGGCACTGCTTTAACAGCATCTTCTTTTGTAATACGACCATCTCGTCCTGTGCCACTAACTTGCGAAGCATCCATACCTTTTTCGGCTAAAATTTTATTTGCAGCTGGACTTGGTGTTCCTGTAGCGTAAGTCTCGTTTGAAGATGCCAAAGGCTGAGGTTTTTGTTTCGCTGTTTCGGTTTTTACAACTTTTTTTGTGGGTTCTATCCCTTCTGGTTTTTTGGCACTTGTATCAATCAAGCAAACCACTTGTCCAACAGCTACTGCATCTCCTTCTTCTGCTTTTAACGTAATTGTTCCGCTCGCTTCAGCAGGTAGTTCCAACGTTGCTTTATCGCTATCTACTTCAGCAATGGCTTGGTCTTTTTCTACATAATCGCCATCTTCTACCAGCCATTCAGCAATTTCAACTTCTGTAATTGACTCTCCAGGTGATGGAACTTTCATTTCTAAAATCATTATATGACTATTTTAGTTTTTAAATTTTATTATCTGCGCTGATTATCTTTTGTTTTATCAAAAACGAAATCTATAACTTCTTGATGTCGCCTTTTTGACCTTGTTGAACTTCCTGCAGCTGGTGCACTATAAGGTCTTCTTGTAGCTGCTCTCCATGTTTTAGATGCATCTATATGCATCATCATGTGGCTGTATGCTCCCATGTTTCTTGGTTCTTCTTGGGCCCAAACCACATCAGGTGCATTTTTATATTTTAATAATATTGCTCGTATATCTTCTTCAGGAAGTGGAAACAACTGTTCAACTCTAACTAAAGCAACATCTGTTCTATTAAGTTTTTCTTTTTCTTCTAATAAATCATAATAGAATTTTCCTGTAACAAATACCAATGATTTAACTTGTTCGACATTAGCTTCTTTATCATCAATTAGCATTTGGAAACTACCATTAGAGAATTCATCAACTGTTGAAACTACGCTAGGGTGACGTAATAAACTTTTTGGTGTAAATACCACAAGTGGTTTCCTGTAATTGGCTTTCATTTGTCGTCTTAACAAATGATACAGGTTTGCTGGCGTTGTGCAATCTGCAACAAACATATTGTCTTTAGAGCATAATTGTAAATAGCGTTCCATTCTAGCGGAAGAATGCTCTGCTCCTTGACCTTCGTAGCCATGTGGCAGTAACATTACCAATCCGTTTTGAAGTTTCCATTTGTCTTCAGCTGCCGAAATGTATTGGTCTAGCATTATTTGGGCACCATTGCTGAAATCTCCAAATTGTGCTTCCCAAATGGTTAAAGTCTTTGGACTTGCCATGGCATAACCATAATCAAAACCTACTACACCATATTCTGATAATAAGGAATTATAAATTTGAAATTTACCTTGATTATCGCTTATGTTGTTATATAAAATGATTTCTTCTTCGCTGTCTTCTACCTTTACTACTGCATGACGATGAGAGAATGTGCCACGCTCTACATCTTGTCCTGAAATACGAACGTCAAAGCCTTCATCCAATAATGTTCCATATGCCAAATGCTCACCCATTGCCCAATCCAACTTATCTTGATTGAACATTGTTTTTCTAGATTGTATTAAGCGTTCTATTTTACGAATAAACTTTTTATCTTTTGGAAGGGTGGAAATTACATTTGCTATTTTTTCTAATTTATCGATAGGGTATCTAGTATCAATTGGCTTCATGATTTCTGAGATATTGGCTCTTTGAAATTCTTTCCATTCTTCATGCATAAAGGGTGTGATAACTGTTTTATCTTGCTTACGGGAATCTTCCAATTCTGTTTCTAGTGATGCTTTATAATCAATTTCTAATTGTTTAACATAATCTAGATTGACAATACCTTGAGCAATTAATTTTTCGGCATAAATTTCCCTAACATTTTTATGTTTCGAAATTGCTTTATATAATTTTGGTTGGGTAAAACGAGGTTCATCACCTTCGTTATGGCCATATTTTCTGTACCCTAGTAAATCTATAAACACATCACGTTTAAACTTCATTCTAAAATCTAGTGCAAACAGTACTGAATGAACAACTGCCTCAGCATCATCAGCGTTTACGTGAAGCACAGGTGACAATGTCACTTTACCAACATCTGTACAATAAGTGCTTGAACGAGCATCTAAATAGTTGGTTGTAAAACCTATTTGGTTGTTTACAACAATATGAATGGTTCCATTTGTTTTATAGCCATCTAATTGTGCCATTTGCACCACCTCATAAACAAGACCTTGACCTGCAATTGCTGCATCTCCATGGACTACAATTGGTAATACTTTGCTAAAATCTTCTGGATAATATTTGTCTTGCTTTGCTCTTGTGATTCCTTCAACTACTGCTCCAACCGTTTCTAAGTGTGATGGGTTAGGAGCTATACTTAAATTAATTCTATTGCCATTATCTGTCGTGCGATTGCTTGTCCAGCCCAAATGGTATTTTACATCTCCATCAAATACTTTTTCTTCATAATCTTTTCCATCAAATTCACTAAATATGTCTTTAGCAGATTTTCCAAAAATATTAGTCAAAGTACTTAAACGACCTCTATGTGCCATTCCCATCACAAACTCTTTAACTCCATAAGAGGCAGCTTTTTCAATAACAGCGTCAAGTGCTGGTATTAAAGATTCGCCTCCTTCAAGTGAAAAACGTTTTTGACCAACGTATTTTGTGTGCAAGAAATTTTCAAAAGAAACCGCTTCGTTTAACTTTGTGAGAATGTGCTTTTTTTGTTCAACTGAAAATTTAGTGTGATTGTCATTACTGTTAAGCTTATCTTGAATCCATTGTATTTCGTCTGGTTTACGAATATACATATACTCAACTCCAATTGAGTCACAATAAATGGCTTCAAGATGATTCCTTATTTCACGAAGTGTTTGCGCTCCAATTCCTAAAATTTCTCCAGCATTAAAAACAGTGTCTAAATCACTTTGCGATAGACCAAAATTTTCAATCTCTAATGTTGGAGCGTATTGGCGCCTAGCTCGAACAGGGTTTGTTTTTGTAAACAAATGACCTCTATTTCTATAACCGTCAATAAGCTTAATAACCTGAAATTCTTTTTGAACCTGTTCTGGGATTTGAGTTGAAATACCTTCGGCTATTTCGCCATTTAGACCATAGTTTTCACTACCAAAATCATAGCCTTGAAAAAATGCCTTCCAGCTTGTTTCGATAGAATCAGGATTTTCTAAATATTGTTCGTATAAATCAGCAAAGTATGCTGTGTGCGCTGCGTTTAAAAAGGAATATTTATCCATTATTTTTTTTGAGACGTTCTTACGTCAAGAAAATTTTTTCAAAAATACAACTTTTAGTAAAATGTGATGTCTTTTTTTATATTAAAAACACATCTTTTAAAGCGGTAGGAAAACCTTGCCTTGTTCTATTTGATTAGAAAAGTCTTTAATGGAATTTTGATTGAGGCTGTGGATGAATTTTGATCTACTAGGGATTGCCAAATCATGCAATGGACACGGCTTATCTGCATTACATTTTTCTAGGCTCAACAAACAAGCGTTAAACTTATCGCCAGCATCAATAACATTAACTACATCCATAAGAGTAAGTTGGCTATTTTCTTTGCTTAAAAAAAACCCTCCTTTAGGTCCTTTCTTTGAAGATATTATCCCTTTTCTAGATAATTCCTGTAATAGTTTAGCCAAATAGGCTTGCGGAACATTTATAGGCTCAGCCATATCCTTGACCATAATTCTATGGTCTTCACTAGAATTAACAGCTAAAAATAAAACTGCTTTTATGGCATATTTTGATGAGTTTGAAAACATTGTGCAAGTATATTAAATACAAAGCAAATATAAAAAAGATATTTTCGTCCTAAATATGATTTTTATCATGTTTTAAAGCTCCTATAGATTATATTTTTGCTTCATAAAATTATTATGACACATTTATAAATAAAAATCTAAAAAAACTAGCAAAACTAATATACCATGAAACAAACACTAAAAATTTTAACACTAGTACTTACGCTTTTAGCTTTAAGCTGCGGAGGAGGCGAAGAAAAAAAAGAAGAAAAGGCAAAAGTTCAACTTAAAAAGCAAACTACGACAAAAAAAGTTGAGCCAAAAGCCACAAATACAAAACCATCAGAAACAATTGATTTAACCAGTAAAGGTATTGGGCCAATAACATCGCTTACACTTCCTTCTGAAATAAACCAAACCATGGTTGCAAAAGGGAAAGATATTTTCGATAAGATGTGTACTGCGTGTCACAGATTAGGGAAAAAATTTATTGGGCCACCTCCAAATGGGCTTTTCGAAAAACGTACACCAGAATGGGTAATGAATATGATTTTAAACCCTGATGAAATGGTTCAAAAAGACCCTTTAGCTAAAGCACTATTAATGGAGTTTAATGGCTCGCCAATGGCCAATCAGAATTTAACAGAAGATGAAGCTAGAGCTATACTAGAATATTTTAGAACATTAAAATAAACAAATATGAAACTAATGAAACATCTATTTTATGCTTTTGCTTTAGTAGCATTAGTGTACTCATGTAAAAACGAAAACAAAGAAGCCTCAACGAACTCTACTGCAAACCAAGCAGATACAAATAAAACCGAGCGATCTGGTCAAGCTTTTATAACAGATGATGAAAGCCGACCTACTGTATTGCATATAGCAATTGGATCACCAGACCATACCACATTGGTTGCAGCTGTTCAAGCAGCTGAACTGGAAAATGCTTTGGTAAATGCAGGTCCATTAATGGTATTTGCTCCTACTAATGAAGCATTTGCTGCCTTACCTGAAGGAACTGTTGAAAATTTACTAAAGCCCGAAAACAAGAATGCTTTAGCAAATATTTTAAAGTACCATGTTACACCTGGAAACTATTCCAAAGATTTTTTAAAGAAATTTAAAAAACTGGGGCAGGCTAACAATGGTTATGTTCAAGTCGAAGTAGTAGATGGTGAACCAATTATTGGAGGTGCTAAAATTTTAGCAAGTATTCCTGCTGGTAATGGTATTGTACATGTTATCGATAAGGTATTGTTACCACCAACTGAAAAATAAAAAACACTAATCAAAATTTATTTAACAATGAAGAATATATTAAAATCAATTGTAGCAATAGTAAGTGTGTCAATAGCATTTACAAGTTGTAATAATGGAGCAAAATCAGACAAAAGTTCTGGTGCTCTTGCAAATAATGTTGCCGAAAAAGTATATGTAGCTCCTGGAGAGCACGACGAGTTTTACGCATTTATCTCAGGTGGATTTAGTGGGCAGTTAGCTGTTTACGGTTTACCATCTGGACGTTTGTTTAAAGTAATTCCTGTATTCTCACAAGATGCAGAGAAAGCTTATGGCTATAACGAAGAAACAAAACCATTATTAAATACATCTTACGGTTTTATTCCTTGGGATGATGCACATCACCCAGATATTTCGCAAACCAATGGCGTTTTGGACGGTCGTTGGGTATTTATAAACGGTAATAACACACCTCGTATAGCTAAGGTTGACTTAACCACTTTTGAAACTACTGAAATTATAGAAATTCCAAATTCAGCAGGTAACCATAGCTCGTCCTATGTAACCGACAATACAGAGTATGTAGTAGCAGGAACAAGATTTGCAGTTCCAGTACCACAGCAAGATATTGCAATTAAGGAGTATAAAGGTAAATTTAAAGGAACTTTATCATTTATTAAAGTTGATCCAGACGATGGTGGAATGGACATTAAATTCCAATTGTTAATGCCTGGTTTTGATTACGACAAAGCACATCCAGGAAGAGGTAAGTCTGATGGATGGTTTTTCTTTACCACTTATAATACAGAAGAGGCCAGCACACTTTTGGAGGTAAATGCCTCTCAAAATGACAAAGATTTTATTGCTGCAATTAACTGGAGAAAAATTGAAGAATATGTAAATAATGGTGGCGGTAAAATGATGCCTACTAATTATGCACATAATGTATATGACGATCAAACACATAGTGCGACATCTACAATGAAGAAAGAAGTGTTAATGGTAGATCCATTAGAGGTCCCTGGAGCAGTTTATTTTTTACCAACACCAAAATCACCTCATGGTTGTGATGTAGATCCAACTGGAGAGTATATTGTTGGAAGTGGTAAATTATCTGCCAATGTAACAGTACACTCATTTACAAAAATGCTTGATGCTATTGAAAACGAAAAATTTGCGGGCGAAGCTTATGGTATTCCAATCTTAAACTTTGAAGACGTTTTAGCTGGCGCTGTTGAACAACCTGGATTAGGCCCTTTACATACTGAATTTGATGGCGAAGGTAACGCTTATACATCTTTCTTTATTTCATCTGAAATTGTAAAATGGAAACTAGGAACATGGGAAGTATTGGATAGACAACCAAGTTTTTACTCAATTGGCCACTTAATGATTCCTGGTGGAAACTCACAAAAACCATTTGGTAAATATGTTCTTGGTATGAATAAAATTACCAAAGACCGTTACTTACCAACAGGTCCAGAGGTCACTCAATCGGCTCAACTATATGATATTACTGGCGATAAAATGCAGTTGTTGTTAGATTTCCCAACCGTTGGGGAACCACATTATGCAGCTGGAATTCCTGCCGACTTGATTAAGCCTAACTCTAAAAAAATATTTAATTTAGAAGATAACAATCATCCTTACGCTGCTAAAACTGAAGCGGATACAAAAGTTGTTCGTGATGGAAAAACGGTTCATGTTTATATGACCACAATCCGAAGTCACTTTGCACCAGATAATATTGAAGGCATTAGAGTTGGAGATAAAGTGTATTTCCATGTAACCAATTTAGAGCAAGATTACGATGTGCCTCATGGTATTAGTATGATTGGAGCAAACACCTCTGAATTATTGATCATGCCAGGACAAACAGAAACTTTTGTTTGGGAACCTAAACAAGTTGGTGTATGGCCTTTCTATTGTACAGATTTCTGTTCGGCATTGCACCAAGAAATGCAAGGCTATGTTAGAGTGTCTCCTGCAAATTCAAGCACACCACTAAAATGGTCGCTTGGAGAGGATATTGAATAAAACAACTTAGGAGAATTTTGTTTTAGTGTTTATTTTCCTAATAAAAGGCGAGAGCTATCTTTTCGCTCTCGCCTTTATATTCCTGCAAAGGCAGGAATCTCATAAAAAAACACTATTGCTTTAAGGTTTTAATACCAAAGTGTTAGGTATTGAGTTAAGAAAACAATAAGATTCCTACCTGCACTGAAACATAATTTAACTAAAAAAAGAGAATCCCACTTTCGTGGGAACTATTGAGATGAAAAAGTCAAATATCATCATGCTGCTTGCAGCAATTTTACCACTCGGATTATTTCTTTTTCCACTTTGGAAAATTTCACTGGAAGCTCCGCAATACCCAACACCATTAGGCATGTACATTTATATTAATGATTTTGCCGATGCTAATCCGCATGACATTAAAAACATTAATTTAATGAACCATTATGTTGGTATGAAATATATCCCTGAAGCTATTCCAGAGTTTAAAATATTTCCGGCTGGAATTATTATTACTTCTATTTTAGGGCTTCTTATTGCATTTAAAGGCAATTACAAGTGGTTTTTAGGTTGGTTTATACTAATGGTTCTTTTAAGTGCCGCTGGACTGTATGATTTTTATCTATGGGAATATGATTATGGACATAACCTTGATCCAAAAGCCATTATGAAGTTTACAAATCCAGATGGTACTGTAATGGGCTTTCAGCCTCCATTATTTGGTAGTAAGGACATTTTAAATTTTAAAGCGCACTCTTATCCCAGACTAGGTGCATACTTCTTAGGATTAGGAATTGCAATGGGATTAATAGCTTATTTAGTTGGGAAGAAAAACAAAATCCCATCCTAAACACTTCCCAAGGGGAAGGGCTTAAAATTCTATTAAAAAAATTGAGTTCCCTTTCCTTTGGAAAGGGCTAGGGATAGGCCAAAACACTAAAAAATGCAAACACTAAAACACTATTCAATTATTGCATTGCTACTTATTTTATATGGTTGTAATGTATCGCCAAAAGCTATAGATTATGGTAACGATGGTTGTCATTATTGTAAAATGACCATTGTAGATAAAGTTCATGCCACCGAAATAGTCACAAAAAAAGGGAAAGTCTATAAATTTGACGCTTCAGAATGCATGATACATTTCTTGAAAGAATTTGAGGATACATCAAAAATCGAGCTATATCTAGCTAATAACTACACAAGCCCTGAAACTTTTATTGATGCAACAAAGGCCACTTTTTTAATCAGCAAAAAAATTCCAAGTCCTATGGGAGCATTTTTATCTGCCTTTAAAAATAAAACTGATGCTGAAAAAGAACAAGCCAAAAAGGGAGGCACATTATACACTTGGAGCGAAATCCAAAATCATTTAAACAACTAGCTTCATGAAAAAAACCTTTGCTTTTTTATTAGTCATCTTGATGGCTTATTTTGGCAATGCACAAATTATTGAAGTTTGTAAAAGTTGCGATATCACTTCTATAAGTGAGGCTATTACAGCTGCTAAGGATTTTGATACTGTTATTGTAAAAAAGGGCACTTACAAAGATTACAATATCATTATTGACAAACCTTTGACCATTATTGGCGAAAACCGTCCAGTAATTGATGGTGAATTTAAAGGGGAAATCGTTACAATTACTTCGGATAATGTAACCCTTGATGGGTTCTCCATTATTAATGTTGGCACAAGTTACACCGAAGATTATGCAGCAATTCGTGTACGAAGGAGCAACAATTTTGTAATTAAAAATGTAGTACTGGAAAAGCTTTTTTTTGGCATTTATGTTGAAAAATCCAGTTATGGCAAAATCTATAAAAATAAGATTATTGGAGATGCCGTACAAGAGTATAATTCGGGTAATGGCATACAGTTATGGTACAGTAACCATATAGAAATTGAAAACAATTACGTAACGCATGTTCGTGATGGTATTTATTTGGAGTTTTCGGATGATTGTTTGATTAAAAACAATGTGAGTACCGAAAATTTAAGGTATGGCTTGCATTTTATGTTTTCAAATAACGATACATACCAAGATAATACTTTTAAAAACAATGGCGCTGGAGTTGCTGTAATGTTCTCCAAAAAATTAAAAATGCTCAATAACACGTTTAAGGAAAATTGGGGAACGGCCTCTTATGGTATGCTCTTAAAAGAAATTAACGATGCCGAAATTATTGGAAACACCTTTGAAAAAAACACCATTGGCATTAATATAGAAGGCTCTAATCGAATTGTTTATAAAAACAATGAATTTTTAAATAATGGTTGGGCTGTAAAAGTACGAGGTGCGTGCTATACAAATAGTTTTGTAGAAAATAATTTTTTATACAATTCATTTGATATTTCCTATAATAGTAAAGTAAACGATAATGTGTTCGATAGAAATTATTGGAGTAATTATACAGGTTACGACTTGGACAAAGATGGTGTAGGCGATGTACCTTACAGACCCGTAAAATTGTTTTCATATATTGTTAACAGAACACCTGAAACCATCATTTTACTTAGGAGTTTATTTATTGATATTATAGATTTCTCAGAAAAAGTATCACCAGTTTTTACACCAGATAATTTATTTGACAACAACCCATTAATCAAAAAAAACACATGGTAACCATTCAAAATTTATATAAAAACTTTGGGAAAAACGCCGTTTTAAAAGGCGTAGATTTAAGCATAAAAGATGGTGGGATTTTCGCTGTATTAGGTCCAAATGGTTCTGGAAAAACAACTTTAATTAAATCTATTCTGGGAATGGTAATTCCTAATAAAGGTGAGATTTCGGTATTAGGTGAGAATATAAAGAAAAACTCAAATTACAGACATAAAATCGATTATCTACCACAAATAGCCAATTTTCCTAGTAATTTGAAAGTAAAAGAGCTTATAAAAATGATTAAGGATTTAAGAGGGAACACATCTAATGATGAACACCTTATTGAGCTTTTTAGATTAGCGCCTTTTTTAAATAAAAAACTAGGAACCCTTTCAGGCGGAACTAAGCAAAAAGTAAACATAGTACTAACGTTTATGTTTGATAGCCCTTTAATAGTTCTAGATGAACCAACCACTGGTTTGGACCCAATATCATTAATAAGGTTAAAGGACTTGATTCAAAAAGAAAAGTCAAATGGCAAAACCATTTTAATCACATCACACATTATGAGTTTTGTTGAAGAAGTGTCAGATGAGATCGTATTCCTTTTAGAAGGACAAATATATTTTAAAGGCACAATTCAAGACTTGAAAACCAAGACCAATCAACCAGATTTTGAACATGCAATTGCATCAATTTTAAATTAAAGGAGAGAGGTCTCGACTGCGCTCGACCTGACAATTAAAACACTAAATATCTCCTCGAGCGCAGTCGAGAAGTTAACAAATTGACATATAATTATGCTTAAAATATTAAAATATAGTTTTTACGATTTAATGCGCAGTCGCTGGAGTTATGTGTACTTTGCCTTTTATTTGCTACTTGGTATTGTACTTTTGTTTTTAAACAACGACCTATCTAAAGCAGTTATTACTTTAATGAATGTTATTATTGTTTTAGTGCCTTTAATAGGAACCATTTTTGGGGTAATGTATTATTATAATTCTAAGGAATTTACAGAACTATTATTAGCCCAACCACTAAAGCGTTCATCAATTTTTTTAGGACAATATCTTGGAGTTGCGTTGTCACTTTCTATGAGTTTAATTTTAGGCTTGGGAATTCCGTTTGTGTTTTATGGTTTGTTTGAAAGTAGTGCCATTTGGAATTTTTCACTACTAATAATTACTGGAACTTTTTTAACATTAATATTTACTGCTCTAGCTTTTAATATTGCCTTATCCAATGAAAACAAAATTAAAGGCTTTGGGTATGCAATACTACTTTGGCTATTCCTTGCAATTATCTACGATGGTCTTTTTTTAATGACCTTAATTATGTTTGAAGATTATCCGTTAGATAAATTATCGCTGGTAGGCACCATGCTTAATCCAATAGATTTATCACGAACGCTTATTTTATTAAAGCTAGACATTTCAGCCTTGTTAGGTTATACTGGAGCTGTTTTTAAACAATTTTTTGGAACCAATTTTGGACTTATTGTATCTTTTATAATGCTTTCTATATGGGTCGTTTTGCCTGTTTTACGAATAGTATTTAAATCTAAAAGGAAGGATTTTTAAAAACGTTTTTGTGACACACTAATACATATGTCTATACCACACCTTTTGCCATTCGCGAAGTAAAATTAAAAAAGTGACTTGCTCGGAAAGTGAAACAACATCGCTACCATCCAATTGTTTTATTTTATGTTCTGGTACATCTATTATGTACAATAAGTTTAAATACTCAGCAAACTTCTCTTGAATGAGTTTAAAAACGGTTTCGTGCAATAAAAACTTTAAACTTGTTGGTAAAATATCTTCATCAAAATCCAAATCGATATTTGCCAACAAAAAATCCTTATTAAGCTGTTTAACCAACTTATTATATAAGTTCTCATTATTGGCTTGAGCTATTAATTCTTTAAAATTGTTAGGTATTAGCACTATACGTTTCTATTCATTAATGCAGTTCCAAATTGTTTTAGCTTTTCCTTTTTTTCTGAAGAAATGCTTATAGAATCTAAAATAATAAATGCTTTTTGAGTATAATTTTCTATTGTTGCTTTTGTAGCAAAAGAAGCACCACTCTCAACAAAAATTTGCTTTACCAAATTTACCTTTTTATGACTATTTAAAGAAGAGTTGCCGTAAAGTTGGAGTAATTCGGTCTTTTTAGGTGCATCAGATAATTCAAGTGCTTTTAAAAATAAATAGGTTTTTTTGTTTTCAATTATGTCTCCACCTACTTGTTTCCCAAACGATTCAGGATTGCCAAACGCATCTAAATAATCGTCTTGTAATTGAAATGCTATTCCCAGGTTTTTTCCAAACTCATATATGTTGTTTTGATCTTCTAAAGGTGCATTTGCAACAATGGCTCCCATTTTCATTGCTGCTCCAACCAATACGGCTGTTTTATATTCAATCATTTTTAGATATTCAAGAATAACAACATCACTGCGAGTTTCAAAATCAATATCGTATTGTTGTCCTTCACAAACTTCAATCGCTGTTTTACTAAACAATTCAGCAAGTGCTTTAAAGGTGTCTCCTTTGTAACTTTCAAACAATTGATAAGCTAAAATTAACATAGCATCTCCAGATAAGATCCCAGTGTTTAAATCCCATTTTTCATGCACTGTTTGTTGACCTCTTCGCAATGGAGCGTCATCCATAATATCGTCATGAATTAAGGAGAAGTTATGAAATACCTCTATGGCCAAAGCAGCATCTAGAGATTTTTTTAAATCCTCATCAAAAATTGAAGTAGTCATTAAAGTAAGTACTGGACGTAAACGTTTACCGCCTAACTTAAGAATATATGCAATAGGCTCGTAAAGCGTATTTGGCTCTTTAGGAATTGCAAAATCATTCAAATAATCCACAAAAACTTTTTGGTATTTTTCTATTGATAGCATATCACAAAAATAAAGCAATTCACTTCAAAAAAAAGGTTGCTTGGTAAATGATGTGTTAAATAATTATTAAAACTTAGGAAACTTTTTTTGTTTTTAAAGTTTCCTCTCGTACTTTTGCCCACTATTATGAAAGAAAAAATCATTCAAAAATCAGCCGATTTGTTTTTAAGCTATGGCTTTAAAAGTGTTACAATGGACGATATTGCTAATGCTTTGGGCATTTCTAAGAAGACTATTTATCAACATTTTGACAATAAAACAAAACTGGTAGAGGCCACTACACTATCAATGTTTGATATGATTTCTAATGGTATAGATTGTATTTGCGCCTTAAAAAAGAACCCCATTGAAGAATTTTACGATATTAAAAAATTGGTCATGGACCACCTAAAAAACGAAAAATCATCACCTCTATATCAACTGCAAAAATATTATCCACGTATTTTTGCTTCGCTTAAACAAAAACAATTTAATCTCATGCAAGATTGCGTAAGAGAAAATTTGGAGCGTGGTATTAAGCAAGGCCTTTTTAGAAAGGAATTAAACATAGATTTTATTTCAAGAATCTACTTTAGTTCTATCATTGCCATTAAAGATCAAGATTTATTTCCTTACAAACAATTTTCCATGAACATGCTAATGGAGAATTATTTAGAGTATCACATAAGAGGTATTTGTACCTCAAAAGGATTGGATTACTTACAACAATTTACAAATTCATATCAATTATAAAATGTCAAAAAAAATAACTTTTATATTCATATTACTGTATTCAATCGTTGGGTTTTCTCAAGAAATCCCTAATCGATTTAGTTTACAAGAAGCTATTGATTACGCATTAGAACACAACCGAACAGCTAAAAATGCGTCCCGTGATATAGCAGCAGCCGAAAAACAAAAATGGGAAACCACAGCTACGGGTTTGCCACAAATTAGCGCATCTTTAGACTATAACAAATGGTTGCAACAGCAGTTGGCTTTAATTCCAGCCCAGTTTTTTGGTGGTAATCCAGGAGAGTTTGTCGAAATCGCTTTTGGTACCAAACAATCTATAAATGCAACCGTTATTGTAAATCAAAAGATTTTTGATGGCTCTTATTTAGTAGGGCTGCAATCTGCTAAAGTCTTTTTAGACATCTCTAAAAATGCTAAAGAAAAAACCGATCTCGAAGTTAGAAAAGCCGTAATTAACGCTTATGGCAATGTTTTATTGGCCGAAGAAAGCGTAAAAATCCTTGAACGCAATATTGCTGTACTTCAAAAAAACCTTGACGAAACCACAAAAATTTACGAAAACGGGTTAGAAGAAGAAGAAAGTGTCGAGCAACTACAAATTACACTATCTGGTGTACAAAGCAATTTAAGCAATACATCAAGATTAAAAACCTTGGCCTATCAAATGCTAAATATTACAATAGGTATAGATTTAAACACCGCTATTTCACTTACCGATAACTTAGAAAGCCTTACCGCAAAGAATATGGTATTCAGCTTACTTGATGCCGATGAAAATATAGAAAATACGATTGACTATAAAATTGCTTCAAACGAAAAAGTGTCTAAAGAACTATTGTTAAAACTAGAAAAAAGCAAGGCCTTGCCTACTCTAGATGCATTTATCAATGCTGCTTACGATGGTTATAACGATAATTTTAATTTTTTACAAAATCAGCAAGATTGGTTGGGATCTTCACTACTAGGCATAAAAATGAATATTCCAATATTTAGCTCTCTTGGTAGGAGTGCATCTACACAACGCGCAAAAATAAATCTCGAAAAGTCTAAAGATGATTTAACTGAAACAGAACAAAAATTAAAACTTCAAATTGCATCTGCTAAAAGCGATTACCAATTTGCTATTGAAGATTACGAAAACAAAAAACAAAATCTAAATCTAGCTCAACGTATTGAGCAAAAAAATCAAACTAAATTTTTTGAAGGGATTGCTTCTAGTTTTGAGCTACGTCAAGCACAAACTCAATTGTATAGTTCGCAACAAGACTTTTTGCAGGCGATGATAGATGTAATAAATAAAAAAGCTGAACTGGAAACGGTTTTAAACGAAATCCCAAAAAATTAATCAATCAAAAAACACTATAAAAAATGAAACATATATTCGCATTACTAATTGCAATGGTTATTCTAGCTTCTTGTGGAGATAACAAAAAACAATCCATAGAAGAAATTATTGCGACCAATAATTTGGAACAAATTCGAGAGAAGAAATCTCAACTAGACGCAAACAAGCAACAAATCTCTTTACAACTCGATCAATTAGAAGCAAAAATCAAAGAGCTGGATCCCCAAGAAAAAATACCTTTAATTACAACTTTTACAATTAAAGAAGATGTATTTAACCACTATATTGAGTTACAAGGCAATGTAAGCACAAAACAAAATTTGGTTATTTACCCTGAGTTTGCTGGTGTTCTTTTAAAAGTTTTTGTAGTTGAAGGGCAATGGGTAACCAAAGGAAAAATCTTAGCAAAAATTGATGATGGTGGTTTAAGCCAGCAAGTCGCTCAATTGCAAATTCAAGTAGATTTAGCAAAAACAACTTTTGAACGTCAAGAACGCCTTTGGGAACAAAAAATTGGAAGTGAAATTCAATATTTACAAGCAAAATCCAGTTACGAGGCTCAACAAAAAGCGGTTAATCAATTACAAGAACAGATTAATAAAACATTTGTTCGCGCTCCTTTTTCTGGAATAATAGATGATGTTATTACAGAGCAAGGCAGTGTTGTAGCTCCAGGACAATCTCAGTTGTTTAGAATCGTGAACCTTAACAACATGTATATTGAGGTTGATGTCCCAGAGCGTTATATTTCAAATGTAACTTCAGGAAAAAATGTGCATGTGAGTTTCCCAATTCTAGGAAAAACAATGAATACTAAAATAAGACAAGCAGGAAGCTATATCAATCCCATAAACCGGACTTTTAAAATTGAAGTTCCAGTACCAAACAAAGACAAATCCATTAAACCCAACTTAACCGCTAGGCTTAAAATAAACGACTATACCAGTGAAAAGGCCATTTTAATTCCGCAAAGTATCATCTCCGAAAATGCCAAAGGCCAGCAATATGTTTACACCATAATCGATAAAAACGACAATAAAGCCAGCGCAAAACGTGTGATTATTGAAACTGGAAAAACACAAGGCGACTATATTGAAGTACTATCTGGTTTAAAAAATGGCGACGAAATTATCCAAGAAGGTGCTCGAAGTGTAAAAGACGAACAGGAAGTGAAAATTTTAATTAACTAAAACATTTGCTATCTCTAGCTTCTACTTGTTATTAACCATTAACAAAATGAGAACAGGGATAAAAAAACTTTAAAAATGACCAAAAAAGAAAAGAAAGTACATAAGGAGTTTGGGTTATCATCATGGGCAATCAATAATAAAACAACAATGTATGTCTTGATTTTGGTGATATTTGTTCTTGGGATTGGAGCATATTATAGTATGCCAAGAGAAAACTTCCCAGAAATAAAAGAAACCAAAATTTACATTAGCTCTATATATCCTGGCAATACTGCCGAAGACATTGAAAAACTTATTACCGACCCTATAGAAGATAGGTTAAAAACAGTAAGTAATATGGTTGAAATCGTCTCAACCTCACAAGAAGATTACTCTATGGTTATTATAGAGTTTGATGAAAATATAACCGTCGAAGCTGCCAAGCAAAAAGTAAAGGACGAGGTAGATTCTGAAACATCTAGCGAAGATTGGCCAACATTTAATAATGCCAAAGTTGAACCAAATGTGTTCGATTTGAGCATGTCTGAAGAAATCCCAATACTCAACATTAACATCTCTGGTGATTATCCTGTGGATAAACTTAAAGCCTATGGCGAATACCTAGAAGATAAAATTGAAGGTCTTCAAGAAATAAAGCAAGTTGACATAAGAGGTGCCCAAGACAAAGAAGTTGAAGTTGCCGTGGACATATACAAAATGATGGCTGCTCAAGTAAGTTTTGATGATGTAATCAACACTATCAGTAGAGAAAATATGACACTCTCTGCTGGAAACTTAATTACAAGTGGACAACGACGTACCATTAGAATTATGGGAGAAATAGAATCTCCCAAAGAATTGGAGGATTTTGTAGTAAAATCGGAAAACAATAATTCAATTTATCTTAAAGATATTGCTAAAGTGTCTTTTAAAGATGAAGATAAAACTACCTATGCAAGAGAGTTTGGAGAACCTGTTGTTATGCTAGATGTTAAAAAACGTGCTGGTAAAAACATGGTGGCAGCAGCAGAGCAAATACAAGTAATAGTGGATGATGCAATAACAAATGTATTTCCTCCAAATCTAAAAGTGACCATCGCTAACGATCAATCTTCAAAAACCATAGGCCAAGTAGATGACTTAGTTAACAACATCATCTTTGGTATTATACTGGTAGTTATTGTTTTAATGTTCTTTTTAGGTTTTAAAAATGCCTTGTTTGTTGGTTTTGCAATCCCAATGTCCATGTTTATGTCGCTTATGATATTAAACATGCTAGGCTACACCATGAATACCATGATTCTTTTTGGTTTAATTATGGGGCTTGGTATGTTGGTAGATAATGGTATTGTAGTCGTTGAAAATGTATATCGTTTAATGAGTGAGGGTATGCCACGTATTGAGGCCGCCAAAAAAGGTATAGGTGAAATTGCATTTCCCATTATCATTTCAACTTTAACAACTGTAGCCGCTTTTGTACCCTTAGGGCTATGGCCAGGAGTTATGGGCCAATTCATGATTTACTTTCCAGTAACATTATCGGTCGTATTAGGATCTTCTCTATTTGTTGCCATTTTTTTCAACTCCGTATTGGTGTCACAGTTTATGACAACCGTCGATAAGGATATGCCCTTAAAACGCATTGTTATTATTTCATCGGTTGTTGCAGTAATTGGTTTATTAATTTTATTAATTGGTGGAGAATATAGAGCCCTAGGAAGTATTATGGTTTTTACGTCAATTATGCTTTGGGTGTACCGTTTGTTTTTACGAAAATGGGCAAATCAATTCCAAACAAATGCACTTCCAAGATTAGAGCGTTTTTATGAAAGGATACTTCGTGCCTCTTTAAATGGAAAAAAACCCATAATTATTACACTGGTGACTTTTGTATTGCTTATAGTTGCTTTTATGGGTTTTGGCGCTTCAGTTACAAGCAAACGGACTAAAATAGAGTTCTTCCCAAGTAACATACCAAATCAAATTATTGCCTATATAGAATACCCAGAAGGGACAGATATTGAAAAAACAAACGCTATTACAAAAGATATTGAAGAGCGAGTGTATGCTATAATCAATCAAGAATCCTATAAGGATGGGGATTATAATTTTTTAACAGAAAGTGCTGTTTCACAAGTAGGCGAAGGTGCTGGAAACCCACAGACCGATAGTGGTTCGGCAGCCGAAATGCCTCATCGTGGAAAAATTACAGCTACCATGCGTGAGTTTAAGTTTAGACGAGGAGAAGATAGCGAGGTGCTTCTCAAAAAAGTGCAAGAAGCTTTAAAAGATGTTTATCCTGGTGTTACAATTTCGGTTGAAAAAGATAATATTGGTCCATCGGCTGGCTATCCAATAAATATAGAGTTAGAAGGCAATGATTATTCTGAATTGATTGCTACAGCCGAAAAAATGAAGGATTTTATCAACTCTAAAAATATCCAGGGCATAGAGGAATTAAAAGTAGATGTCAATAAATCCAAACCTTCAATGCAAGTCCATGTTGATAGGAAAAAAGCAGGTGAGCTTGGGGTTACAGCAGGACAAGTTGGACAACAATTACGAAATGCTATTTTTGGTGCCAAGGCAGGTATTTATAAAGAAACTGGTGAAGATTATGATATTTATGTACGCTTTAATGAAGAAAACAGGTATAATACAAGTGCGCTTTTTAATCAAAAAATCACATTTAGAGACCAAGCTTCTGGTAAGATTAAGGAAATTCCTCTTTCAGCCGTTACTAAACAGAGTAACACCTCTGGTTTTAGTGCCATAAAACATAAAGATGTAAAACGAGTCGTTACATTATATTCGGCATTGGCATCTGGTTTTACTGACGCTGGCGCTATTGTTGCACAAATACAAAATGAAATGCAGGGTTTTGATGAAAAACCTGATACTGTAAAAATTGATTATACAGGACAGATTGAAGAAGAAACAAAACAAATGGCTTTTTTAATGGGCGCATTTTTTACAGGGTTGGGCCTTATTTTCTTTATTTTGATTTTTCAGTTTAATTCGGTTTCAAAACCAGCAATTATCATGCTTGCCATTTTCTTGAGCCTTATAGGTGTATTTGGAGGCATTGTTGTAACTGCAAGCCCTTTTGTTATAATGATGACCATGATGGGCATTATTTCCCTTGCTGGAATTGTGGTTAATAATGGTGTTGTGCTCCTCGATTATACACAATTACTTATTGACAGAAAAAAGGTTGAACAAAATTTAAACGAGAATTCATATTTGCAAAATGATGATCTGTTAGAAGCTGTTGTTACAGGCGGAAAAGCCCGTTTACGTCCAGTATTATTAACTGCAATTACTACTATTTTAGGGTTAATCCCTTTGGCAACAGGATTAAATATTAATTTCTTTACACTATTTAGTGATTTTGATGCTAATATTTATGTAGGAGGAGATAATGTTATTTTTTGGGGCCCATTGGCTTGGACTGTTATTTATGGGTTATTAGTGGCAACTTTCTTAACATTAATTGTGGTACCTGTCCTATTTTATTTGGTATCCAGATTTAAAGTTTGGTTACGTAATAAAAAAACTCTTATCCAATCATCCAAAGATGATTTAATAATTACCGAATCTTAATAAAAAAAAACCCTCAACATTTGTTGAGGGTTTGAATTTAATTGTCCTTTTTATTAAAATCTATAATCCAATCCAATACTAAAATTTGCTCCTAGTTGTCCTAATTGTTGTACCTCTGAAGAGTACAAAAATCTAGACCCTGCTTGCGCTGTCATAGTAGATGCTTTGGTAATATCTGGATATACATCAAAAATATTGTTCAAATTTGCATTTAAACTTAATTTATCGGAAAGCTTGTATGCAAAATAAATATCCGTAGCGATTTTAGACGATAACTCTTGATCAATACCTCCACTCCCTTCTGGAGCAGTAACCGTTACCTTTCCAAATAAGGTGTTGTTTAAACCATAAGTTACTTTTTCTCCATCATAGTTAAGCCCTAAGATGAACTTAGATCTTGGTCTGGAGTTGGTAATTAAACCTTGTTCTTCACGGGCAAAAATATTATATCCATTTGAAGCTAATTCAGATGGAGTTGAAATAGCATCAATTTCGGTTTTATTAAAGTTAGCAGCCAAACTAGCATTAAAAGTACCTGATCCCATTTCAATATTGTTATAGTTTAATACAATATCTGCTCCTGTTGTTTTAGTATTACCTGCATTAATAAAGAATTGTACTGCAACAACATTATTGGCATCTAAAATAGTTTCAACTGGGTTTGTTGGTGCACCTGGAGCTCCATTTTGGTAGCCAATTTGAGATGAGAAAAGTATTCTGTCATCAACCTTAATTTGGTAAAAATCAACTGAAGCTGAAAAGTTTCTATCAAACTTATAAGTTACACCAGCTGCAATGTTTTTAGACGTTTCATAAGTTAAACTAGAAACTCCTAAATCTTGAACAGCTTGACTATTGTTTGCTAAAGTCCCTTGTAATAAGGGTTCAGAAGAACCTGCAACGATAATATATTGGCTATTGGTTAAATAGCGTTGGTGTAATGTTGGTGCTCTAAATCCAGTACTATATGATGCTCTTAAGGCACCGTTCTCTCCTAGTTTATAACGTCCATTAACTTTCCATGAAAAATTAGAATCACTAACATCTGAGTAATCTTCAAAACGACCAGCAACACCAACTAAAAACGCTTCTGAAATGTCAAAATCAAACCCAGCATAAGCTGCAAAGTTAGTTCTATTCCATTCTCCTGCTTCTTCAGGTCTTATCCCTGCAAAAGAATCAGATCCGCCTTTATAATATGATCTTGGATCACCTTCAAATGCTTCAAAAAATTCTTTCTTCCATTCAATTCCTGCTGACATACTTACAACATCAGAAAATACATTTGAAAAATCTAAATTACCAATAACATTTCTTAAAGAGTAACCTCCTGGATTAAAGGTTCTTGGAGAGGTTCCATTATCAGCAAGATAATCTCTGTTTACAGAATTATTTACTGTGTACATTACAGTATTAGCCCCATAGGTAACACTGGCATCAACATTAAAAGTATTGCCTAACATAAATTTGGCTCCTAAAGCATTAATGTGGTCTTTTATATCTGTTTCAAATGTTGGTTGGTAGCCTTTAAAATCTTCTGGTTCAGTTAAAAAGCCCGAATCACCAACACCGCCTTGTCTCCAATATGGTGCTCTGTAATAAGCAAAACTACGACCAGTTCTAGCTGTATAGCCATTAAAAGAATATAATTCAGCATTTTCGCCTAGTGGGTGTCCTATGTTTACAAAAATATCCTTTTTCTCTAAATCTGGTTGACCAACTTTCATTCCTAAATCTGGGTTGTCTTGAGCCCATTGTACCCAATTAGGTAATGGGTTTGCTGGTAAATCATCTACTCCAGGCGTTCCTGCTCTATTGGTTAATTTTTGTTGGTAATACCCTAGCGTTACATTTGCAAAACCGCCATCACCAAATCCAAATGTTGTATTATAATCGGCTGCAAAATTAAACCCATCGCCTTCAGATGTAATTCCAGTCTTTGCAGTAATTGTTGAAAATTGTGCGTCTTTTTTAAGCACCATATTAATTACACCAGCAATGGCATCAGATCCATATTGGGCAGAAGCTCCATCACGCAATACTTCAACACGCTCTATTGCAGCAACTGGGATACTTTTTAAATCAATTCCTACTTCACCTTTACCAGGTGTCCTATTTAAAAATACTTGGGCACTTTGGTTTTTACGTTTTCCGTTTATTAATACTAAGGTTCTACTTGGCCCCAAGCCTCTTAAATCGGCAGGATCATAATGCGCTGTAGCGTCGGAAATTGCTTGATTTTGCGAGTTAAATGATGGCACAGTAAATGTCAACATATTCTCAATAGTAGCTTGGCCACTGGTTTTTAACTGTTCAACTCCAATATTATCTATTGGCACAGGTGAATCTAAAATTGTTCTTGGCTTAGAACGGTTACCTGTAAGAACAACAGCATCTAAAGCTACACCTGATTTCATGGTAACGTTTAAAACACTTCCGGTAACGGTAACTTCTTGTGTTTCAAACCCTATATATGAAAACACTAAAATATCTCCATTGCTTGCTGAAATTGTATAATTCCCATCAAAATCGGTAGTTGTACCATTGGTTGTTCCCTTTACAATTACAGACACCCCTGGAATTGGTTCGGAACCATCTGTTACTGTACCTGATACTTCCTGTCCGAATACAGTTCCAGTGGTTACTAAAAACACTAGAAATACTAATGTTTTAAAATGTAATAATTTGTTCATCTTATATTTTTTTAAAATTAGTTAACAACAAATATACTGAAATTATCCATTTTATTATGCATGCATAATAAACTATATCTATAACTATAGTTAAAACTTTGAATATAATGCGTTGTTTTGATTAAAAAAATGAATTATTTTTAAAATAAAAAGGATTACATGTTGTTTAGCTAAAGCTTTATAAATTAAATAAAAAACTGTGAAAAAAAATTATACTTTTTAGTATTTGCTTAAATTTGCACATCAAAATTTTACTATGTATAGAAGTCATAATTGTGGTGAATTAAGAGTTAGTGATGTTGCTAAAAAGGTGACACTAGCTGGATGGGTTCAAAAAACTCGAGATAAAGGATTTATGATTTGGATAGATTTAAGAGATCGTTATGGGATTACACAGCTTATTTTTGATGAAGAACGTACATCTAAAGATATGATACAACAAGCTCAAAAACTTGGTCGTGAGTTTGTAATTCAAGTTGAAGGCGAGGTTATTGAAAGAGCATCAAAAAACTCAAATATACCAACAGGTGATATAGAAATACTCGTCACTAAATTAAACATCCTCAATAGTGCCAAATTACCGCCTTTTACCATTGAAAATCTCACCGATGGCGGCGAAGAATTGCGTATGCAATATCGTTATTTGGATATTAGACGTAATCCTGTAAAAGAAAATTTAATTTTTAGACATAAAGTCACACAAGAAGTTCGAAACTATCTTTCAAAAAATGATTTTATCGAGGTTGAAACACCCTATTTAATAAAATCTACACCAGAAGGTGCTCGTGATTTTGTGGTTCCAAGCAGGATGAACGAAGGACAATTCTATGCGCTTCCACAATCGCCACAAACCTTTAAACAACTCCTTATGGTTGGTGGTATGGACAAATATTTTCAAATTGTGAAATGTTTTAGGGATGAAGATTTAAGAGCCGATAGGCAACCGGAATTCACACAAATAGATTGTGAAATGGCTTTTGTTGAACAAGAAGATGTCTTAAATACATTTGAAGGCTTAACACGTCATTTAATTAAAGAAATACATGGTTTAGTTATACAAGATTTTCCAAGAATGACTTTTGATGAAGCAATGAAACGCTATGGAAATGATAAACCAGATATTCGTTTTGGAATGGAATTTGGCGAACTAAATGAGGTTACCAAGCACAAAGAGTTTAACGTCTTTAATTCTGCTGAATTAGTCGTTGGTATTGCTGTTCCTAATGGAAATGAGTATTCAAGAAAAGACATTGACAAACTTATCGATTGGGTAAAACGCCCTCAAATTGGTGCTTTGGGTATGGTGTATGTGCGTTGCAATGACGATGGCACTTACAAATCTTCCGTAGATAAATTTTACGACCAAGACGATTTAGCTAAATGGGCCGAAGCTACAAATGCAAAAGCTGGCGACCTAATTTGTGTACTATCTGGAGACACAAATAAAGTAAGGGCTCAATTAAGTGCACTTAGAATGGAGCTTGCTGAACGTTTAGGTTTAAGAAATCCTAAAGAATTTGCACCTCTTTGGGTGATTGATTTTCCGTTATTAGAATGGGATGAAGACACCAAACGATACCATGCCATGCACCATCCATTTACGTCACCAAAACCTAATCAAATTAAATTATTAGACACAAATCCTGGAGCAGTAAAAGCCAATGCTTACGATTTAGTATTGAACGGAAACGAAATTGGTGGTGGATCCATAAGAATTCACGACAAAGAAACACAATCGTTAATGTTTGACCACTTAGGGTTTACAAAAGACGAAGCCAAAGAACAATTTGGTTTTTTAATGAATGCTTTTGAATATGGTGCACCTCCTCATGGTGGCATCGCCTTTGGATTAGATAGGCTGGTTGCTATTTTAGGTGGGCAAGAAACCATAAGGGACTTTATTGCGTTTCCAAAAAACAACTCTGGTCGCGATGTGATGATTGATGCACCTGCTTCAATTGATAACGACCAACTAAAAGAATTACATTTAAAACTGGATTTATAAAGCTTTAAAAAAAATAATTTCGAAATCTGTCCTGCTTTAAACACCAGACAGGTTTTTTTATTACTTTTATTAAATGCCTAAGAAACCATTTGTGAAACGTTTTTTAATTTGGAAATACAAACGTGTTTCACAGCGTAATTTTATTTTGCTCTTAAGTGGTATTATTGGTCTTATAGCAGGATTAATTTCGGTTTTATTAAAAAACTTAACCTTTAGTATTTCATGGTTATTAGAGCGTACTATTATATTTTCACAAAACAAGATATATTTTATTCTACCTGTTATAGGTTTAACGCTGGTTTATTTCTTTGTCAATAAAATTTCGAAAAAACCATTAGAGCCAGCGATTCCTTCAATTCTATTTGCGCTATCAAAAAAAGATGGCAAAATAGCTTCCAATAAAATGATTTTACCACTTATAACAGCACCTCTAACCGTTGGGTTTGGTGGTTCGGTAGGTTTATTAAGTCCTGCCATTTTTTCAGCGTCTTCTGCAAGTTCAAGTATTGGAAAACTACTACATATTAACAGGAAAACCAGAACATTGCTTATTGGTTGTGCTGCTGCTGGTGTTATTGCAACCAGCTTTAAATCGCCTCTTGCGGCAGTTATTTTTGCTATTGAGGTTTTTAGTCTTGATTTAACTTTTGCTTCCTTGCTTCCTTTACTTATTGCCTCTTTAACCTCAATAATTACATCCTATTTTTTTGTTGGTAATGAAATTCTATTCAAATTTCAAGTAACTGATATATTTCAAGTAAAAGACACTGTATTTTATATACTTCTTGGCGTTGGAACTGGAATAGCTTCAGTTTACTTTTCAAAAATTTACTTTGCCATATTTGCCTTTTTTAATCGATTTAATACACGTTTAAAGAAACTGATTGTTGGTGGTTTAGCTATAGGAATTATGCTTTATTTTATTCCAGCACTTTATGGTGAAGGATTTAGCTTTATCAACGATTTATTATCAGGAAACCATATTGCTGCTATTGGAGAAACGCCATTCAATAATTATATAGATAATATTTGGGTAGTCATAGCGCTGTTGTTTGGTATTACTGTTTTTAAATCCATTGCCATGACAACAACCTTTGCAGCTGGAGGAACTGGAGGAATTATTATTCCAACTTTGGTAATGGGTAGCGCTTTAGGGAATGTGGTGGCAAAAATCATTAATAACTTAGGCTTTAATTTTCATGTTTCTGAAGCTAATTTTACTTTACTTGGGATGGCTGGATTAATAGCTGGTGTTTTACATGCACCTTTAACTGCCATATTCTTAATTGCAGAAATAACTGGCAGTTATGAGTTGTTTGTACCACTAATGATCACTGTTTCTATGTCCTTTATTTTGACGAAAAACAGTCTAGAACACACCATTTACACTAAAGAATTGGCTGAAAAAGGTCAACTCCTAACTCATGATAAAGACCAAAGTGTATTAACTTTAATGAAAATGGATTCAGTAATTGAACATAATTTCATAAAACTACATCCAGAAATGTCGCTTGGAGAAATGCTCCACAAAGGGGTTTCTAAATCAAATAGAAACTTATTTCCAGTAGTAGATTCAGATGAAAATCTAGTTGGAGTCGTACTATTAGACAGTATAAGAGATGTTATGTTTGATCAAAGTTTATACGAAACAACCTCAGTTGAAACTTTTATGCGTAATTCACCAGATATAATTAGCTATGAAAAAGATTCGATGCAAAAAGTAATGCAAAAATTTCAAGATTCAGGAGCCTGGAACTTACCTGTATTAAAAAATGAAGTATATTATGGTTTTGTGTCAAAATCAAAATTGTTAACAGCTTATAGGCGTGAATTGATTAATTTTACCTCATGAAATATATAATTTGGATTTTTTTTATTGCATCCATTGGCAGTATTATTGCGGGTTGCTTTTTTGAGTTCGAATTTTCGGAAAAGCTTATTGGCTTTGGTGTGGTAGGATTGTTTTTAATTGTTTTCCCTCTGTTTTCTTATTATAGATGGAAGGGTAAAGATGTTAAAGACTATATGATTACCAAAGAGAGTTTAGAAAAAATGCGCAAGTTTAAAGATTGATGCTTTGTTATTTCTTAATTCAAATTACGTTTTTCCATAAAGAATTTTTTTAAAAGTGTCGCAGCTTCAATAGCAAGAACACCTCCTTTAATGGTTGTTTTTGGATGCAATTGCGCTCCCACAGCACCACAGCCTCGTTTTTCGTCTTTAGCACCAAACACAATATGACTTATCTGACTCCAGTACAAAGCTCCTGCACACATTTGGCAAGGTTCCAACGTTACATATAACGTACACTTTTGAAGATATTTCCCTCCTAAAAAATTAGAAGCAGCAGTTATGGCTTGCATTTCGGCATGAGCAGTAACATCATTAAGCAATTCTGTAAGGTTATGCGCTCGAGCGATGACTCTATTATCAACAACAATAACAGCACCTACAGGAATTTCCCCTTTTTCAAAAGCAACTTCAGCTTCTTGCAACGCTTTTTTCATAAAATAAGTATCGTCAAAAGGGTTCTCCATAAACGTAAAAATACAATTTCATCTTGTACATTTGCAATCGCATGCACAAATTATTAAATCATATTAATTCACCTAAAGATTTACGTCAACTAAACCAAGCAGACTTACCTCAGCTTGCAAAAAATTTACGCGATTTTATTATTAATATTGTTGCCACAAAAGAGGGTCATTTAGGTGCTAGCCTTGGTGTAGTTGAATTAACCATTGCTATACATTATGTGTTCAATACACCAGAAGATTTATTGATTTGGGATGTTGGGCATCAAGCATATGTCCATAAAATCTTAACAGGAAGAAAAGATATCTTTAAAACCAATAGGCAATTTAAAGGCATTAGTGGTTTTCCAAAACGTGATGAAAGTATTTATGACACTTTTGGTGTTGGTCATTCTTCAACCTCAATTTCGGCTGCATTAGGGATGGCAATTGCATCTAAACTAAGAAAAGAAAAAAAACAACATATAGCAGTTATTGGAGATGCATCCATTGCTAGTGGGATGGCTTTTGAAGGGCTTAATCATGCTGGTGTTACCAATGCTAATCTTTTAGTGATTTTAAACGATAACACCATTGGTATTGACCCAAGTGTTGGTGCTTTGAAGAAGTATTTAACCAATGTAAAAAAAGGCACCCAAAAACAAGATAATATTTTTGAAGCCTTAAATTTTAATTATTCTGGACCAATAGATGGCCATGACATTAATAAACTCATTACTGAGCTTGATAGAATAAAAACAGTTAAAGGCCCTAAACTATTGCATGTTATTACAACCAAAGGTAAAGGACTAAAACAGGCAGAAGAAGACCAAGTAAAATATCATGCACCAGGAAAATTTGATGCCTTAACTGGTGATTTGATTTTAAAAACACCTTCAGAGTTTACAAAATATCAAGATGTTTTTGGCTATACCATTGTGGAACTTGCAAAACAAAATGAAAAAATAATTGGTATTACACCAGCAATGCCAACTGGAAGTTCCCTTAAATATATGATGGATGTTTTTCCCGAGAGAGCTTTTGATGTTGGTATCGCCGAACAACATGCTGTTACCTTAGCTGCAGGAATGGCAACTCAAGATTTAGTGCCCTTTTGTAATATTTACTCAACATTTTTACAACGTGCTTATGACCAAGTAATACATGATGTGGCATTACAAAAACTACCTGTAATTTTCTGCTTAGATCGTGCTGGATTAGTTGGTGAAGATGGTGCAACACACCATGGTGTTTTTGATTTGGCATATTTAAGATGCATTCCAAATCTTATTATTTTTGCTCCTAGAAATGAAATCGAGTTGCGAAACATTATGTTTACCGCTCAACTTGGGTTAGAATTGCCAATAGCTATAAGATATCCTAGAGGAAGTGGTTATGTTAAACATTGGAAGCAGCCTTTTAATAAAATTCTTATTGGCAAAGGAGAACAGCTAAAAGAAGGTAAAAATATAGCTGTTTTAAGTTTAGGAACTATTGCAAAAAATGTCTCTGAAGCTATAAAAAATATTGAAGTTTCGCATTATGACATAAAATTCTTAAAACCAATAGACGAAAAATTGCTGCACCAGATATTCAAAAAATACCAAACCATTTATACTGTGGAAGATGGTACTGTTAAAGGTGGATTAGGAAGTGAAGTTTTAGAGTTTGCTTCAAAAAACAACTATTCAAAAACCATAAAAACACTTGGAATCCCTGATGAATTTATTGAACATGGTAGCGTTGATGAATTGCAACACTATATTGGCTTAGATTCCAAAAGCATAAAAAACGTTATAACAAATCAACTACAACGTCATTCCCATTAGTTTCTTGTAGATTAAAATAGCATTACTATCAGACAATAGCGATATGTAGTGACACACACTTAACACTCTATTATAAAGTTTGTTATCATTGACTTTAACTGAGTTTGGAAGTGTTTTTAAAATAAGTTTGTCATAGTTGGTTGCATGGTTGTTATAGCAATTGTTAACAGCTAAAATGTAAGTTTCCAAAAGCTTTGTAATAACCTTATAACCTGAAATCTCTTTTTCAATAACTTCTATAGATTGGTAAATATTTTCAATACTCAACTTAATAATATCATTAATTTGTGCCTCGTACTTACTTTTATCTAGTAATGCACAATCAAAATCACCATTTAAAATAGCCGCTTCATGTTTCATAAAAATATCAACCGCTTCATTGATAAGTGATCCAATGGCTAATGCGCGTAAATACCCAACACGGTCTTCTTTGGTTGAAAGCGCATAATAATTTTCAGGTTTAATAGTATGCCTAATTATTTTAGATAAATACTCTAAGGCAAATTCTTCTTGAATGAGACCTAAATTAATCCCATCTTCAAAATCGATAATCGTATAGCAAATATCATCGGCCGCTTCCACTAAAAAAGCCAAAGGATGTCTCGCAAAACTTGAATGGGTAGCAGTTCTTGTTGGTTTTAAACCTAGTTCTTTCGCCACATCCAAAAAAGCTTCTTTTTCACTCTGGAAGAAACCATATTTTTTATCGGCAATATGTGTTGTTGCTTTCTTGGGCAATGACTCTTTTGGGTATTTTGTAAAAGCTCCTAAGGTCGCATAACTTAAACGCAAGCCTCCTACTCTACCTTCTCTTGACTGTGCTACAATTTTAAACCCATTGGCATTGCCTTCAAAATCACATAAATCTTGATACTCTTTCAGATTCAATTGGGCTTTAAATTTTTCTCCTTCTCCATTTTTAAAAAAATGTCCAATAGCTTTTTCCCCTGAATGCCCAAAAGGTGGGTTTCCAATATCATGTGCCAAGGCTGCGGAAGCGACTATAGCACCAAAATCGTTTGCTTGGTAACCATGAATCTCTTGTAAATGAGGGTATTTCTCTAGTACTTTCAACCCTACCTGTCTTCCCAAAGAACGACCAACTACACTTACTTCTAAACTATGTGTGAGACGCGTGTGTACAAAATCTGTTTGCGACAATGGTATGACCTGTGTTTTGTCTTGAAGGCTTCTAAACTCAGGTGAAAATATAATACGGTCATAATCAACCTCAAAACCCAATCGTGTTTCGTCTTGTTCTTTTCTTAATCTTTTGTTAGTATCGCCAAAGCGTTTTAAAGAGAGTAATTGTTCCCAGTTCATGGTTTAAAATTTGAGGCTGTAAGATACATATTTTCAATGTTAAATAATTGTTTCCAAAAAATAAAGAATTAGCTGTTTCATAACAATAACTTAACCCTTTTGTTACTGAGGTTTAACCTGCAATTAACCTCATCTTTACACTACATAAGTTTCTTTGTACCAAGAAAAATTAGAAAAACTTATTAAATCAAATACGATGAAAAAATTATTATTATCAGGTCTATTATTAAGCATGTTAATACTTACAGGATGTTTTAAAGATGATGACACACCAATCATTATTGAAGAAACAACAATTATCCTAAATGGTGGTGGTACTGGAGGCGGAAGCTCAGTAGTGGACGTTACAGGAGCAATTACTGAAAATACAACTTGGACAAACGATAACATATATAAACTTAATCAAAAAGTTGTTGTAGATAATGGTGCAACTCTAACGATTCAAGAAGGAACCATTATTAAAGGATCTCCTGGAACTGGTACTTTAGCCTCAGCCCTAATCATTGCAAGAGGTGCAAAAATAAATGCTGTTGGAACACCTAGTCAACCAATTATCTTCACTTCTTCAACAGATGATATTGAAATTGGAGAAACTTCTGGAACAAATTTAGATGAAAACGATAGAGGGCTTTGGGGAGGACTTATTATTTTAGGTAATGCACCATGTTCTTTCTCAGGAGATATAACTGAAGCCCAAATTGAAGGGATTCCTGCTGATGATACCTTTGGATTATATGGAGGTACTGACCCAGAGGACAACTCTGGTGTTTTGTCTTACATCTCCATTCGTCATGGTGGAGCTCTTATTGGAGAAGGAAATGAGATTAACGGATTAACATTAGGTGGTGTTGGAAACGGAACTATCATTAACAATATTGAAGTAGTTGCAAATGTTGATGACGGCATTGAATTTTTTGGTGGTACTGTAAATGCTTCAAACTTATTGGTTTGGGCTCAAGGTGACGATGCCTTGGATATTGACCAAGCCTATTCAGGAACCATTGATAATGCTGTTGTAGTTTTAGGAGATTTTTCAGATCATGCTTTTGAAATTGATGGCCCTGAAGGTTCTGCAACTGGTTCATTTACATTACAAAATGCTACAATTATTGGTAATTTAATTACTGAAAATGGTGAATATGCTGACTACAGAAGTAAAGCTATGGGACATACAAGTAACATATTTGCATACGGTTTTAAAGCTTCATCAGATATTGAACTAGATAATGATGGTGTTGCAACAAATTATAATGACGGTTTATTAACATTTGGCACTTGGGAAATTGTTTTGCCAGAAGGTGTAACAGATGTAACAAGTTTGTTTGCAAATAAAGCTGAAACAGTTACAGTTTCAGGTTTTGGTGATACAGCTTCTGCTGTTACTCTTGGCTCACAAACAGTTGGTGCTATAACGTCTAGTTTGGCTTGGACTTATGCAAATGCTGCTGCTAACTTAGGTTTTTAAATATAAACCTAAGTAGCATTAGTTTTAATATTTGTGACTCAAGAAAACTTAAAAAATGAAAAAAAAGATATACTCACTCTTAATACTTCTACTTTTATCCTTAAGCTTTGTAAAAGCTCAAACAGGTACATTAGCAGGTAATGTTATAGATGGTGAGTTTGTAGAACCAATGGCTTTTGCAAATATTTTGGTAAAAGGAACAACCATTGGAACAACTTCTGATTTTGATGGTAAATACCAATTAGAATTAGAACCAGGCACCTACACCATAGTGTTTTCGTTTGTAGGCTACACCACTCAAGAAATTAGTGATGTTGTAATAAAAACTAATGAGGTTACGCCTTTGGATGTTACATTAGCTACAAACTCGTTAGAAAAAATTGTTATTACAACATCTGCAAAACGAAATACTGAAAGTTCGGTGTTGAATCTTCAAAAAAAATCTGTTGTAGTATTAGATGGTTTGTCTGCACAATCCATTAAAAGCACTGGTGCAAGTAACTTAGCAAGTGCTGTTAAAAATATTCCTGGAGTTTCCATTGAAGGTGGTAAGTATGTATATGTTAGAGGTTTGGGTGATCGTTATACAAAATCTATTCTCAATGGCATTGACATTCCAGGTTTAGATCCAGACAGGAATACCATTCAAATGGATTTATTCCCTACTAATATTTTAGACAATGTTATCGTACTAAAATCTGCTTCGGCTGAATATCCAGCAGATTTTACAGGAGGAATTGTTGATATTGTTACCAAAGATTTTCCAACAAAACCTGAATACACAATTTCTTTAGGCACTGGTTATAATCCAGAAATGCACTTTAATGACAAGTATTTAACTTATACAGGAAGTAAAACCGATTTTTTTGGGTATGATGATGGTACAAGAAATTTGCCTATTCATAGATACCAACCTATTCCTGGTACTTTTGAAAACAAATTGCTATTAAATACCCTAACCAATCGTTTTCAAAAAGAGTTACAAGCTAAGCAAGAAACCAGTAATGCAAATTTTGACTTCGGTTTTACACTTGGAAATCAATATGATCTTGGAGATGATAAAATTGGTTATCAAGCTTCATTCTCATATAAAAATGAAACCATATTTTATGAGAATAGAAAAGATGGTGCTTTTATAAAAAACAACTCTGATTCTTCAATTAATGATTTAAACTTTGTTTTAGATTCTAATGGTTCTGAAGGTATCAATAATGTAATATTAAACGGTATGCTTGGTTTGGCTTATAAAACAGATAAATCAAAGTTTAAAGTAAATTTGCTACATATTCAAAATGGAGAATCCACAGCTGGAATTTTTGATCAAGTCATTTCACAAGATGGTGTTGGTGGTGGTTTAGAGCCTTTAACTAAAAATGCGTTGACTTATACCGAACGCTCAATAACCAATGTGTTAATAAGTGGTGACCATCGTTTAAGCGATAATGAAAATGCCTTTAACTTAGAGTGGAAATTCTCTCCTACGTTTTCAAAAGTTATGGACAAAGATCATCGAATCACACCGCTTCAACAATCTGGGGAAGGCGATTATTTTATTAGTCCATCTGCTTCTACATATCCCATTCAACTTTGGAGAGACCTCATAGAAGAAAACTGGGCTGCTAAAATTGACTTGGATAAAACGACAAACTTATTTGGAAGACCAGCAAAATTAAAATTTGGTGGTGCTTATACATACAAGTTCAGGGATTTTAGTATAGATGACTATACCTTTAACATAAGAGGAGACGATTCTTTTATTGCTGATGGTAATGTTGATAATTTATTGGCACCTGAAAACCTTTGGAATCCAACTTCAGATTCTGGAACTTATTTAGTATTTGGAGATCAATTTAACCCAAATGATGCTTATGAAGGTGAACAATCTATTGGAGCAACTTATTTTTCAGCAGAATTTAATATAACAGAGCAATTAAAAACTGTTTTAGGAGTTAGAACCGAGTTTTTCAAGTCTTACTACACAGGCCAGAATAGCTCAACAGTTTATAATAGCGAGTTAATATTGGATGAATTTGATTTCTTCCCATCAGCTAACTTAATTTATAGTTTAAATGATGAATCCAATATTAGGTCATCCTATTCCCGAACAACAGCGAGACCCTCATTTAAGGAAGCTTCAGTAGCACAGATTTTTGACCCCATTACCAACAGGCTATTTATTGGTAATATAAATTTAATACCAACTTATGTGAACAATTTTGATTTGAGATACGAGCGTTTTGGTGAGGCTGGACAAATGTTTGCAGTAAGTGGATTTTACAAAGATTTTAAAGATCCTATTGAGCAAGCCTTCTTTTTGCAAGCACCTACTCAACTAACGGTAGATAATTTAGGTAATGCCAAAGTGTATGGTATTGAGCTTGAGGTTAGGCAACGTCTAGGGTTTATTTCTGAAGGTTTAAACAATTTGAAATTTAATGCAAATGTATCTTTCATAAAATCTAAGCTTACCATGTCTGATGATGAGTTTGAAAGTAGGTCTTTAGCAGCAAGGGATGGTGAAACTATTGATAGAAAAAGAAATTTGCAAGGTCAAGCTCCTTTCTTACTTAACTTTGGCTTGGACTATAATAATTCTGACATTGGGCTTCAAACCGGTTTGTTTTTTAATGTACAAGGAGAAACCCTTGAAGTTGTAGGTATTGGTCTGGTTCCGGATGTTTATACAAAACCTTTTGAAAGTTTAAATTTTACGCTTAATAAATCTATTGGTGAGAATAAACGTTCCAGCATCGATCTAAAAGTATCCAATATACTTGGTAGCGATAGAGAAAGCGCTTATCAATCGTACAAAACTCAAGAACAAATATTTTCGCTTAGAAGTCCTGGTACTGAATTTTCGTTAGGATACACTTTTAAGTTTTAGCAATTTGAACATTAGTCATAAAAAAGAGGCTGTCTAAAAAGTGTCATTCTGAATGAAAATGAA
>TARA_R110002073_G_scaffold89852_6_pt1 | contig 62464 bp, 62 predicted proteins | sample TARA_R110002073 | Tara Oceans TARA_R110002073 (sample SAMEA4397174) | marine metagenome | biome: Polar Biome; feature: [DCM] deep chlorophyll maximum layer (ENVO:01000326); material: water (ENVO:00002006), including particulate matter (ENVO:01000060) such as... | depth 40 m
TTTCATTTACCAAAATCTACATTAATGATGCAAACTGCTGCATTTGCTGGGTATGATTTCTTAATGGAAGCTTATAAAGAAGCAGTAAAAGAAAAATATAAATTCTACGCATACGGAGATGCGATGTTAATTATCTAATTAACAAAAAGAATATAAAATAAAAACCTCATAGTCATCACTATGAGGTTTTGTATTTTTGCAGCGGATGAAATGAATGAAGCGAATTATTGCAGACTATTATAAACAAGAGTTAGCCTTAGATGAAACCTAAAAAGAAAGACATACGATCTTTAACAAAAGAACAACTTAGAGAGTTCTTTGTGAACAATGGAGACAAAGCGTTTCGAGGCAATCAAGTTTATGAATGGCTTTGGAGTAAATCGTTGCATACTTTTGAAGACATGACTAACATCTCAAAAGAGACTAGAGAAATGTTAGAAGAAAACTTTGTTATCAATCATATCCATGTAGATTCTATGCAACGAAGCAATGATGGGACAATTAAAAATGGAATTCGATTGCACGACGGTTTAATTGTAGAATCGGTATTAATTCCAACTGAAAAAAGAACTACAGCTTGTGTTTCTAGTCAAGTAGGATGTAGTTTAGATTGCAGATTTTGTGCTACTTCTCGTCTAAAGCGTATGCGAAACTTGAATCCTGATGAAATTTACGATCAAGTTGTTGCCATTGACAAGCAAAGTCGTTTGTATCACGATCATAAATTATCGAATATTGTTTTTATGGGGATGGGAGAGCCGTTGATGAATTACAACAATGTCATCAAAGCTATTGATAAAATTACCTCACCAGAAGGTTTAGGAATGTCTTCAAAACGAATTACAGTATCTACATCTGGAGTTCCGAAGATCATCAAAAAAATGGCAGATGACGAAGTGAAATTTAATCTTGCTGTTTCTTTACACTCTGCTATCGATGAAGTTCGCACCTCTATCATGCCATTTAACGAAACCTTTCCGTTAGAAGATTTGGCAGAATCTTTAAAATATTGGTACGAAAAGACCAGCCGTCAAATTACCTACGAATATGTAGTTTGGGATGGAATAAACGATCGCAAAGAAGACATTAAAGCATTGGTTGATTTCTGCCAACACATTCCATGTAAGGTCAATTTAATTGAGTACAATCCAATTGATGATGGCGAGTTTCAACAAGCAAGCTCTAGAGCCATTGATAACTATATTTCTATCTTAGAAATGAATGATATTGTAGTGAATGTTCGTCGTTCCAGAGGGAAAGATATAGATGCTGCTTGTGGACAGTTAGCAAACAAGTCTTAAGAAGTCTTTAACATTTATATTTTGTAGTTTTACAGCCATTCATGAAGCCTGTTGAGGAAATAAAATACCCAATTCAAAAGGAGATGGAATTCTTTGAAGAAAAGTTCAAAGATTCTATGCTATCTAAAGTTCCGTTACTCAACAGAATCACCTATTATATTGTTCGAAGAAAAGGGAAGCAAATGCGACCTATGTTTGTTTTCTTAGTTGCCAAAATGGTTTCTAATGGAGGGTTTGATGAACGTACCTATAGAGGAGCTTCTGTAGTAGAATTGATTCATACGGCCACCTTAGTTCACGATGATATTGTGGATGATAGCAATAGAAGAAGAGGTTTTTTCTCGATCAATGCACTTTGGAAAAACAAAATAGCTGTTTTGGTAGGAGATTACCTATTGTCTAAAGGATTATTACTTTCTATTGATAACGAAGATTTTGATTTGTTGAAGTTAATTTCTATTGCTGTTCGAGAAATGAGTGAAGGAGAGTTACTTCAGATTGAAAAAGCACGGAAGTTAGATATCACTGAAGATATTTATTTTGAAATTATTCGTCAGAAAACAGCTACTTTAATTGCTGCGTGTTGTGGAATTGGAGCAGCTTCTGTTGGATCTAATCAAGATACCATCCAGCAAATGCGAATGTTTGGACAGTATATTGGAATGGCATTTCAAATCAAAGATGATTTGTTTGATTATTCTGAAGAAAAAATTGGAAAACCTACCGGAATAGATATCAAAGAACAGAAAATGACATTGCCGTTGATTTATGCATTAAATCATTGTTCATCTAAAGAAAAATCTTGGATTATCAACTCCATTAAAAAACACAACAAAAACAAAAAACGCGTGAAAGAAGTCATCACTTTTGTTAAGCAAAGTGGAGGTATAGAGTATACGACTGAAAAAATGCACGATTACAAAAGCAAAGCCTTAGCGATCTTAGATAACTACCCAGATTCAGATTATAAGTCTTCTTTAATTAAGATGATTGACTACGTTGTAGAAAGAAAAATTTAAGACATTCTGTTACAAAATACTGCCTAACTCGTTTACAAGATAACCAAGTAAACTAGTAAAAATGAGTAAACTAATTGTACAAACAGACAATGTTTGTTTTTCTTACTCAAAAACCAAAAAAGACATTGATAATTTAAGCCTTCAGATTCCTGAGGGTAGTGTCTATGGTTTTTTGGGGCCAAATGGCTCAGGAAAAACAACAACAATCCGACTACTGTTAGGATTGTTGAAAAAAGAAAAAGGAGAAATCTCTCTCCTTGGAAAATCATTTCAAAAGAACAGAATTACGTGTTTAAATGAAGTGGGAGCTCTTATTGAGAATCCCTCTTTGTATGAACATCTGAATGCTGTAGAAAACTTAAAAGTTGCTGCGAATTACAGAAGAGGTATTTCTAAAGAAAGAATTGATGAAGTATTAGAGATTGTAAAGCTATCTCATGCAAAAAAGAAAAAAGTAAAAGCCTTTTCGTTGGGTATGAAACAACGATTAGGATTGGCAATTTCTTTGTTAAGCAAGCCGAAATTATTGATTTTAGACGAGCCTACAAACGGCTTAGATCCTAAGGGAATCATTGAGATGAGACAACTGATAAAGGATTTAAATCAAAATTACGGAACCACAATTTTTATTTCTAGTCATTTATTGAGTGAAATAGAAAAGACCTGTACCCATGTTGGGATCATTAATGATGGAAAAATCATTTTTCAAGACACTGTAAAAACGTTGAAAAGCAGTAAAGAAGGTAAAATTATTCTAGAAATTGAGTCAAGTGATTTGACCAAATCAAAAGAAATTTTAGAAGAGAACTTGAAAATGAACACATCCACTGAGGATAATTATCTTGTTACTGAAGTGAATTCTAAGGAAGACATTTCTGCAATTATAGATGCTTTAAGGACTTCTGAAATCAACATTTACCAAATTAAGGTAAAGGACAATTTAGAAGATTTGTTTTTATCATTAACTGAAACTCATTAATTATGTCAGTAATCACATATTATATATCTAGTGTCAAAAACGAGCTGTTCAAATTAAAAAGAACTTTTGCTTTTTGGTTAACACTTTTAGCAGCAATCTTTATTCCAGGACTAATTTTTGTTGTAATGCTTTTCAAGCATAAAAACTTTATTCCAAAAGACGATTCAAATCCTTGGAATATGATTATGGAAATAGAAACTTCAATTATTGTGACCGTTTTAATCCCTTTCTTTATTATACTAGTGACTAGTTTAATAATGCAGGTAGAGCACAGATCTGGAGGGCTAAAAGATTTGTTTTCTTTGCCCGTTCCTAAATGGAGTGTTTACTATGGGAAGTTAACAGTTGTATTAATTACAGTTTTTATGACTTATTTACTCTTTTCAGCCTTTTTCTTAGCTGGAGGTTATATTTCAGGTATCCTATTTCCAGACCTAAATTACACCTCATTCAGTCCAGATTATTTGAAACTCTTTAAAACCATAGGAGCGTCTTTTGTTGCCTTATTAGGAATCTTAGGGTTGCAATTTTGGCTAAGTTTTCGGGTAAAGAACTTTATTATTCCTTTGGGAATTGGAATGATCTTAGTTATTGCAGGATTTGTTATCGCAAACTCTCCTAATGATGCTATTTATTATCCTTATGCATATAATACACTTACAAGACCTTTTGTAATTGGTGAAATGGATGCTACATTTTTATGGTATAGTTTAGGATTCTTTATCACTATAACAACAATAGGTTATATAGATATTAGTCGAAAGAATATTATCTAGATTTAAGACTAAATAAAAAAGCTTCACTAATTGTGAAGCTTTTTTTATAATTTCAGTAACTCTTCAACAAAATTAAGCTTGTTAGGTTATAGAGCAAAAAATCTAATCCATATAGTTTTCGGGAATTTCTTTCTTAAAGTACTCAATTGAAAATTCAATTACTTCTAAAGGAATATCATTCAAATAAGTCGAAACTTCTTTGATCTTTTTTATATCATTTCTAAAGATTTCGATTATTAGTTTTTCATCTAACCATACTTCAATACCTAATCCATCTCTTTTATCACCACTGCTGACAATTTCAAAATTTAAGTCATTAATTTTCATTAGCTATAATTTCAGTAACTCTTCAACAAAATCACGTTGATTGGACAATCTGGGAACTTTATGTTGCCCCCCTAATTTCCCTTTTTGCTTTAACCAAGAATAGAACAAGCCTTCTTTTGCCTGATGAATGATTGGCATTGCGAGAGTCATGTTATTGTACCGTTTGGCTTCATAATCAGAATTGATAGATTTTAAAGCATTGTCGAGCAATTCGGTAAAGTATTCTATGCTATTGGGTGCTTTTGTAAACTCAATGATCCACTCATGTCCGCCTTCTTTATTCCCATTCATAAAAATCGGACCTACGGTGTAATCCGTAATAATAGCATTGGTTTTTTCACAAGCAAGCCTTAACGCTTCTTCAGCATTTTCAATAATCAATTCTTCACCAAAAACATTGATATGATGTTTAGTTCTTCCAGTAATTCGTATACGATACGGATCTAAAGAAGTAAACTTTACAGTGTCTCCAATCAAGTAACGCCAAAGGCCTCCATTGGTAGAAATTACCACTGCATAATTCACATCTTTCTTAACTTCAGATAAAGGAATTGCTGTTGAGTTTTCGCCATCATATGCATCCATAGGAATGAATTCATAGAAAATTCCATAATCAAGCATCAATAATAAATCATAAGACCCATTTTCATCCTGTAAAGCAAAAAATCCTTCCGATGCGTTATAGGTTTCGTAGTATTTAAAATCCTTTTTAGGGATTAGTTTTTTGTATTGTTCTCGATAAGGATTGAAGTTTACACCTCCATGAAAATAGACTTCCAAATTCGGCCAAACCTCTAAGATGTTATCTTTTCCTGTCTTTTCTAAAACCTTGTTTAAAAGCACTAGCATCCATGACGGAACACCTACTAAGCTCGTAATATTCTCATGAATGGTTTCATTGATAATTGCTTCCATTTTGGTTTCCCACTCGGTCATCAAGGCAGTTTCTTGTCGCGGAGCTGAACTAAAATCAGCCCAAAAAGGCATGTTTTCAATAATAATGGCAGACAAATCTCCGAAGTAGGAATTGTTGTCTTCATAAATAGCAGAACTTCCACCTAAACGTAACCCTTTTCCGTTAAATAATTCGGCACTTTCATTGTTGTTTATATATAAACACAACATGTCTTTCCCTGCTTTTAAATGACAATATTCAATCGCCTCGTCGCTTACTGGAATGAACTTACTCTTTGCATTGGTAGTCCCACTAGATTTAGCAAACCATTTGATCTTTGTTGGCCAAAAAAGATTCTGTTCTCCTTTTCTACATCGTTCAATTAAAGGCTCGAAGGTTTCGTATTGTTGAATAGGAACTTTTGCAGCAAAGTCTTTATAGTTGTTGATGGAAGAAAAGTCATGTTCATTTCCAAACTCTGTGCCTTTTGCAAACTGAACCAAACGGATTAATAACTCCTCCTGAACATCCGTTGGATATTTGATAAACAACTCCATTTGATGCTTCCTCTTTTTGAGAAACCATGAGATGATAGAATTTACAAACGGAATAGCCATAGCTGTATTCTGAGTTTAGTAAGTTGATTTTTTGCCGTAAGTTTGTTTAAGGCCAAATAGACGGAGTTAAAAATAGAAAAATATTTTAGATGCAATACCAAGGAGTTTTAAAAAAAATGATCACTGAAAACAACGATGTAATTCAGTATTATTTGGATATGGAAACTGATTTTATAAACATGAATCAACTGTTAAGCAAGGAGTTAGAGTTGTTTTTTGTAAAATATGAATGCTTGAATTGTCATTTAGATAGACCTATTTACCGTCAGGGATTTTGTAAATCTTGTTTCTTTGATACGCCAAGAGCAGGAGATTGGATTATGAGACCCGAACTTAGTACTGCTCATTTAGGGAAAGAAGACCGTGATTTAGCCTATGAAAAAGCAGCACAATTGCAACCACATATTGTGTATTTAGCAAACTCTAGTAATGTAAAAGTAGGAGTGACAAGAAAACAACAAGTTCCTACACGTTGGATCGATCAAGGAGCACATGAAGCTATTGAAATAGTGGAGGTTCCAAATAGGTATTTAGCGGGAATTACGGAGGTTGCTTTAAAGGAACATGTTGCAGATAAAACAAATTGGAGAAAGATGTTAAAGAACGATATCGAGGACGCAAATTTGGTAGAATGGCAGCAAAAATTACGAACTTACATCCCGGAAGAAGTTCAGGAATATTTTATAGAAAATAATAAAGAAACGGAGCTTCATTTTCCAGTACATCAATATCCAGAGAAACCTAAAAGTTTAAATCTTGTAAAAGAGAAAAACTATAAAGGAAAGTTGGTTGGCATTAAAGGACAGTATTTGATTTTTGAAGATCAAACAGTGTTTAATGTAAGAGCCAATGAAGGATTAGTTGTTGATCTAAAAATGTAATTATAAATTAATGTAGTAATGTTTCTACTTGAATAGTTTTGAAACTTTGCCACTTTGAAACTATAAAAATGTCAGATTCTAACTTTTTAAAAGTCGCATTAGCGCAAATATCACCAGTTTGGTTAAACAAAGAAAAAACCATTCAAAAAATAGAAAGAACCATTAACGAAGCTGCGAAAGAAAATGCAGAACTCATCGTTTTTGGAGAAGCTTTACTACCAGGATATCCTTTTTGGGTGGAACTGACCAATGGAGCAACATTCAATTCTACGGTAACAAAAGAAATTCACGGTCATTATGTGAAAAATTCTATTATGATTGAGAAAGGTGAGTTAGATTCTATCTGTGCCTTGGCCAAACAACATCAAATGGCTATTTATATAGGAATCATGGAACGTGCTGCCAATAGAGGAGGACATAGTATTTATGCTTCTCTGGTTTATATCGATCAACAAGGGATAATTCAATCTGTACACCGTAAACTACAACCTACTTATGAAGAACGTTTGACATGGGCTCCGGGTGATGGAAATGGACTACAAGTACATCCATTAAAAGAATTTACGGTAGGAGGGCTAAATTGTTGGGAGAATTGGATGCCGTTACCAAGAACTGCTTTGTATGGTTTGGGTGAAAATTTACACATTGCCGTATGGCCAGGAAGTGACCATAACACCAAAGACATTACCCGTTTTATAGCTAGAGAATCTCGTTCTTATGTGATTTCTGTATCGAGTTTAATGGCGAAAAGCGATTTTCCTAGCGACACACCACATGTAGATAAAATTGTAGCCAATGCTCCAGAAACTTTAGCTAATGGAGGTTCTTGTATCGCTGGACCTGATGGCGAATGGATCATAGAGCCCGTAATAGGAAAAGAAGGACTAATCTATGAAACCTTAGATTTCTCAAGAGTCTATCAAGAGCGACAAAACTTTGATGTGGTAGGACATTACTCACGTCCAGATGTAACGAAATTACATGTGAATAGAGATCGACAGAGTACGGTGGAGTTTGATTAAATATGGTTATGGATAGAATTAAAGAAATTTGGATTGGGTCAGAAATCAAAAGTGCAATCATCGGTATTGATGAAAAAGATAAAGAGGAAAATGATAGCTCTGACGTTATAGTTACTTTTGAAAATGGCGAAAAATATGTAACTACTTTTTATACTTACAAGAATATAGAATGGCTTAGAAATAAAAATGCTTAAACAGGAGAATGTTTAAGTGGAAAATATTTTTGGGATTCGGAATTTATTTTAATTGATAGAATAAATAGAGAAGAGATTACTTAAGTAATTAATCACTTATTAAAAGAAGATGAATTTGAAGATGTTTTTACTTTAGCAACTTCATAAAACAATACTCCAAACACAAATGCATATTCTAAGGCCACAAACCATAGGTTTTCTTTCCAAGGATTGTTTGCATACGCTTGATAGCTTAGAATGATGACAACACTCCAAACTATGGCGTATCGATACTTGGTAAAAACACTTAGCAGTACCAAAGTTGATAAATACCAAGGATGCATGGTCGTAGTTGTAAAGTAGTAAAAAGACAACCCAATGAGTAAGGCAGTAATTAATTGCTGAGGTGATTTGTTCTTTCTAAAGAAGGTAATAATCACTAGAAAACAGACCGCTATCGCAGGGAGTATTTTCCCAATGATGGCAATTTCATTCCAGCCTCTAAACAGATAACCGATCTCTCTGGCGATATAATACAAACTGGCATTAAATTCGAAATTCCGAAACCATAATCCTACAGAATTGGTATAACTGCTAATGAGTTCTGAGGAAAGGAAAGGGAGGAATAAGATGATGTTGACTAGAATTACTATAACACAGAACGCAACAAACTTTGTCATTCCCTTGAAAAAGGAAATCCAAAAACTTCCATCCTGCCTTGACTTCGACAGGCTCAGTCTGACGTTCGGGAATGATAATCTACTTTCTTTACTATTAAATTGCTTGCCCTGAGCTTGTCGAAGGGTGAACCACTGAAAAAACAAAGGCAAAAAAAGTAGGGGAATCAATTTTACAGAAACAGAGATCCCTAAAATAATGGCTGCCCACATCCATTTCTTTTGTAGCAAGAGATATAAACTCCATACCAAGAAAAATAGCATCACAGATTCGAAATGTAGATTCCCTGTTAGTTCAATAATGATAAACGGATTTAAAGCATATAAAAAGATATGATGAATTGGTAGATTCAATCGCTCTAAAATCTTTTTACCAAAATAAATAATTCCAATATCAGCTAGAATAATTTGTAATCGAAGTACAATAACAGCTCCAAGAATGCTTGAATTCGACATAATCGCCGCGATTAAAAAAGACAATTGATTAGCAGGTGGATAATTAGTAAAATGACTTCCGTTTAAATCGCCCATGCCTGTATACAAATCAACTGCTTGATTTACTGGGAAATTTTGTTGTTCTATAAAATTTTGAGGCAAAGAAATATAAGGGTTCAGCCCTTCTAAAATCATTCTTCCGTCCCAAATAAATCGATAAAAATCTTGTGATAAATTAGGAATAGCTATTAAGAACACCAATCTGAAAAGAATAGCAATGGCAACTAAAAAAGGAAAATTCATTTTCTCTTTCTTCATAAAATAAAGAAAAGGAATGAAAAGCCCCAAATAGAGAGAAGTGAGTTGTGCAAAGTTGGTTCTGTCTAAATCGTAGGCAAACAAAAAGAACAACCCAATACTAACAATAATAGCAAGAATGGTTTGGTTTTTTTGATTCGAAAACATAGTTAGGCTTTAGAAAAAATCGATTTAAAAAACACGTAGCTAAATCCAATAAACAACATTAGGTGAAAAGGAAATAACCCAAAATCGCCACCTTGATCTCCAACCACAAAGGCACTGTACATTCCGAATGCAAAATACAAGGCTAAGAAGCCTTCAATGATTACATTAATAGAAGGTCTCTTACGGATATATTTGTTGTTCACCCAAGTGTCTTTTATAGATTTGATATTGAATTTAGGAGTTCTCACAAATTCACTTTTCTTTCCAAAATGACCTTCTAAAACTGCAATGGTATTGTGTAACGAGAATCCCATAGCAATGGAGAAGAAGGTGAAGAAAGTCCCTATATAATTAAAGAAATTTTTGATTCCACCACCATAACTTTTCTTAAACATAAACCAGTAACAAATAAAGAAAATAATGGTACTGATTACAAAGAAACTCATCATATAAAAATATGATTTCAGATGCGCATATTCGTTCTTAATGTAGAGCATTGGAATACTTAAAACAGCAACCAGAAAAATCATCATAAACATAGAACTGTTTAGTAAATGTAATAGACTATGGATTTTAGTTTTTGTTGAGGTTCCTTTGTTAAAGATAACTCTCTTTGCCATTTTTTGGAAGTTCTCAGCGCCTCCTTTATTCCAACGAAATTGTTGTGATCTAGCGGCGCTAATAATGACAGGTAATTCAGCTGGAGTTTTAACATCCTCGAGGTATTTAAACTTCCACTGTCTTAATTGTGCTCTATAACTTAGATCTAAATCTTCTGTTAAGGTATCACCTTCCCAGTTTCCTGAATCTAGAATACATTCTTTACGCCAGATACCAGCGGTTCCATTAAAATTAATAAAATGCCCTTTGCTATTTCTTCCTACTTGCTCAAGAGTAAAATGAGCGTCTAAAGCAAAGGCTTGAACCTTAGTTAAAGTAGAATAGTTTCTGTTGATATGCCCCCAACGAGTTTGCACAACACCAATGTCTGAATTTTTAAAATAAGGAACAGTTTTCAGCAACCAATCTTTTTCAGGTAAGAAATCAGCATCAAAAATGGCAATAAATTCACCTTTGGCGATTACCAATCCTTCTTTTAAGGCACCGGCTTTAAATCCTTGTCTATTGCTTCTTTGAATGTGTTGAATGTCAATCCCTGTTTTTTGTAGCTCTTTAATTTGTTTCGCAGTTCCGGTAATGGATTCATCGGTAGAATCGTCCAACACTTGTATTTCTAATTTCTCTCTAGGGTATTCTAATTTTACAATATTCTCTAACAAACGTTCCATTACATACAGTTCATTATAAACAGGAAGCTGTATAGTAACGTACGGAATTTCGTCAGGATTGGTAAAGTCGAGTTTAGAATCTGTATCTTCTTGTTTCTGAGCGCTTACGTAGTTGAATAATAGATTCAGTTGCGCCAAAGCATACAGGAAAATTAGTATGAGAGCTAATGAATAAACCGTTATAATTAAATACTCTATAATCATTACTTAAAACTGTATTTAAAAATCCAACCTAAAATTTTAACGCCCGCAAATATAGTTCCTTTTACAGTCCCTGAAACCTTAGAAACACCAATTCGATTTCTATATTTCATAGGAACTTCTACATAAGAAAGCTTTTGTTTAATTGCTTTTAATTGCATCTCTACAGTCCATCCATAGGTTTTATCTTCCATTTGTAATTGAAGTAATTTGTCGTATTTAATGGCTCTAAACGGACCTAGATCTGTGTATTTGGCACCAAAAAATAATTTCATTAAAAAAGTAGCTAGCCAATTCCCAAAGACTTGTTGAGGTGTCATAGAGCCTACTTCTCGTAATCTCTTCACTCTAGATCCAATCACAAAATCTATGTCATCATTGATAATTGGAGCAATAATTTCTGTTAATTGTTCTGGGTAATCAGAATAATCTCCATCTAAAAAAACAAGAATGTCAGTTTGTTTCGATTGATTGGCAATATGCTCCATTCCTTTTAAACATGCATATCCATATCCACGCCTTGGTTCTTGTAAAACAGTAGCGCCAGCCTTTTGAGCATTCTCTTCTGTGTTATCTGTAGAATTGTTACTAACAACAATAATCTCATCAACAATATCAGGGATATCATTTACAACGTTGGCTATGGAATCTTCCTCATTATATGCTGGGATGATTACCTTTATGTTTCTTTTCACTTCTAAAAATTATATTGGGCTTCATTCAATTTCTTAAAATGAATTCCAAATTTATGAATCCCTCTGCGAGGGGCATTATCTTAAATCGAACAGACTATTCTCCTTTTTGAAGGATTTTAAATCAGTCCATTCTTTTATTTTTTTTCCTTTTCGGTATTTTGATGCTTTTACTATTTCCTTCTTTTCATACATCAAACAATATCCATTCTTTTGATTTTCTTTTAATTGGCATTTATGGTTTACATGTCCCATATCATCATAATACAACCACCATTTATCTTGCTTGCCATTTAAAAAATGTCCTTCTTTTTCTTTTGATTGGTTGGCTCGGTAAAAATACCAATACTTGGTTTCTTTATTGTTTTTAAAACGTCCTTCTTTTTGAAGATTTCCGTTCTCGTAATAAAAAGTCCAATATCCTGAGGTCTCACCTTTGACATACAGTCCTTTCTTTTGAAGAACTCCATTTTTGTGATAGGATTTCCAATACTTCTCTTTTCTATCCTCACTATATTCTCCTCCTTCTTTCAGTTGCTTGTTTTCATAATGATAGGACCAGTAATTTGTTTTCTTACCATCTTCAAAAAAACCTTCTTTTTCTATGGCTCCATTGCTGTGGAAAAACTTCCAATATCCAGTAGAAATTCCTTTGCTGTAGGCTCCTTCTTTTAAAAGATTTTTATTTTTATAGTAGTATTTCCAATACTTGGTTTGTTTTCCTTTTTCGAAAAAACCTTCTTTTTCAGGATTTTTATTTTCATAATAAGAATACCAATATCCAGTTTCCTCATCCTTATTAAAAGCGCCACTTTTTTTAAGAACTCCGGTCGAATAATAAAACTTCCAGTATCCGATCTTTTGTTTGTTTTGAATCCATCCTTCTTCTTTCATTTTGCCATTTTTATGATAGGCTTTATAGTACTCTTTCTCTTGACAAAAAGCCGAGACAAAAAGAAAACAAAACGAAATAGAAAGAAGTTTGTTTACTGGCATTATTTGTTGTTTACCAATTCCATTAGATCAACATCATTTCCTAACAATACATCTGTTGGGTTGATTCTTCCGTCTTCTGGACCATTTTCTAATTTTAAAACTCCTCTTGGACAAACAGCAGAACAGATACCGCAACCAACACAACTAGATCTCACAATATTTTCTCCTTTTTGAGCGTAAGCTCTTACGTCGATTCCTTGTTCACAATAAGTAGAACAGTTTCCACAAGAAATACATTGACCTCCATTGGTAGTAATTCTAAAACGAGATTTAAAACGTTGTACAAGTCCTAAATAAGCTGCTAGAGGACATCCAAAACGACACCAAACTCTGTTTCCAAAGATTGGATAAAACCCGGTACCTATAACACCTGCAAACCAAGCCCCAACCAAGAAGCTGTATGAGTCTTTAATCCATTGCGAACTGATGCCTAGAAAACTTTGAGTTCCTGAAAAATAACAATAGAGTGTTACGGCTGTCATCACTAAAGAAAAAATCAATACAAAGTGAATCACCCATCGTTCTAATTTCCATGCATTTAAACTTTTGTTAGAATGTTGTCTATAAGGGTCTCCCAATGTTTCAGCCAATCCACCACAACCGCAAACCCAAGAACAGTACCATCTTTTTCCAAAGAAATAAACCATCACAGGAACAATAATCAAGGTTAATACAATTCCCCAAACGAGAATAAATATACCGATATGGCCACTACTCGTTAAAGTGTCTAAATTCCATTCAAAGAAGAAATCGTAATCTAAAGGAAAAGCATTCTTAAAATCATATCCAGGCATGTTTAAACTAGCCATAATCTCTGGAATTAAGAAGGCAAAAACAATTTGAAAAAATAAAACAGAGGTTGTACGAATGATTTGATATTTGTTATGTCTGTATTTGATATACATACGTGATGCCATAACTAGCATAATTACACAGTATAAGAATCCGTATACAAACCATTGACTAGCGTCACCACCATTTAAAAAGTTGCTTATAGGATCCAAAATATATGTCCAGTTGACAATGTAGTCAGGCATAAAGTATAATACTAAGTAAAAAGAGACCAAGTATAAAAGTACCAACCAAGCAATGAAACCACGGTTTGTACTAGAATCTAAATAAATACCATTATTCTTTATTCCGGCTTTCCCTAATAAAATGAAATTTGGGAGTATAAAAAGTAATGCCCCTAAGATTGCCAACCCGAAAGTAAGAAACCAAAGTAAACCAGCATTGTTTTTAACATAACCGCTCCCTGATTTTTTAGCAAGTTCATAACTTAAAGTATGTGGCTTTCCATAAATTTTATATTGATATTGCTCTCCTTTTTTAGTCCAGTTCTTTTCAGCATCATATTTAGCAATTAACGCATCATAATGATCGTTAGAGGCTTTGTATGCTCCACGAACACGACTTGAAAATTCAAAAACACTCAACTCTTCATTGGTAATAATTGCTTTAGAAAGTTCTTCTTTTATGACCTCACTTTTATGTCCTTTTTCAGTTATAAAAGTATCTAACTCTGATGAGGTTAAACTAAATGAACCTGTGAAAATTGTTGCTGTAAAAATGGTTAACCCTATTAAAAATAGAACGAATCCTGTTTGTTTTATTGCTTTCATCTGATATTTTTTATTTTCTTTTCAATTGTCAGATGTAACCTCAAATTGCAAAATATTGATAATTTAGTTTTAATGTATATCGGTTTCATATCTCTTTAGGCTCTAGTAAAAATTCTTTTCCAGCTTTTCTTTCTTAATTGGATAGAAGTACCGTTATCTTGATTAAACTTTGATATAATTTCTTTTTCATAAAGTGAATAAAACTCAGGATCAAAATTGGCATCAGCCAAATATTCTAAGACATAATTCACGTCTCTTTCTTCTGTAAGCCATTGGTCAAAAATCTCATGTCTCATTCTAATACCAAAAGTGTTTATTCCTAAGAATAAATTACTGTCTCTATGGTAAGCAATTGTAATACATTTGGTATTGTCTTTATGTTTCCAATGGAAGTGAAGTTCAGTATCTTGTTTACTACGCTCGCTAAATACCCAACCATATGTTTGATATTCAATGTCTAAAAATTTTGCAGAATTAAACCAATGTCCTGGTTTGTATTCAATTTTATTTCCACATAAGGTTTGCGCTAAGGTTTCACCCATCATTCTTCCTGTGTACCAAACTGCTTCAATTGGTCTTCGGTTGCCAATAGCTTCTCTTTGCTCAGCACAATCACCAATAGCGTAGATATCTTTTACACTAGTTTCTAAAAAACGATTGACCAGAACACCACGTTTAGTTTCTATCTCAGATCCTTTTATAAAATCAATATTTGGTGTAACTCCTGCTGTTAATCCAACTACATTACATTCAATTTCTTCACCAGTTTCTTCAATAATGATTGATTTCACACGACCATTTTCATCAGATTTGATTTCTTTTAAATTGGTGTTTAAGCGTAAATCAATATGATTATCTTTAATATGATCATTAATCATTTCACTTTCCCCAGAAGGAAGTACTCCATTCCAAAAACTATTTTCTCGCACCAAAAAGGTTACTGGAATATTTCTAGAGTGAAGCATTTCAGCCAACTCAATTCCAATGAGTCCACCACCAACAATTACAGCTCTTTTACATATTTTATTATTAGGAGCGTGGTTCTCCAAATTTTCTAAATCTTGTTTGTGATACATACCCATAACACCCTCTAGGTCTTGTCCAGGCCAGCCAAACTTATTAGGCTTAGAACCTGTTGCAATAACCAATTTGTCAAAGGCCATTGAACTCCCGTCTGCAAAATTTAACTGCTTGCTTTTAGTACTGATTTCCTGTACGTATCCTTTTTTGAGATTAATCTTGTTCTTTTTCCAAAACCAAGACTCATAAGGTTGTGTGTGTTCAAACTTCATATGCCCCATGTAGACATACATAAGAGCGGTACGTGAAAAAAAGTAATCTGTTTCTGCGGAAACAATAGTAATTTCTTGATCAGAGTTTTTTCGAATGTGCCTCGCTAGAGTAACCCCTGAAATTCCATTTCCAATAATGACAATGTGATTCATATCTTTTGGTTGCTGTGCTATCTGTCGAAGTTAATTAGAATTTCTTAAACAGTTTTATAATTTAGAATGAGTATAAATAAAATTTTATTGAAAGTAATTGAAAATGCCATCGACGGATAAGACGATTAAAGAAATTAAATTTCAACCAAAACACACATTATGAAAAGAGTATTAATAATTGCTTTATTATTAATTAGTTACCAAGGGTTTTCTCAAGAAGATGAAGACAAAACAAAAAGCAACATTCAAACGTATACACCTTCTAAACTATTAGATAAAGGACAGTGGGATATTAAATGGTTTAACAATTTATATACAGAAACTGAAAGTACATTTACTTCAGGAAAACAACCAAGACAGACATTTTTTACATCTACTCTAGATATTTTTACTGGAGTTTCAGAGAATAGTTCTTTAAACATCGGGCTGTTATTAGAATTTAGATCTAACGTTATTGGAGGAAGAAAAGCATTGGCTGCTCTTTCATTTGGGAACGATGGTATTACAGAAAGATCAGGTTTTACATCTTTTGCTCCAGCTGTTAAGTTTAATCCATTTAAGAATGTCTCTAATTTTACCATTCAAACTGCTTTTCATATTCCATTAGTAGATAATGAAACAGAGAACAATATATTTTTAGATCAGAAAGGGTTTATTTTTCAAAATCGATTCTTTTATGATTACACTTTTCCTAGTGGAGATTGGCAAATTTTTACTGAGTTAAATACTGAATATAATTTTGGAAACAAGAATGATAGCTTTGCTAACAATAGCTTGAATTTAGCTCCTGGTATCTTTTTAAGCTATTTTCCAAGTGATAAGTTTACCATTTTAGCCTTAGCTCAACACAACCAACGATTGGATCTAGGAAATGATTTCTCACAAAATTTCACAGCTTTAGGTGGAGGTGCAAAATACCAATTAACTAAGACATTGAATGTTGAAGTATTGTATACAGATTTTGTTAGAGGAAACAATACTGGACTAGGAAAAACTTTTAATATAGGTTTAAGAGCATTATTTTAATAGAAAAAAGTATTTTAGAGCCTAATTATGAAAACAATTAGGCTCTTTTTTTTACCCCTTATCTTCTTAAGCATTTCTTTTTGTGGAAAAGCTCAGAAGATTAACGGCGTTAGCTTTGTCTCATCTAGAGACAGCATTACTGACCATCATACAAATCCAATAATTAACGTAAATGCTAACTATGCTGCATTGATGCCTTTTGGCTTTATAAGAGACCTTTCTTCCCCTAAAATTTCATTTAATTCTAGAGGACAGTGGTTTGGTGAGAGAGTAAGAGGGGTCCGGCAATATGCTCAAGAATTACGAAAGAGGAATGTTAAAATTATGCTCAAACCTCAGCTTTGGGTTAGACATGGACAATATACTGGGTTCATTACAATGGAAACTGAAGATAAATGGAGAATTCTTGAAGATTCTTATGAGGAGTTTATCTTGATGTATGCTAAAACTGCTCAAGAAATAAAGGCAGATATCTTTTGTATTGGAACTGAATTAGAGAAATTTGTTGCGAATAGACCAAAATATTGGTCATCATTGATTCAAAAAATAAAAAATATATACAAAGGAAAATTGACGTATGCAGCAAATTGGGATGAGTTTAAACGTGTTGCTTTTTGGGGTCAATTAGATTATATTGGAGTCGATGCATATTTTCCCTTGAGTAATGAGAAAACTCCAACGGTAGAAGAGTTTGAAGCAGGATGGAAAAAACATAAAACGGAAATTAAAAGGATTCAATCTCGTTATAAAAAACGAATACTTTTTACAGAGTATGGATATAGAAGTGTAGATTTTACAGGAAAAGAACCCTGGGACTCTAAAAGAGTGGAAGGAGCAATAAATATGGAAGCTCAAAAAAACGGATTGCAAGCAATCTATAATCAATTTTGGAAGGAAGATTGGTTTGCAGGAGGATTTTTATGGAAATGGTTCCACAGACACGATCGAGTAGGTGGTGAGAAAAACAATCGATTTACACCACAAAACAAACCTGCAGAAGAATTAATGAAGAAATTATATGCGAATTAGGGCAATCTTTTTTTTATTATTGATATTGTCTTTTACTTCTTGTGATAACGAAGAAGGTGCTCAATCTGCCGTTTTGTCTCAGGTATTAGCATTCTATTCTGATTTTCAATTAGATGAAGTAATTGCCTGTGCTGCTAGTAAAGAAAACGATAATTCAACTAGCTATATTTATTATTACCCAATTCCTGGTGCGACAAATATTCAGTACTTCGAAACTGATTCCGTAGATTTAATTTCTGATAACTATAATAACTATTATGAAGTTAAGTTACCTGAAGAAAATGTTTTTGGTGGTTACTTAAAACGATTTGTTCGCTCTGGAGATGAAGAGGTATACTGTATTGTAACTTTTCAAGTCGATGGAAAGTTTCACAAATCGAACCCGATTCGCTTAAAAAACAGAACCAAACCTACGGAATATAGTAGTACCGTCGCAATAGATCAAACTCAATCTTTAATGCCCTTGTTTTCTTGGGAAGATGGACAGTTTCTAGACACTGCCATTTATTTCCAAGTACTTTCTGATGCTAATAATGATTTTATATCTGGAACATATACTACAGAAAAATCGTTTCAATATTATAAATTATCTAATGTAGTATTAGATATTAATAGAACTGTTCCTCAAGATTTAATTCTAAATCAACAGTATAATTTCTCAATGTTGGCCGTAAGTCTAGATAATTGGGTAAATTTAGTCATTGAAACTCCTTTTATTGCTCAGTGATGATAAGAAAATTGCTTTTTATTTTTGGATTGTTTTTTATTTTGTGTGAGTTAAATGCACAAGATCGAATAGTTTATGATATAAAGGTTCAAGGAACCAAAAAGACAAATACTTCCTTTGTAAAAAATGTGATTGAGTCTAAAGCCGGGAAAAAACTAGATTCTACAATCCTTAAAAAGGATATTGCAACTTTACGTAAATTACCAGCAATTTCTCATGCGTATTTTCAAGTATTTCATTCGCATGATAACTTGTACAATGTTTATATTCATATTGAAGAGAATTTTACCATTATTCCTTTTGCGAATTTTTATACAACCAATGATGGTGAGTTTGCATATCGAGTAGGAGTTAATGAATTTAATTTTTTAGGAAGAAGTATTATGGTTGGAGGTTTTTTTCAACATGATATATACAATTCTCATGCATTTAATTTTAGAGCACCATTTTTATTTAGCAGAAAATTTGGGATGTCTTTTAATTATCAAAATTTAACGACACAAGAGCCTGTGTTTTTTGATGGAACAACCGCAGATTACAAATACAACAATACGTCTTATGAGCTGTTAGGATTGTATCAGTTGAATTTTAACAATAAGATAGAACTGGGATTAAATTTATTTACTGAAGACTATCAATATAAATTTGGAGCAACTAACCCTACTATTCCACAAGCATTAGTGGTTGACAAATCTCTGATTAAGTTTATATACGAATACAATGCATTGGATTACTTCTACGAAAGTGTTTCAGGTTTTCGAAGTGTTTTTAATTTTCAATACGTAAAAGCAAAAGGGAATCAATTACCAGACTTTTCAATCTGGTGGAACGATTTTTTTTATTACAAACGAATAGGAGAGAGAGGGAATTGGGCAAACCGAATGCGTATTGGTTTTGCTAGTAACGATGACTCTCCTTTTGCCCCTTTTTCTGTGGATAATAATATCAATGTGAGGGGAGTTGGGAATATTATTGATAGAGGTACGGGAGTGATTGTAATCAATACAGAATATCGGCAAATCCTCTACAAAAAGAGAAATCTCACCATACAAGGAAATGCATTTATAGATGCTGGGTCATGGAGAAACCCAGGTGGTGGTTTAGGTGATTTTAGCAATGAAGATAATATTCGTGTTTATCCAGGTCTAGGACTGCGATTTATCCATAAAAAAATATACAATGCTATTTTTAGAATCGATTACGGATACGGAATTACCAAAAACGGAACACAAGGGTTTGTCTTTGGAATTGGGCAGTATTTTTAAATTAACAGACTATTGTTATTTTTAATATTGTAGTGAAGTTTTTTAAGAGATTCTAACATATAATACTTTCGAGCATTAGGAATACCTGTGCCAAAAGAAACTCGCCGTTCTCCTTCTATACTTATTTTTGTACCGCGATTACCAATTCTTCCAGGTCTATTCCCTGAATAACTGTGGGTTTCTTTAATAGATGAAATTTCATTCCAAGTAAATTTCTTAGAAAAACCAATATTGCCAACGCCTGTGAAAATTACGCCTCCAGCTTTCGTTATTATGATTTCAACTTTCCCAGCAACAGACATGATAGTGATGGCTCCAAAAAAGAACGTTCCCAATAAAAAAGGGATTCCAAAAAGACTTAAGAATAGATTAAATTCTCCAGAAATTATTTGAGTTCCATAAATACCGCCTAAAGAGGCACCTGACCAAATTAACATAAAGGGAATTAAGAAAAATGCAATAGGCGAAGCTGTACTAGCTCCTATAAGTAGTTCGTTGGAACTTTTCTTTTCAAACCATGTTCCTTTCGGGTTCTTTTTAAGGTCAAAAGATTCGTTTGCTTGAGATACTTCAGAAATTTTTTGAATAGTATTACATCCTTTACAGTGTGCTAAGTCAGTAGCAATATTTACTTGATTTGAGGGGATTTCAGAATTGCATTTATGACACTTCATATACTTTTTTATATACCATAAACTTACTAAAAAAACAGGAATCTAAAAATTTATGCAATACTCTCAAGTATTTTAAACACAACTCCACTTATAATAGCAGCAATAGGCAAAGTAAGTGCCCATGATAAAACAATTTTCCCGATCATTTTATAGTTTGCTTTTTTAATTGCTGTTCCAATCCCAAATAAAGAACCAACGGAGACATGTGTTGTAGAAACAGGCAAACCATGTATGCTAGCAGTGGTAACTAGTAGACCAGTAATCATATTCGCTGTAAACCCTTGTCCTGAATTCATCTTTGTTATTTTATTGCTCATTGTTTCTGCTACTTTTTTTGCATTCATAAGTCCACCAAGAGCCATTATTATAGCAACAGAAATCATACTCCATTTAATATCAATGGCGTTCAAAATAAGAAGCAATCCTACAATTTTGGGAGTATCGTTTAATCCTCTAGCAAAACTGACAATACCTGAACTCAGATAGTGCAAAGAGTCTAATATTTTATGAGTAGAAATCCCGAGAAGTGTTGGGTTTTCTTTATGTAAAAAAGGAATTTTTTTTCGTATGAATTTAAATAATAAATAAGCGATCAAACTTAAAATAGCGGCCATCAACGGACTTACAAATAATGGCATTAAAAAAGTGTTTCCAAGTTTTTCGAAATTAAATTCAGAACCTACTGCCATTACCCCTGTACCAAAAAGAGCTCCAACCAAACTATGTGTTGTAGAGATGGGCATTCCAATTTTTGTGGCAAAAAAGACAGTAAAAGCAGCTCCTAAGGCAATAGCGATTGCAAATATAGGAGCTTGAATTAGCTCATTAGGAACGAGCCCTTTTCCGGAAAAGTTTTTTACCAATGCTTCAGCTAAAAAAATAGCGGTAACCGCTCCAGCAAATGTTGTGATAGTGGCCCAGTTAATAGCTTTCTTATAGTTAGTAGTTCCAGAACCAAATAAAGTAGCAACACCTTTAAAGTTGTCGTTTGCACCATTGCTGTAGGCTAAAAAACAAGCAGCAATAAAAAGAAGAATAAGCATTGTATATAATCGTTTTTGTCTTTGAGTTTTGACGTAACTACTGACTCGTACTTACCTGCTTTAAAATAAATAAAAACGCAAGAGCGCAATTTTTTCAAATCGATTATAGTATCTTAATTTTTGATAGGAAATTAAATAGTTCATCATGAAACGGATTGTAATTATCTTCTTGTTTGCAAGTGTGTTTTCTTGCACACAAAAACAAGAGATTAAAAAAGATAGGAAGGAAGTTGCCAAAGAAATAATAATGGCTTCGAAAAATTGTGCCTTAATAACGGTGGATTCATTAGGTGTTGCACATGCTAGAGCTATGGATCCCTTTTTACCTGAAGATAATTTTACTATCTGGATGGCTACAAATCCTAAAAGTAAGAAAGTAAATGAGATTCGTAGAAACCCGAAAGTAACATTGTACTATTTTGATAAAGATAACCCTGGATATGTCACAATTCAAGGTACTGCTACTTTGGTAAATTCTCCAGAAGCAAAAGAAAAGTTTTGGAAAGAAGAATGGCAGAATTTTTATAAGGATAGAGAAACTGATTATTTACTAATTAAGATTACTCCATCAAAACTAAATATCATTAGTGAAGAGCACAACATATTAGGGGATTCTATTACTTGGAAATCACCTGAGATTGAATTTGAAGAGAAAAAATAAAAGAAAAAGCCCTGAAGTTTACTTCAGGGCTTTTTCTTTTTAGCAACATCCACCACCATCATAGTGGAAAGTAGATTCAGAAAAGTAAATATCATCTCTTTCCAAGGCTTGGAGTGCTGCAGCTGTTTTATCACAGATAGCCAAAGGCTGGTTTTTTAATAAAGTGTGTCCAACTCCATCATCAAAATAATCTTCATCACCATAGTAAATAGCTGCTTTTCCTGTAAAGATACAAGGACCGTCTTCTGGCATTGGGTCTTTAATGGCAGCCACTTCAATAGATTCGATGTAAATCAATTCATCGGTTGGGTAATTTTTAGGATCTAAGATTCTGTAAGGCTTTCTTGCTCTAATTTCAATAGTTCCAAAACCAGCATCTGTTAACGCTTTTACATAATCTGCAATCGATAAACTTCCACTCAAACACAAAGCACGTAAACGTTCGTCGTTACGCAATTCATCGTTCATAGGCTGCTCACAAGTAGGGTCGCTCATCACCAAACGACCGTGAGGTTTTAATACACGATACATTTCTGCAATAGCCTTTTTTAAATCATCTGATTTAAAGATGTTAAACAGGCAGTTTTGAGCCGCAACGTCAATAGAATTGTCTTCAACAGGCAAATTCATAGCATCACCTTTTCGTAGGTCTACAAAATCGCTTTTAAACCAAGGGTTCACTTCTTCTGCCTCAATAAAATTCTTGCGAGAAGCTTCTAACATTTCATCAACAACATCCAATCCAATTACACCGCCTTTATTTCGGTTGAAATAGGCAAATTGTAAAAGTTCCATACCACCTCCAACACCAACATATAGCATTCTCGGACTGTTGGTCAGGTCACGAGCATGAACTGTTGAGCCACATCCGTAGTTCATTTCCTGCATGATTCTTGGGATTTTTAACCCTGGTAATTCCCAAATAGGGTTGGTAGTACAACACAAACCAACGTCTGGTGTTAATGCTGCTTCTTTATATACATTATGTGTAGTTTCTAAATAACTCATTCTTGTTTTTTTGACTTTTTATTGAGTAGGTAATCAATTGAAAATATATCTAAACTCTTTGGTAAGAGTAATAAACTTACTAGTAAAATAGTTCTGTACATTACATGCGATAGATCCCAAATAGGGTCTTTTAATCCGTGTCCGAATGTCACAATCACTAAAACGGATGCTAAGAAATATAAAGAGAGGTCTCTTTTGAATCCAACAATGATAAGAAAACCTCCAACTAATTCTATTAATGATGTATAATATGCTGAAAAAAGCAACAGAAAATCAGGTAATAATTCTGAATAACTTGCTTGAAAAAAATTCTTATATACAGCATCTAGCCCAAATTTAAAGACCTTTCCAAAACCTTGAAAAAAGACAATAAATCCGAGTAATAAACGAATCGTTAGAACAGCTACTTGTTGATTTCTTAGCATTAGATTTGTTTTATAAGTTCTTTAAATAATAAAATCATTTTCGGTTCTGCTTTGCCTGCAATAGCAATAATTTCTCCGATATCTACAGGTTGTAAATTTTTAGGATCACACTCATCTGTTAATACAGAAATTGCTGCACATGGTAAATTCAAATGTTTAGCAACAATCACTTCAGGTACAGTACTCATTCCAACAGCATCTACTTCTAAAATTTGAAGCATTCTATATTCTGCTCTGGTTTCTAATTGCGGTCCAAAAACACCTGCATAAACACCTTCATGCAATTGTATGTCGTTCTCTTCAGCGATTAATTTCAAAGAACTGTTTATTTTTTTTGAATAAGGAGCTAACATATCTGCAAAACGTTCTCCAAAATCACCTACTTCAGCAAAAGCTAAAGGCGATCCTCCCTGTAAATTGAGATGATCATCTATGACCATTAAATCTCCTTTCTTGTAGGATAAATTAATAGCTCCAGCTGCATTAGAAATTAATAAGGTTTTAATTCCTAATTGATGCATGGCTCTAATTCCATAAGTGACTTCCCATTGGTTGTATCCTTCATATAAATGAAATCTACCGGACATCACTATTACTTTCTTTCCTGAAAGTGTTCCGTACACGAGTTTTCCAGAATGAAATTCTACCGTAGCTCGTGGGAAATGAGGAATGTCTGAATAAGAAATCTCTTGTTCAATTTCAATTTCATTGATTAACTGACCTAAACCAGTACCTAATACAATTCCGATTTCTGGTTGGTCTATTCCTTTGCTGTTTAAATACGCTTTGGTTTCTTGAAGATGTTGTTTTTTCATGAAGTTTTTAAGAATTTAGTAAAAGCAGGATGATGTTCTATGTCTTCAATTATATCAACATCATTCAGTATTGGTAACAAATGTACATCAACTTCTTCTAAATCTTTCATGGTCTCTTTTCTTACAGATGAAGTCCCCCAGTTCTTATTTTTGAAAATTTTTGGAGTTACTTTTTTTAATCCTATTAAATAGTAGCCACCATCTAACGCTGGTCCAATAACTACGTCACTAGAGTCTAGTTTTTCGAAGGCTTCATTAATATAAGAAGCTTCTAAGTCATATAAATCACTTCCAATAATTAAGATTTTTTTATAATTTTTTTCAAAACCAACTTTAAAAGCGCTTTCCATTTTACCCCCTAAATCTGATCCAAATTGAACGTATTTTTTGTATAAATTTCTATCCCAAATATCATTCTGAGTAATTTCTTCTGAATAAAAAATAGCTTTGTCACAGGCTAAACCTTGAGTAACCTCTTTGGTTTTATTCAACAGGAATTGATAAATTTCCAATGCAGTTTGATCTCCAACAGATTTCGCTAAACGAGTTTTTACTTTTCCTAATTCCGGATTTCTAGTAAAAATGATTAATAAATTCTTACTCATATACTTTCTCTCCTTTTAAGAGCCATTTGCCCCAAATTTCACTAGAAACATGTACTCTTTTTGTTTCTTTTTCTTTCCCATCGAAAACTTTATTTCCGTTGTTTTTCCATTCAACAATGCCACCAAATAGATTGTATATATTTGTGTAGCCAGCCTTTTTTAATTGTTCTGCAATATCTTCCGATCGCACTCCAAGCGTACAATACACAACAATTTTAGCTGCTTTATTTGGTAGGTTTTTTGTAGTTTTCTTTAAATTAAATTTTTCATAACCTACAAAAAAAGCATTTTTCAGATGACTAACCTTAAATTCTTTTTTTTCTCTTGCATCTAATAGTATAACATCAGTAGAAACATTACGTAAGTTGTCTACATAAATGTATGGAACACTTTCCGTATTGTATTTTTTTAAGACATCCTTGATTGTCTCCTGAGAGAAGGCACTCATTGAAATGAGAAAAATTAGAGAAAAGATGGATCTATTCATAATTCGTAATTAATCATTCATAATTATCTAAGCAACAACACCTTGACAACTACTCCCAGCACCAGCAGTACAACCATAACAATGTTGATTGATGATGATGTTTCTATTCTGTAACAACTCTTCATTGTAATCTGAGATGTGCTTTACTTTACTTGCAACTTTCAAGTTAAGCATTTGATTGAAATCGCAATCATACAACCAACCGTCCCAACTAATTGATAATGTGTTGGTACACATTACATTTTCTACTGCTGATGGATTATAAGCTTCTACCAATGAATACATATAATCTTCATAATTTTCTGAAGCAATTAAGTAATCTAAAAAGCGACTGATAGGTAAATTGGTAATTGCAAAAAGGCTATGAAAATCGATGTCAAATTCTTCTTTCAAGGCTTTTTTAAAGTCGTTCTCGAGTGCCATTTGATCCCCTGGCAAGAATGCTCCTGAAGGATTATATACAAGATCTAGGCGCAAACTACTATCAGGCATTCCGTAACCAACGGCATTTAATTCTTGCAATGCTTTAATAGACTTGTCAAAAACTCCATCACCTCGCTGTTTGTCGGTTTTACCTCTTGTCCAGTGAGGCATAGAACTCACTACGTGAACATTATGTTTTTTAAAAAACTCGGGCAAATCATAATACTTTTTATTGGCTCTAATGATTGTTAAGTTAGAACGGACAATAAAATCTTTGATGCCCACTTTAGCAGCTTCTTCAACAAACCATCTGAAGTTTGGATTCATTTCGGGAGCTCCTCCTGTTAAATCTAAGGTATGTGCTCCTGTTTTTTTAATCACATCTAAACATTGTTGCATGGTTTCTTTGGTCATGATCTCTTTACGATCTGGACCAGCATCAACATGACAGTGAGAGCATACTTGATTGCACATATATCCTACATTAATTTGTAGAACTTCTAGTTTTTTTGGACGTAATGGAAACTGATTTGTTTCCTTTATTTTTTTCGCGAACGTTGGTAATTCCCCATCTGCAAACATTCCTTTTGAGAGAATTTCTAATTGACGTTCTGTATTGGCTAGATCATTGTTTCTAGCTAAAAGTGATTTTTTATTCATTGTATGCTGAACTTGTTTCAGTATCTTTTTTTTGTTGTCACCTCGAGCGCAGTCGAGAGGTCTTTTTAGATTCCAACTTTTGTTGGAATAAGCGATTCATTTGTATGAGATCCTTCGACTTCGCTCAAGATGAGTGATACACTCATTTTGTATTCAAAAAAGGGTGTCCTACTCACATTTCTAACTTATTTACTTTGTTCATCATTTGAACTCCATGAACTAAGGTTGCTCCACTTTTGATTGCTGCTCCAACGTGAAGAGCTTCCATCATTTCTTCTTTAGTAATTCCTCTTTCTAAGCCATCTTTTGTATACGCATCAATACAATAAGGGCATTGCTCAGTATGAGAAACAGCCAATGCAATTAATGATTTTTCGCGAGCCGTTAAAGCTCCTTCTTCAAAGACTTTTCCATAATAATCAAAGAACTTGTTTCCAAGTTCTTCATTCCATTCTGTAATTTTGCCAAACTTGCGTAAATCAGCAGGGTCGTAATACGTTTTCGACATACTTTTTATATTTATAAACTGTTAGTTTCAATGTTATTTTCCGTTCAAACTCCAGTCGTAAGGTAAGTATTTTATCTTAGCTTTTTTGTTCACTTCTATGGTCGAATACTTGTTGATATAGTCTATTACTGATCCTTCATTTGTGAAATCACCTTTGAACCAATTGAAGATTTCAGAGATTTCTACTTTTTTCTTACCAATCTTATTTCTAGTAGAATCGTTAATGAATTCTTTCATTAAACGTTCTAATTCAGAATCTACATTTTCTTTAGTAAAAGCCATGTTTCCTAATTTTGGACACGAACCTGAAGCACAATTTACACCAACATGAATTCTTGGGTCTTTAAATTTCTTACGTAATATTTCATGCTCAATATGATCTAAAGTATATGTTTTTCCTCCAACTTTAGCAAAAGGTGTTTTCCAAGCTGTTTTTCCATCATTCTTAATGTTGGTAATACTTTTCAATGGATAGTTGGTTAAAATTATTTTGATAGTGTATGCATTGTATGCATTGATCCAAAATGCTTTCTCTTTATTTGCAGACCATTCTTTACTTGGTGTTGTTTTATCTAGAGAATTTAAATAATTATCTAATGTTGTTTCGTTAGCCTTCAAAGATTTGTAATCTACATTTCCTTGTTCGTCTACATTCGCTTGTAGTAAATCATTAAAACTTGAAGTTTGAGCTTGATTTGCTGCAAAGCTTAAAAGAAGTATAAATGTGATAAATTTTTTCATCGTCTTTCTGTGTTATTTGAGTTTAGACGAAACGTTTTTAGATTGTTTACAGAGAAATTAAATTTCTATTTCTTCGCCCATTTTTAAACCAAAATGCTTTCTAAAGAAAAAGACCACTGCATATAGAATTGGAGTGTCTAAGGCAGCAATCATCATTTTAAAAAGTACTCCGCTAATTAATAATCCTAAAAACCTGTCCCAAGCAATAATCTCAAAAGAACATAGCAATAATAATACCGTAAGTGTGTCTACAATTTGAGATGAAAATGTCGAAAAATTATTCCGTAGCCAAAGATGTTTTCCTTTGGTGTAGTTTTTCCAAAAGTGATAAATTCTAATGTCTATAAACTGCGCAAACAAATATGCCATCATGGAAGCCAAAACAGCTAGTGGAGCAGCTCCAAAAACTTCAACAAAAGTTTCATCATCTACAGGAGCCCATGGTGTTGCAGGAACTTCTTTTGATATATAGATGATTGCTAATGAAAAGAACGAGGCAAAAATTCCGGCTATCACTACGTGATTGGCTTTCTTCTTTCCGTAAATTTCAGATAAGATGTCTGTAATTAAAAAGGTAAGAGGATAAGGTAAAAGACCTACAGAAACTTCAAATAATTTGGATCCAAAAATCTCTACATCAAAAGGATACCAATAAAAAAATTTTTGAAAAATTAAATTTGAAGTTACTAAAGAAGCAATAAATAATGCGGCTAAAATGAGATAAATAACTTGCGCTTGCGATTTTTTCTGTGCTGTCATACAAAAACGAAAGTAAAAATAATTTATTGATAAATATATCTAGATTTAGAAACATATGTGCTTCCAGAATAGATGTCGGATTGTATTGTGTATCCTTCAGAATCAATAGAGTAGGTTAGCAGGTCTGTTCTGCCCGTAAAACCAGGGATAGCGCTAGAATATTCTATTTTTGAAGTATGTGAATTATCATAATAGAGCGGAGCTCTCGCTTCAATTAATCTTGCTCCTTCAAAAAGAATAGCATTCGTTGCACTCCCATAAGTATTTGTCATAATTTTTTGGTGAGAAAAACCCTTAGGTGGATTAGAATCATATGTGTAATCAGTATCCATGGTTCCAAAATCCCCAAATTTAGTTGTAGCTGACATAATTCGATCACCAGAAAAATAGAACTCTACCGTCTCTGTTATACTATTACTATCTATGTTTTTGTATATTTTACCTTGATCATTCAGATAATACAAACTAAGTTTAGTATTCTGACTATCAGTAAAGGTTATTAGTTCCGTAATTGTATTATTAATGAAGTAAGTGAATTTTCGCACACAATTCCATTCTTTAATTTCAGATATTCTATTGAAAGCATCATAACTTATTGTAAAATCCTTTTTTTCTAAACGGATACCTTTTGCATCATAATGTTCTTTTGAAATACACAAACCATCAGAATTGTACTTTTGAACAAATGTTTCCCTCAATGTATTATCATTATCATAGGTAGAACCTGATTGGTATTTTCCAGAATGGATGTTAATGACTGATTTACCAGCTATAGCTCCAGCAAAATTATAGCCTTCACTTTCTATTCGAACAAGATTTTTTTCAGTTGAAGTATTGGTAAGTAAATCAAAGTTTTCGGAATCGTCAGAACAAGAGAGAAGTGTCGTAAAAAATATGAGAAGTGTAAGAATCTTTTTCATCTAAGAGCTGTTTAATTTTAGGTTAAAGATATTAAATAGTTTGATATTAAATAATTAGCTTATTTGTTGTTTGCGAATTCTATTATAATTGTTTTCTGTAGGAAGAGTTTAATTCCTATTTTTGCCGATAGAAATAATGAAATTAATCTATGAAAGCATATATTTTTCCAGGGCAAGGAGCACAGTTTACAGGGATGGGTTTAGACCTCTATGAAAATTCTGAATTAGCACAAGAACTTTTCGAACAAGCAAATGAAATTTTAGGGTTTAGCATTACTGATGTAATGTTTGAAGGAACTGCTGATGAATTGAAAGAAACGAAGGTAACGCAACCTGCTATCTTTTTGCATTCTGTAATCCTAGCAAAAGTATTGGGAGATTCTTTTCAACCAGAAATGGTTGCGGGGCATTCCTTAGGTGAATTATCAGCTTTAGTAGCTGCTGGAGTTTTGTCTTTTGAAGATGGATTAAAATTGGTTTCTCAACGAGCTTTGGCGATGCAAAAAGCATGTGAAGTTCAACCTTCAACAATGGCCGCTGTTTTAGGGCTAGACGATGATGTTGTAGAACAAGTTTGTAATGATATTGATGGAGTAGTGGTAGCAGCAAACTATAACTGTCCGGGTCAATTGGTGATTTCAGGTGAGATTTCAGCTATTGAAAAAGCCTGTGAAGTCTTAACTGAAAAGGGAGCAAGAAGAGCATTAATATTACCAGTTGGTGGAGCATTCCATTCACCAATGATGGAGCCAGCAAGAGAGGAGTTAGCCGCTGCAATTGAAGCAACTGAATTTAATGAACCTGCTTGTCCAGTATATCAAAACGTGCCTGCTAAAGCGGTAAATAATGCAACTGAGATTAAAGAAAATTTAATGGCACAATTAACAGCTCCAGTAAAATGGACACAATCTATTCAAGCAATGGTTGCTGATGGTGGAACAGAGTTTGTTGAAGTTGGTCCTGGAAAGGTTTTACAAGGGTTGATGCGTAAAATAGACAGAAGTGTTGCTGCTAGTGGAGCTAGTTTTGAGGCTTAGGCTGTATATTCTAGAGCTATTTCTTTTTTATTTCTAACAGGCTCAAATAATACATCTTTGGCAATTTCTCTTTCCGGAAAGAAAAAGTATTGTTCTTTTGATTTTGTTAATAATATGACTGGTAAATCTAGCTTGAAAAGCTTGGACCATGCGCTCATAAAAGAAGCTGTTTTCATAAGAGCTGAACATCTAGATAAGATTAGTATATTAATTAAAGCTTCTTGATTCATTTGATTAATATCTTGGGTAGATAAATGAATTGAAGTATTTTTTTTTGACACATATGTGTCATTTGGTGTGATAATTTCTAAATGACTAAATGTCCCTTTTATAAAGGATATAAAACCTTTATCATCTGTTGAAATAAAAAGGCTATTGGTGTCAGGAAAAAGGTTCAAATAGTACTGAATATTTCTTTCAATATAATCGTAGGAAGCTAATATAGCTTCAGATTTTTTATCGGTTGCCCTATAATGAATGCCTAAAACATTTCTGTTCTTGAAATTCTTTTCTACAAAATTATCAACGATAGAATGTATTCTACTTTTTATTTTAAGATGTTTTTGAATTAAAATTTTACTAATGTCAAAATTCAGTTTTTGATCAAAATTCCAATCTATACCTATATTTAAATCGGACCAATTCCTTATTCGTGCAAACTCTATATTAGGGTGGTTTTCTGTACTGTTTTGTTCAAACAAGTAATCAAAAGGGTTGTCGGTGTTTTTTTGATTAGGTCTTGTAAATTTCAGTTTTGGTTCTAGATTGTTTTCATGACAATAAAACATAATTTGTAATGCAAAATGAAGATTCGCACCCAAACCCATATTACTAACTATATCAACAGCAAAAAGACCTTTTTTAAAATTTAATTTGTTAATTTTTTTATTGTTTATTTTTTGATAAACCCAGTGAGAACTTTTTAAAATTATTAAAAATTGCCAATATTTTTTTTTAATTTTCAGTATGTATTCAGACATAAAACAATCGATCAGATTTGTGTTTGTTTTTGAAGGTGATTTCCAATGAAGCAGAACCTATATAGGATTAATTTTTTATCATTGCGCCAAATATAATGAAACCTCACTAAAATGAGTGAGGTTTTCTATTTCTTAAAGCAAACTATCAACTTCTACAAACATTCTTCCATTGTACTTAGCGCAAAAGATGCAGCAACAATCGGTAGGACTGAATAATCTAATACAGGTTTTATTCCAATGGAAAAAGCCATGCTTAAGGCAAAGAGTAAAAGTAAGAATCCGCTAAGTCTTGCATATAATTGAGTTTTAAACCCAAAAACTAAAAAAGTTGCAAAAACTACTTCTAACAAAGTTACTATGATTCCTATACTTGGAATTATTATTTCCGGAAACCATGGGTTAATCACCTTAGTATATTCTAAAAATGATTCCCAGTTACCCCAAACAGAATTTGATTTTGAATACAAACCAAACCGATCCGCTACAGCTGATAAAAAACCTACAGCTATTGAAAGCCGTAGAAAGAGTGTAAGATGTTTTTTATTCAACATCATAATTTCCAGGAGTAAACTTAAATGATTTCATTAGTGTTGTCCATGTATTAATTTGCGCTATGGCTAAGGTAAAATGACTTATTTCTTCTTTGCTGAAGTGTAGTGACATGTTATTGAATAATTCCTCTGGAATTGGTTGCGAACTAGTTTGAGTCAAAGCATCAGTAAAAGCGAGTACAGCTTGTTCTTTTTCAGTAAAATAAGGAGCGCTTTTCCAAATGCTTACGGCATTCAAGCGAACTTCTGTTTCTCCTGCATTTTTAAGTTCTTTTGAATGCATGTCTACACAATAAGCGCAGCCATTTAAGATAGATGCTCTATATCTAATTAACTCTAACAACTGCAAATCTAGAATTGAATTACTAACATAATCTTCTACTTGCATTAATACACCAAACATTCCATTTGGCACTTCTTTACGTGATATTCGTTCCATAATATTTATTTGATTATAGAACAAAATTACCCGTTAGGGTCCTTTTAAATCTTAAGGTATCTTAAGAAAGTATGTCGTTAAGATTTCTTTCTTATTTCACTGAGATATTCTGGGGTGATATCAAGATAAGAAGCGATCATGTACATAGGCACTCGCTGTAAAAAATCAGGAATACTATTTAGAAGAGTTTCGAAACGCTCTTTGCTATTCAGTTTCATGTAGTATTCGTTTTTCCGTTGAATAGCAACAAGTGTATTTTCTGTAATAATTCTAAAGAAACGTTCTAGTTTAGGGATTTTTAGAAAAGCTAGCTCTAGATTGGGTTTGCTAATTGATAAAATTGTAGATGTTTCTATGGTTTCGATAGAGAAAGTTGAAGAGGTTTCTCTAACATAACTTTCTAAGTTGGTAACCCACCAATTTTCTATGGCAAATTGAATGATTCTATCAGTCCCTTTTTCGTCAATGTAGTAGGACCTTAAAAGGCCTTCTAATATAAAATAATGATGATTGCATATTCGTCCAGTTTTTAGAAGTAATTCTTTTTTTGAATACTTCTTAATCTCAAGAAATTCAAAAAACAAGATAATTTCTTGATCAGAAAAAGGAATATATCTATTGATATATTCCTTTAATTGTTTTTGCTTTGAAGTTATTTCCATGACTAAATATTCATCGAAACAGATGCTTAATCTTTAATTGGAATTTCGGTTTTATTTAGTAAAATTGGTTTTCCAAATCCGAGTTTTTCCATTCGTTTTAATTGTGTTTTCGCATCACCCACTACTAACCAAATCATCTTATTTGGATTTACGTATTTATTTGCCAGCTCTTGTATACGCTCAATAGTCATTTCATTCACAATCTTCTCGCGATCTTTTACATAATCAGCTTGTAATCCGTAATTGCTAATATTCTCTAACATTCTCAATTTCGCACCCATGGTTTCGAAAGCTCGAGCGTTACTTTTAATCAAAAACCCTTTGGTTGTCGCCAAGTCTTTTTCGTTATAATTCTTAGGGTAATTCGTTAAGATTTGTTTTACCAATAGAGAAGCTTCTAGTGTTACATTACTTCTAACACCACTGCCAATAGTAAAAGAACCTTTGTCTTTGGTGCCAGAGAAACGAGAACCTATTCCATAAGTATATCCTTTTCCTTCTCGTAGTTGCTGTGTTAACTGAGAAGCAAATCCACCACCACCAAGAATATAATTCATTACGGTAGCTGGATAGTAGTCTGCATCATTAAACGCCAATGCAGGAGCCCCAAAACTTAATTGAGATTGCTTAGCATTTGGGATGTCGTAGAAATACACAGTCGATTTTTTAGGCGCATCAGGAGTTTTAAAACTTGGAATGGTCACATCTTTTGAAGCCCAATCATTTTCTAACCCTTTTAATGAAGTCACAACATTGTCCTTGCTAATGTCTCCTACGACATGCATTTTAGCAACCGAAGGAGAAATGTAACTGTTATAATAAGTTTTTAAGTCATCTATTGTAATTGCATTTACAGACTCCATGGTTCCTAAAACATTTTTAGAACGGATGTTGTCTTTTCCGTAGATCAATTTGTTGTAGGCATTCGCAGCTACAGATCTTGGGCTAGCTTCTTGTTGTCTTAAATTGTTGATAGCCCTTTTCTTTAATAAATCAAATTCGGTTTCATCCCATCTAGGCTCCAGTAACATTTCTTTCGCTAATGCCAAAGTTGCATTGTAGTTTTTAGCTAATGTAGTTCCGCTAATTCTGATACTTTCTCTTCCTGAAAAAATATTGACAGAAGCTCCTAGTTGAGCTAAAGCATCTTCTAATTCGCTTACTGTTTTGCTTTTAGTTCCTTTTTCCATTAGATCAGCTGTCAAATTAGCAACACCTAACTTGTCTATGCTCTCTAGTAATTGACCACCATCAATTACTAAGTTGAATTGTACTAAAGGAACTTCATCACTTTGAACTCCATATACCTTCAACCCATTTTCTAATGTGCTTTCCCAAACTTCAGGAACTTTTACCTCAGGAGCATTTCCATAAGGAGGCTCAACAGAACGATCAAAAGACGAAGGTGTTTTTTCATATTTTGCTGCAATAGATGCATCAAAATTTTCTTCAGCTCCAATAATGATTTTTTCTTCTTTAATGATTGCTTCAGTAGCATTGCTTAATGCCAAGTCTTTTCCATTTCTAGGAACAAAGCTAGTAGCGATATAATTTTTATCTTTAATATATTTGTTATACACATTCATTACATCTTCAATAGTTACTGATAATGTGTTTTTAATATCTTGAGAAACAAACCCCGGGTCGTTAGCATACGTATTATAAGATGCTAAACGAGTCCCTTTTCCTAAAACACTAGATAAACTGCTGTAAAAAGAAGTTTCAATCCCTGCTTTAATTCTGTCTAAATCTTTTTGAGGGATTCCATTTTTTTCAAACTCAACAAAAGCTTGATCAACTCCTTTTTTAACATCATCTAATTTTGTGTTGTTGAAAGCAGTCACAAAAAGTTGTGTTTGACCTGCCAATTCAGAATCTCTGTTAAACATAAAAATAGATGAGGTTAATTTTAAATCATCTATTAAAATCTTGTTTAAAGGAGCTTTTTTTCCATCTGATAAATATTCGGTTAAAATGTTTAATGCGTACGAATCTTTATGATACAATTCAACTGTAGGCCAAGTCATTGTTAAGCGGGGCAAACGAGCAAAATTATCTTCATAATACAAAGATTTTGATTCTGTTACAATTCCTGGTTTCTTTTCTAATGGAGTGATTTCTTCTCCCCTTGGGATCTCATCAAAATATTTGTGGACCCATTTCTTTGCTTGTTCAACATCAATATCACCAGATAACACCAAGGTAGAATTGTTTGGAACATACCATTTTTTAAAGAAAGTTTTTACATCTTCTAAAGTAGCGTTTTGTAGATCTTCTAGAGATCCAATAACTTGCCAATTATATGGATGATCTTTTGGGTATAAATTTCTGTCGATGACTACTTGGTTAAAACCATAAGGTCTATTATCATAGCTCTGCCTTTTTTCGTTTTTAACTACTTGCTTTTCTTTGGCCAATACAGGGTCAGTAACTGTATTGATGAACCAGCCTAGCTTGTCAGCTTCAGCCCAAATCATTTTCTCTAATGCATCGCTTGGTACTGTTTGTAAATAATTAGTTCTATCTCGAGAGGTAGAGCCATTAGCTCCAGAACCTCCAATACGAGCACTCATTTTATCCAATCCACCTTTACCAAGATTTTCAGATTCTAAGAATAATAAGTGTTCAAATAAATGAGCAAACCCAGTTCTTCCTTCTATTTCTCTAGCAGACCCTACGTGTGCCATTAATTCTACAGCAACAACGGGGTCAGAACGATCTACATGAAATACAACATCCAAACCATTGTCTAGTGTAATTTTCTCATAGTTGATTGAAAGTTCTGGAGCTTCTTCTTTGGAAGGTTGACAAGCAATAAAAAATGCGGTCATCAATCCTAAAATGATTTTTTTGGTCATGATTGTAGTTTTGGTGCGTGAATTTACTAAAAATCAGAATGAATTTATACTCTATGGCTTGTTAAAGAATAATTAAAAAAGGTTTCATTCTTTTTTACACCATATTTTCCAGAAAACATTAGAGCTGTTTGTTGCTGGAAAAAATGATTCTCCAACCCAATTAAACCCTTGATTAGAAATACTTGAAAAAGTAAGGGTGCTCACTACTTCAATACTGTCTTGAACCTTATAGGGTCTTCTTAAAATAATTTCCCCATCTTCTTTTCCGCCATTCCAGATACTAGGGTTACTCGTCATGTTTGGTGTAAAGAAAGGTACTTGCCATTTTTTAGTTTGAGGATTCAGTATTCTTATGCTAGTAAAAGCAGATTGAATAGTATCGTTTCCATACCACCCATCATCTTGAACTCCATTTCCGTTTAAAATATATCTCCATTTCCATTTTAGTGGTATTGTATCACCTGGAAGCCCTTTGGCATTATATTGTAAGCTTTTGCATGTGCAATCTCCTATTAGGAGATCGAAATCTTTAATTTCTTTGGGAGCTTTTTCATTTGCTTTCCCAAAAGGATAATCTTTATTAGATTCGTTATTGTCTAGTTTTTTACTAAAATGATTGTTTTCTTCCTTACAACCAATAATACTATTGATAGTTATTAATAGTATTATTAAAATAGTTTTTCTCATGATGTTAGAGTTAGTTGATTTACTAGCTCTCAAGTTATGTGAAATAAGAAAAAGGGACTATTAATGATTTGTTAAAGAATTTTAAATCAGAAGGATATGGTTTTCGTTGTTCAGTTTTTAAGCTGCCACTTCCAAGCTGCCAATAAAGCTTCTTCTAAGGTTTTTTCAGTTTTCCAACCTAGCTCTTGGTTTGCAAAAGAAGTATCTGCATAAGCTGCAGTAATATCACCTTCTCGCCTTTTAACAATTTTGTAATTCAACTTAGTGTTAGAAACTTTTTCAAATGCTTTGATGATTTCTAACACAGAACTTCCCTTTCCTGTTCCTACATTAAAAAATTCAAAGTTCGATTTGTTATTATTATCCAATAAACGTTTTAAGGCAGCAATATGCGCTTTGGCTAAATCTACCACGTGAATATAATCACGAACAGCGGTTCCGTCAATGGTGTCATAGTCATCCCCAAAAACAGATAATTGTTCTCTTATTCCAGCAGCAGTCTGAGTAATGTATGGAATTAAATTTTGAGGAACTCCTAAAGGTAATTCGCCAATATTAGTGGTTTCATGTGCTCCAATTGGATTGAAATATCGTAATGCGATCGCTTTTAATCCATTTGCGTTACAACTTTCTTTGAGAATTTCTTCTCCAATCTGTTTGGTGTTTCCATAAGGAGATTCAGCAGGTTTTATTGGTGCGTTTTCTGTAATTGGTAACTCATCAGCTTGACCATAAACCGTGCAAGAAGAACTAAATATAAAATTAGAGAGTTGATGTTGTTGAGCTTCTTGTAAAAGATAGATCAAAGTTGCGATGTTGTTTTCGTAATACTCTAATGGCTTCTCAACACTTTCTCCTATTGCTTTAGAGGCAGCAAAATGAATAATGCCATCAACTTTATTATTTTGAAAAAATTCTTGAACATCTTTTTTGTTCCGAAGATCAATGTTGTAATATTCTGGCTTGATCCCTGTAATGGAAATAATGTTGTCTAGAACGTCAATTTTTGAGTTGTATAAATTGTCGATAATAACAACTTCATAGCTAGATTGCTGAAGTTCAACCACGGTATGTGATCCAATAAAACCTAATCCGCCAGTAACAAGAATTTTTTTCATGAATTTACCCTACAAAATCATTGATAGTTTTTGTGATAAATGCTAATTGTTCATCATCCAATTCTGTATGCATTGGAAGCGAGATCACTTCATCAATTAATTGGTTAGTCACTGTGAAGTCATCTTCATTATATCGGTCATCTTGATACGCTTTTTGGGCATGTAAAGGAACAGGGTAGTATATGGCATTTGGAATACCTTGATCTAATAAATGTTGATGTAATTCATTTCTTTTGCCATTTTTAATTTGCAAAGTATACTGATGAAAAACATGACATGTACAGGTGTCACAAATAGCGCCACACGACTTTGATGTTGGTGTAATAATGTTTGAATTGTTTGTAAAAGCATTGTTGTAATACCTAGCAGCATCTCTTCTTGCATCACAATAAGCATCTAGTTTAGGAAGCTTCGTTTTTAAAACAGCAGCTTGAATACTATCCAACCTCGAATTAACACCCACGACATCATGATAATAACGTTTATACATTCCGTGATTTACCATTCCACGAATAATGTGAGCTAAATCATCATCATTTGTAAAAATAGCACCACCATCACCATAACATCCTAAATTCTTAGAAGGGAAGAAAGATGTTGTTCCTACGTGTCCAATAGTTCCTGCTTTCTTTTTTGTGCCGTCCTTAAACGTATAATCAGCTCCAATGGCTTGTGCAGTATCTTCAATAACAAATAAATTATGCTCTGCAGCAATTTCCATTACAGCATCCATATTGGCACATTGTCCAAATAAATGAACAGGTACAATGGCCTTTGTTTTAGGAGTAATGGCTTTTTTCAAAGCTTCAATATCTATGTTGAAAGTGTCTGGTTCTACATCTACCAAAACAGGAGTCAGTTTTAATAAAGCAATGACTTCTACGGTAGCTGCAAAAGTGAAATCTGCTGTAATCACTTCGTCCCCTTGTTCTAAACCTAAACCCATCATTGCTATTTGCAATGCATCGGTTCCGTTTGCACATGGAATCACATGTTTTACATTTAAATAAGATTCTAAATCTGCTTGAAATTGATGAACATAAGGACCGTTTATATAGGCAGCTGAATTTAAAACCTCTTCGATAGATGAATCAACTGTTTCTTTGATTTTTGCATACTGACCTTGGAGGTCAACCATCTGAATTTTTTTCATTAAAACTGTTTTTGTAGACTCCAAAAATACAATTTAAATCTATGTATATTTGGGTAAAATCAAAATTTACGCATGAGACGCTTCAAAAAAATCTTAAAAATCACGGTCATAATAATTGTCATGGTTTCAATAGCTATTTGGTTATATTCTAGAAGTTTTCACCCTACTTATAATGGAGAATTGGGGTTGGAGAATATTTCTGATGAAGTAACTGTCTATTTTGATGATTACGGAGTGCCGCATATCAATGCTCAAAATCAAAAAGATGCCTATATAGCTTTAGGATATGTCCATGCGCAAGATAGATTATGGCAAATGGAATTGATTCGAAGAATTGCTCCTGGAAGATTATCGGAGATTTTTGGTGAAAAGTTGATTGAAACGGATATGTTTTTTGCAGGATTAGGCATTGTAGAAAATGCAGATGAAGCCATTCAGAAATTAGATAAGAACTCAGATTCGTATAAATATGCGATGGCATATCTAGATGGTATTAATCAGTTTGTAGATAACGGACCAACTCCAATTGAATATATGTTGATAGGAGTTGAGAAGGAAAAATTTACGATTCATGATATTTATCACGTCTTTGGATATATGTCATTTAGCTTTGCGATGGCACAAAAAACGGACCCTTTATTGCAAGAAATTAAAGAAAAGTTAGGTGCTGATTATTTAGCGGAATTAGGTATTCCAATAAGCAAAAATACTGCGATTTTAAAGAATGAGAAGAATCCAGAAATGAAAGCTGACTTTGCAAACGCTATGAATACTATTTATGAGCAATTACCAGTTTCTCCATTTATTGGAAGTAATTCTTGGGTGATTGGAGCTGATAAAACGAAAAAAGGGAAAGTTATTTTTGCCAACGATCCACATATTGGGTTTTCTCAACCTTCAGTTTGGTATCAATCACATATTAAAACACCAGATTATGAACTGTACGGTTATAATTTAGCCTTAACGCCATTTCCTCTTTTAGGACATAATAGGAACTACGCTTATGGATTGACAATGTTTGAAAATGATGACATCGATTTTTATTTTGAAGAAAACAACCCTGATAATTCAAATGAATACAAAACATCAGATGGTTTTTTGAGCTATCAAACGATAGAAAAAACAATTCGAATTAAAGATCAGTCTGATTCAACGTTTCAAGTAAAAATAAGTCGACATGGTCCGATAATGAATGATTTAATAAAAGAGATTAATGATGATAAACCTATGGCAATGCAATGGGCGTATACGAAGTTAGAAAATCAAATTTTGGAAGTAGGATATAGAATTTCCCATGCCAATTCGCTATCAGAATTTAAAGACGGAGCAAAATTATTACATGCTCCAGGGTTAAATATTATGTATGGTGATGCACAAAATAACATTGCTTGGTTTGCTTCCGGAAAGCTATATAAGTATCGCGATTCATTGAATACTAAATTAGTTTTAGACGGAGCTAGTGGGAATGATGAGATTCAAGAGTATTTAGATTTTGAAGACAATCCACAGGCTATTAATCCAGATTGGAGTTATGTGTATTCTGCCAATAACCAAACAGATACTGTTGCAGGCATGTTATATCCAGGATATTATTTGCCTGAAGACAGAGGGCAGAGAATAGAGCAATTATTGAAAGAAAAAAATGATTGGACTAGTGAAGATGTTCAAAAAATGATTTTCGATGTGACCTCTCCAATTGTACCAAAAAACATAACTCATTTAGTTGGAAGTTTAAATACCATTGATTTCACTGAAAATGAGCAAAAAGCACTAGAAGTTCTAAACGAATGGAATGGAGACTACAGGAAAGAAAAAAACGCACCTACAATCTACAATCGATTTTTATATGAGTTTTTGAAGAATACATTTAAAGATGAAATGGGTGATAGTTTTGCTGGATTTATGTCTACACATTTGATGAAAAAAGTAATCGCTGTTCAGGCTGCTAAAGAAGAATCTGTTTGGTGGGATGATGTAAACACAGAAAACAAAGAAACTAAAAAAGAGATTGTGCAAATGTCCTTTAAAAAAGCGATTGCCTTTTTGGAGAACCAATTAGGAGATAATGTTTCTGAATGGTCTTGGAGTAAAGTGGCGTCAGTTGAGCACGGGCACGCATTGGCTGCTGGAGGTAGTTTAATGAGAAGTGCTTTTAATATTGGGCCTTTTACGATGGATGGAGGGAATGAGGTGATCAATAATCAGTTGTTTAAATTGGATAGCACAGGTGTTTATAAAGTTCATGCAGGACCGTCAACCAGAAGAGTGATTGATTTCTCCGATGTTGAAAATAGTGTGAGTATTTTACCAACAGGACAATCTGGAAATGTGTTTAGTAAGCATTACAAAAACCAAGCTCAAAAGTATTTGAAAGGCGAGTTTGTCAAGACTTTATTGAATCAAGAAGATATTAAGAAATCTAAAGATGTATTGGTTTTTAAACCTAAGAATTAATTTTTAGGCATTTTCATTATTGGTAAATTAGGTCTTTCAAAAATTGCTTCGTCTATTTTTTTCTTCTCAATAGAGATAACCTCTATTGTAGATAAAGAATCATCGATGTTTGAAATCTGTTTAAGAGAAATTGAACCATTTGTCTTTTCCATAAAAAAAGACCAAAGACCTAACTTATGATTCTTGTAATATGAAGGGTCGATTCTAACACTTCTGTTAAAAAAATATTGATAATCCCCTTTGTTGGTTTTTACTATCAATAACTCACAATTATAACCAGCAATTTTAATCGAAGTTTTCTTAAATTTGAAAGAAATAACCTCTTCATTATCGTTGTCATTTGTTGGAGAATACAGGAGTGAATTAGCACCGTTCATTTTCACATATAATGTATCGTTACCATTATGAAATGATGTCATTTCTAGAAGCCCATTCATTACAGATTTATATTTCCCTTTTTTCAAGTAGTATAATTGCTCTGTTCCCATAAATTGTTTCGTTTGATCATCTGACATTTTTTCTGTTTTGTCATGATATTCAAATTTAAACTTTACAATACCCTCGAAGTTTTCTTGGGCAGTACTAGATAATTGAAAAAATAAAAAAGTAATAAGAATAAGTGTTTTGAAATTTTTCATAGCTTTTATTTTATAAGTTGGGCAAAAGTAATAATTATATTTTTCTATATACCTCTTCAAAAGGAATTCTAAAACGCTCGCCGTATATACCTTCGGGTTTGCGGATTCCGCAACTTACAATCATGTTAATTTCAGCACCAAAAGGTAAGTTCAAAAGACGTTTTACGCGCCAAGTATCTGAACCTTCCATAGGGCAAGTATCATAACCTTCAGCAGCCATACTTAGCATAAAGTTTTCGGCAGCTAAGGCACACGTTTTATGAGCTACAATTCTCATGTCGCTTTTTCTCACTTCTCTATAGATTGGTTTAAAAAGGCCAATGACTAAAATCATTAAATATTTAAAGAACCCAAGAATTCCAAAAAAATCAGCATATGCAAAAGGAATTAACTTTCCATAATAATTTCTACTCACTTTTTCTCTCTTACTTTGTTCTGATTTAGGTTTTGGAGGGAAAATTGAATCAACCATGATTAAATTTGCTTTTGCTCTTTTTCGCCATAGATCTTTTCGTGTAACAAAAACAACCAATTCTTGAGCAGTTCTCGCTGCATTCTGATTAAAACAAAAAGGAGCTATTTTTTGAATGGTTTCCTTAGAAGTAATATGGTAAAACTCCCATAACTGCATATTGCTGCTATTTGGTGCTAAGGAAGCTTGTTTGATGCATTTTTTTACAATACTTGAATCAATTGGTTTTTCAGGATCGTAAATTCTTACAGAGCGACGGTAATGAATTGCTTCTGAAACAGTTTTTTCTTTTGGCATATAAAGATTTTGAGCTGACAATTAATATTCTTTATTCTCTTTCTTTAATGCTTTGAACATCATAGAAAAACCATAAAATAAAACTAAGAAAGAGAATATTATTATACCCCATTTTAGATACTTCATAGTTTCTTGATACCCCTCCGTTGGGAAGAGAAAAAATGAAAATAACAAGTTTTGTGTAGAAAGAACGATAACAACGATTGATGGAAGAAGTTTTTTCATTTAATTGATTTTAATAATCTGTAATGTATAAAAAATAAGGACAGACAGAAGGAGGTTTTCAATATTAATCTTTAAGATTTAGTCTGCGTATTTTTTTATTCATCAATCCAAACCATAAAGGAGGAAATAAAGAAAGGAGCATCATACCTGGATACCCAGTAGGCATTTGTGGGCTTTCTGGCAAGGATTTTAAGAGCTGGTAATGTTTGCTTCCGTTGTAATGATGATCTGAATGACGAGATAGATTAAATAACATTATTTTTCCCACTACATGATCTGAATTCCAAGAATGGATTCTCTTTACTTTTTCATATCGTCCGTGCTCATTTAGTTTTCGTAACAAGCCATAGTGTTCAATGTAGTTTACGGTTTCTAACAATAGAATACCTGTTACTGCGGCTCCAATAAAACATATGAGTCCTAATGAACTAAAGAAAAAGAAAATACTCCCTAGCAAGACAATGTTTAAAAAGGTGTATATAACCATTCGGTTTTGAAGATGAAACCAACTGTGTTTATCTTCTTTTAGACGTCTGCTTTCTATTTTCCATGCTTGATGATAACTTGTAAAATGAGAACGAATCCAAAACAAATATAATGGTTCATTTCTCCTAGCGGTAGCTGCATCTTTTGGTGTTGCTACATTGTAATGATGACCACCATTATGATAGGGTAAGAAATGCGTGTTTAATGAAGTGAGGAGTAAAAGTTCACCCCAAAACTCATCTAATCTGTTGTTTCTGTGACCTAATTCGTGACCAACATTAATTCCAATTACACCACACATCAATCCCATGGCAGAAACCCTTCCGATTAAATCTAAAGTAGTCAAACCTAGGTCTTGAATAACAACAAAGAAATAAGTTAAAAAGAAGATTTGAATAGGGATTGTCAGGTATAAAATCCCAGAATATATTTTGTTTTCTTTTTCTATTTGCTCTTGCTCTTTGCTGAAATTTTCTTTGTCAGGACTAAACAATAATTCTAATGCTGGTACAAATCCAAAGAATACAATCATAGGAATGAATGTTATCCAACCTGTTGAGGTAAATGAAATATAAACGGTAATGGGTAATAATAGAATAGAAAGGTATTTTAAGCGCTTCATTGACAAGTCAAATTTGCCTCAATATACGAATTTAGAGACAGGCTTTCCAGATTACTTCGTCAGGAATTGGAGCTAAAACGGTAACTTTCTCTTTGCTAACAGGATGGATGAATTCAATTTTTCTAGCATGTAAATGTATGCTCCCATCTTTATTACTACGAGGAAACCCATATTTTAAATCGCCTTTAATTGGACTACCAATGGCTGAAAGTTGTGCTCTAATTTGATGATGTCTTCCTGTTTCTAAGTCAATTTCTAAAAGAGAATAGTTGTCCAGTTTTTTAACTGCTTGAAAATGTAGAATAGCTTTTTTACTTCCTTCAATCTCTTGATTATAAACAGTTGATTTATTGTTCTTTGGATTCTTCTTTAAATAATTGATGAGGGTGGCCTGTTCCTTTTTGGGATGTTCTTTTACAACAGCCCAGTAGGTTTTATGAATTGATTTTTCTCGTAGCATTTTATTCAAACGCTCTAAAGCTTTTGAAGTTCTTGCAAAAATGATAACACCAGTAGTTGGACGATCTAAACGATGTACAACACCTAAAAATACCTCGCCCGGTTTATTGTATTTGTCTTTGATATATTCCTTAACAACATCACTCAAAGGCTTGTCGCCAGTTTTATCGCCTTGCACAATATCTCCAGCTCTTTTATTGACAATAACAATGTGATTATCTTCAAAGAGAACCTGTAAATTGTTTTTGTTGGAATGCATGATTATTTGAAATTATCCGCTACATCTTGATTGACGCCGTCGATAAAATTTAAAAATTCATCACGACCAAGACCTGTTGAAGATGAAGTAACAAAAGAAGTGGGAACTTCTTCCCAAGTATTTAATAATTTCTTTTTGTAAGAAACAATTTGCCTATTTAATTTAGAGCTTGCTAATTTATCTGCTTTTGTAAATACAATGCAAAAAGGAATCTGATTCTCTCCTAAGAATTGCATAAACTCTAAATCAATTTTTTGAGGGTCATGTCTAGAGTCAATTAAAACAAAAGTGCATACTAATTGCTCTCTTTCTTTAAAATAATTTTCAATAAAATATTGAAAAATAGTTCTCTTTTTTTTAGAAACTTGAGCATAACCATATCCAGGTAGATCGACTAAAAACCAACTGCCATTTATTTGAAAATGGTTGATTAATTGTGTTTTACCAGGTTTTCCAGAGATTTTTGCCAAATCTTTGCGCCCCATTAGCATGTTGATTAATGAAGATTTCCCAACATTAGATCGTCCAATAAAGGCGTATTCAGGAATTCTGTCTTTTGGAGCTTTGGTAACATTGCTGTTACTCATTACAAATTCTGCGGATTTAATTTTCACAGCTGTGGATTTTAGATTCCTCTAGAAGTAAACCAGCTTTCCAAAATTTCATTGAATTCTTCTGGTGTTTCCATCATGGCAGCATGACCACATTTGTCAATCCAAAATAAATCAGAATCGGGAAGTAATTTATGGAAGTCATTTGCAACTTCTGGCGGTGTTACATTGTCTTGCTTACCCCATATCAAACAAGTAGGCTGCTTCATTTCAGGTAAATCGCCAGCCATATTGTGACGAATTGCACTTTTAGCAATTGCCAATGTTTTAAGTACAGAGTTACGATTACTAACAATACCGTAAACTTGATCGACTAATTCTTTAGTGGCAATTTTAGGATCGTAAAAAACATCTTTTGTTTTTTGTTCGATATACTCGTAATTACCTCTCTTAGGATAACTAGCACCCATTGCTTTTTCATACAGACCAGAGCTTCCAGTTAAGACTAATGCTCCGACGTCTTTAGGATAGTGTTTTGTGTAGTATAAACCAATGTGACCTCCTAGAGAGTTTCCAAGAAGAATAACATCTTTAAGCCCTTTAAATTCTAAAAATTCGTGTAGAAATTTCGCCAAACTTTTAACGTTGGTTTTTATTAAAGGAAGTGTGTATAAAGGCAATTCAGGAATTAACACCTTGTATCCTTTAGAAGAGAAATGCTGAAAAGTTTTATCGAAATTACTCAAAGCTCCCATTAGCCCATGCAATACAATAATTGCTCTTCCTTCTCCAGCTTCAGCGTAAGTAAATTTACCTTCGGTCTTTAAGTTTTCAGTCATTTTTTTTTGGTTTGACTTAACCGCAAATGTAGTTCTTTTTTATTAAAAGTCTATTGATTTGTAATCTCACTGAGTTTCAAAATTTTAAGCCTTAAATGGGGTAAAATACGACTCAAGTGTAAAATGTTATCAACAAAGTGGTAAAATGTGGTAAAATGTGGTAAAAAATTTCTATTTTTGACTCCGATAGATAAAAACCAAACTGTTGATTAACTTAACTGGGACATATGAATGTAAGGCTGATGCTAAAGGAAGACTGATGATGTCATCAGCTTTCAAGAAGCAATTGGCTCCGGTTTTGCAAGATGGCTTTGTGGTAAAGAGAGCTGTTTTTCAGCCTTGTTTGGAATTGTATCCTATGCAAGAGTGGAATTTGATGATGGAGAAAATTAATAAACTAAACAGGTTTGTCAAGAAGAATAATGATTTCATTAGAAGATTCACTGCAGGAGTAAAGGTTGTGGAAATGGATGCTTCAGGGAGGTTATTAATTCCAAAAGATTTATGTGGATTTGCAAACATTCAAAAACAAATTGTTTTATCGTCTGCAATTAACATCATTGAAATTTGGGATAAAGATAATTACGAAAAGGCTATTGATGATGCTACTACGGATTTCGCTTCTCTTGCAGAAGAAGTGATGGGAAATACCGATGTAGATGAGTTATCATAATCCGGTTTTGTTAGAAGAGAGCATTGATGGTCTCGATATAAAGAAGGATGGAGTTTATGTTGATGTGACATTTGGCGGAGGAGGTCACTCAAGAGAAATATTGAAACGATTAGGAGATAATGGAAAGTTGTTTGGATTTGATCAAGATCCTGATGCGGTTGAAAATAAGATAGATGATGATCGTTTTGTGCTGATTGAGGAGAATTTTAGATATATCAGTAGGTTCTTGAAGTTTTACGGAGTTAAGAAAGTAGATGGAGTGTTAGCAGACTTGGGAGTTTCTTCTCATCAGTTTGATGAAGCGGAAAGAGGTTTTTCAATTCGTTTTGATGGCGATTTGGATATGAGAATGGATCAGAGTTCAAGTTTATCTGCAATGAGTGTGGTTAATAAGTATGAAGAAGAGCGGTTGGCAGACATTTTGTTTTTGTATGGCGAATTAAGAAATGCCAGATCAATTGCAAAAACAATCGTTGAAGAGAGAGAGAAGTCAAAGATTGAGACAAGTTATCAGCTTAGGGAAGTGTTGAGGAAATATTTACCAAAAGCAAAAGAACATAAAATACTAGCTCAGATATTTCAAGCTATTAGAATTGAAGTAAATGAAGAGTTAGAAGTATTGAAAGAATTTTTAAATCAGATGCCAGGTATTTTAAAACCTGACGGAAGATTAAGTGTGATCTCTTATCATTCACTAGAAGATCGATTGGTGAAGAGATTTATACGAACAGGATTATTTAGCGGCGAGCCCGAAAAGGATTTTTTTGGAAACATAAGTGTTCCATTAATGAAAGTAGGAAAGTTAATAGTGCCTACCCCACAGGAAATTAACGTCAATAACAGGGCTCGTAGCGCTAAATTAAGAGTAGCTACATTAAAAAAGTAAATGTCTAAGGTAAAAAAAAGCATATACGATGTTTTGAAAGGAGGATTCCTTACAAATGAGTCTGCTTTTAAAAATTGGAGGATGATCATTTTTGTTGTAGCTCTCTTATTAATAATGATTTCTAATGCTCATAAGGCCGATAAAAAGGTGTTAAAGATTTCTGATTTAAACAAGCAAAAAAGAGAACTGAGGGCAGAATATATAGATACACAAACAACGCTAATGCGAATGAAAATGGAGTCCAATATTCGGCAGAAAGCAAAAAAAATGGGATTGCAACCCGCTCAGACTCCACCCAAAAGAATAAAAGTAATTAATAAGGAATAAAATTTAAATCTCTTGAAGACTCATAAAAAAAGCATACTCACAAAATTCTACATTGTAGCTGCTTTTATGACGCTTCTTCTTTTCTCTATTATTTTTCAGGTTGTAGATATTCAATATTTTCAAGGCGAAAAATACCGTAAGATGTCTAAAGATCTTACACAAAAACCATTTACTATTTATGCTAACAAAGGAAACGTCTATTCTGCAGACGGGAACTTACTAGCAACATCAATGTCTAAGTTTACAATCCGCATGGATGTCATGTCGGTAAATCGTAAGCTTTTTGAAAAAGACATTAAAGCATTGTCAAACTCATTATCAGACTTTCTAGGAAAATCTAGTAGTTATTATGAGCAAAAATTACGTAATGCACGAAAGTTTAAGAACAGATATTTGCTAATAGCAAAAGATGTTGGTTATAACGATTACGTAAAAATGAAGCAATTTCCCATCTTTAAATCGGGGGTTTTCAAAGGTGGGTTTATTGCTGAACAAAAAACTGTTAGAGCACATCCAATAGGAAAAATTGCTGAGCGAACAATCGGTTATCACGATGCCAGAGGTGAAGCCGGTATCGAAGGAGCTTTTGCTGATAATATGAAAGGGATTGATGGTTCTAGATTAAAACAAAAAATTGGGAAAGGTCAATGGAAACCGATCAATAACGTCAATGAAAAAGAACCTATAGACGGATATGATGTGATTACTACAATAGATGTGAATATTCAAGATATTACACATCATGCATTATTAAGGCAACTAGAATATTTTGAAGCAGAACATGGTTGTGCGGTGGTTATGGAAACTGCTACTGGTGAAATTAAAGCGATTTCAAACCTAGGAAGAACCAAAGACGGTAAATATTATGAGAAAAGAAATTATGCTGTTTGGGAGTCACATGAGCCTGGATCAACATTTAAGTTAGCAAGTTTAATGGCTGCTTTAGATGATAAAGTAATTGATACAGCTACCATTGTAGATACAGAAAAAGGAAGAATTTTTTTACATGGTAGAAGAGTTGAAGATTCGGAAAGAGGTGGCTATGGAAAAATATCTGCGGCTAGAGTTTTTGAAGTATCATCCAATGTAGGAATTGTAAAGTTAATCCGTACACATTACGATGACAATCCAGAGAAGTTTTTAAAAAAGATGGAACAATATGGAGTTACAAAGCCAATTGGTCTGCCAATAAAAGGAGAAGGAAGGCCTAGAGTGCCACATCCTAAAAAGAAAGGATGGAATAAAATTAGTTTAGAGTGGATGTCATGGGGGTATGGAGTTGCTATTACACCAATGCAAACATTGATGCTTTACAATGCAGTTGCCAATAATGGAGAAATGGTAAAGCCTCGTTTTATTAAAGAATTAAGAAAGGAAAACAGAGTAGAAAAAGTTTTTGGGAAAGAAGTTGTTAATAAGCAAATTGCTTCTCCAGAGGCAATTAAGCAATTAAAAAAAATAATGGAAAATGTTGTCGTAAAAGGTACTGCAGACAATATTTATTCACCTAATTTTTCAATGGCAGGAAAAACAGGAACAGCAAAAAAATATGTTCCAAGGCATATTAATGAGCAGGGTGATACAATTGCAGGAGGATATTCTTCGAAAAGGTATGTCGCATCTTTTGCAGGGTTTTTCCCAGTAGAGCAACCAAAATATTCTTGCATTGTTGTCATTCATGATCCTGATAAAAAGAAAGGGTATTACGGTGCAACTGTTGCTGCTCCTGTCTTTAAGGAAATAGCGCAGAAAATATACACAAGTACTCCTGTAGAAAATGAAATTGTTGATGAAGACGTCAACCCTGAAGTTATAAAAGAGGAGTATGCTGTTTATGACAAGCTTATTACTGGTGATGTTAAAAAAGTTCCAAATGTAAATGGAATGACAGCGATGGATGCCATCTCACTATTGGAAAATTTCGGATTGAAAGTTAAAGTAGAAGGTGTTGGGAAAGTAAAAAAACAATCAATTAAAAAAGGAGCTCTTATTAAAAAAGGAGCAACTATTATTTTAAACCTGTCTTAGTTGAAGTTATTAAAAGACATACTGTATAAAGTATCTGTAAATGCTGTTTATGGAGATACTACTATTGAAGTCTCTAATGTTGTATTCGATTCTAGAAAAATTCAAAAAGGAGATCTCTTTGTTGCTCAGAGAGGAGTCACAGTTGATGGACATTTATTCATAAAGAAAGCAATTCAATTGGGAGCTGTATCAATTGTTTGTGAAGTAATTCCAGAGGAAAAAAAAGAAGGAATTACCTATGTTCAAGTAAAAGATTCAAATACAACTTTAGCAATTATAGCGTCAAATTTTTATGACAACCCTTCTTCAAAATTAAATTTAGTTGGAGTTACGGGAACCAACGGAAAAACAACAGTTGCTTCTCTTTTATATCAACTTTTTAAGAAGGCAGGATATAAAACAGGATTGTTGTCTACAGTAAAAGTATTGGTAGATGAGAAAGAATATTCAGCAACACATACGACTCCAGATTCTATAACAATCAATCAATATTTAGATGAAATGGTTGAAATAGGAGTGGATTATTGTTTCATGGAAGTGAGTTCGCATGGAATTCATCAAAAAAGAACCGAAGGCTTAGAATTTGCAGGTGGAATCTTCACCAACTTATCACACGATCATTTAGATTATCATAAAACATTTGCTGAATATAGAGATGTTAAAAAAATCTTTTTTGATTCTTTATCTAAGTCAGCATTTGCACTGACAAATATTGATGATAAGAATGGAAGTGTTATGTTGCAAAACACAAAGGCTAAGAAGAGAACATATGCATTAAAAACTTTAGCAGATTACAAAGCTAAAATTATTGAAAAAAGATTCTCTGGAACCATGTTGTCTATTGATGGAACGGAAGTGTGGACGAAGCTTATAGGAACATTTAATGCTTATAATTTACTAGCTATTGTTGGAACTGCAAATGAGTTAGGGCTGGATAAACTCGAGGCTTTAACCATTATTAGTGAACTTGAAAGTGTAAGCGGACGGTTTGAATATATGATTTCTCAGAATGGAGTGACTGCTATTGTTGATTATGCTCACACTCCCGATGCACTGAAAAATGTTTTAGAGACAATAAATGATATCAGAACAGACAACGAAAAGTTAATTACAGTTGTAGGTTGTGGAGGTGATAGAGATAAGACTAAGAGACCAAAAATGGCTCATATAGCATCTCAATTGAGCAATCAAGCAATTTTCACATCAGATAATCCACGGACAGAAAAACCTGAAGCCATTTTAGAGGAAATGGAGGCTGGGGTTTCGCCTGAAAATTATAAAAAAACCTTAACCATTTTAGATAGGAGGCAAGCAATTAAAACGGCTTGTAAGTTTTCTGAAAGCGGAGATATTTTATTGATCGCAGGGAAAGGTCATGAAGCATATCAAGAAATCAATGGAGAGCGATCTCATTTTGATGATTTAGAAGAAGTTACCCAATGTTTTAACCTATTAAAGAAGTAGAATGCTGTACTATTTATTTGAATATTTAGATTCTCAATTTAACTTTCCTGGTGCTGGATTATTTCAGTTTATCACCTTTAGAGCTGCAGCAGCATTTATTTTAGCACTACTCGTTTCTTCTATTTATGGAAAGAGAATTATTAACTTCTTGAGAAAACAGCAAGTTGGAGAAACCATTAGAGATCTAGGTTTAGAAGGCCAAACTCAAAAAGCTGGAACACCAACTATGGGAGGTTTGATTATTATTTTTTCAACCTTGATTCCTGTACTCTTATTGACTAAGCTTGACAATATTTATGTGATTATTCTATTGATAACAACTGTATGGATGGGGTTGATTGGTTTTTTAGATGATTATATCAAAGTGTTTAAAAAGAATAAACAAGGACTTAAGGGAAAATTCAAAATACTCGGGCAAGTTGGTTTAGGTTTAATTGTTGGTTCTATGTTGTATTTCCACGATGATGTAACTATTAAAGAACAATTACCAGTTGATCAACAAATTGTTCAAGAAGATGGTAGAAAGCAACTATTTGGGGAAGCTCACAAATCAACCAAAACAACGGTTCCTTTTTTAAAGAATAATGAGTTAGATTATTCGAATTTTCTAAGTTTTCTTGGTGATGGTTTTGAGAAATATGGATGGATTGTATTCATTTTTATTACAATTTTTATTGTTACAGGAATTTCAAATGGAGCAAACCTTACCGATGGGATTGACGGCTTAGCAACGGGTTCCTCGGCAATTATAGTCATCGTACTCGCATTGTTTGCTTGGATCTCTGGGAATATTGTCTTTTCTGATTACCTAGATGTGATGTACATCCCCAACTCAGGGGAAATGACAGTTTATATACTGGCTTTTGCAGGAGCGTTGATAGGGTTTTTATGGTATAATACATATCCAGCGCAAGTATTCATGGGAGATACTGGGAGTTTAACTATCGGTGGCATCATCGCTGTAATTGCTATAGCTATACGGAAAGAATTACTGCTTCCTATTCTAGCAGGAATTTTTGTTATTGAAAATTTGTCAGTGATTTTACAAGTTTCTTATTTCAAATACACAAGAAAAAAATATGGTGAAGGAAGGCGCATTTTTAAAATGTCTCCATTGCATCATCATTATCAAAAATCAGGATATCACGAAAGTAAAATTGTTGTCCGTTTTTGGATTGTAGGAATTTTATTAGCGGTATTTACAATAGTGACATTGAAATTAAGATAGAGTTTGTCATTCCTGCGAAGGCAGGAATCCAAAAATAAAAATGAAAAGATTAGTAATACTTGGGGGCGGAGAGAGTGGAGTAGGAACCGCCATATTAGGGAAGAAAAAAGGATATGAGGTTTTTGTCTCAGACAAAGGAATCATAGCCGAGAAGTATAAAAAAGTTCTTTTACATCATAAAATAAATTTTGAAGAGCAACAGCATACAAAAGCATTGATTTTAAATGCAGATGTTGTTATGAAGAGCCCTGGAATTCCAGAGAAAGTAGCGATTGTTCAAAAACTGATTAAAAATAAAATTCTAGTAATCTCTGAGATCGAGTTTGCTAGCCAGTTTACAGAGGCTACCATAGTAGGGATAACAGGGTCGAATGGAAAAACAACAACAACAATGCTAACACATCACCTAATGAGTGATGCGAAGTTGAATGTTGGAATGGCAGGAAATATTGGAGACAGTTTTGCTGAACAAGTTGCAGAGAAAACATATAAAAATTATGTTTTAGAGTTAAGCAGTTTTCAATTGGACGGAATACATGAATTCAATCCTCGAATTGCGATTATCACCAATATTACACCAGATCATTTAGATCGGTACGAATATAATTTCAGCAACTATGTTGCTTCAAAGTTTAGAATTACAAAGAATCAAACGAAAGATGATTTTTTGATTTACGATGCAGACGATAAGGCAATTGAAGAAGGTTTAAAAGAGCATCAAACAAAAGCGACATTGGTTCCTTTTTCTATTGAAAGAGAGTTGGATTATGGAGCATTTATAAGAGACAATAAAATAATAACAAAATTAAATACAGAAGAATTTAGTATGAGCATTTCTAAATTAACCTTACAAGGAAAACACAATGTAAAAAATACAATGGCAGCTACATTAGCTTCACAATTATTAAATGTGAGAAGTCAGTCCATTAAAGATAGTTTAACAAATTTTGAAGGCGTTGAACATCGTTTAGAAAATGTGCAAAAAGTAAATGGAGTTCAATTCATTAACGATTCAAAAGCTACCAATGTAAACGCTACTTTTTATGCATTAGAATGCATGGAGAAGCCTACAGTTTGGATTGTTGGAGGTGTTGATAAAGGAAATGATTATAATGATTTATTGCCTCTAGTAAGAGAAAAGGTGAAAGCAATTGTTTGCCTTGGTGTTGACAATGAAAAATTAAAAGCTGTTTTTTCGAATGTAGTAGAAATGATGATTGAAACAGCAGGAGCAGAAGAAGCTGTTAAGGTTGCTAAAAAATTATCACAAAGAGGCGATGCAGTTTTACTATCGCCAGCTTGTGCAAGTTTTGACCTATTTGATAATTACGAAGACAGAGGACGTCAGTTTAAAAATGCTGTAAGAAGTTTATAAGAATAAGTGAAGGGAATATTACAACATATCAAAGGAGATCGAACTATTTGGGCGTTAGTTGCTATTTTGGCGATCTTTTCGTTTATGCCTGTTTATAGTGCGAGTGCTAATTTGGTAAATGCAGTAGGAGGTTCTACTCTTGGGTATCTTTTAAAACATGTTGTATTACTGATCATGGGTTTTGCTATTATCTATGGCGTACATAAAATCCCATACAGATATTTTAGCGGAGGATCGGTATTAATGTTACCTGTCGTATTTGTTTTGTTGATTTATACACTTGCTCAAGGAACTACAATTGGTGGAGCCAATGCAAGTAGGTGGATTCGTATTCCGTTTGTAGGAGTAGGTTTCCAGACATCTACGTTAGCTGGACTGGTTTTGATGGTATATACAGCGAGGTATTTAGCAAAAAATAAAGAAACAAAAATTCGATTTAAAGAGAGTCTTTGGCAATTGTGGTTGCCTGTTGGATTGATACTAATGTTAATTTTGCCAGCAAATTTTTCAACAACTGCCATTATTTTTAGCATGATCATTTTGATTGTTTTTATTGGAGGTTATCCATTAAAGTACATCGGTTATATTCTAGGGACAGGAATTGTTGCATTCACGCTGTTTATTTTAACGGCAAAAGCATTTCCGGATTTAATGCCGAATCGTGTAAATACTTGGCAAAATAGAATTGAGAATTTTTCAAGCTCTGGCGGTGCTGAAGCATATCAAGTAGAAAAAGCGAAGATTGCCATTGCTACGGGAGGTCCAGTTGGTATTGGTCCAGGTAAAAGTATTCAAAAGAATTTTTTACCACAATCATCTTCAGATTTTATTTATGCAATTATTGTTGAGGAATACGGTCTATTAGGAGCTGTTTTAATTGTATTTGTGTATTTCTTATTGCTCTTTAGAATTTTTATTACAGTTCGAAAATCGAACACCATATTTGGAACCTTGTTAGTAATTGGAGTCGGACTCCCAATTATTTTTCAAGCAGGAATAAACATGGCAGTAGCCACAAATTTATTCCCAGTTACTGGACAGACATTACCACTTATAAGTAGTGGTGGGACATCTATTTGGATGACCTGTTTTGCAATAGGAATGATTCTTAGTGTTAGTGCTTCAAAAGAAGAAACTGAAGAATCAATTTTAGACGATAACCCACTTGATATTTTACATGAAGCGATCGATTAACATACTCATTAGTGGAGGAGGTACTGGAGGACATATTTATCCTGCTTTAGCGATTGCTAACGAATTAAAAGGGAGATACCCAGAAGCTAATTTTTTGTTTGTAGGAGCAAAGGATAAAATGGAAATGGAGAAAGTTCCACAGGCGGGATATGAAATTAAAGGTTTGTGGATTTCTGGAATTCAGAGAAAATTGACACTGAAAAACCTGATGTTTCCGTTGAAACTAATTGATAGCATGTTTAAAGCTGGGAAAATTATTAGAAGGTTTAAACCTGATATCGCTATTGGTACTGGAGGTTTTGCAAGTGGTCCTACTTTGCTCGTTGCCAGCAGAAAAAAAATTCCAACATTAATTCAAGAGCAAAATTCTTTTCCAGGAATTACAAATAAATATTTAGGGAAAAAGGCAAATGCAATTTGTGTTGCCTATGATAATCTTGAACGTTTTTTTCCAGTTAATAAAATTATTAAAACAGGGAACCCTGTTCGAGAAAGTTTACTCTCTATTCATGTAAAAAATAAAATTGATGAAGCGATAGAACTCTTCAATTTAGAGAGAAAAAGAAAAACAATTTTAGTTCTAGGCGGTAGTTTAGGAGCTAGAAAAATTAATGAATTAATAGAAAAAAATATTTCATTTTTCAAAAATCAAGGAGTGCAAGTATTGTGGCAATGCGGGAAGCTGTATTATGAAGAGTATAGAAAACATGAAGAGAATCAACACGTTCATGTGCATGCATTTATCAATGATATGGACCTAGCCTATGCGGCTGCAGATATTATTATCTCTAGAGCAGGAGCAAGTTCTGTTTCAGAATTGTGCATTGTTGGAAAACCAACTATTTTCATTCCTTCTCCTAATGTTGCTGAGGATCATCAAACAAAAAACGCAAAATCAATTGAAGATAAACACGGAGCTATTTTGTTAAGAGAGGGTGAGCTGGAGACCTTTCCTATTGTTTTCGAAACGTTAATGAAAGACAAAGGGAAACAGGAAAGTTTGAGTGAGAATATTAAAGAATTAGCATTGCCTAATGCAACAAATCATATCGTAAGTGAAATCGAAAAGTTGTTGAATCTGTGAACCTAAAAGAAATACATAACGTTTATTTCATTGGAATCGGAGGAATCGGAATGAGTGCTTTGGCTAGATACTTTTCTGCAATAGGTAAAAATGTTGCGGGGTATGATAGAATATCGACTAAGATAACATTAAGTTTAGAAAAGTTAGGAATTGTAATTCAATTTGAAGAGAATATAGAGGCAATTCCGAATCAGTTTAAAGAGAAAGCAGATACTTTAATTGTATATACTCCTGCAATTCCAAAGAATCATGTGGAGTTAAATTATTTTAAAGATCAAAACTTTGCAATTCTAAAAAGAGCAGAAGTTTTGGGCTTAATTACTGAAAACACATTTTGTTTTGCAGTAGCTGGAACCCATGGTAAGACAACTACTTCTTCTATTTTAGGGCATATTATGCAACCTTATAATGCGACAAGCTTTTTAGGAGGGATTTCAGAAAACTATCATTCTAATTTAATTCTTGGGGGAGATAAAATAAGTGTAGTAGAAGCAGACGAATTTGATCGTTCTTTTTTGAAGTTATCTCCTAATATTGCTTGTGTTACTTCTACAGATGCAGATCATTTAGATATTTATGGAGAGCATGCTGAATTGCAGAATTCATTCCATGATTTTAGCGGGAAAGTTACTGATCATTTGGTGGTTGCAAAAGGATTGGAGATTTCAGGAATTACCTATGCTGTTAATGAAGCAGCGGACTATCAAATTAAAAACATTAAGATCTCTGAAGGGAACTACATATTTGATGTAGAAACACCAAGGGGAGCTATAAAAGATGTTGAATTTTCTTTGCCAGGTAAGCACAATTTAATGAATGCTTTAGCTGCATTAGCAATGGCAGATTCTTATGGAGTTCCATTAGAGGGGATTAAAAAATCATTGCAAACTTTTAAAGGAGTAGAAAGACGATTCTCATATAAGATAAAAACAAATGATTTTGTTTTAATCGATGATTATGCGCATCATCCAACTGAAATAAATGCGGTACATGATGCGATTCAAGAAATGTATCCAAATGAGAAAACAATGGTTGTTTTTCAACCTCACTTATTTTCAAGAACGAAAGATTTTATCGATGATTTTGCATCAGCATTGTCAAAGTTCGATGAAGTTTTATTGTTAGAGGTTTATCCAGCAAGAGAATTGCCAATTGAAGGTGTAAATTCCGAATGGCTCTTGAGTAAAATTAACAATGGAAACAAAAAGTTAACATATAGAGAGAATTTAGTCAAAGAAATTAAAAAATCTGACACTAAAATTGTTGCAATGTTAGGCGCGGGAGATATTGGTGTAATGATTGAAGAAGTGAAAAATAAATTAATTTCTATAGAAGGACATGAAGTTTAAGAAGGCTTTAAAATACCTGTTTCTGATGATATTACTGAGTTCGTTGATGCTTTTGTATGGTTTTTCTAACGATAGAAATGGTTTAAAAAAGATACAAATAAACGCGGTTGAATTCGATTCAGAAGGAGTTAATTTTCTAACAGATGCGATGGTTAATAAATTGTTAATACAAAACAATGCAACAGTTAAAAACCAAGCGAAATCTGTGATAGATTTATATCGTTTAGAAAAAGAGATTTTAAAAAACCCATATATCGAAAAAGCTTCGCTTTTTATTACAATAAATGGCACATTAAACTCTCAAATAAAACAAAGGAAGCCAATTGCTAGGGTAGTTACTAGTAATAAAACATACTACCTTGATTCACAAGGAATAGAAGTGCCTCTGTCAGAAAATTATTCAGCTAGAGTTCCTTTGATTACAGGGGTGAAGAAAGACAAAGATTTAACAGATGTTGCGCTATTATTGGAAAAAATATTAGATGACGAATTTTTGAAAAAAGAGATCGTTGGCATTCACTTAAACAGGTCTAAAGAATGTTTATTGACTGTTAGAAGTGGAAATTATAAAATTGAATTTGGATTGTTGAAGGAAATTGAGCAAAAATTTAGAAAATTAAAAGCGTTTTACAACAAAGCACTTTCGGATGGTACAATTTATAAATACAAAACCATAAACATTAAATATCACAATCAAGTTGTTGGTGTAAAATAGTAGAGATGGAGAACAATAAAATAGCAGTCGGTTTAGATATTGGAACAACTAAAATTGTTGCCATGATCGGTCGTAGAAACGAATATGGTAAGATTGAAGTTCTAGGAATTGGGAAAGCCAAAAGCTTAGGAGTAAAAAGAGGAGTTGTGAGTAATATTACTCAAACAATTCAATCTATTCAACAAGCCGTAGAAGAATCTGAAAGTGTTTCAGGAACTAAAATCGAAAACGTTGTTGTTGGTATCGCTGGCCAGCATATTCGAAGCTTGCACCATAGCGATTATATTACTAGAGCAAATGCCGATGAGGTAATTGATGAAAACGATATCGAGAACTTGGTGAATCAAGTTCATAAGTTGGTTATGTTGCCAGGAGAAGAAATCATTCATGTGTTACCACAAGAGTTTAAGGTAGATAGTCAAGCTGACATCAAAGAGCCTATAGGAATGTATGGAGGAAGATTGGAAGCTAATTTTCATGTAGTAGTAGGACAGGTGTCTTCCATAAGAAATATTGGAAGATGTGTTAAAAGTGCTGGATTAGATTTGTCTGATATCACATTAGAACCATTAGCGTCAGCTTCTGCAGTCTTAAGTCAAGAAGAAAAAGAAGCAGGAGTAGCATTGATTGACATAGGAGGTGGAACCACTGATTTAGCAATTTTTAAAGATGGAATTATTAGACATACAGCAGTAATTCCTTTTGGAGGAAATGTAATTACTGAAGATATCAAAGAAGGATGTTCAATCATTGAAAAACAAGCTGAATTATTAAAAATTAAGTTTGGATCAGCTTGGCCAGGAGAAAATAAAGAAACAGAGATTGTTTCTATTCCAGGATTAAGAGGAAGAGAGCCAAAAGAGATTACATTAAAAAATCTTTCAAAAATTATTCATGCAAGAGTACAAGAGATTGTTGAGCATGTGTATTTAGAAATAAAAAATTATGGGCACGAGACCCAAAAAGGAAAACTGATAGCGGGTATTGTTTTAACGGGTGGGGGTTCTCAGTTAAAACACCTGCGTCAGTTAGTTGAATATATTACAGGAATGGATGCTAGAATTGGGTATCCGAACGAACACCTAGCAGGAGATTCTGATGATGCTCTTTCTAGTCCTTCTTACGCAACAGCAGTTGGCTTGTTAATGGAAGGGTTAGAAAATCATGCTAAAGAAGAAAAGCAGGAGGAAGAAATTGAAGAAGAGGTTCAAGGTGAATCTGTTGAAGAAGAGAAAACGACAGCCGAAAAGAAACCTAAGACAAAGAAGAAATCTTTTTTCGAAAAGTTTACGGACGGATTGAAAGAGTTTTTAGATAACGCAGAATAAAGAACATAAACAAACAAAACACAATAGAACAGTTATTATGAGCGCAGAATTCGATAACATTTTATTTGATATGCCTAAGTCACAGTCTAACACTATTAAAGTCATAGGAGTAGGTGGCGGAGGTAGTAATGCTGTGAACCACATGTATCAGCAAAACATCATAGGAGTAGATTTTGTCATCTGTAATACAGATGCACAAGCACTCGAAAACAGCCCAATTCCAAATAAAATTCAGTTAGGAGCAAACTTAACGTCTGGTTTAGGAGCTGGAGCAAATCCCGAAGTAGGAGAACAATCCGCCAAAGAAAGCATGATAGAAATTCAACAGATGTTGAATACGCAAACAAAGATGGTCTTTATTACTGCAGGAATGGGAGGTGGTACAGGTACAGGTGCCGCTCCAATTATCGCTAAAATTGCCAAGGATATGGACATTTTAACGGTAGGAATCGTAACAATGCCATTTCAGTTTGAGGGAAGAATGCGTTCAAAACAAGCTCAAATAGGTATCGATGCCTTGCGTAATAATGTAGACTCTTTGATTGTCATTAATAACAATAAACTACGAGAAGTTTATGGAAACCTAGGCTTTAAAGCTGGGTTCTCAAAAGCAGATGAAGTATTGTCTACGGCAGCTAGAGGAATTGCAGAAGTAATTACACATCACTACAAGCAGAATATTGATTTACATGATGCTAAAACTGTGTTGTCTAACAGTGGTACGGCTATTATGGGATCTGCAAAAGAGTCAGGAACAAATAGAGCTAAGAATGCTATTGTAAAAGCTTTGGACTCTCCTTTATTAAATGATAACAAGATTACAGGCGCTAAAAATGTATTGTTATTGATTGTCTCAGGTGAAAATGAAGTAACCTTAGATGAGATTGGAGAAATCAATGATTTTATACAAACAGAAGCAGGTTTTGAAGCTAATATCATTATGGGTATTGGAGAAGATCCTGAATTGGATGATGCCATTTCAGTTACAATTGTAGCTACTGGTTTTGCTGCCGATCAACAAAACAATATCACAAATACGGAAGTAAAGAAAATTGTTCATACGTTAGAAGAAGATCAAAAAGCGACCTATGACTTTTCTGAAAAAACCATCAGTAAGTCACCTGTATTGGATGAGCCTATTGATAAAGTAGAAGAAAAAATTATCCATGTACTTGAAGAAGACGTTGAACCTGCCTTGTCGATAGAGAAGGAAGAGGTTAAAATGGATTTAATCCCTACGACAGACCTTATAATGAACATGGATGTGGTATACGACGAAATAGCTTTAGAAGAAATTTCTGAAGAGGATTTTATTATTACAAATGTAACTCCTCAAGTAAAAGAAGAAATTGTAGAGGAAGTAGTGGAAGAAATACAAGGAGATTTATTATTTGACTTACCTCTGAATAGTTATGAAGAAGTAAAGCCAGTTGAAGAAGAGACTCGATTTGAATTGACGGAAGCAGTTCTTGAAATGGAAGTGAATGATGCTGTTGAAATTGTCATTGAGAAAGAAGAAATCGTTGAAAAAAGATTTGTTTTAGAAGATTTTGATATCGAGCCAACCATTGGTAAAAGCTCGGCAATTGGAAAGGTTGAAGAAGCGGAAGAAGAAGAATTACAGTTCGAATTAAAATCGTCTACTCCACAAGCAGATATTAATGAGATAGATACTGAAAGTGAAGAAGTTTCTCCATTGAGCTTGACAATTTCTGAGTTAGAGAAAAGAGCAGAAGAAAGACGCCAGACAATGAAAGGGTTTAACTATAAGTTTACCAATGAAATGAATAAGAATATAGATGAGATTGAACGTCAACCAGCATACAAGAGATTGGGTGTTGATTTAGATGAAAGCGATACTGCTATCAGTAAATCTAAAACTACGTTGTCTACCGATGATGATGACATACAATTAAAGTCAAACAATTCTTTTTTACATGATAATGTAGATTAAGAAAATATTGACCCCTAGCCATAAAGCCGTTCTCAACTAGTTTGAGCGCGGCTTTTCTTATGAGTAAGTTTTTCCTTGAAAAGGAATGTAGAAAACCTGTTCATTATCTCAGCCTGAATATTCATATATAACGAATATAGTTTTAAGGGTATCTCCTAGTTTTTACGTCTTAATTGTAAGATCAATCTTTAGGTTAGATAGATTAAGAAAATATGACCCCTAGTCATAAAGCCGTATTCAACTAGTTTGAGTGCGGCTTTTCTGTTCTCTAAAACTGATACTTTAATATAAACTCTAATGAACCATTGTCATTTACATTGGTAATATCGGTGGTTGTAATGTCGTAAGCGAAGCCTAATCTTAGTTTGTCAATCAGTTTAACAAGTCCATAGATAGAAGCCGTCTCATCGATTCTCATGTTGACTCCTGCTGTGAATTTCTTGTTTATTTCCATCGAGGCTCCCATGTCATAACTCGTTGGGGC
>TARA_R110002073_G_scaffold208889_1_pt1 | contig 62348 bp, 58 predicted proteins | sample TARA_R110002073 | Tara Oceans TARA_R110002073 (sample SAMEA4397174) | marine metagenome | biome: Polar Biome; feature: [DCM] deep chlorophyll maximum layer (ENVO:01000326); material: water (ENVO:00002006), including particulate matter (ENVO:01000060) such as... | depth 40 m
GCTCGCCTGGTCATGCAACGAACCATCCAGGAAATCGAATCGATTCAGCAAACACAGCGACCAAAACCAGCTGCAACACAAATGCATTCATGAGCGAGAAAATAGACAGTTCTGGGGGCTGACAATCCATTGGATCCATCACAAACCATCCAATCCGTTTTCCCGCGGATGTGACGATTCGCCCTCGTAATTTGAGGGCATCGAACGGAGCGAATCGACCTCGGCAGCCGCGGGACCGGACTTCCAGACTAGTATACCGATAGCACCAAACAGCGTCGCAAGGACAACCGTGACGATCGGCAGGTAAATGTGAACACCGCCGACAGCACGGACTCGTTGCTCAACTGAGTAGTGCGGAATGTGAAGTTCCGTTTTGACCGCTTCAAGCCGGTTCTGGTCAATCAAGCGATACGAGTGAAATTCGTGAGCAGTCGCCATCCTATGCGCATCGTGGATCGCGCGGACCACTGTCGGAAGAAGCCAGGATAAGAAGATGCCAAGTACGCAAAGAAGGAGAATGGGTTTTCGGTGTTTCATTTTGAAAGCGTGCAGTGGCGGCAAGAGAAAGAATTCTCCGATGAGCGCCTGGATGAATTCGTAGGAGCGAGCGACTAACGGGCTTGCGGTGTGTTGAGAATAGGATCCATTCTTTCGTGCGATTCTTGGCTGGTCGATCGTCGCTTTGCTGCAGGCAGTTGTCGTACGTTTACTCTGTGTCGCCGTCGATGATCGAATTGATGATGTCCCATTCGAGTACTTCTTCTCGAATTACCGCGTGCGTGGAATTGGAGTAATCGCCAAGCATTCGAACGATTAGTCTGCGTCCGCGTAAAACACGAGTCAAGCTCGAGGACTCTGCCAGAAACAGTGGTAGAACGCGAATTGACTCTGCAACGATCAGGTTCATGCGTTCGGTCGTATTGGTGGCGGAGGGCGACGCAGCAAATACAACGGATGCGTCGTCGGGATCGAGATAGAACGCAATTCCATCAATGATGACCAACTCGCCGCTTATTAAGCGTGACGTGGTCGTCCAAGGGAAACACCGCAGGAATCTGGCGAATCGCGAGAGGCGGCTGTGTGTAGCTGCGACTGTTGCGGGAGGTTGGTATGGATTGAGCATTCGATTCCGGCTGCACAGAGATCAGATCGGCTATGTCGAAAGCCTCGGGACGAGATCGGTTCGAAATCTCGCTCTTATGGCGAGGTTGATTGGTGTTGGTCGATGGATAGCAAAAGTGTACCGAAGATTGGTGACAGGTCAGTCAAATGGTTTTTGCAGGAACCGGGCACGAACGGGAAGCTCAGGCTTTGGTGGCTGTTCGGGTGACTGCTCCGAATCAAGGCTCTGTTATCTCGGTACTAAGCAGGTCGGCAAGAGTCTTTCGGTATTTGAACTGTTTTAGCAAACGGCACTGGTCCCACGTAAAACCGGGGCTAATGCCCAAACGGCTCACATGGTTGTGCCCGATCATTCCTGCCGACCTGCTAAGAGTTACGAATGCAACGCCAACTTCTTGAACTTTGACAACGCTTCCACTTGTCCGGGAAGGTCACAGTGTGAAATGCAGGCGATCTTGCCGGTCTCGTCAACGTCAACTATCTGTTGACATCGGAATGTGAAATCATGGCCGCGATGGGACAGACGATCCGTGAAGTGAATGCAAAACTGTCCGTTTTGTTGAGGCACGACTTCGCTCTGGTATTCAACCGAGTCAAACTGTTTGGCAGCGTCTCCATTCACTTGATAGGAAGCGATGATTTCAGTCGGACCTTGATAGCGGTTGTCTCGACATTCGTATACGCAGACTTCGGACAATAGCGATTGGGCCATCACGTAGTCCTCCTTGTCGAGCGCCTTTGCGAATTGCTCGACAATGTGCCGGCCTTCTAGCATTTTACTGAACCCTAGGAAGTTGGTTAAGGAGAATGTGGTCGGTTAGTGCCAAGCAAACGTATGCTATGGACCTCGAATCCGCGATAGAGCGAAGCGTTGTTCGTCGTTCCCAGGCCAGGCAATTTGGCAACGCTGCCGGCCAGAGGTAGAAGTTGGCGAGGGGGACAATTGTAGGCATCCGATGACCGGTGATTTGACCATCAAGAACCGCCCAGTATGTGGTGGCGGAGGCGAGCAGGAACGCCGCGAGCATGTATGACGCTCTGGACTATTCTGCGTCAGTCATTTCACCATCGAACCGAATGGATTCGCCATGGATTTCAACGTGGCCGTGCATTCGACCGGCGTCGACATACAGCACATCGTTTCCGGTCATCAGTATTTCACGAACCCGTCTTTCTGAAATCGAAAATGGTTCGAGCGGGTGTACACCGTCGGCCTTCGTGGCGATCAGCAGCACCTTCCTTGGATGCTCCGCCAAGGTTCCGACAGGTTTTTCGTCCGCGTCCCACATTGACTGCGTGCCACTGTAGGAACAAACAAGGTACCTGTCGTCGCAGAACCAGTCCCAGAAATCGGCGCCCCTTTTGAGGGAGGTTTCATTCTCGGACGCATTCCACGATTTGGTAAGGTCGAGTGAGTTTGCAATGTCGTGTTGCTCGACGTACGGCAATATGCTCGCCACCCACGAATGGAGAGCATCGCCGTTCAAATCAGCCACAACACGGTTGGGAAGCGATCCATGAACCGCTTGATAGTTTGCTAACGCCAAATGAAGTTGGCTCAGCCTTCCTTGTACATTCATCCGCGAAGCGGTCCGCTGTGCGTCGATGAGAAAGCGGATTGCAATGATCAAAACCAGCGTGACGCAAAGCGCAAAGATGGTTTTCCACCGCATTATTTCACTGAAAGCAACAAGACATTGAAGCCACGGGGACTGGAGCGTTGATGTTCGATTTCAGGCGTTTGCAAAACCGACTTCGGTGCACGTGATCGTCACCCGGCTTTCGGCAACAACGTGCGACCGCCGCTTTCGAGCAATCGCTTCTTGTACTGCATTGTACGCGTGTTCGGACAGTCTTTTACAGCAGACAAGAAATCATCCGGTGGGCGGTAGTGATGAGCCGCTATGTAATGCACGATCAGTTCTGGGCAGACAAAAATGATCGATCCGTTTGGTACAAACAGGTTCACGTGGCCGCAGGGCGGATCGAATTGACACAGGTCACAATTGTGAACACCGGCAAAGACCACCGGTTGCCACGGGGCATTCACAAGTTCTTTGAGCTTCGAGAAAGTTTCTGAATCGATTGGGCCTGTTGGGAACGCCTTGGCATTGGATAGCCAGCCAATTGCACGAAGCGTCTGGGCGGAGTTTTCGCTGAAATAGTCGCACTGGGCAAAGTCATCGAAGTGCGTCATTGGTTAAGTCTCAACGGACAATGTTCGCGATAAGCGAGGGCCGCGATTCATGTCGATTTGTAAGAGCGTTGTGCGGCGATTGGCGCTCATCGCTTGGCGCTGCATCTTCATTGTTCCGATATGGTGATGACGAATTGTTCGTTCCGGTTGCTGTCGCAGGTTTGAGCCCCCGTCGGTCTGGGGGCGTTGCAGCGAGATGGTACGCGCCCCCAGGTTATTGAAAACGCTCAAGTGAAGCAACGATCGCGACCGTCAAGGCTGCAGTCGGCAACACAGACCAAGCAATGAACCACAGCTTGTCAGCCGTCGAGATAGACAGACGACACATGCGATACACGAGCAGACACGCAATTAGGACGGGGATTGATAAGACCCACGCAAACACTGGTGCGACAATCACCTCGTAGGCCTCCGGATTCTGAGGGTCGCCGGTCATCAACGCGAATGCTCCCAGCGAACCAAGCAGGCCCAACGGTATCAACAGCAACGTTGCGGCACGTAGTGTCCATACCAGGACACGCAGGGTGATCGGTGTGTCGCCGTTGGGATTGGGCGGGGGCGTATTGCCCGAGGAGTTTGCGGGCGGTGCGTCGGGTGATGGCGTCAAAGAAGAATCCGATGGAGGATCGAGCATGGCAAACAGATTAGTTGGGTATCGGCGAAAATTGGTGATTTGAAAGGGCGAGCGCAAGGCGTGCAAACAGAAGGGAAAGCGATACGTTCGTTCTCCACTACACCCCACGGTTTCCAGGAAGCCATTACCACGCATCGCTCGGGCAATTCTGGTGGCTTGCGTGGTTTCTCTCGCACTCGAACGTTGTGCATGCGATTGGATCGGGCGAGCTTGTTGCGCGTTGACATCGAGCTGAAATGCTGCAGCGCGCATTGCCAATAGGGGAAGCTACTGGTCTGTCACGACCTGTTTTTAGGGTAGTGGAAGAGGCCACGAGTCCTGAACCGACGTCAAATCCAAGGACTCGTGGCCTCGTCCACTACGATCAACCCTAACTTTTGGCTGTGGCAGACCACTACCCTCTCGACGGCGGGAGCTCTGTTCATAGAGAAGCGAGCTGGTGTGTTTCTTGTGGAAGCGATGAAACGTCGAAGGAGTGGTCGTTGCCAAGTCGATCAAAAATCGTCGTGGTCGAACACTTCTTTGTTGTCGCGGCTGCCGATCGCGTGGCGGACTTCTTCGTTGATTGAATCCGTTGTGAATCGAACGGACCCGTCGCACATCAACAGATGCGTGCCGCCAGGATGGTAGCTCCCCAATGACATTTGCAGGTTGTCTTTGGGGACGTCTCGCAGGTTGAAGCCGAAATGAAGCGAGCAAAGTGCTTCGGAGAAGTCTTGGCCGTTCTGTGCGTCGAAGTCTTCGTGATAGAGCATGAAGTGGTCGCACACGCCGCACTCTTCGTGGTCAATGTATTTCGTTTCGCCAACCATCACGGTGTTGCTGAGTCCGTCCAAGATCGCGGCGAAGTTGATCGGCTTGCGATCGGGGCGATTGTCGCAGACGTCTCCGCCTGAAGTGATGTGACAGAAATCCGTCGCCAAGAAGACGCCATTGCCGCGATCAAAACCGATGTAGTCGAACATGGAATGCTCGTTCCAATTCACATCGCTGCCGCCGTTGCCGAGGTACGTGTTCCGCACCCGGCCGGTGATCTTGTCTCCCGGCTGGCTTAGCGCGATCGGTCCGATTTGGGACGGACAGCGAAACACCATGACGGGTGCTGTCGCGAGTTGTCTGAACCGGACACTTTCGGGCAAGCCGCCGGTTGGGCCGCCGCGTTCACCGTAGGGGACAATGTCGGCAAGTTCGCGTTGTTCTAAAAACGCGAGGATGTCTGTTGTCCAGCTTGGGCCCCACCCGCCTTTTGCGCCCCACGGCAATGTGCGGTAGACCGACTCGTAATTGTGAAGCGCAAGCCCGATGTTTTTCAGGTTGTTGGTGCACTGAACCTTGCGAGCAGCCTCGCGAGCAGCCTGGACGGCCGGCAACAGCAACCCGATCAGAATCGCGATGATTGCAATGACAACCAGAAGCTCAACCAGCGTGAACGCTTGGCGCATTCGGCAGCAAACACGCGATGATGGGCCGCGAAAAAGACGCGGCATCGCGGAGTTGCAATTCGGGCGGTGGGGGGCGAGCGGGGCTGGGCAGGGCATGCCGCCATTTTCGCTGAAACCCCCAGTTGGGGAAAGGATGAATCTGTAAAAAAAGCGGCGTGTCGGTTTCCCAACACGCCGCTTTTGAAGGATTATCAGACGTTGCCTCCGAATTGCTCGCGATTCGCGTTTCGCTTGCCACGTCTCGCAATCACCCGATCGAGATTGGTTGGCGAGCCGCGAAGGAGCAACCGTGGCGAGATCAACGCAGTGGCAAGGAGAACTCGTTGCCACCCGGTCCGCTGCGACGGCTGATGCGATCGTTGCGAGCGTTCATGTAGTGAGTCGCTTCTTCAGCAACCAAGATCGTGTCACCACTGCGGACTTCAGTGCGGAAGCGATGGTGTCCGCCCTCGGCCGCTTTGGCGATGATCTGCATCCGAATTTCTTCGCCAGCATCGATGCGAGCAATCGGGTTGATCAACACTTGACCGGTGATGACTTTGCCGTCGTTGCCCAACAGTTGTTGAGGCTCGATGCCGTTGCTGAACTGAGCGATCGCACGAACGTCGGTTGCTGGTTTGCTACCGCGGTTGCGAATCACGATTTGATACGTGACGTCTTGTCCAACAGGTGCCGGTGCGGATGGATCTTCGATTGAGAGAACCAAGTCAGCGATGGCTTCCACGTTGGTTGTCAAGGCGACACCGGTTTGACCCGCTGCACTGCCTTTGCAGTTGAACGTGAATTCATGTTGGCCGGTTGAATCCAAACGGCACTGGAATTGATAGTTGCGACGGGCACCTGGAGTGAGCGAAGCGATCTTCCAACGCAATTGGTTGTCGATCAACGAAGCACCTTCCATGCCGCCGATGTATGTGACGCCCATTGGCAAAGTCAGCGTTGCAACAACATCGTCGCTGGCCGTTGTGCCATGGTTGGTCAGTTCCAACTGATACATTGCGTCGGTGTTTTGGTACTTGAGCTCGGGACCGGACAAGACGGCTTCCAAGTCAGCGGCCAAGACGCGAACGTTCTTGTCAGCTTCGGCTTTCAATTCCAAGTCACCGGCAGCCAAGCCGTGGATCTTCAGGTCGCCCAAGTCTTGAGCGGTCAGCTCGACTTCGAATTGAGCTTCTTTGCCCGAAGGGATGTCGCCAATGCGTTGGCTTTGCGGCGTGCTGGATTCAGGTGACAGTGTGAACACGACGTTGGGTGCAATGCCATCGCCCGGGTTCAAGACGCGAATGGTGTAGGTCTTTGATTGGCCGTAGATGACTTCGTCTGGACCGTCGATGGTCAGAGCCAACTCGGGTTCTTGAACCTGGATTTGCATGCGTTCCTTTTGTGGAGCGATGGTCCAGTCAACGTTCACATCGTGGGTACCACTGCGTGACGCTTTGAGGCGAACCAACATGCGTTCGGATTGACCGGCGGCCAAGGTCTCGATTCGCCAGTTCAGTTGACGGACTCCGTTTTCGGTGACACCAGCAACATCGCCACGGGTGGCTTGCTGGCCAACCACGTCGGCCCAGTCAGGAATGTGAGCTCGGACGACCAAGCCTTCCGCATCCACGTTGCCGCGGTTTTCGACGCGAATTTCGTAGGGGTGCGTTTGACGAATCATGACCTTCTTTGGTCCAGCCGTGGTCACGCGAATGCCGGGCAGTTCGCTGGCGGTCGTTGTCGACTGGGCTTCTTGCGTTGGTGCGGTCGCTGGGGCCGCCACGTTTCCACGCATGTTGTTGGGGTATTCGTTACCGGCGTAGTCCGAGTTCGGGTTGCCGAGCGTGGTCGCTGGTCCTGCGACCGAGCGTGCGGGCACGGACGAACGAGCTTGGAAAGGATCTCGTGCTTGGAACTGGTCGTGCGAAACGCCATTGGAGTTATGCCAAGCCGATTGTGGTTGGCCCAACGTGGATTCGGCTGGTTGGGAAGGTGCACCGACGGGCAAACGATCGCTGATCGGATGCAAAGCGATTCCGCTGTTACCATTGGCCGCGAGTGAACCAGATGGACGCGTGTCAGCTCGACCGCCACCAAAGGTTTGCATCTTGGTTGGCGTTTCGTCGGCAGCACTATCTGATGCAGCGGCACTGTTGGTTGCCGAATTGCGAGGCGATGCGGCGACGAATGAGTCTGCAGGAGTCGGTTGCGTCATCGATGGTGCTTGGCGAGCTTCGCCCAGCGTGATCGTTGTTGATGCTGTCTTGGCGAGCGACGCCAGTGGTGCTGGCGTGTTGACCGGAGCAGGTGCCTGGATCGGGGCCATCGCAACGCTCTTTGGCGGAACCAATTGGCTGATCCGATGCGGGGCTGGTGCGGGAGTCGCAACAGGCTCGCTCTTGGCAACCACTTTCGATGGTGCTTCAGCAGGTGCTGGTTTGGTTGCCGGAGTTGCGGGCTTTGCTACCGGAGTTGGTTGTGCAGCAACGGTGGTTGGAGCGGGGGCTGGTTTGGCAGCGACCTTGGGAGCCGCCTTTTGAACTGGAGCGGCTGGCTTCGGTTCTGGTTTTGCCTCAGGCTTCGGTTCCGCTTTGGCAACGTCAGCCGAAGGAGTTTTCGCGGGAGCTGGTTTAGCAACCGGTGCTGGTTTCGATTCGACCTTGGGTTCGGTCTTGGCAACGACGGTTGGCTTGCGACGACGAGATGATTCCGTGGTCGACAACTCTTCCATGGTTGGCTCGGTTTCCACCTTCAAGATTCGGCGTGAAACCTTTGGCACGATCTCGACGGGTTCTGTTTTGACCGGTGAGATCGCGATGGGTGAGCTGCGAACGACAGGAACCGGCGACGATTTGCTTTCGACGCGAATTGGCTTCGAGGGTGCCTTGCGAGCGATCGATGTTTCCATCTTCGGTGGCTGAGGCACTTGCGAAGTTGGTCGCGGAGTCGAACGTTGCACGACGCGTGAACCAGCGTTCGGGTCACGCAAAGGCGTGGTGCCGGCGGTCGATCGTGGTGAGGTGCTTTGGCTGCGGTGAGTTGGGATTCCGCTCCAGTCCACATCTCGCTCGCTGGGGACCGCGGTTGCAGTGCGGCCGTCGTTGCTCGATTTGCTGGATGACGAGGATCCACCAAACAAGCTGCCCAGCAAACCGTTGCTGGACGAACGGGAAGTTGTCCGCGAACGCGAATTCAGGCCGCTGAGAATGCCAGTGGACTTTCCGCGGCCGCTGAGCTGTTTCCCGACAACCTGTTGGATCTCAGGGTTGTCCGTGGTTTCTTGTGCGGCGACGCTTTGTGGCCCGAATGAGGTCCAAGGCGTTGGTCCGACGGTGAAAGACGTCGCGAACATCGCTGCGGCCATGAAGACCGGCAAACGACGGCGTGGCGACGCCAAATGCGTGATGAGTTGACAAAGACCGCGCGACATTTTTGTACTCGTCTCGTGACACGAAAGGGTGATTCGATCGTGGTATCGGCTGTCCGGGTATTCCAAGCTGAATGAATTTGCACGACGATGACGGTTTGGGCAAAAATTTGATCTGTGTCATTTGTGACGACGGGCCGCTTGATGCCCCCGAATCAGCAGCGGTTTCGGGCGTTGCTTGTCCTTTCCAGTCAACCGAGCGATGGAGTTTCATGTCTCGACGCGAAAAAATCGAAGCCATGTTGGCGGACGATCCCACCGACACGTTCTTGCGTTATTCCTTGGCGATGGAATATCGGTCCGAAGGCGATCATGAAACGAGCTTGGTGAAACTGCGTGAACTGTTCACCGACGATCCACCTTATGTGCCGGCGTTTTTCATGGCCGCGCAGCAATTGGTCGATCTGGGCCGAATCGATGAGGCTCGCTCAATCCTGCGAGACGGGATTGAGGAAGCTCGTACCCAGAATGATTCGCACGCGGCGGCAGAGATGAGCGAGCTGCTTTCGTCGATCGGGTTGCTGGGTGAAGAGGACGATTTGTAATCGTTGTCAGTCTTCCCGCGGGCTGGATTTCTCTCGCCGTATGCTGGACTTCCTCGTCCGGCAGGAGTTGCTGGTTTCGACAGACTTGGAAGTCCATCGTACGGGGGTGTGAGGCAGCAAGCTTGGTTACGATCGGCCGCCGCGACGGGATGCTTTTCCTCGGCCTTTCTTGACGCCACCGGGTTTGGTGGCGGGTTTCTTCCCGGCGGTTCGTTTGCGGATGATGTCCGGGTTGGCACCTCGCTCTGTCTTGCTGCGAGATTCCTTGGGGGCGTCCCCGCCGATCACTATTCCGGTGGAACCGCCGCTCGACAGAGTTCGCTTTTTGACTGGCTTGGAAGTCTTTGTGCCGGACGCACGCGTTTCGGTCGAACGACTTTTCTTGACCGCCTTACGTCCGCCCTTGAATGCGGGACGTCCGCCGGTTCCCTTGGCCGCAACATTGCGACTGGCACCGCCCGGACGACGCTTGATTGATTGCTTTGATGCGGGGCGTGCCGGAGGAGCTGTCTTGGCGGCTTTCTCAGCCGCATCGATGCTGCGACGCAGTTTGTCGACTTCGTCTCGCGTCAGTTTTCGGTAAGCACCACGCGGAACATCACCCAGTTTCAACGGGCCGATGGCTACACGACGAAGCTGTTGGACTTTGTGTCCGAACCGAGCCAGGATCCGGCGGATTTCGCGGTTCTTGCCTTCCTTCAACCGGATTTCCATCTCGGTGGCTTTGGTTCGTGCCTTGATGATTTTGGCACCATCGACTTGAACCAAACCTTCGGCGATGTAGATGCCTTCCCGCATCTTCTTCATCGTTTCGCCACGAACTTCACCGGCGACGACGACGCGGTAAACCTTTTGAATACCAAACTTCGGGTGAGCCAGTTTTTGAGCCAAGTCACCGTCGTTGGTCAGCAGGATCAGACCTTCGCTGGAGATGTCCAAACGTCCAACTGGGAAGACGCGTTCGGTCGGAGGAACCAAGTCGATCACACGAGGACGACCGCGTGGGTCTCGGTTGGTCGTGACGATGCCAACCGGTTTGTTGACAACGTAATAAACCAGTTTCTGAGGACGCAGGTAGTTCCCGTCGACTCGAACCTTTTGGACGTCGGGATCGACCGTGGTTCCGAGTTCGGTGATCGTTTCGCCGTCGACATCCACCCGTCCTTCGCGAATCAGTTCTTCGCACTGACGTCGGCTGCCAAAGCCCGCCGAAGCGAGCAATTGGTTGATTCGTTTGGCCGACGACGATGCCTTGTCTTTCGACGTCGGCTTCGCGCGTTTGGATTTGGAGGACGAGGGTTGGCGTGGCATGAAAGGACGAGCAAAGAAAAAGGTAGGGCTGGCAGGACTTGAACCCGCGACCTAGGAATTATGAGTTCCCAGCTCTAACCAACTGAGCTACAGCCCCTAGTGAATGTTTTTCGCGTTGGTACACCAGGCGGTACACCTGGACGCGAAAAAACGTATGATGCACGCACCAGAATCTATCTGGTGATAGCAAAACGCCCCGCCAGTGCGTCAACACTGACGAGGCAATCAAGACTGCTTGTAGGGAGCAATCATGACAAGACGCAATGTAACAGATGCGGGAAAAAGAGCTAGCAAACCCGCCAAGCCGCGAAAAGATTTCCCCCTCTTCGCACACTCTGCCGGCCAGTGGGCCAAGAAGGTCCGCGGCAAACTGCACTACTTCGGAGTGTGGGCCGATCCAGTCGCCGCCGAGAAGGAATGGGAGCGGACCAAGCTAGCCTTGCTGGAAGGCCGCGACCCTGACGTTGAGCTTGCAGGCGTATCCGTCGGCTGGCTCTGCAACGTGTTCATGGACTCGAAGAAGTTGAAGCATGAACAGGGCGAGTTGGCCAAGGGCACGGTCGATGAGTATCACGGCATGGTCAAAGCAGTGGCCGCATTCTTCGGGAAGGGCCGGCGACTGGATTCACTTCGCCCCGGTGATTTTGAACGCTACCGAAATTCACTGCCGAGCACGTGGAGCCCGACCACGACGAACAATCACTTGCGGCTGGTGCGTGTGTTGTTCAAGTACGCCAACGACATCGAAGCCACCGAGCGGGACATTCGTTACAAGCTCGGATTGAAGGCGGTCGGCAAACCGTTGGTGCGAAAACACCAAGCCAAGCAACACGCCAAAGAGTTCACGGTTGAGGAAGTTTGGACGCTGTTCAACGCAGCGACGCAACCAATGCGATCGTTCATCCTGCTTGGAATCAATGCGGCCTACGGCACGGCCGACATTGGAAGGCTGAGAATCGACCAGATCGACTTCGACAACAATTGGCTGGGTGAACCCAGGGGCAAGACCGGAATCGCTCGAGGTTGCTGGTTGTGGCCAGAAACCGTTGCCGAGCTGCGTGTTGCGATTGAGCAAAAGCCCTTCACGACGCTGGAACGATTGGAGCCGTTGGCATTCCTGACGAAACGCCGACAACCGTGGTCAGTCGATGGGAGCACTTCGCGACCACTCACCCAAGCTTTCGGCAAGCTCAAAGAAGCCGTTGGGATCAGCAAGACGCATGTGGGGCACTATTCACTGCGGCACACGTTCGCGACCGTCGCCAGCGGTGCCAGGGATCCAGAGGCAGTTGATTTCATCATGGGGCACAAGGACGCAAGCATGAGAGCCAACTACCGGGAAGGCATCGACCAGGAGCGTGTGAAGGCGGTGTGCCAGCACGTTCGGCAGTGGTTCATAGATGGAAAGCCGCAGAAAGGCGGTGCCAAGTGAGCAATCCAATCACGCTGGATGTGTTCAAGCAAGGTTTGTCCAGATTGGCTGAGAACCTGCGTTTGGTCGACTACCACCGGTCAAACATGGAATACGCGAAGCAATTCGAGGGCAAGGGTTTAAGCCTGCAAGAACGATCCAAACTTCCTGAGGTCATTCAATGGCGTAGGTTCATCGAGGACGTTGCTGCGGAACTGAACGCTGCTTTTGAAATTGGCGGGCAATCTTTCCGGTCAAGGCTCCCGCATTGTTGCCGGCTTGCTGTGACGATCGAGGAAGGGCATCTGCCAAGTTACAAGTCTCCGCTAGTCGTCGAGGCAATCACCGAGATCAAGATTGTGTTGCTGGAATTGTCCGTGGGTGACGACGATGCTTTAGTGGAGGTTGCGGCTGGAGACTTGCGGTATAAAGGCGACACACTCACTAATGCTTGTGAAGATCCAAACGAACCGGGGATCCGCCGAAAACTGAAGCCTGGGCACGAGTCAAAAGCCGCGAAGGACCGGCGATACTTCTACTTCGTTCGCAGCGACAAACTGGACGTCTACGTCCAAAGGAAGAACATCGAAAAGTACCGAACCAGGAAGTAGTTCTTCCAGTTGTTCAAGGATTGTTCCAGTTGTTCCAGGGGACCATGATTCGATCTTCTACATAGCTTCGACCCCGCTAAACATACCCGTGTCGCCAGTTGGTGACGCGGGTTTTTTTGTTTTGAAAGCGAGGTTGAACGATGGGGATGAGTGTTCCAAAAGTGGCGGCAGAACTTGGTTGCGGAATTGACCAAGTGAGAAATTTGATCGCGGCAGGGGAGTTGCCAGCGGTCAACATCGGGCTCGGCAAACAGCGAGCACGATGGAGCGTCAGTCGAGAAGACTTGGACGCATTCAAGGCAAGACGTGCCAGCAACCCGCCGCGAGTCAAGCATCGTCGCACCGATGTTCCGACGCCAACTCGGCAATGGGTTTGAGCCAATGCGAAACGGCCCAAGCCGAAGCTCGAGCCGTTTCTAATTCGATTCATGCCGCTGACCAGTCCGACCAAGACACCGCGGCACAAACATCACCCAACCAGAATGATTAAGTATGTCAGATTACTATTCGCAGGCAAGCCAAAACTTGCCCCTCTTTGACTTTGGTGCGACGGCCGCTGAGACGAAAGCCGCCGCGGCCAAAGCAGCCAAACCAAAACGCAAGGTTAGGAGCGTTGTCGCTCTTGAAAGACTCCAACGTGCGGGGGCCGATGGGCTAACACGTGATGAACTTGCCGCGGCAATGGACCTGCCGATTCAAAGTGTTTGTTCCGTGGCTTTGCAGATCCTTCGCTCTGGTGATGCCGTTGAAGACGGTCGCAAACGCAAGACCGCATGCGGGCATGATGCCGCGGTCATCGTGTTGAAGGAGTTCGCCAAATGAGTGTTTCGATAGATCAAGCTCAGCTTGGTGAACTTGGTTGGCGTTTGGTGCCAATCGCAGCCACCGGCAACAAGCATGCCGGAAGCGTCCTGGGGGCTGGTTGGCAGGCCATGTCGTCAAGCGATCATCGCACGATCAGCGGTTGGCAAGACTCAGGGCACAACCTTGGATTGCATCTTGGACCATGCAGCGGCGTTGTAGATGTCGAAGCTGACGGCGATGACATAGAAGAGATCGCAGCTGAAATGCTTGGTCACATTGATGGACCAGCATGGAAATCAAAGCGGGGTACTCATCGCCTGTTCGCATGGGACGAAAGGTTTAATGCAGCCGACAAGACTGTAATCAAATACAAAGGACTGGAGTTTCGACTCGGTGGAAACACGCCTGATGGTCAACCGATGGGATGCATTAGCGTCCTGCCCCCTGCAAGTGGCCGCGAATGGATTCGGCATCCAGAAGACTATGTGTTGCCGCGGTTGCCTGAACACATTTGGCAACTCATCAAGCCGACGGAGAACCCAAAGCCACTCGCTCCCCTAAGCGTTCGGCATGACGATCGAAAGATTGAGCGAGCAAGCAAATACCTTGCAACGATGGAGGCGGCAATCAGCGGTGCTGGTGGGCATGACGCAACCTTCCGAGCCGCTTGCAAACTTGTGATTGGCTTTGACCTAACAACGGACGAGGCTTTGCATCTTCTGCTAACAGAATACAACCCCCGGTGCGTGCCGGAATGGTCGGAAAAGGAGTTGCAGCACAAGGTTGATGAGGCGAACAAGCAGAGTGGACAGCGAGGCGAGTTGCTTGCAGTGAATGAACTGCAAACTTCTGGTCAATTTGACCAGAAGTCGTCCGTGGTCAATGGCAGCAAAGTTGACTACGCCAAAGCCGACGAAGAGGCCAGTAAGCCGATCGACCCTATAAGTATTGGCGACTTAATCGAGGGTTACCCAACTTTGCGTGAACCCATCATCGATGGTTTGTTGCGAAAAGGCGAGACCGCAAACTTCATCGCCGCAGCTAAGGTTGGGAAATCGTTTCTCGCTGGTGGCTTGGCGTGGTCGGTGGCAACGGGGATGCCTTGGCTTGGTCATCAAGTCGCCGAGGGACGTGTGGCTATCATCGATAACGAGCTACACAAGCAAACGTTGGCGAACAGGCTCTACCGAATTGCCACCGACATGATGATTGACTACCGGGAACACCAAGACGCGATCGATGTGTTTCCGATCCGCGGAGTTGGTGCGGACATCCACCACATCGGTCGAGCTTTGGGTGGCATTGAAGCCGGCAAGTATCAGCTGGTGATTCTCGATGCGTTGTATCGAACATTGCCAGACGGCACGAGCGAGAATGACAACGCTGCGATGATGGCCATTTACAACCGGTTGGACTACTACGCGACGGAGTGGGATTGTTCGATTGTGGTTGTCCACCACGCATCCAAGGGCGACCAGTCTGGCAAATCCATCACTGACGTTGGTGCTGGTGCTGGGTCGATCAGTCGAGCCGCGGACACTCACCTGACCATCCGACCGCACGAAGATCCAGAGCTGTCCGTTTTGGAATGCGTGACGCGTTCATTCTTGTCACCGCCCGCTAAGTCCGTTCGGTTCGACTGGCCACTATGGAGCGAGGTTGCAGCGGACCCCGTGCTGAAAGCCCACAAGCCGCGGTCAGAGGCCCGGCAAGAACAGAAGGACGCCGAGAGCGAGGGAGCAGTCAGAAAGGTTTTAGAAGCCGCTGACGACTGGCTGGCAGCGTCGAGCATCCGCCGCAAGGTTGGATTCGGCCAAACCCGAGTTGACCGGGCGTTGGTCCGACTTGGCGAAGTGGTCGAGTGCAAAGCCATCGAGAACCCTCGCAACAAAAAGGAACAGATCGATGTCTATCGACTTGCCAAATCTGCCTTTTAACCAATGGTACGAAACGATGGTACGCCAATGGTACGCGTACCATTCACACGTACCATTCACGTCGTTCAATGGTACGCACACGCCCTATTACATAGGGGCGTGCGTACCATTGACGAACCGTCGTGAATCCGATGGTACGGACCATTGAAAGAGAAAATAGAAAGGCATGGCAAAAGCCAAGAACTGAACCATCACCACCACCAACGAGGAGCGTTATGAGTAAGGCCGAATGTGAGCTGATCATCGAGCGATCAGTCGAGAGCCTTGGGCTATGTGTCCAAGCGATGGAGACCGTTAAGGCCGCATTGGTAAAGCACTATCCCAACGATGAGCCACTCGATTCAGTGTTGAGCGATGCAGTGCGATCGCTGGAAACAGTGAGAGCTGTTGTTGCAGCAAGGTTTGATGCCGAGCTGGCAGTGATGGAGGCCGCGAACGATGACGATGCGTGACGCCACCCCCCTGACCCCGTTTAGGTTCTTCCGCCGGTTCCCTTGGGAATGCGGTAAAGGGGAGCCCGAGCCTCCCAAAACACAGTCCGGCGTTTTTTTGGTTTTGAAACGGGGGGAAATCCCGTGAGATCCCGCGAACGATGCCCCAAGTGTGACGTTGGCCGCATGATGGTCCGCTCGACACGGTCCCGCGGTTCACGTCGCACCCGCTATTTGGAATGCCCCGTGTGCAAGAACCGCGACAAGGAGATCGTCCAGATTGACGACTTAGGACGTCCCGTCGTTGTTGTTGTTACTTCCAATAACCAGCCCGACTTTTTTTCGCATGACCAAGCATAAGATTCACGCAGACAAACGAGACCCCACAGGATTCCAATCAGATGACCACGATTATCAGAATCAACGCCCCGATCGGCGAGGACATTGGCGAGCTCTCCGCCAAGTGGCTCCAGTCACAATTTCCGACCGACAACTCGCCGATTGAGTGCCGGCTCCACTCGCCCGGCGGGAGCGTCCTCGAAGCGTTCGCCATGATCGACGAACTGAAAGCCTACCGCGGGAAGAAGACCGCGGTTGTCAGTGCGATGGCCTTTTCGGCAGCGTCGTTGCTGCTGTCGGCGTTCGACGAAGTGGAGATCACCCCGAACGGATACGTGATGATCCACCAACCACACTTTGAAGACGATGGCCCAACCCGAAGCGAGCGTAGTTTCCTTGGCAGCCTTGGCGGTCGGATGGTCGGAATCTATTGCGAACAGACCGGAAAGAGTGCCGACATCATCCATCGAATGATGAGTGAAGAACGCTACTTCGACGCCGAGGCCGCGATCGACTTCGGACTCGCCGACCGGGTTCGCACCGGATTGACCACTGCGGTCGCCAGAGTGCCCCAACGTGTCGTTGCGATGGCCAAGGCGAAGGAAACCACTACCGCAACGCAACGTTGGCGAGCCGCGGTTGCAGAGGCATCTAAGACGATGCCAAGGGCCAAGGCGATGGTTTATGTGGACAAGACGGAACCAGGCCTTCGCCGCCGGATGATCGAAGAAGCAAACCAGTAACCAAAAAGAAGCACGATCCAACCCAATACCAAGGACAAACGAACGATGGCAAAAACAGCAACCAAACCAGTCCCGGCAAACATGAGCGAACACGTTGACGCAGTCGCCGAGGAACACCGCTATGCACTCGAATCAGCCGATCGGTTGCTTCGTGAAATCAAGTTGGCGGGACGCAGGCCAACCTACGCGGAAATGGTCTCGCTGACTCGCGAAACGGGATGGTCACAGAAGGACGTTGGTACCGAACTTCGCCGGATGAACACCGCCATCCAAAACGAAGAAATCGCGGGCACCCCAAAAGATCGCGAAGCCGCCAAGAAGCAAGCCGCCAAGGCCGCGGAAGTTCTCGAATCGGAAGGCCCAAAGCTGCGTGACCAAATCGAAAAGCTCGAGACCCAGTTGCGTCAGATCGAGAACGACGCCAAGACGACAAAGCAGCGAGTTGAAGACCAGGCCGACGCGGTCGAGAAGTTGATTGACAACGCTCCGCGATTCGCCAAGGAAGAAGTCCAGACACGGTTGCGAATGTTGAACGAAACGACGCGACGGGATCTGTTTGACCTGCAAGGTCGAGCCAATGAGCTTCGGGCCGTTGTTGACCAAGGCCAGCAGACTCAGAAGGCCCACTTGGAGACCGTCCAGCGGTTTGACCGGCGTGCCGTCACTGACCTGACACCCGATGGGCACGTGCACAAGATGCGGTTCACTGACCACTGGCCAATGATTCGCGAAGAAGCCGCCAAAGAGCTTGCCGAGCTGGAACCCAAGATTGAAGCACTACAAGCCGAGTACGACCGCGACCGTGCGGAAATCGAAAAACCATTGAGCTACTACGCGTTGGCATTGCACGGCTAGTAGCGTCGCAAAAGCTGGTTTGTGTGGCCGCAGTTGTGGCTCCTTCACATGGTCACAATCAGACGATCAGCGGGTGAGACTCCCGCCGAGGCCTAGCGATTCGCCGGCACTCTGAGTACTGCCAGGGTGCCGGCTTTCTTTTTATCCCGACAACATCAAGGACGCTTCCATGAATAACGAAAACCTGATCATCATCCGAGCCGAGGACCAAGCGACAAAAACGCTAGACGGGATTGGCAATTCACTTGACGCGATGATCAGCAAGATGACCGCCGCGGCTGGTGTTGCCGCTGGTGCCGTTGCCGCTGCTGCTGCGTCCAAAATGTTGTTTGGTGCCGTCACCGCGACCACGGACGCATACCTGGACCAGCAAGAAGCCGCCCGCGGTTTATCAGAAGCAAACATCAAGTATTCGGCATCCATCCAGGACATGCTTGGGATCCAGGATGAGACGATCAACAAAGCGATGAAGCGGGCCAATCTGCTTGGCGTCGAAGAGGAACATTTGCAGAGCGTGACAACCGCCGCGTTGGGTTTGTCGCAGGTGACCGGGCAAAGTCTTCACGCCGCGATGTTGAAGACAAACGAGGCGATCAACGGCAATGCGAATGCGTGGGCAAGCTACCTGCCAACGATTCGCGAAGTTGAGACGGAAGAGGAAAAGCTCGCCATCATCCAAGCCGCGGCACAGCGAGGTCTGGAAGACCGGATTAACTTGGCACAGAGCGAAACGGGGTCGATCGAGCGTCGCAAGGCCGCGATGGATGATCTGTATGCAGCGATTGGCCGGCTGACCGCCCCATCACTGGAAACGATCAACGCGACGACGGCAATCGTTTCGATGATGACGGACACCATTGAACAATCACTTGATTCAATCGCCGGCTACTTTGGCGAGTCCGCAGGATTCGTTAGCAAAGCCGTTGACGCTGCTGTTAGTGCGTCAATGTCTGGATTGGCCGCGGTCGAAACGGTAGCCGAGAACGCTGGCACCTCGCTGATGTTCGTTGCGACCGCTGGTGAATACGCCTTCGCGTTGATTGAACGCAAAGGTGGGGAAATGCTCGACAACACGATCGAGCGAACAGAATGGTTCGCCAATAACTTCGCCGACATCATGACGGACATCGGAACCGGCACGATCACAGTGTTCGCGAACGTCGGACACAACGTCGGCGAAATCATTGTGTTGCTCGCCAAACAAATCCAAGACTTGCCCAAGATGTTGGAAGGCAACGCCACCTATGCTATCTCGCAAGTGATAAGCGACATGGCGGAGATCGCTGGGCACGATCACTTCAAAGGCATCTGGGATGGATTCGAAGCCACCGCACCACCGATTCCAGAGTGGATTGAATCATCCATCACGGATCGCGAAAACGATCTGTTGAGTCGACTCGCTGAGCTGGGCGGATCGCTTGGGGAAGCGTTTGGCGAGAACTTCGAAGCCAAGATGGAAGGCGTGCAAAACATCTTGGATCAATTCGACGTTCCTGATCTCGACTTCAATCTCAAACCCGGCATCGTCGACGAGGTCGGCAATGTGAAAAGCGGCTCCAGTCAATCAATCCTGGAATCCCGGTTGCTGACCCGTGGCCGCGGCGATGATCACATGAAGCAGTTGGTGGATGAAGCCAAGGCCCAAAACAAAGCATTGGAGATCATCGCGGCGAACACGGAACCGAACACCGCACCGCAACCGCAAATCAAATTCGAAATGGTCAGTTGATGTTGAACCCAAGCCCCGAAGAAATCGCCGCGGCGTGTGCGGAGATCCAATCGACTTGGACGGCATCGGAACGCATCAATCGACGACGAAGTAGGCCGAAGCTGCCGGTTGAAACAGACGCCGCTGAGGTTCGCAGGTGTGCGAGGATCGCATTGGAAGCGAAGCTGGCCAAACAACGCCCAACGGATCCAGTGCCGCCGCCGAGCGTGGTTGTCGTGACTAATGACGCGGATGCGTGGCAGTTGGAACCGATCCAATGGGGCTGAAACAATCGCCTCGCGAATTTTCCCTAAGATTCCCCAACGATTCGGGGCCGTCGTTGTCGTCAAATTTGATGGAGTTGCGTTCGAGCTTGACACCGATGGCCAGCGACGACAAATTGGTGGCGTCGATTGAGGGTAGAAGCGAGATCGACTTTGGCCGCGGTGTTCTCTAAATCCGTGGCGACGCTAAGCAAGTATCACGTCTAAATTCAAGAGAATGACCAAGGGCAGTATTTCGGGAACCATCGAAGCGTTGATCTGCACAGGCAGGGAGTGACGAGAAGTTCGGCGCGGCGTGATACCCGTGCTTTCTAACCGGGATGCTGCCCTTGGTCATTTAGCAAACGCATTGTTTGCGGAAGGCTTACCAATGGCCAAGCAGTACCCAAACCCAAACTTGGGGCCAGATCACCCGATGGCTGTTGCCGGGTTCATTCACGAGAGCGTTGTTTGCAAAGCGTTCTGTTTCGCCTGGACAACTTGGGAGCGTGACTACCGCACCAAGATCCCAGGCCGGACACTTCCAAGCGGTCGGTGGTTCCATCGCGATCAGTTGGTTCAGTGGTTCAAGGACACCGCGAAGACTGGAAGCGAGGTGACGAAGTGAGCCGTGATGCTATCACCCGATACCGCAAGGGATTTTTTCAACTATGGCAAAGGCAAGAGTCTGGAAACCCGCCGATCACGAACGCATCGGCTGGGATCACCCCTACATTCAGATCACAAAAACGGCTCCCGGTTACTTGGTTCAGGAGCTTTACGGGTACGCTGACGCAACCTGGGAGCAATGGCTCCACCGCAACAAATCGCTTTGGACCAAACGCAATCGCCGACCCTGGATTTACCTAGAATCGCTCGGTCGCGGCAGCACGGAGATGGACGACGATTCTGATTGAAGGCAGTCGCTAGCGGCCCCCTCACGAAAGCGACTTCGGGCTGGTGGCGTTGTTCACCAGCCCTTTTTTTGTGCGCTGGCAGAACTTCTTAACGGTACACCCCGGTACACCCGCACGGTCGTTTTTCGCGTTTCTATCGACTTCGCGAAACTCGTTTGACCGCGGAAAACACGGCAAAACGTTGGGAAAGCCGGAAGCTTCGGAGCAATTATGAGTTCCCAGCTCTAACCAACTGAGCTACAGCCCCGAAATGCGAGATTCGCAGGGGCAAATGATAGCTGCCCACCCGAGTTTGTGACAGTGATGAAGTTGCGAGTCGGGCGATCTAGTCCGCTCGCAGGTCTCCGCCGTCGATCGCTCCAAAACCCTTCGCGGGGCGATTCTCGTCGCTCGCGGTCAGTGGCTCTACTGGGTCGCCGAGGCCATCTCCGCCGATCCCAGACGCGGGCAAACTCGATGCAAAATGTCAGCGAGCAATTCGATGTCGTGGTCGCGGTGGGCGGATGTGATCGAAACTCGCAAGCGAGATTGCCCGGGTGCGACCGTCGGTGGACGAATCGCAGGAACAAAAAAGCCGTTCTCTCGCATCGCTTGACTGGCACGGACCGCTTCGGCTTCCTCACCGATGATCAGCGGAATGATCGGAATCCCCGCCTCAATTCCGCCCGCTTCCAAATTCATGCGCCGGCGAAAGAGTCGCGAAAGATGAGCCAGGCGATCTCGCCGATCTTGCCAGAGCGACAGACGCTGGATCACCCGGTGTGCTCCTTCTGCGACGATCGGTGCCAACGAAGTGCTGTAGATCAGTGAGCGGCAAGCGTTGACCAGCGTGTCGATGACGACTTGAGGGCCGGCGACGAAGCCTCCTTGGTGGCCAACCGCTTTGCTGAGTGTTCCGATTCGAACCGTTACGCGATCGGAGACTCCCATCGCATCGCATAGTCCACCACCTCGACGCCCGAGGACACCGGTGCCGTGAGCTTCGTCGACGATCATGTGGGCGCCGAAGCGTTCGGCCAAATCCGCCAGTTGAGGCAGGGGGGCGATGTCGCCGTCCATGCTGAAAACTCCATCCGTCACGATCCAGGTCAAACCGCCTTTGCCGGCTCGATCGGTCAGGACATGTTCGACGAAGTCCAAGTCGCGGTGGGGATAGATCACGCGTTCGGCTTTGGACAAACGACAACCATCAATCAACGACGCGTGATTGAGTTCATCGCTGAGGATCAGATCACCCTCGCCGGCCAAGGTTGCGATCGTGCCCGAGCACGCGGCGTAGCCGGATGGAAAGACAACCGCGGATTCCGCCATTTCCAATTCGGCGATGCATCGAGCGAGCGCTTCGTGGCGAGGCGTCCAGCCGCAGATCAAAGCACTGGCGGTTGAACCGTGGGTCTCGTGCGGCGATTGCAAATCACAACCGCGAGTTTCGTCGGCAACGACACCAAGGTAGTCGTTGCCGCCAAAGTTCATCAACCGACGCCCGTCCGCTTCGACGACATGAACCCCTTCGACCTTTCGGGCACTCAGCTTTCGCGTCCGGCCTTCTTGAGCAATGGTTTCCAAACGATCGTGAAGCGGTTGTAGTGACATCGGTCCAATCCCTGCTGAGAATACGCTAGTTCGCTAACAGATATTTGAGCAGACTTTGGACATACTTATCGGCTCGGATCGGAGGATTGTCACCTTTTGTGGGGACTTTCTGCAGAGCCGATTTGACGTCCCAGTCGAGCTCTCGACGATGGTTGTCGATCAGGTTGAGCGCCGTCATCGCGACGAAGTGACCTTCGTTGTCAACGTTAGCGAACTGCAACAGCGTTTCTTTCGCGTGTTCGCGTTGCGAGTCGTTGCCTGCGACGAGCAATCCTTCGCAAGCGGCCGCACGAACGATCGGCGACTCATCTTTCGCGGCGATCGGATCCAACAACCGGAGGGCAGCAGCGTGGGTATCCGCATCGAGGGTTGCGTTTGGTGACAAAATCGCAAGTGTCAAACCTCGCGTGCCCCAGTAACGATCGATGCTGGATTGGCTGTTGCAGAGTTCCCGCAAATCTTGCAGCTTCTGATCCGTCAATCCATCCCATGCCCTGGTCGTGTCCCAAGCCATGTCAACCAGGTGATCCCAGTTCAAATCGCTGGACATCGCCCACTTGCGAGGTGGAGTCTTGCCGGCCAAACGATGCATCTCGGCTTCTGGGACAACGCCCAAGTCGGTCGTCGACTTCATCCAGTTGCGAAGCTCAGTTCGCATCGCGTTGAGCTTGTCCGCGTGAGCGGGATCGGAAACCAGGTTGTTGACTTCGTCCGGATCCGCTTGCAGATCGAACAACTCTTCCAGAGGTTTGACTTGCCAGACTTTGGATTGAGCTTCGTTCAGTTCACCCGCATCGAACATCTTTTTCCAAATTTGCGTCGTTGGCGTTTGGAACATGTAATCGATGTAGGCGAAGTAGATTCGCTCGGGATGAAAGTGACGGATGTAGACATAGCGTCCGTCCGTGCAACTGCGAACCATATCAACTCGTTCGTCCATGCGTCCGCGATAGCCGAACAAGTAGTCTTTCGATTCGCTGTTGAGCTGACCTGCGAAAGGAACACCTTGCATCTCGGATGGCAATTCCGCACCGGCCAAGCTGATCGCGGTTGGTCCCATGTCGACAAAGCTGACCATTCGATCGCTGACGCCGCCGGAGTTGTAATCCGTCGGTGCGAGGTGCTTGTACTTTTCAGGAACATGCAACAGGAACGGAACATGCAATCCGGAGTTGTAAGGCCAACGTTTGCTTCGCGGCATGCCGCTGCCATGGTCGCCGTAGTAAAAGACGATGGTCGAATCCGTCAGTCCGTCTTCCTCGAGTTGCTTGAGTACCTTTCCGCACATCGCATCCATATCGGTCAAGCGGTCGTAGTACTGCGCCCAATCTCGACGGACGGTGTGAACGTTTGGCTGATACGCCGGCACGGGAGCCTTGTCGGGATCGTGGACCAGCGTGTGCTTGTTACGAATCTGGCTCTCGTGGCTGATCGTGAAGTTGAAGACCGAGAAGAACGGCTGGTCATCTCGTTCGCGATGGCGGAAGTGAGCCTTGTTGTTGCACTCGTGCCAGCTCTTGATCGCGGCTGAATCGGCGAAGTTGTAATCGGTCTTCGAGTTGTTGGTGCAGAAGTACCCGGCTTCTCGGAGCACGTTGGGGTAGAACTTGAAATCCTTGGGGACACGCACGCCACTTCGCATGTGTTCGCCACCCAGGCTGGTCGCATACATGCCGGAGATCAACGTGGTCCGCGCGGGAGCACAGACGGGGGCGTTGGACCAACATTTCGTGTATCGCAAGGAGCGTGACGCGAGCTTGTCCAGGTGGGGCGTGTCGGCGTATTCATCGCCGTAGCAACCTAGTTGCGGCCCGTTGTCCTCGCTGGTCAGCCACAGAATGTTTGGCGGCGGCAACGCGTCGGAATCCGCGGCTTCGACGTTGGTCAGCAAAGCGGGAGAAAGGAAACAGCAGCCGACCCATGCGGCAGCGATCCAAGATTTGATCATGGTGGAGATCTTTGGTGTGAGGCGGGAGATTGTGGGGGAACAACCCGAGGCCTCACATGGTAACCGAACGCGAAAGCATGCGCGTGATTGGCTACCGAGTCGTTGACGCTTTTTGTTTGGGAGCTTTGGGTGTCAGGAACCGCCCCAGAGGCGATGCCAGCAACGCGGGCAGCAAAAGGACGTCGCCCACCAAGGCGGCGAGGAGCAATCCGAACATCATGAAAGCGAATCGCTGGGTCGGTTGGAAATCCGACAACCCATAAACCAAAGGCGAAATGGCGCAGACGGCCGTGGTTTGCCACATCGCGGGGCCGCATTTGTGGAGTGCCGCGAGTGACGCTTCGGTTCGCGGCTTCCCCTTGCGGGATTGGCTTTGAAACTTGGTCAAGAAGTGAATGGTGCCATCGACGGCGATCCCCAACGCGACGCTGGCGGTCATCACCGATCCGATGTCGAGCGGAGTCTCTAGCAAACCCATCGTTCCAAACAACGTGATCGTCGGAAACAGGTTTGGGAACATCGCAACGAGCCCGCCGGTGAAGCTTCGCAGCAACAGCATCATGATGATGGCAACGATGCCAAAGGCGGCTAGGAAGCTACGGAACAAATCCTGCAGCAACACGTCTTGGGATTCGGTCGTCATCGGAACGCCACCGGTGAATTGGGGCGAGATCCCCTGGCCGGCTTCTTCTAGGATCGGGATGACTTCCGCCTGAACACGTTGGAACTCAGTCCTGTAGTCGATCGCTTCGTCAAATGGGAATCGAAAGCTGATCCGCCAAAGTTGGTTACCCTTTTTGTCTTTCGCGATGTAGCCAGCGTCCTGCAACGGGGAATCAGGATCCTCCAATTGCTTGCGGATGTTGGCCTCCAAGACGGTCGATCGAATTGATCGGCTCTTCTTCGACGGTGGGCTGGGCAAAAACGAGCGTGCGGAAAATACTCCACCAACCAATTCGGTGGACCGGAGATGGTCGTCGACATCGCGAACCAATCGGAACCGATCGATGGGATCGGGCATCGAATCCGGCGGGAATTGGACGACGACTTCCGCATTGATCGTCGGGCCGATGTGTTCTTCAAACCAAGCGTAGTCCGTCCGGATGCGGCTGTTCTCCGGGAACATTCGTGGGATGTTGACTGAGGTTGTCAGTTGCGGCAAACCCGATGCCGCGACCCCGGTGACAATCGTGAACAACGCGACGACGATCACAGGGAACTTCATGAACTGAGCCGCAAATGCTTCCCAGGCGTGGCCGACTTTTGATCGCCACTTTTCAACCGGAAGCGGATCGTTGTCGTCTTGGTTTGATTTTGCCAACGCGGCACGGTGTTTGATGCGGTGTCGTTTACCGTGCCACTGCATCGCACCGGGCAGGAGCAACAACAACAGCAACAACGTGCCGAACACTGATCCCGCGGCGATGAACCCGAACGCACTGACGGGGACCAAGCGAACCAATCCGAGTGAACCCAGGCCGATGATGGTCGTTGTGGCCGCCAGCCAACACGGCAGGATGCCAGCCTGCATGGCTTGTCGAGTGGCGGCAGTCGGATCGATGTTGGGATCGCTGCACATCGCGTCGCGGTAGTAGTTGCACAGGTGAATCCCGGCACTGGCGGTCAGCACGAATACCAGAGGCGGCAACACGATCAGAATCGCGTTCATTTCGATGCCGGAATACAACACCATCGCCAGCGACATGCCTTGGCCGATCACAGCCACGATGATGATGATCGCGGTCAGTACGATCGATCGCAGGCAGAACACGCAAATGAGCGCACCAACGATGACCGATGGCAATGTGAACCGATCGATCGAACCTTGGGCTTCCGCATCGACCAGTGCTCCATCGGTTGGCGGACCGGCGGTGTAGATCTCTTCCTCGGGGACACCGATTTTGTCGGAAACTAGTTGCCGGGCTTGGGCAAGGACTTCTTGCCGATTGAGGTTTCCGGTTTCTGAAAAAGTCGCCAGCACGATTGTTTGCTCGCCGTCTTCTCCGACGAGCGATCCCTTCAGTCGAGCCCGCGTGGCTCGTTCAGAGAAGCTGGTCGGTGGACTGGTCAGGACATCAAAAACACGTTGGCCTGAACTGACGCCTTCGAGGTATGCCGGACGGTCCGAAGTCGGTTGCGTCAGTGGCAGCAAAGCTTCCGCGGCCTGGTCGACTTCCTCGGCACCAATCTTCGCGCCGTCCCACCCGATCATCAGGACATCTTGACCCTGGAACAGTTTCGAGAAGTCGTCGTACTGCTTCCGGACCGGCATGTCCTCCGGTAGCCACAACGCGGGCGCGTTGTACATGGTCGACAAAGCACGTGCAGAATCACGGGCCGCCAAGGGTGCGAGAATGCAAACGGCCAGCAGGCCGATGCAAAATCGCACGCGATAAGTCGTCGCTTGGTCGGCGAGAGATTTCAGGGGCATTGGGGAGTGTCGATCGGTACGGAACGGATTGAACGCCGAGCCTACCGAATCGAACCCTCGCTGACGACTCGTAATCGACCGCCAAGTCAGCGTCACCGATCAGATGCAACGCAACGCCTCATTTCAATCCACTTGTTCGTCAAACTTTCTCATCGTCGCGAGGGCGTGAGACTTCCTACCCGCGACGCCGAGATCGTTGACGCCATATCAACCCTTCCGCGAAGGCTGGTTGGATTCCGTACGTGTCGGCGGTTTGTGAACCTTCAACACAGGCGTATCCTCCGTCACCACGATTCCTTCCGGGGATGGTTGGGGCTGGACGGAGTCGATGGGCGAGGGTGATTCGGAGGTGACCGATTGTCCCGGATCAAAAGCTGGCTTTCCCAGGTGGTCAAGCCGTGGCTTGAAGACCTTTCCGAGCGGTCCGGCAAGCAGAGCGGGCAAAAGGATCAAGTCCCCGATCAGTGCGGCGGCCAACATGACCAACATCAACGTGCCAAAACGCTGCGTTGGTGTGAACGTCGACATCGCGAAAATGAACAGCCCCAAGCCACCGACGATGGTGGTTTGAGTCATCGCGGGACCGACTCGACGGTACGTTTCGATGACGGCGTCCTTCCGAGATTTGCCTTCCTCGAGGAATTGGCGGAACCACGTCAGGAAGTGAATCGTGTCGTCGACCGCGACGCCCATCGCGACGCTGGCGGTCATCATCGTTCCGATGTCCACCGCGGTTCGCAGGTGTCCCATGATGCCGAATACCAGCAGCACCGGGAACACGTTGGGAATCATCGAAACGGCACCGGCGGCAAAACCAGCTCGCAAGTTGGACGGTGCCAGCCATTGGCCGGGGAACGATCCCGGGTTGAGCAACACGATCATCACGAAACCGATCAGCACAAAGGCGAGCAAGATCGATTCGACCAAACTACCCAGCAGCGTTCTTTGGGCCTTGTAGACAACCGGCACGACACCCGTGTAGATGACCTGTGGCGTGGCGGGTTCGTCGAGCTCGAAGACGGGCAAGCGATTGGGTTGTCCGTCGGCGACCTTGTCGAGCGAAAGGATGTGCTTTGGGATCGGCCGTGAGATCACTTCCGTGGCGGAGATCAATCGTTCCGCTCCGGCGGCATATGATCCAACGGGCTCTGTCACAGCGACTGCTTTCGAAGTCGACGCCTGGAAAGTCAACCCTGCCAAATCGATCACCACATCCGCGGCGGCGATTCGGCGGTCCCAGTTTTCGTCCGTCGGTTTAGCGATCGCGTCTTCCGCATCCGGATCGATCCAGCTTTGGCGAATGCGTTCGTTGCCCAGCAGTTCACGCAGCGTCGACAAGAAAATGGCACGTTGGTCGACAACACGTTCGCCCGAGACTTCATCGGTGGTGACCAAGTCCGCGGAATCCAACTCGACGACGTTCTGTGCCCCGAGGACCAGGACCTTTGCCTTGGGAAGCTGCGTTCCATCGGGTTGTTGCAATTCACGAAGTAGCTTCGCTCGCACCCGGTAGGCTTGCACAACAGGATCGACCGCGTCCTTCAGCTCGTTGATGAACAAACCGTAGTCGACGTCCGAAAGAGCACTGACCCGCAGACTCAGTCGCCACAATTCGCTGTCTTTCAGCGGACCATTCTTTTCAATTTTAACGTAGTCGCTGGTCAACAACTCATCACGTGATTCGTTCAACCGGCTGTTGAACTGGGACCGCGTGTTGCTCCAACCATTGCTGACGTCGGGTAGCGGCGCGATGAAGGTATCCATGCTGGACGCTTGCCCCACTTTCGCGATTCCTTCTTCTCCGAGCGAACGTGTGACGACCTTGCGAATCCGAGCGACGGCCTCGATCCGTTCCAGCAAACTCAGCGAGATCGGATCGGACAAGCGATCTTGGTTGTCGTCTTCCTCTTCGGTCGAAGCAGACGCCAAGCGATCCGGCCGTTGAATCTCGGGTGGCATTCGGACGACGATTTCCATCGGTACCAAGTTGCCGAAGTGGTCTTCCAGCCAAGCGTAATCGCGGAGGATGCGGGCCTGTGGATCGAACAACTTGAGCAACTGCACCGAAGTGGTGATCTTGAACAGCCCCAGCGAAGCGATCGCCAATCCGGCGATGCAAGCGACGCTGACGATGGCATGATGTCCAGTGATCCAGCGGCCGACTCCGGCCCACCATGCGGCCAATTCCAGTTCGCCTGAGATGGCACCCTTCATCGGTGTCGATTCGGATTCGGTGTCGGCGGTCGATTCCGATTTGCGTTTCGCGGCAGCGAGTCGCTTGCGTTCTTCAGCTTTATCTTGGCCGAATTGTGGCGAGAAAGTCTCCAACGCAGCGGGCAAATAGCTGAATAGAATGCCCAGCGTCGAGATCACACCAATCGCGGAATACAAACCGAAGTTGCTGATTGGCTTCAGGTTGCTGGTAAACAGCGACGCCAGTCCGATCGCGGTGGTGAGTGCGGCCAGCGTACAAGGCAACGCGGCGTGCTTGAGTGCGCGAGTTGCCGCTCCACGTCTGCCGCGAAAACGAACTTCGTCGCGGTAGTAGTTGATGACGTGAATCGATCCGGACAGCCCCAGCACATAAACCAGCGAGGGCATCGACATCAAAATCGCGTCGACTCGGCCGCCCGTCCAACCCACCATCGACATGCTGAGCATCGCAGCGGAACCGCCGACGACGAACAACATGATGGTGACTTTGAAACTGCGGAAGCAGAAATACGAAAGCAGCACGCCGACCAAGATGCAGTAGCCGACCAAGCGAACCAGCGTGATCGTGCCTTCTTCGTCGATGGCGATGTTGTCGATCGGTGGCCCGCCCATTCTCAGTGGCGGCATACCTCCGATCGATTCCGGTGGTTCACGATTGAACGGCGGCGGAGCACTGCTGGGTGGCAACGGCGGCTGAATCCCCGATTGCTGAGCCAATTGCAACAATCGACCCTGGGGAGTGCCCAGCGTGCCGCGTCCAACAGCGAACGCAAGGTTGTCCTTGGCCAAATCGGTCAGCGTTACCAGCAAACATGTCAAACGCGGTGGCGGTTCGACACCCAACGCATCGTAGACCGCGTACCAAGCATCCGTTTGAGTTTGCGTCAGCGAGGTAGCAAGCTTTTCGCGGTCGCCATCCAAACGTTCCGCAACGAAAGTCTCGAGGGTCCGCACGATTGTTTCCGGTGCATCGCCTGGTAATCCCGAGCGGCTTTCCTCGGGAAGTTTCTCGATGAACGATTCAGCTGTCCAATCGAATTCGTGCGGCACCGCCGGGGCAAACAATGTTCCCGTCAAACGTTCCATCGCCAGTCGTTTTGCAACGATTGGTTTCTTGGTCACGTCGGTCAGATCGATCGGCCACAGCGGACCACCTTCGGCGGCCAGCTCTTCGGCAATCGTGGCTCCCGTTTGGACGGTTTGAAACAACGGAGCGCACAACAACATCGGGTCGTTGTAGAACGGGTTGATACGTTCCGTGTTCGATGGTTCACCGAACGCCGTTACGAATTGGCCCTTTAGCTCATACGAACCCGTGGACTTCTGGAACTTGCGGACCAAAGCGGCCGGGCCGTTCATCGATTCTTCCCACCGGAACAATTTGCCGTCCGGTTTGATGTAGTACCAAGTCCCATCGGCTGATGCCAACCACTTCTCTTCTTCGCCGCCCCAGTTGGTCAAGTCTTGGCCGGGAGGCAGGAGTTCCAATTCTTCGCCGAGTTCACGTGCACGCACGCGGGTTTGGACTTCCGCGAGCGACAGGGCGTTCTCACCCCAAGCTTCGTCCGCGGCAAGTTGCTCGCGGTAGTTGGCTGATTCGTGCAGCAGTTTGTCTTCGAACAATCGCAATCGCTGATCGCCGACGTTGCATCCTTCCCACGTCAACAGAACAAAGCTTTCACCGGCAAAGTGATCCGCGAACCAGTCCAATTCTGCTGTTTCAGGAAAGTCGCTGGGCAACCAATCTTTGACGTCATTCTCCTTGTTCTTCAAACCCATGCGAGCGGCACGGAACGCCGAGGGCATGAAAAAGAAGAATCCCATGAGGATCAACAAAGCCACGGTCAGTCCCCACGGGCCAGGCCGCTCCAGGAACGACGGCTTGGTTGAATCTGCGGTCATCGAGGATTCCGAAAGTGAGAAGAAAGAGTCCGGTCGAGACGGGGGCGATTGGACAATGTGGAATGCGTGATCGTGATGAATATCAAGCCCGATGTCCCGTCAATTTGGTTCGGCGATGGGCGACCGATCCGCCGCCAACCACCGACACAGCAGTAAGCTATCGAGGGATTGGCGGAAGGTCCACGTCAATGCGATTGTCCGATCCAAACGTTTCGATTGTTGTGAGACAATTGAGAGGGTTAGAAAAGCTGGGGAGTTTCTGACCCAAAACAGCCGGCGATGGCCAGCATCCGATTCGAAATCGAACAGCGACGGTTTGCCCCACCCCCACAAAACGAACGGAATGCAGTCTAATTGTCAGAACAGCCTAATCGGCGGAGCAGTTTGAACCAGAGCGTGAGAAATGTGTTTTCCACCACGGCCCGCGAAGGTGGATCCGGATGGGGACGGTGAAGAACGCGACTGGCCAATCGAGCCCGTTTCGGTTCGCGTTTTGCAGCCTTTCCGTCGATGAATGCCGTCTCGTTCGCATCCCCGCGAATCACACTTGTCTATTCGAAACCCACGAAGTGAATTGATGTCTGAATCTCTCCAGTCCCTGATCGACTCCGGAACGAAGCTGTACCTGGACTCGGTCGAGCCATCCGAAATTGACCAGAACCTCAAGTGGGGGGCCGTCGGCGCCACCAGCAACCCCGCCATCATTTCGGGCATCGTCAAGGCAGGCGGTTTTGATGATCGCATCGACGCTTTGCTGAGCGAAGGTCACGACGACGAAGCCATCGCCTGGGCTTTGACGGACGAATTGGTTTCTGACGCGGAAAAGAAATTCGCCTCGATCCACGAATCTACCGGTGGCAACGCGGGTTGGGTCAGCTTCGAACTGGATCCGATTCTCGAAGATCCCGACCAAAGCTTTTCGTCCGCCGACATCGCCAGCCGCTACATCGAGTTGGGCAAGCAATGGAACGCCGGTCACACCAACCGAATGATCAAGGTTCCCGCAACGGAAGCCGGTTTGCTCGCGTTGGAAGAATTGGCCGCCGCCGGAATCACGCTGAACGTGACGTTGATGTTCACCGCCGACCAATACCACGCCGCTCGCGAAGCCATTTGGAAGGGCGCCCAACGTGCTGCTGAATCCGGAGTGCGATCACTGGACCAATTCAAATCGGTGTACAGCATTTTCATCTCGCGAATTGATGTCTACACGCAAAAGGAATTGCCAAACCTATCCGCTGACGCTCGAGGCCAAGTTGGTATCTTGAACGCCAAGCGAATTTGGAAAGAGAACCAAGAGTTCTGGGCTAACAAGAACCTGAAGCTGGAACAAGAATTGATTTTCGCCAGCACGGGAACCAAGAGCAAAGATGACCCGCCGTGGAAGTACGTCGCCGCGTTGGCTGGCAGCGACATTCAAACCAACCCGCCTGCGACCAACGAAGCGGTCGACGCCAGCGGAAAGAAGTTCACCAGCGAAGTGGCCGACATGCCATCGCAAGCGGTCCAAGATGAGATCGATGCCGCGTTGGACATCAAGGCCATGCACAAGTTCTTGATGGACGAAGGCGTCGATAAGTTCGTCAAGCCACAACGCGAACTGTTGGCGATCATCTCCGCCAAACGCGAAGAACTGACGAAACAAGCCTAGTCGTCGAGCAAGAACTGGCAGGCAACAGTTTGAAATGCGATCAGCCGCGGCATTTGCCGCGGCTGATTTGCTATGTGTCCTGAACCGTCTGAGGATCGATCGGCGATTCACGAACCAACGAATCTGGACTCCCCACAAACCGGAGGGCTCGCGCCCTGCCGCTAAGATTGGTACCGGAGAGCTCGTGCGCTGCGGCTGAAATTGGTAGCGGAACGGCGCGAGCCGTCCGGTCTCACCCGAAGTTGTTTCATCGACAAACCACTCGTCACCGAGCGGATTCAAAAGCCCCGGCGCCACCCAGCAACCAAGCCAATTTAGAATTTACAATTGTCAATTTAACTTTTTCAATCGCCACGATCGATCTACAAGCTGACTTCCGCAGACCAGTTCACAAATCCAAACCGCACCAATCAGCCGATAGCCGTTAGGCCCGGTTACCTCAAAGAACCGGTGCTAACGCACGTCGGCTAACAATCGCAAGCCGATCAGTGTGCCGGTTGAGCCAAGTGCTCGATGGCTCGTTGCAACACATCGTCTTCCAATTCCGTGACCAATCGTCCGTTCTCATCCGGGCGAGCCGCGATGTAGGTCGGGGGCACGGACAAGTGCGGTTCGACACCGTTGCGGCTGATCGCTCGGCCGCTTGGAGAGTAGAATTTCGCCGTCGTCAAACACAGCCCGAACTGGGCGGCTTGCATTCGGAAAATCCCCTGCACGCTGCCTTTGCCATAGCTCTTTTCGCCGACGACCGTTCCTCGGTTGGAATCGCGAATGGCACCTGAGAAGATCTCGCTGGCACTCGCACTGTTTCGGTCAATCAAAACCGCCAACGGAACATTCCACGTGTTGGCGCGGTGAGCCGAGTAATCAAAGTTTTCGCGAGCGTTGCGACCACGGGTGGTTAGGATTCGACCGCTGTCGATGAACCGGTCCGCAACTTCCACCGACGCCGGCAACAACCCGCCAGGATTGTCACGCAGGTCGATGATCAGCGAATGCATTCCTTGACGACTGAGTGCCCACAGTGCCTTCTCGACTTCAGCGGGCGTCGACTTCTGAAAGTTCGTCAGGCGGAAGTAGCCAATTTTGGCATCCGTGTCGACCAAGTGAATGTTTTCAACACATGGCACATCGACTCGGCGTCGTGCGACACGGATGGAACGCGGTTGTTGATCAACAGATGCGATCTCCAGCGACACCAGCGATCCCTCGGGACCACGCAGCAAATCGGCGACGTAGTCAGGGTCTCGGTCGGCGGCGGAAATCGCGTCCACGCCCATGATTCGATCGCCAGCGACGATGCCGGCTTCATCGGCGGGTCCACCCGGGATCACTGACAGAATTTTCAAACAGTCTTCGCCGGGTTTCAGCTCAATGCCGAGTCCCACAAAGTTGCCATCGATGGTGCTGAACATGTCGTCCAGTTGTCCGGGCGACAGCAAACGAGTGTACGTGTCCAGCGTCGACACCGCACCCGACACGAACTCCAGCACGGTCGCGGTTCCGCTCAAGCCGAGTTCTTGTTGAGCCATGGACGCAACCTGCGACACGGTGGCTCGCAAATCAAAACGGCTTTGGGTGGATCGTTGACTGATCCGATGGTGAATTTCCATCCGGAACTTTTCAATCTGTTCCGGTGTCGCATTGGGAAGCATCGTTTGCACGAACGTTTCATCATCGAGCGCGGTTTCAAGAGCCGCGGTGCCGTGCAGCAACACCCGTGACCACTCAATCGTATCAACATAGTGTGTTTGCAAGTTCGCCAAAATCTCACTGTACAGATCCAATGACTGTGACGTCGTCATGTCACGCAGCGATCGCAAGTACGTTTGATCTTGATAGCGGCGGTTGACGTCAAATCGCAACCGGCTAATCAGCAGTCGTTGATACAGGATGCGGTCCTGCGGGAAACGGCGAGTTGCCGATTCGTAGTGGTCGATCGCGTCGCTCCACTGACCGGCATCTTCCAGTTCAATGCCGTCAGCCAACGCCCGGGCACGCTCTTGTTCTTCGAGTTTGCGTTCGGCATCGTTGGTGGGAGCGGAAACGGAAGGGCCGCGGGAAGGCACGAAGCCTTGTGCAAAGGCGGGCATTGAAGATCCGCCAACGGTGATCGCACCGACGACCAATGCAAACGTCCGCATGCGGCCAGCGACTCGTCGCCGACGAGCGTACTTGGCAATCGCTTTGCCTTCGTTTGATTGGTCCGCTTGCTTGTCAAAAGCAAGGCATCGATTGATCGTCGTTAACAGGTCCATGCGCCGATTCCATCGTGAGTGTCGTTGGAGGGGGATTGCTGGACGGGGTGAGTCCAAGCCCCACGGAAGACACTCCGAATCGTGGGGCTGAGCAAACTTAGGTCACAAAACGTGCCCGGTCAAAAAACCATGTCGATGAAATATCACCCTGTTTGCTCCAAACCGCACGACCCGGTGAACAAGCCGTCGGTTGTCGCGACGACAGAAAGTTTGCCGGTCAGGGCGTGTCTGTCGCTGGGATGACTCGTGCCGATCAGGCACGACTTTCATCGCGTGGTGCGCCTCCAGTGCGCAGAAAGAAACAACTTCACTCAATGTGATCACAGTTTGGTGATCGAGTTGTTTCACGAGCAGGCTCGTGAAACACTTGCGACGTTCCTCATCGCCAGTTGTTTCTTGGCATCGCGATAAGAATAGGCACTGTCCCACACGCGGGCAAGCAATGGAGTCAGGCCGTCAATGAAGACTCGCCAACTTGGTTGCTCAGAAGCAACACAACCAATCCGTACGATGACCTTCCCAGGTCGTCGGGCTCGATGCCTTTTTGGGGACGTCCCGAGAATGATGAACCGCGCCGGTCAGGCCACGTTGTTCCGCCGACGGTGCGGACGTTGGAGCAGCTCCACCACTGATGCGATCCTGTCATCGCGTTGGCAACGTTCCAACGCTATTGGCGATTGAAAACAGTCTGTGCCGTTTGCGACACCATAGACAGATACACCCAGCTGAATGTCCAGCGCAATCAACCGGGAGAGAAACGTCGTTGGGAACCGGTTGAATTGGCCGAACGATTCATCGGGAAAGTCCCAGGAAAAGTCCAGCGTCCGTGTGCAATTTGGTAGTGCATTGAAAATGGACTGCAATGCCTTTTCATTTGCCTCGAGAAAGGCGTCGGCTTCCTCGATCTGTTGCGGTACGAAGTCGCCATCTGCATCCGAAACGACCAAACAATATGTTGCGTCCAGCTGAGGGGCATCCATTGGTTGAAAACGCTTCTTTCGAGATTGGATCGCTTCTTCAAGTGCAAAGGCGGATTCGACTGCAATCGATTCAAGAGCAAAACGATCACCGGTGATACGGAGCACTGCTGGCATGTCGATCTTCCCTCTCTGCTTTCCGAGGTTGTGCAGTTTTTAGGTGCCGATTTTTGGCTGATTTACACATGGCGTACCTCTCCCGAAACGAAGTTTGGGGAGAGGTCGAGCAACGCCGTTCAGGCGTACGCGAGGGTAAGGGCCGAGCATGGGAAACGGCGCGCACTTCCCTCCCCAGGATTCTCGCTGAACGCTCGCATTCCGACTCTCCCCAACTGCGTTCAGGAGGGTGATTTCAACCTTGCGAGCACGGCACTTCAAAACTGCACGACCTCTTTGGTTGACGTGTTTTTCAGTTGACGTGTTCAATCAACCGCCCAGCATATATATCGCAGCACCTTGAACTACGATCAATGTGGCGGTGAAGACGGCGCACAAGAGGCGTGAGTTTCCATACCAAGTGCGGACGAAAGCAAACCAAACGATGAGCGACACCATGACGGAGCCTGTCACAGCATTACCGAGTTGGGGAGCCTCGATCGTTGTATCTGCTTGATCAAACATCAACATTGCGTAGCTGGTTGCACCCAACCATCCCAAGCCAGCGATGACCGATGTGAAGTGACAAACCGTTCGAGGGTTGCTCTGAACGACGGTCGATTCGGGATCTCGCGAGATCGGTTCGTAGGGATTGTTCATCGGAGAAAGTCCCTGCCAGTTGCGTTGTAGATTTTGGAGTCGAGCGAACGACAACAGCGTAACCGCACGTCCCAAGTGACAGATACGAAGCCCAGGACATTGCTGGAAGGCTGGTGGGACACGATACCTGCACGACCGGAATGGTTACGACGGAGAACTAGATAAACAAGACATTCAACAGAGTGGAAATCAAGACGCAAACGCGCTTACCTCGCTTTGGATGTGCTGTTCCGGCGATCGAGCTCCTTCTCAGCTTGGACGCCGCTCAGTCGCCAACCGCGTCGAGCTTTCGCGTGACCCACCCAGTTCTCCATCTTTTCGCAGGCTTGGATCCAGTCAAGGAGCTGGTGGTCTGTCATGTCTGCGATCTTGCGGCCCCGAAGTGACTGCTGTGATTTTGAGAGAGGTTCGGCCATCGAGCAGCGTTCTCGCTATGGGAATCTGTTTGATCAGTTTCGGAGCAGTGACCAACTCGCAAACGCCACTTCCCTACAATTTTTCCTCGGTACTGAAAGCATAGACGATGCTCAGTCGATTAACAGCTATAGGGAGCACTGCAGGCAATTCGATCTTCCTTCTCTGCATTCGGATGAGCCGTTCATTCGCGGTGAAAACGCTCGTCCACTCGCTGGCAAAATCATGACAGTCCAACGCGATGCCAAAACAACATCGTCAGAATTGCTCGCTACCGTATGATTTCGCAATTAGGATTGGCATCTTGAAGTTGCTGGATCGCAGCTTCTGAAACGTTGGTGTTGGTCAACTTCAACACTTTGATTCAGAGTGGGAATGAGTTCTCCTCCTGCAATACGATGCGGTGGAGGGCGTCGTCTGTGATGCGCGTATCGGATAGATCCAGTGTGTGGATATGCTCGTATTGTTCCGGGCTGTTTGAACACAGGCGGCTGATGAAATAGATGTCACCGTCCTTCATTTTGGTGCCGGACATATCGACGTCGATCATCTTTTCGCCGCGCGGGATGACTTTACCGTGAAGTTGGGACACTCGGAGTGCTGGCGTGGGTAAGCATCCGGAAATGAATGCAGATAGAAGACCGATTATGGTTCCGAACCAAATGTGCTTGCAGCATCTCGAACGCGCATTCGCAATGAGCTCTGTCTTGTGCATGAAATGCTCTGTTTTGCAATTTGAGAAACGTTGTCCGTCAGCATCCAGGTAAGCAACGATCGTTCGATTCGTAGGCTGAGAAGTGGGGGGCGGTTGCGACCCTGACTCAGTCACCGAACTGATTGGATGCCGCGTGCCGGATCAACCGATCACGGAGGCGGCGATGATGATGGAGACGCCGAGCACGATGGCGGCGACGACTATCGAGACGGCCAAGTTGTGTTCTTCACCGATCTCGTGCAGGATCGAGAAAGGCGTGAGCTTTTCCATCAGCACCAGACAGCCCATGAAGACAACGATTCCAACCACAGAGAACACGCAAGCAGCGATCAGATGCTGCAGCAGCAAATCCAGGCTTGTGCCAGTCGCGGGTACCGGATCCACCACGACGGAGTCGGATTGTGCCAAGCCACGTAGTTGATCAATCATGCTCTCTACCTTTTCGTTTGATTTGGATTCGTTGGAGTGTTGTGTGTTGATTTGATGAGTGTCGCGTGTCGCTGCGATACACGTCGCGAGTGGGCCGGGTTTCGTTGGCTACTTTCCGCCGCCCCACGAACCACCGTAGGCACGGCCGCCGCCGCTGCTGCCCATGTTGTCGACAATCCCAAAGTTGATCGCCTGCCAACCTCGGAATGCGGCGACGGAATACCAGCAGCAAACGAGCACGCCGATGATCAAATAGATTCGTAGTATTTTCATCAGTCATCACTGCTGGCGTAGGGACTGAAGTCGCTGTCTTTCCAGCGGGAGACTTCGAAGTTGTGTATGAACACCAGGCAACCAATCGGAATCGCCGAAACAAACAGCAACCCGTAAAACAGCATCCAGCCGTCAGCGGACGGTGTTGCGGATGACGCCGAGCGATGGTTGCCGAGGTAAATGATGAACATGTAGAAGCAGAACCCAGCCCAGGCGAGCCAAACGCCAAAGGGGATTTTTGGCGAAGGTTGGATCACACCGACGCCCCATGGACGCGTCAGGTTCTCGACTCCGAATGCGGCCTCAATCTCCCTGGGCTTCATGTACGTCCCCAGCGACACAACACGTTCGTGTGTCCTGCCTTCAAAACTGTCTTCAATCGACAGCATTCTTGGCGGGGCAATGAAGTCCGCAGTCTCGACGCAGTTCCCTTGCTGAACCTTCCAATAAAATTCGCCGATCACGTGACGCACAATCGCGGTGGCCCGATCGTAGATGCGGAACGAATCGCCGTCGTATCGAAGGCGAGTGGACAGAGGGTCCATCGCGTGTCCGGTGACGGGCTGGACGAATGACCAATGCCGATCGTTTTCAACCAACCATCGGAAGCCGACGCCGGGCGCGTAGAGCAGGTATTCCGTCCAAGGATACGTGGTGCCCGCATAACGAACGAAGCGAGCCATGATGCCGATGATGATGTACTCGGTGCCTTCGATGGTTCCTCGAATGCCGAGCGGCAACGACGTGTGCATCTCACGTTGTTCCAACATCGTCAGCAATTTCAGCCGCCCATCATCGTTGGACAACAACGCACCGCAGTGTTGGCAACCAACTCGCAGTGTTTCTTTTGGTGCATGAAGGTCCAGCGAACCGCCACACTTTGGGCAATTCAAATGCAGCGATGCGACCGCGATCGTTCCTGATCCAGGATCAGGCTGCCAATCGGGAGTCGACAGGTTCAGTTTGTCTTTTGTGACCGTGCGGCCGATGTACGTGCGCTGCTCGCCTCGCGAATAATCGAAGGTCGCGAACCACGCTCCGCCGTCGGGTTCCGGAGCTCCATGCAAATCCACGTAGCGATGGTCATCGTTGGGACGAAACTGCCAAGGGATTTCGCCTTGAGCAGATCTCGCTTTCGCGACGCCTAACTCAGCGACCGTCAAATCTTGTCCGCCGTAGTGAACGACCTGGCCCAGCGATAGGGAATCGAATTCCGGCAAGGGTGACTTCGATCGCACTGGCCGTTCAAACGTCAAGTGCAATTGGCCTTGAGCCTCGGCCAACCAAGCCATCTTGTCGCCTGGGAACCGCAGGTACCATTCGTCCCAAACTCCGCCTGCCGCATGGTCGTATTGAACACGGCCGATCACTTCGAAAGGCTTGCCGCGAAAAGATCCGGTGGAACCGAGTTGAACGACCGAGTCCGTCTCGACGAGATCGCTGACTTTGCCGTAGTCCTCGATGTCTTTGTCACCGCGAGCGACCGCGGTATGGCAAAATTCGCAGACGCTGACCATCGAGTTCCCAAACCGGAATTCAACGGGAGCCCCACAGCCGGGACACGAAGCGCGGCGAACCTTCATTCGGCGACCTCGATGATTGCTTCCGGAATGTGTGCGGACGATGCGTTGCAGCAGTGTGTGTCTGAGGCTTCGTTGGTCTCCCAAGCTCCTCGACGAAGGTGTCGGACTCGCACGTTGGTCGCGTTCAAACGAGATTGCAACTGCGTCTGCCAATCCCACTCTGCGGTTTCTCGGCAGCAAACCAGATTGAACGTGGCAACGCCGTGTTCAGGATACGTGTGCACTGCAAGGTGCGATTCAGAAAGCAGATACAACGCGGTGACACCGTGTGGCGGCCCGAAGACATGCGTCTGAGGTTCGCCGACCACTTTCAGCCCCAGCGAATCGATCACGTCGTTGCAGATGGACTGGATTGTCGCCAACGACTGGAGTGATTTGGCGTCGCAGCCCGACGCATCGACGATCCATTGCCCACCGACGCTGATGGACGGCGCAGCGGCGGATCGATCGCTCGTCGTCTTCATCGTTGCGTTGGGGGGCATTTCGGGCACTCAGTTCACTCCGTTGTCATCATTCCATCACGGTGGCCGTGAAATTCAGTCGCCTGGATCAGTTCGCTGGCGGCGGTGGTGGAGGGCTGCCAGCGGCCAGCATCGATGCCAACGCGGGAACATCCTTGGCCATCAACCAGCCGCCCATGCCCGACGACCAAACCATCGATTCGGCTCCCATCTCGCCACTTCCGATTCCGGATCGGATTTGATCGGCCGAGAATGGACCGTGCGTCACGCCATCCTTTGCCACGTACCAAGCCGTTGCCGCGGGCGGTGGTGGAGGTCCGCCGGATCCAGCTGCTGCACCGGGATTCATTGCGCCCGGATTCATGGCTCCGGGCATCATCCGACCTGCCATCGCGACGCCGAGTCCCAGTCCCAAACCTTCGGCCGCACCACCGCCGCCACCGTTTTCGGCGGCCGACGTCATCGCTTGGCCCATTTGGTATTGCTGGAAACGATTCATGTCGCCGATCACGCCCATGCTCGTTCGCGTGTCGAGGGCTTTCTCGACCGACTCGGGAAGCGAAATGTTGACGATGAAAAGCTGGGGGCAATCCAATCCGTACTCGTCGTCGATCTTTTCAACGACGCGCTCGCGAAGCTGAGCGGCGAGCTGCTCGTAGTTGCTGGCCAAATCCAACGCGGCGATTTGCGAGGAGCCAATCAGGTCCGCGAATGAAGATTGAATGATCGATCGCAACAACACGTTGACGTCGTCGGCGCCAAACTCACCATCGGTACCGACGATCTCCAGCAACAATGCTTTGGGATCAACGGCACGCAAAGCGTAGGTTCCGAAAGCGCGAATCCGGATCGGACCGAACTCGGGATCTCGCAACATGATCGGATTGGGAGTGCCCCATTTCAGATCGGTCAGCTGGCGGGTGCTGACGAAGTAGACTTCGGCTTTGAACGGGCTGTCGAATCCGTACTTCCAACCTTGCAGCGTCGTCATGACGGGCATGTTGTCCGTCGTCAGTTGGTAATGCCCGGGTGGGTAGATATCGGCGATTTCGCCTTTGTAAACAAAGACGGCCGTTTGGCCCGGACGCACAATGAGTTGTGCTCCGTTCTTGATTTCGTTGTCATGCCGAGGGAATCGCCACACCAACGTGTGTTGTGTGTCATCGATCCATTCGATGATGTCAATCAACTCTGAACGAATCAGATCAAACAGTCCCACGTCGCATCTCCTGTGTACGGTCTTGAAATCGTTGCAAAGCCTAGGGTGGTTGGGGGGCAAGGTCAAACGGTGGCCAAGCCGAAACCCCAAACGGAATCAAGGAAGCGGAATTTTAGCGTTTCGGATCAATCCGGTGGCACAGCTGAATCGATTCTTTCGCCTGGCCGATCACGCTCAACGCCGAACCCAAACTTTCTGTCCGGACCATCACGATCTAGGCCATCAGGCGGCAACGATCGAGATCCCAACCCTTTGGGCTCCCGTCAACAAATCAGGCTGAAACAACCCGCGTTCGGGGCGCTGTTTTCGATCGATTCATGCGGCCGCGTCACGTGCCGAGATACCACTTTCGGTACGGTCACTGGCTCTATCCTACAACTGCCGGGGACACCGCCAGGTCGCACATCCGATCAAGGCAAAATGCGAAGGCGGTTTGTAACAAATGTTGGCAGTGCGATAGATCGGAGGTTTGGTGCGGCGGCGAGAGAGCCGAGAGCCACGGATCGACGCGTTTTTCGGGGTAAATCGCGTTGTTTCACCGAGTGCGAATTCTCGATCGATTTCGTGAAAGGTATTCGGTCACGCTATAGAATCTGTTACAATGGGCGTCGCTGCGGTTCGATATACGCCCCCTCCATGGACGGCTTGCTATCGTTTCTTGCAGTCCTGCCTCACACCATCCCACCTATCGCAACGATTGAGTCAATCGGCTTCGTGATTGGATTGCATCCAATTTTGCCGTCGATCGCTCAGCCTGCCTATGAAATCCGATTGCATCCTGCCGGGAACTCGCTGGACTCGCGTACTTTGTTCGTTCGCGGGCGCGTTTGCGTTGTTGACGACCTCAACCATTCACGCTGACGAACCCGAGTCAGAGGTTTCGGCGAAGGCCGATTCCAAAACGGTCGAGCCCACCACCGATGATCTGACCGCTTGGGAGAACTCCGGTTTTCTGAAGTTGGAAGAGTTCTGCATCGATTGCCACAACGCGGACTATCAAGAAGCCGAAGTGGATCTGACGCTTCTCAGCACCGCCGAAAAGATTCGCGAAAACAGCGAGTTGGCAATGCACTCGATCAGCATGATTCGCTTCGGTGCGATGCCACCGGAAGATTCCGCGTTGCCAACGGTCGAAGAACGACGTCAACTCGCCGATCAACTCGACGATCTGGTTTATCACGCCACTTGTGACTTGCGTCCCAAACCAGGTCGCATCACCGCGCGTCGTTTGAACCGCGCCGAATACAACAACGCCATTCGCGACTTGTTCGGAATGGATCTTCGACCCGCCGATCAATTCCCCTCGGACGAAGTCGGTGGTGGCTTTGACAACAACGCTGATGTGTTGTCGCTGTCGACCATGCTGATGGAAAAATATTTGAAGGCCGGCGAATCGGTTGCTTCGACTGTCATCGTTGATCCCGCAACACTGCCATCGATCAACAAGACGTTCGCCGACCAGACCCTGCACACGATCGGCGAAGCCAAGCTTGCTTCGTTTGGCGAATGGTTCATTCGCGGCGACGGCATGGTGTGGTGCGAGGTCGATGTTCCCGTCGAAGGCGAGTACTACTTCGACGTTCGTGGCGGCACGAACGTTCGTCGATCGGAACTGATCGCGGCGAAAGAGGAAGAGTCAGAAGACAAGGACTCCGATTCGAAGGATGCCGATGCGAAAGACTCGGACGACAAACGCGAGGACCGAAAGCGAGATCGTCGGAGGGACAAAGACAAAGAAGAGCCTAAGGAAAGCGACAAAGTCAATCGTTGTGTGATGGTGCACAACGAAGAGGGACTGTTGCTTGAGATCCTCGATTTCAACTACCAGGAAAAGAGTGGCCCGACCGACGGTGAGTCGTTCCGAGCAACGCTCAAACCCGGCAAACACAGGTTCTTCTTTTCGCCGACCGATACCTGGATCGATGAGCTTCCCAAGTCAGAAGATCGCAAGGACCCATGGCGTATGGGCGAATCGGTTTCAGAACGTGTGAAAGCATTGACCGACGAGGAACTCGCCAAAACCGTGTTGCCCGCCGGTGAGAAGGTTGAAGTCTCGCGTCGGATTTCCGATGACGAGTTCAACTTCAAATTCAAGACCGTGTCGATCAAAGGTCCTGGGCCACAAAGCCGCAAGGATTTGCCCGCCACACAGTCGCAACTGATCATCCGATTGGCTCGCGAACGAAGCGATCATTGGGAAGACGTTTACAAGGCGGCCAAGGTAAATTTGGAACCGTTGATGCGTCGAGCTTTTCGCCGCGAAGTCAGCGAAGAAGAAGTCAAGCGGTACGCGACTTTGGTTGAAGCAGCCACGGACCGACGAGAGTCGTTCTATGTGGGCATGCAACAGGCCATCACTGCGATTCTGTGCTCGCCGAGTTTCTTGTTCCGTATCGAACTGCCCGAAACAGACGAAGCCCGCGAGTTGGCGGCGACTGGCGAAGCGGTTCCGTTGTCGTCGACTCAGCTGGCCAGCCGATTGTCGTTCTTCTTGTGGAGCAGCATTCCTGATAAGGAACTTTTGCAAGCCGCGAAAGAGAATCAGTTGGTCGACGAGTCCAAACGGCGTCGTCACATTCACCGAATGTTGGATGATCCGAAATCGATGTCACTCGGCGAACAATTCGCCACTCAGTGGTTCGGATTAGGCAACTTGAAGGCTCGCGACATGGCGGACTTCGGCGGCAATGAAGAAGGTCCCGCGATCACGGTCGATGACTTGGCCGCCGAGACTCACGCCTTGTTCGACCACGTGCTGAAGAACAATTTGCCTGTGACCGAATTGCTGACCGCTGACTACACATTCGTCAACGAATCGCTGGCGGACTGGTATGGCGTAAAACTTCCTGAATCCAAAGAAGCGGACGCTTTTCAAAAGGTATCGCTCGCCGACGCCGGCCGACGCGGGATTTTGGGCCATGCCGGCGTGCTGACGCTGACCAGTTATCCGACCCGAAACTCACCGGTTCTTCGCGGCAAATGGATTTTGGAAAACGTCCTCGGAACGCCTCCACCAGAAGCCCCCCCGAACGTGCCCGAATTGGAAGGAACCCGGGCGGCCTCGGCTGACGCGACCCTTCGCGAACAGTTGGAATTGCATCGTGCCGATCCTGGTTGTGCCTCGTGTCACCGCGTGATGGACGCCCTCGGTTTTGGTTTGGAGACGATGGACCACCTTGGACGGCTTCGACCGCCCAGCGATCCATCCGTCGCCGACGCCAACGGAGAGCTTCCTGGCGGCCGTTCGTTCCGCGGGGCGATGGAATTGAGCGAAATGTTGGCCAGTACCGAAACACGACGTTTTGCTGACACGACCGTCCGCCGATTGTTATCCTTTGCTATTGGCCGCGAACTGCGTCCTGCCGATAGATGTTTTGTAGAAGCCATTTTGGATGAAGCTGAAGGCGAAGGTTACCGTTTGCGGGACCTCGTCGAAGGCGTCATCAACAGCCCTCCGTTTTTGACCACCAGCGTCCCCGCCTCCTGATCGTTCCTTCCTGCCTGCCCAAGGCTCCTCGCCTGAACTAAGGAAAGTCACATGAAAGACTCGATGAACGTCCCCAACGCTCCCAACCAGCCCAACTCGATCGTCCAAATCGGTTCGTCCCGTTTGAGTCGCCGCACGATGCTGCGAGCTTCCGGGTTGGCTCTCGGATTGCCGTTGCTCGAAGCGATGACGCCAGCCGGTCGAAGCGCATACGCAGCCAAAGAGGCGTTGCAGATGACCGACGTTTCGCGTCCGGTTCGCATGGCATGTGTGTTCTTTCCCAACGGTGTGATTCAGCCCAAATGGCGTCCCAAGGTGGACGGCGACAACTGGGAGATGGGCGAAACGCTCAAGCCTCTCGAAGCTTTCAAAGACAAGCTGAACGTCATCTCGAACTTGGCACACGAAAACGGACGAGCGGGCAAAGACGGTGCGGGCGACCATGCTCGTGGTGGATCGACATTCTTGACCGCGGCACGTCCGGTCAAAACGAGCAGCAACATTCGATTGGGAATCTCACTCGACCAAGTCGCCGCAACCGCACTGGCCGGCCAAACTCGTTTGCCGTCAATTGAACTTGGTTTGAACGGCAGCCGGAACGCTGGCAGTTGTGACTCCGGGTACAGCTGTGCCTACTCGTCGAACATCTCTTGGAAGAACGAATCGCAACCGATGCCAAAGGAAACCATTCCTCGGCTAGCGTTTGAGCGAATGTTCGGTTCCGGTGACGCGGCGATGGAACGCAAGCAACGATTGGCCCGAAAGAGCATCCTCGACGTTGTTCGCGGTGACGCAGAGCGGCTGATGAAACAGGTCGGCAAGACCGACAAACGCAAGCTGGATGAATACTTCACCAGCGTGCGTGAAATCGAGACTCGGATTGAGCAAACCGAAGCCGAAGATCGCAAGTCACTGCCCGATCTCGAAGTGCCGATGGGCCGTGTCACCGCATTCCGTGAGCACGCTCGTTTGATGTATGACTTGATGGTCGTTGGATTCCAAACCGATACGACCCGAGTCGCAACCTTCATGCTCGACACCGCGGGCGGCAATCGCACGTATCCCGAGATCGGTGTCAAGGAAGCTCACCACGGTTTGAGTCACCACCGTGACAAGACCGAGACGGTTGAGAAGATTCAAAAGATCGATCACTACTTGGTCGAACAGTTTGCTTACTTCCTCGAGCGACTGGATTCGGTCGAGGAAAGCGGCGGCACGCTTCTGGACAACTCGATGGTGCTGTACGGCAGTGGACTGGGCGACGGAAACCGTCACACCCACCATGATTTGCCAATCGTGCTGGCAGGCGGTGGCGGTGGTCAGATCAAGACCGGACGTTACCTGCAGGCAGCAGAAGAAACGCCGATGGCGAACCTGTTCCTCAGCATGCTCGATGTCGTCGGAACGCCCGCGGAAGAAATCGGCGACAGCACCGGCCGCCTGAGTCTGTCCTAACCGACGCCAGACTTCATCCAGATGCCCACGAGGCATCTCTGCCCGTAAGTTGGGCTTCCAAGCCCGACGATCCCCTCCTGGAAGCCCCGCCTGTCACAACGCGGGCGACTCTCTGCATCAAGCGGGCGAACTATCTCGCCCGCATCGACCATCAAACCATCAGCGTCCCTGTCGCTGACGTTCACGAACAAGTCGCTGATGATCGCGTTCAAGCGTCACTCAACGCAGCCCGCCGACACGCATCGGGATCGTGTACACCGCATCTTTCGCGGTGATGAAGAGCTCACGGTGTCCTTCGCCGCCGAACGTCACGTTGGCCGTCCAGCCCTTCGGTACGGCAATCGTTTCGAGCTTGTTGCCGTCCGCATCGAAGACCGTCACACCAGCTCCGCCGGTCAGGTACAAGTTGCGTTCTTGATCCAGCGTCATTCCGTCGCTGCCCATTTCGCAAAACAGTTTGCGGTTGGTCAGCGAACCGTCTTCGGCGATATCGTAGCGATAGGTTTTCTTGTCGCCGATGTCCGCGATCCAAAGCTGGCGGTTCTCCGAGTCGCCGATGATGCCGTTCGGTTGAACCAAATCATCGACAACCTGCGTCAGCTCGCCGTTTTTGGAAAGTCGATAAACGCCGCGAGGGTTGTCAGACGGGATGGTGTGCTTCCAGTAAGGTCGCTTGTAGAGAGGATCGGTGAAATAGATCGTTTCATTGGTGTCGACCCAGCAATCATTGGGGCCGCCGAAACGACGACCGTCCACTGAGTCCACCAAGACCTTGTGTGACTTGTCGTTCAGGTTAATCGACCACATCTCGTTGTTGGCGTCGGCGCAAGCGATCAGCTTGTCAGGGGCGACAAAGAACAATCCGTTACTGCGTCCGCAGGGCGACAACCAATCGGTCAGCTCGCCGGATTTCGCGTCGTAGCGAACGATGCGATCGTTGGGTTGATCGGTGAAGTAGACGTTGCCGTCGTCGTCCGCGGTCGGTCCTTCGGTGAACTTGTACGACTCACCGATCAGCTTCAGCTCTGCTCCCGGCTGGACAACGGAAGCTGGTTTTGCTGCTGCGGCAGACTCGGTGTCATCCGCGAAAAGGTTGCAACTCAGGATGGAAGACGAGGTGATTGCGACCCATGCCAATAGCCGCCGACGCATTGGATTCATCTGTTGATTCACTTTCGGGGACTGGAGGGACAATGTCCAATCGCGGCATCCAGTCCATTCCCGCGACGGTCAAAGAAACCATCGTAATCACAACGGCGGCGATCAAGTTGAGGAACAAGCCGTTGCGAGCCATCTCGTCGGTGCGGATGCCTCCCGCGCCGAAGACGATGACATTGGGGGCGGTCGCGACGGGCAGCATGAACGCGCAGGAACAACTGATCGTTCCCGGCAGCATCAACAACTCGGGCGGCAGCCCCACTTCCAAAGACAACGCGGCCAAGATCGGCAGCAACAACATCGCGGTCGCGGTGCTGCTGGTGATCTCAGTCAGAAACGTGACGAGCATGCAAATGGACAGGACGATCGCCCATGGTGGTGCTTCCTTTAGAAACGCGAGTTGTCGTCCAATCGAGACGCTCAATCCTGATTGATCAAACCCGGTGGCGAGCGCCATGCCGCCGCCGAACATGATCAAGATACCCCAAGGAATTTTCGCGGCGGTGTCCCAATCCATCAATCGTTCTCCGTCGTTCAGTCCACTCGGGCAAATGAACAGAAACAACGATGCGGCCAAAGCAATGGTCGCGTCACCAATCAGGGTACCGTCCCAAGGCAGCAATCCCGTCCAGCCACCAAGCGGGCTGGATCGAAAGACCCAAAGGAATGCCGTCACGGCAAACACGATCAACAAATAGACTTCATTGCGTGCGATGGAATCCATCGACGGCATCGAGACTGGGCGGACGTCATCGATCTTGCGAGTCAGCCACCACCAGATGATCGGCAGCATGATGATCGTGACTGGCAAACCGAACATCATCCAAGTGCCAAAGGGAACCTCGACGCCGAATTTCGATTCCATTTCGCCCATGAAAACAACGTTGGGCGGTGTTCCGATCGGAGTCGCCATGCCGCCGACGCTGGCCGAATAGGCAATCCCCAGCAGCAGCGGAACTCGGAGTTTGGGATCGTCGGCTTGCGAGAGAACCGCCAAGGCGATCGGCAACATCATCAGTGCGGTGGCCGAGTTGCTGATCCACATCGAAAGCGACGCGGTGGCGAGCATGAACCCCAAAACGAGGCGTTTTCCACCTCGACCGCCGACCAACTTGACCATGTTGATTGCGATTCGGCGGTGAGCCCCACTGCGTTCCATCGCGGCGGAAAGCAGGAACCCTCCCAACAACAGCAGGATCATCGTGTGCCCGTACGCTTCGGCCACCTCGCGGTGACTGACGACTCCCAGCGTTGGCAATGCCACGAACGGCAACAGCCCCACGACGGCGATGTGCAGGCATTCGAAGATCCACCACAACGCGCAAACGATCGCAACGCCGGCGCACATTGTGGCGGGAAGCGACAGCCCATTGAGATTCGCGAAATAGCAAATGACGAGAGCGACCAAAGGCGCTATCGGCAGCATCCAGCGGGAGATCTTATCGAAATTCATCCATCCATCCGCACACCGAGGGTGAGCAGAAGGTTGGCATAGCGTTGTTGGTCACCGGTTTGGATCGTCAGCACATGGTCATCGGTGATGACGTGGTCGTAGAAGGACCATTTTTCGAGCGGTTGCAGTTCGACGCTGCTGCCGGCATCTTTGAATGACTTGCGGTACTCTTCCCAAACCGGTGGATCGCCATCGAGAGCGTAGGGGCCGTCGGCCTCGGTTTGCATGGTCATCGCGGCTTCCACTGGAATCGCCGACAGCAATGCTTTCAAAACTTGATCGCATGAAACCAAACCAGGGCTCAGGTTCAGGCTAACCAGTTTCGCGTTGGGGCCGCGTTTGTTCAGTGCCGGATAGTTGCCATCCGCGATCAAGATGGTGCTGTGGTGACCGGCAGCGGCACAGACCGCCGAGATTTCGGGGTGGATCAAGTTGGACAAAAGCATGGGGAGAGGCTCGGTCAGTGTGGTTCTAAAAGTGGGGTGGATGATTGTTCGGGCAGTCGGACCTAGCCAATGCTGCTTTTCAAATTGGCGATGCTTTCGCGGGCCAGGGTTTCTGCACCAGGCGAATAGTCGAAGACTTCGACGCTGACCCAACCGTCATAGTCAATGTCTGACAGTGCCTGCATGATGGGCTGGAATGGTACGTCGCCCATGCCGGGACCGAGCAGATTGGGGTCGTTGGCGTGAAAGTGGATCATCGAATCGGCGTGTTCGCGAATGACGGTTTCAATCGGTTTGGCTTCGCTGCTCATGGCTTTGACGTCCAAGTGCAAACCGATGTGGTCATCGTCAATCATTTCAGCCAGCCGAACGCCTTCGTCGGCGGTGTTGAGAAAGTCGCCTTCTGCTGGTCCGAGTGGTTCCAGTGCGATTCGAACGCCATGCGAGTGAAGCGCCGGCACAACACCGCGCAGGACTTCCGCGGCGTTTTCCATCGCCTCGTCGATCGATTGGCCTTCGGTGCGATTGCGTTGCTGAGGCGACCCCAGCACCATGACTTTACCGCCCAGGTCGGCACACAATTCCGCCAGATCGCATAAATACGCGGTTGTGCCGGCACGAGTGATCGCGTCTCGCGTCGTCAGGTGATAGCCCTCGGTCTTGGCCAGCAACCAATGCAAGCCAACGCACTGCATTTCCGCGTCGGTCATTAGATCGCGGTAGGTGCGACGTTCGGACTTCGAGAACGACGAAATGTCATCGGACAACATGAATGGGGCCACTTCCCATCCGGTGTAACCCGCGTCCTTTGCCAAGCGAAGGGCGTCTTCCACGGGCATGTCACCAAACGTTTCGTTGCAGATTGCGTAACGGAAAGGCATGATTCGGGGCTGTCTTCGATTCTAGAGTTTTGGGTCGGGATCTGGTCCTGTCACGGTCTGACAATGTAGGCTGTCACGCCCCAAGATGGCAGACGTGCAACAAAAATCGCTTGCGAGAGCGAAGATGGATTCGTCGCAGTCATGCTTCTTAGGAACGGTCCGGAAAAGAATTGTCAGGCTGCCGTCGCCAAAGTCGCCCGGCGGGTGATTCGCAAAAAGACGCCTGACACCCGCTTCCGGCCGACCGGTAACCGTACACTTCGCTCTTCCAATTTGCGTTTCACTCTTCCAGTTTGATCGAACCGATGAATCTTCCGTCCAAATCCACCATGGCTGCGCTGGCATTGGCTTTCGTGATGTTGCCAATGGGATGCAATCTCTCCACGCGGTCCAGTTCACCCGGTCCGGAAGACCCCGACGCTCCGACCGAATTCACGACGACTGATTCGGGATTGAAGTACCGTATTTTGCGAAAGGGCAGTGGAGACAATCCGGGACCCGAAAGCTTTGTGACGGTGGACTACGTTGGATGGTTGGACAGCGGTCGCGAATTCGACAGCTCATACGATCGCCGCGAACCAACCAAATTCAATTTGTCGAGCGTCATCCCGGCTTGGACCGAAGGAGTTCAATTGGTCAGCGAAGGTGGCATGATCGAATTGGAAGTTCCGTCCGATCTTGGTTACGGGGTCATGGGCAGCCCACCGGAGATTCCACCAAATGCGACGTTGCACTTCAAAGTGGAACTGCACGACGTTCGCTAGACGAGTTCGCTGAATGCGACCCGCAGGGTTACGCGATCATTCGAATGCTTCGGGCTGTTTGGTCTTTCGGACAGCCTTAAAGATCATCGCCGAGCTCACTGCGGGCTCGGTCGTTCGATGTCGATCCAAACCATTCGATGGTCAGTCGCTCGGACGCGTTTGCCCAGGTCGGTTTTTGCATCCGGCCAGACGACGGCGGAGCGTAGGACATGGAGGTTGCTGGATGGCAACACATAGTCCACGCGAATTTCGTTGCGGGCAAACTTCGCGGTGGAAATCCCATGTTGCGAACTGGTTGGCATCGCGTCTTGCACTCGAGGGTTGCTGATCAGATTGGCGATGCCGCTTCGCAAACTATCGCCTTGCTTTGGATCCGAGTTTAAATCGCCCGCGATCACGAACATTGCACCTGCCGCCGAGTCGCTCTGCAATCCACCGACGGTTCCGGAGTCGTCGATGATCCATTCGGCGTCCGGTTTGGAAATGTACTCGTTCCAAAATCGGATTTCGTCGTGGTTGCGTTTTCCGTTGCGATCTTCCTTGCCGTCAAAGACTGGCGGAGTCGGATGGCTGGCCAGCAAGTGCAAGGGGCGTGGCTTGGATCTGCCATTGCCCGCGGATGCTTCACTTTGACTGGTGGGGATCAAGATCGGAACGTCCACGTGGTTCTTGCTCGACAACCGCAACGATTGCCAAACCGTGTCGCTGTAGTAGGACCGTCCGGTGACAGGGTCGACCGGCTTCAACGCATCCGGCATCGTTGACCAGCGGAATGTTTGAAACGTTCGGATGGCATCGCGATCAATCTCGAATCGGCTGAGGATCGCCATCGCGTACTGACCGGGATACTGGCCGAAACCGTGAGCATCGGTTGGGAGCTCAACGTCGCCGTCCGAATCCAAGTCAAGCTTGCCAAGCAGCCCTGTGTTGGTGGGAATGGACCAGCGATATGGATAGTCGATCGCAGCGTCGCCTTTTGCCAAGTAGCCGTTGACGAATGCGTCGAGCGTGCGACCGTCGGCGTCGTGATCGATTTCACATAACAGCAGAATGTCCGGTCGCACGGCCTGGATCACCGTCGCCAAATCGGTGGCTTGCGAATCATCACCAGCCATCAGCCGCTCAGCGACTTCACCGGCTTTCTTCCCGTAGAGCGATACGTTGAAGGAAGCGACGCGGATGGCGTTGGGTGATTTCTCCACGGATTCTTCTGTTGCCGAGGAATCGGAGGTGGGCGGGTTGTCCTGGCCGCGGCTCACATTGGGAACCAACGCGATACACGCGACAAAAACCGTTGTGGCGAGACGCAAATTCATAAGCCACCTACTCGGGGGAACGCTACAATGTTGGTCAGTCCAGGGGACATTGGTTTTCGCAGGGTAACACCAGTGTGGCAATGAGTGCTTTGCTCGCGATTGAAGTTGTGCTCGGCAACGGTCCGCAGATTGCATTTGCTGATCGCGTGGCGGGTCGGTAACGCGAATCGACGATTGTTCACGATGTTGGAACCTTGTCCGGAACCAGACGTAATGAGTGATGTGGCGGGCAACGTTGCGGTTTGCCTTTCCGTTCGCGGAACGTCAATTCGAATGCCATGGACGTGATCGCATCGAGCCAGAGTTTCCAGGGATCCAGTGAATACAGAATCTTCCATTCGTGCAGCGGGACGAACCGACGTTGGTCAACGTCGAAAAGACAATCAGGATCAGTTTCTGATCGCTGAGCTGCGGAAGTCCATGCAGATTCACTCCACCAGTTTGGCGTTGGATGAAGAATGCATGCTGTTCGGAGGTAGAAGCGGTGAGCTTTTGGTGGTTGCCGATGGCATGGGTGGCCACGCGGCGGGACGACGAGCCAGCAACTTGGCGGTGGATCATTTGATCTCGCAGTTGCTCAACAACATTCACTGGTTCTTGCATTTGGACGAGGACCATGACGAGGCCTTCATCGAATCGTTAAAAGCTTTGTTGCAACAGACCCATACCAAATTGCTCGCGGAGGCACAGGACGCGACCGAGCATCGTGGGATGGGAACGACCCTGACACTGGCCTATCTCGTTTGGCCTCGTATGTACGTCGTGCACGCTGGCGACAGTCGTTGCTACCTGATCCGTGACGGCAAGTGTGAGCAATTGACGACCGATCACACGCTGGCGAAACAGTTGGTGGATGCCGGTGGTATGAAGCCTGAAGACGAAGCGGGCAGCCGTTGGTCGAACGTTCTTTGGAACGTGCTCGGTGGTCACGGCCACAATGACTTGATCGCTGAGGTCCGACGAGTCGAGTTGCAGAAGGACGACACGGTGGTGCTGTGCAGTGACGGACTGACTCGATACATCGATGAAGCGACGCTGCTGTCCATCGTTCAGCAATATGGTGATGACGTCGACGAGATGGCGGATCACTTGGTTGCGTTGGCGAACGGATCCGGCGGGATCGACAACATCACGGTCGTGGTCAGCCGCCCGAACGGAAACGGAACGTCAGGCGGGGAAAGCGATCTGCCTCGATCGGTGCCTTTGGTTCAATTGGATGACGAGAGCGATCTGCAACCCGATTTAAAGGAATCGATGAGCCTGCAGGAACTGCAATCGTTTGCAAACGAAGACACATTGCCGGATGAGCGTTCCAAATCGGAATGATGGGCGGGCCAACAGGCGATTCGCAACTTGGGCGAAGCATCGTCGATAGCTGAGCGGCCGTTCACTCGTGCGAGGCAATTGTGCATCAGGGAATTCCCCGACGCGCGAAATCACCGCGGGTTCACTCGGGGTTCGAACATGCGTTCTGGACCGGTTTTGATCGTCCGATGCTGGAATGCGAGGATGCTGTGACTGTACATCGGTGAGGCAAAGAGTTCCGGTTTTGCGGTTTTTTCGGATTGCGTCAGGTGGGGCTGAGACTTGTCTTCAATTTGATCGGCGAAGGGCCCGTTCCCCCCGAAAAAGGCAGGCATGTTTGTAGCGTGCCCCAAAATGCAATCCGACTCCCAGGGTTCTTCACTGACCTAAAGGAGTCGGATTGCATTTCCTTCTGCCCCGTCTGATTCTCTCCATGTCCCCGCCCGATCGAATCGACGTTTCATTGGCACATCCAGGTGCAACCGGTCTTTATCGACTGAGTGAAACGGGACGACTCCTGGACGCCAGCGACGAGCTTCTGCACATCTTCGATGTGGCTTCCATCAAGGAACTCCAAAGCATCGGTGGTTCATCGGAACCCGGCCGGACGCAGATTGTTCCGTGGCATTCGCCACAAAGCACCAGCGGGCAAATGTTTGCCGACTATTTCTCGCGGCATCTCCCGATCAGTCAGTGCCAAACGGATATCGAGATCGCCGGGCAGCAACGAACGATCGTGGAAACACTGGTTCCGATGCGCAATTCAGCCGGGCATTTGGAACAATGGCTGGGAACCGTTCACGATTTTACCGCGACGCAGTCACAAAATGTCGCCGCCTTGAAATTGGCGTGCGCACAAGCGGACGCGAAAGAGTCTCAACTTGGTGAGTTGTGCGACCAAGTCCGTTGGGCACTCGGACGAATTCGCGAATCGGTTCGTGCTGGCGACTCTCCGTGCATGACCAACGCTTTGTGCGACACGATCGAACACTTGGTGAATTTGGAATCCGATTGCAACTCGGATAGTGAAGCCACCGCCGACTTGGAACTGCAGTCACTCAAGGATCGACGGCAAGGGTTTCGGTTGTGTGAGCTGGTGGAGGATTTGGCTGAGTCGGCCGCTTCCGAAATCCATCGAGCCGGTCGTCGCATCACCGTGCAAATCGGTCACGATCTGCCTCCCGTGGTTCGAGGCAATCTGCAAACCATCCACTGTGTTCTGGCGAACTTGTTGCATCACGCGGCATCGCATTCGGATTGGGGCGATGTGAAATTGATCGCTTCTAAAAATGGAAAACGAACAACATTCGCGATCCATGTTGCACGGCATTCGTTTACCGACAATGGTGCGAACAGTTTTGCACCCGAGCAATATCCGTCGGAATGGCGAATCGCGTCCCGCTACGCACAGCGATTGCACAGTGATCTGAAACCGCGAATTTTGCCTTCGGGTTGTTTGGAAGTTGCCTTTGACACGACTTTGGTCGAGGACACGGATCTCCGGTCCATCCAACACCCGGAATTGGTGCTTGGTGAAAACACTCGCGTGTTGATCGTGACTGCGCACAGAGCGACACGAGATGCATTGACCGAGATTTTGGCGGGGTGGCGAATCGCCTCCTCCACCTGCGACGAATTGGATGTCGCTTTGCAACGCATTCGGATCAATCAAAAGATGGGACGGAGTTTTGATGCGATCCTGATTGACGAGTCGATCTTTGCCACACGCCAAACGTTGTCCAAAGAGACGTTGGAATGCCTTGCGACATCAGCGAACATTCGCATTCAGTCACGCGGGACGACTTGCCAGTCCAATTTTCATCATCGATTGCGAGCACCGGATTGGGTTTGGACGGTATCCGAACCGATTCGCCAAAGCTGTCTTCGCACCGCTTTGATTGGTGCGACGAAAACGGGCGAGCCTGATGAATCGGATTCATGTCATCAGTGTCATGCTGGTTCGTTGCACGCGCAAATGGACAACGATCCCGTCGTCATCTCAAAGATCGATCCGCCCGCCAATATTGTTTCTCGGCGGCCGGTCGAAAGCGAAACGACTACTGAACCAGAGTCCGAGCCAATCGAATCGTCGTTGTTGATGAGCGTCGAGGATTTGCAAAAGGAGTGTGGTGGAGACAAGGCTCTGTCCGCGGTGGTGATGGAAGTCATGTGTTCTTCCATGCCAATGCGTTTGCACGAGATGCAAACCGCGGCGGATCGCGGCGATCTAGAATCGGTGACTCGGCTTGCTCATCAGATGTCCGGTGCCGCGAAAGATCACTCGATGACTGCGGTCGCTGAGGTGACATCGCAACTGACCGCACATGCGATCTCGAAGAACAACGAAGGAGTTCGGACGTGTTTGTCGGCATTGTCCAACCGGGTCGAACAGACGATTGATTTGATGCAATCGTTGTTGGAGGAATCGTTGTGAGCATGTTTCCGTCCAACCCAATGAACGATCTGCAGGCGTTGCAGTCCGTTGAGAATCTTGCTTTCCCCGGTATTGCGACCGCGAATGGGACGCTTGATTCCACGGAATCCTTGTACGGCAGTGCTGAAGCGCCGGCCAAGTCCCGGGGCAGTGATCCCCAAACGATCTTGGTCGTAGAAGGTTGCGAGGAGACTCGCGAAAAGTTGACTCAGATGCTGCAGTACCGGCAGTATCGTGTTCTTCCCGCCGCGACGGGGCGAGAAGCCATCGTGATGGTTCAGCAACAGCACGTTGACCTCGTGTTGTTGGACGTTGATCTACCGGATTTGGATGGTTTCCGAACGGCGCGGTTGCTGCGGCAAATGATGGACTTGAGCCGTTTGCCAATCGTGATGGTGACATCCGAGAGCGATCAGAACGAGATTGTGCGGGCATTCGATGCCGGCGCAAACGATCACGTTTGCAAGCCACTGGATCCCGCCGTCACCATCGCTCGCATCGCGACGCAGTTGCAATTGAAGTCCGCGTTGCAACGTCTCAGGCAGAGCGAAGAACGCTATGCCCTGACCGCTCGTGGCACCAACGACGGGATGTGGGATTGGAACCTCGTGACCGGCGAGTTGTATCTGTCTCCGCGTTGGCGAAGCATGGTTGGTTTGGATGGTGTCTCATGGACGCCGCATGGGTCCGAGTGGATGGATTTGATCCATCACGAAGATCGCCGACGTGTGCAGTTGGATCTGGAGGCTCACTTGTGTGGTGAGACCGACCATTTCGAAACTGAACTTCGGATGCAAGACGGACACCAAACCTATCGGTGGATGCTTTGTCGAGGGTTGGCGGTCAAAGACTCACACGGCACCGCCTATCGAATCGCAGGTTCGTTGACCGACATCACCGAAGGCAAAGTTGCCGACGCGTTGACAGGACTTCCCAACCGGATGCTGTTCAACGATCGAGTGCAGCGATGCGTGGACCATCAGGCTCGCAATCCGCAGAACCGATTCGCCGTCATCTTCATGGACGTCGATGATTTTAAATTGGTCAACGATCACTTCGGTCACGATGCGGGCGATGACTTCCTGGTCAGCATCGCCTCGAGACTGGATACCTCGCTTCGCAAAACCGACGCGATTATTGCTCGAATGGGCGGCGACGAATTCGCGGTGTTGCTGGAAAATATTCGGCACGTCGACGAAGCGGTCGCCGTCGCGATGCGGTTGCACGACAAAATGCGGGCTCCGTTTCCCGTCGGAGATCGCGAAATTCTGACACGGGCGAGCATGGGGATTGTCGTTTCGGAATTTGATCCGGAATCATCCGTCCCTCAAGCGACCGGCGAAGAACTGCTGGTGCGTGCGGACACGGCGATGTACTTCGCGAAGAATCAATCCGAATTGCCGTATGCGATTTTCAACGATGACATGTTGGCCGAAAACATGTTGCGTTTGGAACTCGGTTCGCAGTTGCGTCACTCGCTGGAACGAGACGAACTCACGTTGCTCTATCAGCCGATGGTGCAAATGTGCGATGGGACCACGGCGGGTTTTGAGGCCTTGCTGCGTTGGGAACATCCGGAGCATGGAACCGTGTCGCCCAACACGTTCATTCCAATCGCCGAATCCAACGGACTGATCATCGAGATTGGCAAATGGGTGCTTCGTAAAGCGTGTCAACAAGCGATGCGATGGCAGGCTGAGTTTGGTCGCCCGATCATGATCAGCGTCAATGTCTCCGTTCGACAATTGTCGTCCACCGGTTTTGTGGAAGCGGTGACCGAAACGCTCGAGGAAACAAAGTTGCAACCTGAGTGCCTGAAGCTGGAGGTGACCGAGAGCTTCCTGATGCAGGACCCGGAAAGCACCATCGAGTTGCTGCATCAATTGCGACGGATCGGCTTAACGATCGGCATCGACGATTTTGGAACCGGATATTCGTCGTTGTCTTATCTCCATCGCATGCCGCTGGATATCTTGAAGGTCGATCGTTCTTTTGTGGAGTCGATGTTTGATTCGGAAAAAAATGCTTCGCTCATTCGATCGATTCTCGCGCTCGCGAAAAGTTTGGAACTCAACGTAGTCGCCGAAGGAGTGGAGACGTTGGCCCAGCTTCAACGTTTGCAGGACTTGGGCTGTCACTACGTCCAAGGGTTCTACTTCTCACAACCGGTGAAGCCGGAATGTGCGAGTGAACTGATCGATCACCGATGGCTGTGAGCAACGTTTCAACGCACGAGTGACCGTCAGACAGGTCGGCTGGAATGACCGACTGTAACTTTCACGTGCGGATGCCGTGTCATACAAGTCTACAGCGGTGCGGGGAGGTCACGACGCGTGAACACCACCAATGCGACGCCGTAGCAAACCAGCCCCAGCGAAATTAGCAGCAGCGGATATCCCAGCGGAGGCAGCCAACCGTCCTCGATCGGGAGGGATAGATTCCACGGGGACCAGAGATCGCCGTCGCGAACCAGGGATGTCATTCGTTGAGGTTTGTAGCAGTTGAAAAACGACATGCTCTGCAAAAAGGACAGCGATTCGGCGGCCTTGCCCAGCCCATACATGATGAGCTGAATCACATACACGGTCATCACCGCACCGATTGTCCGCCATCGGTATCGGTCCAGGCTGCTGAAGCAAGCACTCAGTCCCAGCAAAAAGAAACCGAACGCGAACAGGTGAAAGACGGACGAGGAATAGGTCCGTAGGTCGACTCGGTCACTCATCGGGAACGATTGTTCGACGGGGGCATCGTCAGTCAGCGGCAGCTCAAAACCGAAGAATGGCACGCGAACGGATGGCGGCGGGACGACTTCCGTCAGTGTCGTTGCGTGGACGCCAACGCCCATGCCGGCCCAAAGAGCCAGACACAAGGCGATCAATCCGCCGATACTGACCACCGCATGCGATAACAAGAATCGAGCTCGACTGACCGGTTGGCTGAGCAGCATTTCAAGTGTGCCGCGACCAAGTTCGCCGCTGACGACATCGCTGCCTCGAGCGATGCACCAAACCACGGTGCAAAGGATCACAATCGGTTCATCAAACGTCATCCCGACACGTCCGGAATACGTGAATAAGGCATCGAACTCAATCGGTGCGAACTTCTCGTAGTCACGGAACTGTTCCAGGATCGTTTGGAACTGCCCCATGTCCAATAGTTTGACCACCCACACACGCACCCAACCGAATGCGAACAAAGTCACCGCCAACGCGGAAAACAGTAGGCTCGATTGCCCGATGAACTTTCGGATCAGCATCCGGTCGATCCCGATGTCACGCCAATGCATCAGTGCACTCCTTCGGACTTCGGTGAGTCTGTTTCGCTCGAACCCTGAGGCTGCAATTGGGGTAGTTCTTCACCCATGTGGACCGACTGATAAATGGCATGCAATCCCAGCGGCTCAATACGGACTTGTTCAATCGGTAACGTCGCCAACCAGGGTAAAACGGGAGCCAGGTCACCGGCGGTGCTGATTTGGATTCGGTTATCGGTTTGACTGATTCCGCCAATCCATTCGGCAAGGTGCCCAGGAATTGGTATTTCGCCGGAGGATGCATCAGTACGCCGGGCGGTCACTCGATGGCGCTGAAAAAGATCTTCCAAGGCCAACTCGTGAGCCAAATGGCCTTTCCTTAGAAACGCGACACGATCGCAGGTCTGTTCAATTTCACTCAGAACGTGTGAAGAGAACATCACCGTGCGACCGGTGGCTTGTTCGGACGAGACAAGATCCAGCACGGTGGCTCGGACGGTCGGATCCAAATTGGCCGTTGGTTCATCGAGAATCAGCAGCGGGGTTCGAGGTCCCAGAACAACCGCCAAAGCCAGCTTTTGACGCATTCCAGTCGACATGAAAGCAACGCGGCGGGTGAGGTCGAGTTCCAATTGGTCCGCGACGGCAAACGATCGCTCACGATCCCCAAGCGGATGCATTTCGGCGAAGAAGTCCAGCAATCCTTTGCCTCGCATGTGACGCGGCAAGCGAGCGTCGCCCGGCAAGTAAGAGACTTGGCGGCGAACTTCGACCGGATCATCCGCCGGATCCAATCCATCGATGGAGCAACGTCCCGAGGTCGGATACAGGTATCCCAGCATCGTGCGAATCAGCGTGGTTTTTCCCGCACCATTTGGACCCAGCAGACCAAACACTTCGCCACGTCGGACGTTCAGCGTGCAGTCGGAAAGTGCCGTGAAGTCGCCGTAGCGTTTGGTCAGATGCTCGCAACGAACCAAATCGCCGGATTCGGGGTCTGGCATGGTTGCGTCGGACGGTTTCAAAACGGCGTTCACTGGCGACTTGTGGAAACTGTTTGGTAGGACGAAACTTGAATGATCAACGTTCGAGGCTTGGAATCCCACTGGAATCTGGCACCGCATTGTCGATCATTGTCAACAACACCTCACCCACATCCCGCTCACCAACCCAACTCACTGAATAGCATGACGGATACCGCACCGCAGAACGACCCGCCGACATCGCACGTTCTTCCCAAAGGAATTCGTTTTGCGGGAGTGGCGGCCGGTATCAAGGCCAGCGGAAAGCCGGACGTTTCAATGATTGTTACCGATCGGCCCTCGGTCATGGCGGGAGTTTATACCACCAATCAAATCGTTGCCGCACCGGTTGTTCTGACTCGGGCAAAAACGCCAACGTCAACCGGACGCGTGGTATTGACCAATAGCGGCAACGCCAATGCTTGCACGGGCGAAGAAGGCATGCAGAATGCCAAAGCCATGTGTGAACTAGCCGCAAAGTTGACCGGTTGCGACTCGGCCGATGTGATGGTGATGAGCACGGGTGTGATCGGCCAACCGTTGCCGATGGAAAAGGTTCGTGCGGGAATCAAGGCCGCGGCGGGGAAGCTTGGCGATGCGGAAACGGACTTCATTGCGTCTGCGGATGCGATTTGCACCACGGATCAATTTCGAAAAACCGTCAGCGAAACCGTGACCATCCGCGGTCAGCAATTTCGCATCGCTGCGATGTGCAAGGGCGCCGGAATGATCGCTCCTAACATGGCAACCATGTTGGGTGTTGTGATGACCGATGCCCCGATTGGTCCCGAGGCGGCCCAGGCATCACTCAAACAAATCGCTGGCCAGACGTTCAATCGCGTCAGCGTGGACGGGCACACCAGCACCAACGACACGGTGATGTTGGTTTGCACGGGCATGACGGTGTCGGAGGACGTGCAGGAATTCAATTCGGATGAACTGGAGATTTGGCAAGAAGCCGCCACGCAAGTCGCGTTGAAATTGGCGAAAATGTTGGTCGCTGATGGTGAGGGTGCGGCAAGATTTTTCGAAGTCCGTGTGTCGGGTGCCGCTAGCGACGAAGACGCCTTTGTGATCGCAAAAACGGTTGCGGCCAGTCCATTGGTGAAGACAGCCATCACCGGCGGAGATCCAAACTGGGGCCGGATCGTTTCGGCCGCGGGATACGCGGGCCCAAAGATAGATCCCGAACGAACAAGTCTCGTGATTGATGGCGTGATGGTCTTCGAGAACGGGACGCCGCTTTCAATTGACGCTGCGAAGCTGAGCGAATCGATGAAAGCCAATTCGGAAGTGTTGGCCGATTTGACCGTCGGTGAAGGCCCCGGCCAAGCATCATTCTGGGCCAGCGATCTGACCGAGGCCTACGTGCGATTCAACTCGTTGTACACGACCTGATTCGTGCGAGGAGAAAGCAGAATCGCTCTCACCGCCCTCCGTTACTTGCACTGAGCCTGCAAGCCGAATCCAAATGGGCTAACATCGAGCCCAATTCTTCGCAACTACCTTGCATGTACGACAGCCTGTCGTCCAAAACCCCGTTGTGCGGCCCAGACTATCGGTTGCATCTGTGTTGATCGGTGTGCATCCGTGGCTCACCTCAGTGCTCTCTGTGTCCTCTGTGGTTCAACCGATCGCTGGCAAATGCAATGGTCGCGCGAAACGCACCCATACGTTCGAACGTCCTGCTTCGCCGATGGGTGCGCGTCGTGCGACTAACGCCATTGTCAAATGACATCGCTTCGGTTGCAAGCGTTTTGCATCACCCCGCGACCTCCGCAATTCCGCTTTCTCTGCGTTTCAAGCTCTTTGCAAGCGTTTGATGCCATCTTCTCGCCGCGTGGCCCCATCGTCAGTGCCGCACAACA
>TARA_R110002073_G_scaffold74100_3_pt1 | contig 61733 bp, 54 predicted proteins | sample TARA_R110002073 | Tara Oceans TARA_R110002073 (sample SAMEA4397174) | marine metagenome | biome: Polar Biome; feature: [DCM] deep chlorophyll maximum layer (ENVO:01000326); material: water (ENVO:00002006), including particulate matter (ENVO:01000060) such as... | depth 40 m
CTTAGCGCCCTTGGGATCGCTCCCAGTCGGGCCGCCTTGCTCCCGAAGAACTCGTAGTTCGAGTTGTGCCTCGCGATGCTCTGGACTCATTTGCAAGAGTTTCTTAAAGCTGGCAACGGCTTCTTCGTTTCGACCCAAGAGCTTTAGCAACTTTGCGTGATACAGCCGGGTCGTCACACTATTGGGGCTCTTTAGAATCGCCGACGACATCTTGCCCATAGCAGACCCTTCTGCGGCGTCTCGGTCTTTAGCATTACAGTACATCGCCCAAGCGAAGAGCGCCTGATACTCGCTCTCCTCTGGACGCAACTCGCAGGCTTTTGCGAAAGCACTCTCGGCAGTTCCGTACTGATCTCGGCGAAGCGCCATCTCGCCGACGTGAAAGTGCTCTTCGGCTTCAAAGATTTTGCTCGCCAGCTCTTCGGCCTTGGCTTGGTCGGCAGCGAAAGCCTTTTCACCACCCGCGGCAAGCACCTTCTTGTAGTACACAAGCTCTTTTGGGTTGCTGAGAATTTTGAAGGCTTGGTTAATGGCGGCAAAGACGGTTTGAATATCGTCCTGCATACCCTCTACTCCCAGCGCTTGCAGCCTATCGGGGTGAAGGCGCCTGGCAAGTTGGAAGTACGATTGCCGAACCGCCGAATCGGGCGCCGATTCACTAAGCCCCAAGACTTCGTAGTGATTGCCACCGCCGGTTAGAATTTGGAGTTTTTCTGAGACGAGAGCGACGGTGGTTTCTGCATCGGCACTCGCACGCTTGACCTTGGGCGCCTCGTCTTCTACGAAGCCAACGCCTTTTACGGTTTGTTGCACACCACTTAGGCTGCGTGGTCGCGGTTTGGGTGTCGGAGTTTTCCCCGATCCTGGCTGCGGGGTGCGAACCGGAGCTGGCACCGCAACCGCAGGAGGTGCAGCATTGGCGCCGGTAAGGCTCTCTCGCTGAGCACGACTATTCTCGGATCCGAATTGTACGTAGCTGCAGGCAACCAACGAGTAGACAACGCAATGGGTAATGTTTGCATCGAGCCCCGAGGACAAGAGATCTTCGAGCGTCATGGGACGCGCCTGAAGACGAGCGAGAACATGCTGCTCGTACTCGCCAAAGCCAAAAGCGGGCAGCGCCGATACAGCTTCTGGTGCCAACGAGATTTGCCGCTCTCCAAGAACACTTAGCTCTTTGGCGAGTCGCTCGAGCGAGTAGTGGGTGCGCAGGCCAAAGTAGATGAGCCAACGAACATCGAGAGCCGGCAGCTGCGAGTCGTGGGCAATGCTTGGCTCGTTATCGACAACAAAGGTGGCATCGGGAAGCGCAAAGATTCGTGCCGCCGAACGCACCAGCACATGATGCTTCAGTGTCACGCACTGCTGCTGGCTAAGGTTGCCGAGTTTGGCCAGCAGCTCGATCGGATCTTGCTCGGGTTCGGCAGCCATCTTCTGAACAAAGATGCCCAGAATCGAAGAGTTCACAAAGCTGTGCGTGAGCGCCTGCCGCCCAGGAGAATCTGCGGGCGACGCGCTCTCTGCGGCAACAATTTGCCCATTTGACCAAACCACCTTGGTCTCGCGGCGCTTGTGCTGCATGACCAAGTCGCCAGTAAAGCCCTTGCTTGCCAAGCTAAAGACCGTTCTTGCAAACGGCCTATCGGTTACATTACCTGAGGCGACTTTCACGAATTACCACTCCCCATCAGCCGACCAGTCCGCGCCGAGAGATTGCACTGCCTAAGCATCTCTGGCGGAGACCTTCTTTGTCAATACGGCGCTTAGAACGCGCCTTGTGCTGCCTCTTTCACAATGCTTGATGGCAGCACCAATCGGCCTGTGAAACTGTCGGCGGTGAAGCCGATACCGACGACGACCGGGTCGACATCTTGCGCTGGACGCATCGACTGAAAGCCAAGGATATCGAACGCCATCATGAAGCTCTCATTCATGCTGGTTGACTGTGCGATGGCGGCGCCGAGTTTTGCGCCCTTGCCTGGCAGTACGCCGCTGCGCGCCGAAAGCGTTTTGGCTTGCGCCTTTGCGGAAGATCCAAAGGTGACGAGGAGTGTGTCGGCAACGACGCCGAAGTAGGCGCTAACACCCTTTTTACCGTAGTCCTCTTTGAGAGCATCGGTGGTTGGGGTGAGCTTGAGTTCGTGCAGGCTACCGGCGCGAGTCTTAAGAGCCGCTTGGCGAACCTTGCCTTTCATGCCGCCCATATCGAGTTCTTGCTTGCCAACAAGACCGAGAAGCATATCCACCAACTGCCCAAGGCCCTTGCCGTCGGCCAGTTCCATGCCGCCAACCATCTCGCGATTTGGAGCAATGCTAACCGCCACGCCCATTTCGCCATTGAGGCCGCCGAGCTGTGCTGCAACTTGCGTCAAGACGGGCTGGGCGTTGAGCTCTCCCATCTTAACCAAGAGCGGAATGAATGGGCTGAGGTCGAGCCGGCCAGCCATCGCCATCGACCAGGGGCCGGTTCCGAGGCGCTTTGCCATCGAGAAGACCGAAGCTCGCTGCAGTGCCGAGAACGCTTTGACTTCGCCGCTGAGGCCTTTGCCGATGAGGCGAATGGTTGCGCCCTCGGGGTTGGCATCGATGTTCATGCTCACAACTTCGATGTTCGACATGATGGCAAGCATCACCTCGGCACCCATCTCGGCATTGCCATTTGCCATCTGCGAAGTAATTTGCTGGCGCACCATCTCGGCGTGTGGGCCGTTCATGATTTTACCTAGGTGCAAGTCCACCGTCGGAAGTTCTGGAACCTCGGCACGAACCAAGTTTGAAAGCGCGTATCCGCCAGCTTTGTGAAGTGCATCAAATTTGCCAATGGCCGCAAAACCGTCGTGCAGCATCGCTAGGGTCGTTGTGCCCTCTAGCGACTCCATCACTTCGGCCTCGCTCGAAACCGTTGCGACGAGGATGGCTTGCTGATCGTCAAGCATCATCACGTAGAGCGGCTGGTTCATGTCCAGACCTCGAAGGCCTACGACCCCCATGATGCCTTCAATTTGCTGCATGAGTGTTTGCGGCGTGAGAAACGCTGCCATACCTGGCATCACTGCATCGACAAAGGTGCCAATCTGTGTGAGCTGCGCATTGGGATTGCCAGCAGTAACAACCGCCGTGAGACCTATCGGCGCTTCTGCAGGAGACGAAGGCACGGTGGGCAGCTCGGGCTTGGCTGGCTCGCCAACGGCTACCGCAGCGGCATCGGTTTTTGCAGCGGTGTCCGCTGGTGTCTTAGGTTCGCTCGGACCACCACACGCGGCGAGACTGAGAGAAAGGGCGAGGAGAAGGGTCTTGCTTGCGTTGTTCATGGCGATTCTCTTTTGGGCTGGGGTTCGTATCTCTGGGTCGAGACACTATCTGGGTCGAGACACTAAGAGACACTAGTCTCGGTTGGCAAATTCACTGGCGAAGTCGGCGAAGAAGGCGCTGAGCTCTTCGGCCTCGACCGGCGCTTCCATCTCGTTGGCAATGTTGCGCTCGGTCACAAGTTCTTCGGGGATTTCCATAAGAAATCGCGAGGGTGTGCGGGGAATGGGCTTGCCGCGCAACACTCGGACGACGCTTCTGGAGATGTAGAGTTCTTGCTGGGCGCGGGTGATTCCCACGTAGGCCAGGCGCCGCTCCTCGCCAACATCCGGCACGTGTTCCCCAGCACTAATGTCGGAGGCCGTGGGCATGAGCGTGCGGGCGTGGGGCAAAATCTCTTCTTCCCAGCCAATGAGAAAGACCACGGGAAACTCGAGACCTTTCGAGCCGTGCAAGGTGGTGAGAGTGACGCAATTGCCCACTTCGTCGGCGCCCTCGTTGTCGGCACCGTCGAGGCTTAGCAGACGCAAGAACTCGACGAGCGCATCGCGCCCCGGTGCTCGCTCTTGCTGGCGCCCAAGCGACTTAAGCAAACTCTCGATATTGTCGATGCGTTTTTGCGCGGCCTTAAAGTTTGGCGAGGCCTTTTGGATGTCGTCGATAAGGGCGATGTCCTCGATAAGACCGCGAGTAAGAGCCACGACGTTTCCACCGCGCTCGATCTCGATTCCAAGGCGATTGACGGTCTCGGTAAAGTTTACGATCGAGCGTTTGATGCCGGGGCGCACGCCCTCGAGTTCTTGAATTCGAACCAGGCCATTCCACAGCGGCATGCGCTGAAGAGCACACCAGCCCGTAAGCTTTTGCACGGTGCTTCCGCCGATACCGCGAGCTGGGTAGTTGACGATTCTTCGCAGTGCAATCTCGTCGCGCGGGTTGAGGGCAACACGCAAATAGGCGATGAGATCTTTTACTTCTCGGCGCTCGAAAAATTGCTGCCCGCCAAACATGACGTAGGGAATTTGCCGCTCGCGAAACTCTTCTTCGATGAGCTTGGCCTGCTTGTTTGAACGGTAGAGAACCGAGAAGTCTTTGTACGGTCGCTGCTGCGTTTCTTTGAGATTGATAATCTCTTGCGCAACAAAGCGCGCTTCCACGTTGGCGTCATCCGCAATGGCGTGGGTAATCGAAGTGCCTGGCTTCATGGCACTCCACAGAGTTTTCCCGTAGCGATCGGTGTTGTTGCCAATCACCGCATTTGCAGCCTCTAGAATGTTGGGCGTCGAGCGGTAATTCTGCTCTAGCTTGACGATCTTGGCACCTGGGAACATTTTCCCAAAGCCGAGAATGTTGCCGGTATCGGCACCGCGCCAGCTGTAGATCGACTGGTCATCGTCGCCAACAACACAGAGGTTGTTGTGCTTTGCGATGAGCGCCCGAATCATCATGAGCTGGGCTTTGTTGGTGTCTTGATACTCGTCGACCAAGAGGTAGCGAAACTTTGAAGCCCAACGTTCGCGCACTTCATCGTTGCGGTTAAAGAGGTTTACAACTTCGGTAATGAGATCGTCGAAGTCGACAGCGGCAAAGTTGTGTAGCGCCGCTTGGTACTTTCCATACACCTCGGCGGTGATCTCATCGTAGTCGTCGAACGTCGCCGGTGAGAAATCTTCTGGTGCCACGAAGGCGTTCTTGGCAAGTGAGATGCGCGCCAAGATCGACTTTACATCGTACTTGCGATCGCCATCGCGAAGCCGTCGCAAGATTTCGCGAAGCACGCCGAGCTGGTCGGAGGTGTCGTAGATAACAAAGCCTCGCGGAAAGCCCATCGCCTTGCGCTCTTGCTTAAGAATGTTGAGCCCAAGCGAGTGGAAGGTACCCATCGTGAGCTGGCTCGCCTGCCGCTTATCGGTAAGCAAGACAGCAACGCGCTCACGCATCTCGGCGGCCGCTTTGTTTGTGAACGTAAGCGCCGCAATGTGCTTTGGGTTCACGCCCTGCTTTAGAAGCTGGGCGATGCGAAAGGTAATAACGCGCGTCTTTCCCGACCCAGCGCCGGCCAATACCAAGAGAGGCCCAGTGCCGTGGGTGACTGCGTCGCGCTGCGGAGTATTAAGAGTAGCCAGGTCCATCGAGTTCGCACTTTGGTCCGGCAGCCCGGAGGTCCCGAACGCTAATGGGGCGGCCTTTGGCTGTAAAGGGGCGAAGCCAATGAGAGACGTTCAAGGTGCAGAATGCCAAGCGAAAGATCTCCTAAACGAAGCCGAGCGGCAGGCTTGCCTAGCAGCCTAGCTCCGATCGTGCCTAGGCGGGCTTGGGCCCCCGGGCCACGGCCTTCGCGACCGTCAGTTACTTGCGAAGAGAATCCCCGTGCGCGATCCTTGCGAGACCATTCGGGCATCACGCAGGTTTGAGTACGTTGCCCGGGGGGCTGCGTTTGATTTAGCGAATTGCACGCCATTGGCGTCACAAGGGAATTATGAATCGAGTACCGATAAAACTAGGGTTGATTGCTGTGCTTGCACTGGGGGCATGCGGCGGCGGAGATGATGATAACGAGGCCGGAGCCGATGCTGCCCCAAACACCTCGATTGACGCAGGCGTTGCCTTTGACGCCGAACCGTCGCCGGATGCAGCTCCTTTGCTCACTCCGCTTGAGGAATTTTGTGCGCCCGAAGGCGCGTTTGACCAGCTCTTTGCCACATTGCGCGAGTGTGGTGGCTTTCTCCGCTCCATCGAAATTAACGGCACCGACCTGCTCACCGGAGAATCGCTGCAAGCCCTTTGCGTGGATCAATACGCGGCTATGGTGGCCGATGGCAGCCTCACGATCGATCGGGATGCGCTGGCAGCATGCTCGGCCTACGCCACAACAACCTCGTGCCAAGAGATCGCGAGCTTTGACTACACCGGCACGCCTTGCGAAGATGTCTTAGTTGGAACCGTTCCGCTCGCTGGCGATTGCGACGTTAGTGAGCAGTGCGTCGGTCAAGCGTTTTGTGACCAAGGAAAGGCCGACTGCGGCGCTTGCACAGCTCGCCTAGACGACGACGTAGCGTGCAACTTTGACGACCAGTGCAATAGCGGCCTGTGCAATAGCCAAAACGTATGTGCGGCTCCTGCAGCACTTGGGGGCGCGTGCGCAACGAATAGCGATTGCGCAGGAACTCTCGAATGCGATCAAGGCAACGTTTGTATTTCTCGGCTTCCCGCACAAGGCGACCCATGCTTCTCACAAGGAGATTGCGCTGGCCCCGACGGCGGAATTCCCTTTGACATTGGTCTGTACTGCGAGCCATCGGGCCAAAAGTCGCCAGGCACTTGTGAAGTGGTCCCTGCAATTGGCGAGGCGTGTCTTCCACAAGCCATTCTCGAAATTCCCTTCGACATTGACCAAGACGTTTGCAACATTCACGCATACGAGTGGTGCAGCGAAGGAACCTGCACAGCGCCCACAATCTCGGCAGTAGGCGGGCCTTGCAATCTCTTTGCAGTCACGGGTTCGGGCGCTCGGCGTTGTGACAGTGGCCTTATCTGCTCAAACCCCGGTGGCGGCATCGAAGGTCCTATTGGTGTCTGCCAAGTACCGGGTGATGTTGGCGATACGTGCAGCGAGCCCTCGCAGGAAATGCCTGGCGAACCTTGCTTGCCGTTCTTCGCTTGCCAGCAGGGCGTCTGCCAAGGATCGAACGAGTACAGCGGTATGTGCCCCGCTCCGTAGCTTGCGCTAGCGAGTTGTTGCGCCGACGGCCTTTGTGGCTGCCGGCGCACTACGGTTTCGATCACTACCGCAAAGCGATTTACGACTCGCCCCGCGAAAGCCCGTCGATCTCGACGAGGGCTTGTTGATGCAGCGCCATCAGCCGGCGGATCTCTTTTTTAAGCGAGGCGTTCACGGTGCGCAGCGTTTGCAGCTCTGCCGATTCTTTGGCCTCTAGCTGGGCTTGCAGGGCTTCTATGCGCGCCAACGCCGCACCGAGTTCGTCGCGGTAACTCACCGCGCAATCCTCTCACGTCACAAAGGGGATCCAGCGAGCAAAGCCGGGTAGAATGACGGCGATGGACTCGCTGGAGATCACTCGATACGAGTCGCTGCTCGCCGAACTCAAGGAAGAGTTCCCCCGGTTTCGGCTGATCCACAAGAGCCAAAGCGGATTTCAAACGCTAATTCACAACGCCCTCAAGGTGATTACCTTTGGGCAAATGCGCACCTACCTAAGCCAGTATCACACCACGCTTGGCCAGCGCATTTACGTGCCCGACTCGTGGGAGGAGATGAGCGAAGACTCGCGCTACGTCACCTTGTGCCACGAGCGCATTCACATGCGGCAGTTTCGCACCTTCACCTGGCCGGGCATGACCTTGCTCTACCTCCTGGCGCCCTTGCCCATGGGCATCGCGTATTTTCGCGCGCGCTTTGAGATGGAAGCCTATGCCGAATCGATTCGCGCCGGCGCCGAAGTGTGGGGCGACGACTACGTGCTTGGCGAGGAGTACAAGAAGTATCTGCTCTCGCAATTTACCGGCGCATCCTATGGATGGATGTGGCCCTTTCCAAAGAAGCTCGAGCGCTGGTATCAGCGTTCTCTTAAAGCGGCGGGCATAAAGCAGCCATCGGAACCAACAGTATGAGTACACGTCGTTCAGATATTAAGAGAAACACCAAGGAAACCCAAATCGAGCTGCGCTTGGCCTTGGATCCAGATCTGGCAAGCGATCCCGAGTCAAAGATCGAAACGCCTGTGCCCTTTCTCACCCACATGCTCGAAGCCTTTGCGCGCCACGGCGTCTTTGGACTGCACGTGCACGCCGAAGGTGACGTCGAAGTCGACCCGCACCACACCGTCGAAGACGTGGGCCTATGCCTTGGTGCTGCCTTTAAAGAGGCCCTAGGCGATAGAGCCGGCATTCGCCGCTACGGCTCTATCTCGCTTCCCATGGACGATACCCTCGTCACCTGCGCCATCGACTTTTGCGGCCGCCCGGCCTTTGTCTGGAAAGTCGAAGGCCTTGACGGCCGCATCGTTGGCACCTTTGACTGCTCGCTCGCCCACGAATTTTGGGCCGCCTTTGCCACCCGCGCCGAGTGCAACCTGCACGTGCTCTTGCACCACGGCCAAAACCCACACCACATCATCGAAGCGATCTTTAAAGCCATCGCCCGCGCCGCCGACGCCGCGGTTGCAGTCGATGAGCGGCTGCAGGGTGCCGTGCCCTCGACCAAGGGCACGCTGACGACGTAGGGCGCTGAGCCGAGCTTTCGCATTCGGGCTACGGCGAGGGAGTAATCGTAACCTTCAAGAATGCATCCGCCGCTGGGTAGGTAAAGCCATCGGCGACAATTCCAACAGCAACACTCTCGTCCGGGCCTGTGTTGCTCGATGCTTGACGCGGCGCTTGGTTGGCACCGAGCCCGGGAAATTCGTTGGCTTCGGTACCAGCGTCCCAGAGCTTGAGCGACCCGCTCAAATCTCCAGACACAGGGTTTCCATCGGCGTCAAAGAGTGCGACGCCACCTGGGTCAAACCCTAAGAACAAATCGTTGCTCTGCACAAACATGGTTGCAAGCGAGAGATAGTCTCCAGGCTCGGCCGTGACCGCAAATTCGTAGCGACTTCCTGAAAATACCGGTCCAGGATCGCTGGCACCAGCAGGAATCGCAAACGCGCCGCTCTCAAGTAAGGTGGAGTCTTGTTCGAGGGACGCTGCCAAGGCCGCCGAATCACCATCTTCGGCAAGAGCTTCTAAGCCCAACCCTCGATCGGGCTGCCCCATCGAATACAGCGCATCGCTGCCCTGTGCGTGAACAGCAAACGCGCCAGGGGCAATGGGTCCGGTGATCCCTGTGCGGGCACCAACCGACTGCACCAGCGCACCAGGATCGCCATCTTCGGCAAGCCCTTCAAGTCCGTCGCCTTTATCTACTTCGCCATCAACAAAGAGCGGGCCATCTTCAGCGTGCACAACCCAGGGTCCAGGAGTCATAACGATTCCAGATTCTCCGCCGGTAAACTGCAGCGTGGTTGCCACAGAGACATTGGCAATGCGCAATGTAAAGAGGTTGGCTTCTCCGGCCGTTAGTGTCGCTTCAATGACCTCATCAACAGCGGGCAAGTTGCCAAAGTCGTCGCTGGCCATTCGAATCGTTGTGTTGGGATCGTCGGGTCCCATGTTGGGACCAGCCTGGTTCATAGCCTGGTTGGACCCACTTCCGGGCTCCTGATTTTCTTCGGTCCCAAGATCCCAAAGCTGAATCTGGCTTGTCACGTTTCCCGATAGCGCGATGCCATCCGCGTCAAAGAGTTGAAGCCCTTCTTTTGCAGGTGCAAAGAACAGGTCGTTCGAGTTCACAAACATCGTTGCGAACGAAAGGCGTGTGCCCGGTGCGGCGGCAAACTCAAATTCATAGGCGTCGCCGGGAAGCAGTGGCCCCGCGGATGTTTCGCCAACCGGGGTATTAAAAACACCGGAATTGGGGAAGTCGTGCACCTCTGAGACGTTTTCTACCGAAATGGTGAAACGTACGGGCTCGGTGTTCGTATCGCTATCGCCACAAGCGGACGTGAGTGCGAGAGCTGTGATTAATGAGTAGCCAAATAGTGGTCGCATAATTTTTACCTCAGGGTTTGTTCGTAAGGGTTCAACACTGGGTATCCCGCTGCGCTCATACGGTTACTTAAAAACTTGAATCACCTTGCTAGCCAATTCCTCACGCCTGATGGAGCCCGTTCATGCAGACCGATGAAGAACTCATGCGTGCCTATAAAGCAGGCGATGAGACGGCGCTTCGAGATCTCTACGAGCGATACCAGCCACTTTTAGTTCGCGTCTTAGGCCGCGACCTCGACCAGGTGAGTGAGGCACAAGACTTGGTTCAGCTCACGTTTCTTCAGCTGCACCGAGCGCGAAACGATTTTCGAGAGGGCAGCAAATTGCGCCCATGGCTTATGACCATTGCGCTAAACTTAAAGCGTCAACACTTTCGAAGACGCCGACGGCGACCCGTTGAAGATACCTCGCCTGGATTGGCGGAGAGCACGGCTTCTAGAGCAACGCAGGAAGCGCTCACAGACGCAACCAGCCTTCGCAGCGCGCTTCGTTCGCTGCGCTCAAAAGAGCGAACCGTTATGATTTTGTATTGGTTTGAGGGCTTCACGTTCCCAGAGATTTCTGAAATCGTTGGCGCCAAGGTTAGCGCCGTGAAAGTGCGAGCCCACCGAGGCAAACAACACTTGCGTGAAATTCTCGGCACCGATGTAACCGAAACCGCAATCCGGCATAGTCATAAGTAGCGAAATGAGCGGAGACAGTGCAGAACGTGGTGGGATCGATGGCTTAGAGGCGCAGATTGCCCTTGAGAGTGGCCCCCTAGCTTGGCTGCGTGCGAGATCAACTCGCGAGCGAACGATCCTCTCAATCGCAATTAGCGCGGCGCTGCCAGCGGCCGTTGCACTCACAAGACTTCGCCAGGATTGGAGCGTCTTTCCCTCTGGCCGTATGGTCTTTGATCTGCTTCTGCTGTGTGGTGCGCTCCTTGCGCTTCTCTCACTGCCGTTGCGGCCGCTGCACCGTCCCCCTCTCTCGTGGCCGCTCATCGCAACCCTTGTGGGTGGAGCCGTTGCGACAACATTTGTAGTGGCCGCCTGGCCGCAAGCTCACGAGCTCTACCCCGAGTCTCTCTTGGGCGTGGACGCCGATTTTGCTTCCAGAGCCAGCGGGTGCTTTCGGACCGGCGTCTTGTGGGCGGCGGCAGTATCTCTAGGTCTTTTTCTTATTTCTCGAAAGTCGAGCGCATTTCCAATAGCACTCGTTCAGGCTGCGCTGGTAGCCATCATCGCACTGCAGCTGCACTGTCCATTAGTGAGCCCGAAGCACTTGGTTGCCGGGCACTCCACCGTAGCCCTTGCGGGCTTGCTTGTGGCACTGCTTTTAATGGCGCGTCGCTCTCGCCGCTAGCGCCATCTAAGAACACCCCCAACAGCCCTCATCCAAGTCCGCCCTGAGCTATCTCATGCTAGGGTGAGGACCATGTCTCCTCAAGTCTTTTGCTTGTCACTGGCCCTTTCCTTTGTGGCCTGTAAGAAGACGGACAATGGGTCGAAGAAGCTGAAGCGCGCTGCATTCTCGACCAGCAGGATGTGATGTGCCGTGTGGCGAGTATTAGCGAGTCCATCGGCTGCCGCACTTTACTTGTCCATGCTGAATCCGAAGAAGCCAGAAACTCCTATCTACATCTGATTCCAGAGTTCGAAGCGAGCCCAACTAATGAACTTCATCTGACTCTGCTGGTCAAGGACATTCAGAAAACCCTGATGCCCCCCAAACGAGATGCAGTCAAGAAGACGAAATGAAATACACGGAGTCACCATGCACGGAGCGCCGAGGTAGCGCTATGTCGGGCTTTCGGATTCGGGCGGTTAACGCCGATGACCATGGCGAAGTCGCCCTGATCGCCGAGCGCATGCAACTCACCTTGGGCGAAGTCGTTGGTGAAGAAGGGCCATCCATGTACAGCATGGACTGGCTCATCGATCGCGTCCGCTGGCATCTCGACGCCACGCAGTGCACAGGCGCTGTCTACGTAGCGGAGAGCGCTGGCACTGTCGTCGGTCACACCATCGTTCGTGCCGAAGAAGACGAGAACGACGACTCGATGGGCCTATTCTCGACGACCTACGTTGCCAAGAGCGCGAGGCGGCAAGGCATCGCTGATGCCTTTATTGCTACCGGCGAGCGCTGGATGATTCAGCACGGCTTGCGATTTGCGGCGACGCACACCTCCAAGACCAACACGCCGCTCATTCGCCTCTACGAAAAACACCAATACGCGATCGTCTTGCGAATTCCCGAGAACAAGATGATTCGGCTTGGCAAGCATCTGTGATCGAGCAGCGGCGAGAGTCCGTCCACCGAGAAACCGGACATTCTTCGTATCCTGCGGCGTGCTACGCTGGATTCGCTTTGCCGCGCATGCATTATTCATCGTTGCTTCAAGCTGCGGCATTGGCCCTGCTTGCCCTGGGCTGCTCGGAGCCTGGCCCGGATGACATCGATCCAAGCGGCGGTGGTGCGGTGGGAGGCGGTGGCACGCAAGCGGATGCGGACCTGGCCACGCCCCACGTTGACGCATCGCCAGACGATGCGAGCACTGCTCAGACAACATGCGAGAGGGTCTGCTCAATCTTGCATCACTGCGAATACTCCAAGGACTACCCAGCCTGCGTTCAGCAATGCGACGAGCAACTGCTTAGCTGCACAGAACTCGAAGCCGAAGAAGTTGCTGGGTGTGCCCCAAACTACCTCCAGTGCGTGGCGGTGGAGGGCTGCCTCGACGACATCGTCTGCATCGATGGGTGGCAAGAGAACTGGTAGTTGCCGGCAACATCCAACGAGCTGGGTCAGCCCTAGGAGTCGATTCAAGGGCGCGCTTCTACGAGCGCGCCTTGGGCCGCGAGGCCGGGCGCTTCTTTGTGTAGCCGCTCTTGCCGCGAGACTTGCTGGCACCTTTGCCGCCTCGGGCGCCGCCTTTGCCACGAGGCGGGGCTTTTAGCCCTTTGAGGCTCGCCGGCACGTCGCCACTCTTTGCGGCGGCCATCAGCTCGGCAACGTTGCCCTCTAGGGCATCCATAAAGGGCTTGTAGGTCGCCTCTTTGCTGGCGATGTCGCCAAGTTGCCGCTCCCAGTGCGCTGTCATATCTGGGTAGGCCGCCGAGTCGGGCAGGGCAAAGATAAGGCCGCGACCTGCCGCTGTGGCATGAATGTTCTTGGCCTCGCGGCGCAGAAGCACGCGGCGAAAGAGCCCTTCCAAGATGCTTGAGCGGGTCGCCTCGGTCCCGAGCCCATCGGTGTCTTTAAGAATTTTTCTAAGTGCAGCATCCGAGACAAAGCGCGCGATTCCGGTCATTGCCTGCAGCAGAGTTGCCTCGGTGAAGGGCTTTGGAGGCTCGGTCTTTTTGTCCAAGATTTGCCCCTCGCGGCACACAAGCTCGGTGCCCTTTGGAAGCGGCGGCACCACTGAAGACGCATGCGAAGACGCATCGGCATCGGCAGCAGCTTTGCCACCAAGCAAGCTTCGCCAACCGGGCTCTTTAAGAAGGCGACCTTTGGCAATGAAAACTCCACCGGCAATCGCAAAGACAAGTTTGCCAAGGGCGTACACCGCCGCTGGGTAAAACTGCATTAGGTACTGCCGTGCGATAAGTTCGTAGACCTTGCGCTCGTACTCCGAGAGCCTGCCCGCTGCAGCGCCCGCTGGCGTGGGAATGATTGCGTGGTGGGCCGAGACCTTTCGATCGTCCCAGGCTTTGGAGCGCAAGCTGGTATTGCTCTCGGCAGCCGCCTTTGAAAGCGCCGGGGCCGAGTTGCCGATTGCGGCAATAACCTTTGGCGCCGCTGCAAAGTGCTCCTCGGGCAAGTAGCGGCAATCCGAGCGCGGATAGGTAATGGCCTTGTGCTTCTCGTAGAGGCTTTGGCAGGCACTTAGAACCTGTGCCGCCGTCATGCCATAGCGCTTGGATGCATCGATTTGCAGAGCCGAGAGCGAGTACGGCAAAGGCGGCGCCTGGCGAATGTCTTTGTGCTCGGACTCGGTAATCTTCGCAGGCTGCCCCGCGATGCGAGAACAGACGTTTTCGGCGAGCGGCCTGTGCAAGACCCGCCCCTCTTCGTCTTGAAATGGCGCGCAGGCCTCGCTTGGTTTCCACCGCGCGCGAATGTCTTTGGCCTCATTTCCAGCACCGATGTGCGGAATCAGCGCATCCACTTCGTAAAAGGGCTTGGAGACAAAGCGGGCAATCTCCTCGTCGCGCCGCACAACGAGGCCAAGCACAGGGGTTTGCACCCGACCAACCGAGAGCACGCCGTCGTACCCAGCCCGTTGCCCCAGAAGAGTGTAGGCCCGGCTCATGTTCATGCCGTAGAGCCAATCGGCCCGGGACCGTGCCAACGCCGAGACCGAGAGCGGCGCGTAATCGCGATTGGGCTGCATGCTGGCCAGAGATCGCGTAACCGCAGTAGGATTTAGATCGCTAATGAGCAGCCGCTGGATGCTGGCGCGCTTGGCCATTGGATAGCCGACATAGTCGATGACCTCGTCGACCAGGAGTTGGCCCTCCCGGTCTGGATCGCCCGCGTGCACAAGCGGCGGCGCCTTGGCCAAGAGCTTGCGAATGACTGCCAACTGCCCCCGAGCCGAGGACCGCGGAGCCAGACGCCACTTGCTGGGCACGATTGGTAAGTCATCGATATTCCAGCGTTTATAGCGCTCGTCGTAGGCATCGGGCGGGACCTGCTCGAGCAAGTGGCCAATGCACCACGTGACAATGTCGCCATTGCCAACCTCGATGTAGCCGTCCCCCGAGCGATGGGGCCTTGGCAAGACCGCCGCAATGGCGCGCCCAAGGCTTGGCTTCTCCGCGATGAACACCCGGCTCATGTACTGAACCTTAGCGCAGTCCTCTGATCATCGGCGCACTCGGGCGCAGCATTTCTCCTTTAGGTCCGATCGAGTTCCCAAACCACACGGGATGAGAAGCGTGCGTTTAGCTCGTGCCATACGAACGCGGAGCGCTAAGACGGTAAAGAGCGGTTTACAGGTGCTTCGTCAGGCACACATTAGGCACAAGAGAAGAGTTGTGTGGCTACGGGAGTGTTCGCATTGCTCGCACGCTGCCATCATAGCTCGCGACAATCAGCAGCTGACCGGCAACCGCCGGGCTTGATGACATCGGAACGCCCAGCTCGGCAGCCCAAAGCTCATCTCCGGTTACGAGGTCGAGGGCACGCAGAACCCCATCTTGCCCAGGTAGCCAAATCAGGTCGCCTGTGATGACCGGAGCGGCAGTGATGGCCGGACTCTCGCCGTGATAGTGAGTTGCCCGGATGAGCGCGGGATCGGCCTCAAAGAGCCAGCTTTTGTTGCGATTCGCGGTGTCAATCGCATACAGGCCACCGCGCTGGGTTCCAACGACTAAAGTCGTGCCCTGCAGAGCAGGCGTGCTCTCGGCCAAGAAGCCCCAGCCGAAGGCTCCTCCCTCAAGCGTCACCCCCCACTTACTGGCGGCGTCCTCCATGCCGATGGCAGTTAGACGTGTTAGCTCGTTTACTACGTAGACAATATCGCCGTCGATCACCGGAGAAGCATGCGCCGCACGCACTACCTCAAACTCAGTGTTCCACATCTGAGTGCCTGTCTCCCGGTCGAAGGCAAAGAGCCCGTCAACGCGATTGAAAGGAATCACCACCATGTCACCGCTTACCGCCGCAGAGGCGTGCGAAGACAAGTCGCCAAAGTTGTCGAGGATCGGAACGCTCCATACGATGTCGCCGGTTTCCGCCTCCATTGCCACAAACTCAAAGCGGCCTCCAAGGTAGGCGATGCCATCGACGACCGTGGGCGACGAGTAGATGTTGCGCTGCACGGAGGGTTTATCGGGCGCCAGTTCGTAGGTCCAAAGCCCATCCCCTGTTGCCGCGGAAACGCCGTGCACGGTGCCATCGTTGGAGATGAAGAGCACGACGTCCCCAGAGACTGCGGGCGCGTTGCGAACGGAGAAACCTACCCGATGCTCCCAGAGTGTGGTGCCTGTTTTTGCGTCCAAGGCAACGACACCACCCAAGATGCCATCACCGAAGTCGGAGACCGAGACGAAGACACGCCCATCAGCAACCACAGGAGAACCTCCGTGAATATGCCCGCCAACCGTAGCGGCCCACTCCATCTGTAGCGGAAATTCGATGCGCTCTGCAGTCGCGCCCGAATGCGTTGGGTCACCCTGAAACATCGGCCAATTTGCGAGCGCCGGAGAGATTGGAAGCGCGCCTATCTCAATGTTGGTGCTGGCGGTGAGACCTTCACCATTGCCCGATTCCAAGTCTGCTGTTGCCAGGTAACTCCCGGGTGTGCACAGCGAGCTGAGCACCTCCGAGGAGTAGGTCCAGCCGCCGGTTGGTGTGAGTGCGACCTCGCCGACGCCGTCGACCATGGCACTGAGCGACGTAATTGAAGCCCCAGGCTCAACCGCAACAATGAGCTTTGCTTTGCAGGGCGCGAAAACCTGACTGACTGCCGGTGAGACAAACTCGAAGACACTTCGATTCACCGTGGTGCGGTGATCGACTGTCATGCCGCCTTGGTCATCAAAGTGAAAGATACGAAAGCCGCCTGGGGTTAAGTCCATGCCACCCATCACCATCGGCTGAGTACTGTACTCAACAAAGGTATCGTGCTGCAGAACTCGGTTTGTGTGCATATGGCCCGTGAGCAACACATCAATGCCCCGCTCGTCGAGTTTGGCGCGAAGCTCGTCCCTGGGAGGAGCGTGCATAAGAACTACGACGGGGCGCTCGTCGTTTATAAGCGCGAGATCCATGTCGAGAAAATCCATGCGGCTATCGGAGGAAGCCTCCCACTCGAGAACGACAAAGTGCACGCCGCCGGCGTCGAAGGCGTAGTTTGGCGGGCCGAAGTGTTTCCGATACTGCTCCCCGCCGTCGTACCAGTCGTGATTTCCGGGGACAGGCACGTAGGGAACGTCGATTGCGTCGATTGCAGTAAAGACTGACTCAAACTGCTCAGGCTTGTTGCCTGATGTGATGTCACCAGTAATGGTTATGAAATACGGCTTGGGGGCGACACCTGCTGCTTGCGCGAGACCAATGATTTGATCCTCTACCGACATTTGCTCAATGCCTGCATGGGTATCCGAACCAACCACAAATGAGAACTCTCCTGAGCTTTGCGTGGGTCGCACTGGGATATCTAAGCCTTGCGTCACGCCGGCCGGAGCGTTGATCCAAAACGGACCCGGCGCATGTTCGTCTTGGCTTCGCACCCAAAGCATGCCTCCGTTGTCGGGTAGCTTGATTGAATAGTTGCCAGCGCTATCCGCCTTGCTGTGGCGCTTGTCTTCGTAGAAAACAATGGCGTTGCGAACGCCCTCTTCGCCGGAGTCGCGTACGCCGTTGCCGTTGTTGTCGACGAAGACACTGCCGCTTCCTGCCTCGGGGTGCGCGCAGCCTGTGAGCGACACGCAAGACGCTGCCGATAGGAAGAGGCAGTGTTTAAGGGAGAGTGACATGTGGCGAGAAGTGTATCCCGAGAGGGCAGAATGTCATTGAGTTGAATCCGGGACCAGAGTTCTAGTTGTAGACAGTGTCCACGGAGAACCCGACGATGGCCTGATCCGGATAGAGGCGGCAGTATAGTGAATTGGAAATCACCGAGTACATTGTGCTTCCAGCATTTGGAAGTTCGCTTCCAGTAAAGGTGATGTAGCTAAAGGTTCCACCTGATACGTCATGGTCTTCAGCGGAGGATGCGTATGTTGTGCCGCCAGCTGTTTTTGAGAAAGCGGTGCATCGCACTTTTCCTGTTGGGTAGCTGTCGTACACAGCGACGCGAATTTCATCAAAGTTCACGGTGGAACTCTGCATTGCCGTTACCGGGCACCAGACGTATTTGTAGCTGGTTGATGTGGGGTTGTTGTAGGCGCCATTGTTGAGATCAATATATGCGTGTGCGCCCTTGTCAGGCTGACAGGATGAGCCTGAGTAGTTTCGGTCGGTGTTCGCGTATGCGCCCGACGATACTCCGACGCATACAAGGCCAACGAACAGTAGTAAAAGAACTAGAGTTTTTCTCATTTTAGGTAGACTCCTATAGGTTTGAATTTGAGACTCGGTAGCCGCGAATGTTAATTCCGGCTTTGATGGTGCAGTCAAAGTAGCTCTGAATGGCATTGTCAATAGGGGTGCCAGATCTGGGGAGCTCGCTTCCTGTAAACAGGAGGGGTTGGCGCCCTGAATTCCCGGAGGAGGACTCAGCAATGCCTGCATGTACCGTCCCCGTGAACGTGATTGTGACCATGCTGCAGCTGGCATCGTATAAGCTGTTTGTGTCGCTGACCCACACCACTGCCTCTGACCAATCTACCGTCAGGTCCTGGTGTCCGCCGATCGGGCAGTGTGCATCGATCGCCTCTGACACGCTGGTCATGCCGTCGGAGTGGAAGTTGTACAGGGAGTAGTTGTCTGAACGGCACGCTTGTCCGGTGTAGTATCGGTCGTACGCAAAGGCATTCGGGGTTAGCCATATTCCGATCGCGGCAACGAATCCCATTAGTGCCACGACGTGTTTTGCGCTACGGGTTCTGTTCATCGTATTTTCTTCCATTTTGATTCTGTCCTTGTTCGAGGGGTTGTACGCGCCTAGTTGTAGACCGTGTTGGTCACGTACCCCCGAAGGTTGCTGTACGCCCCAGGGTTAGCAGGCGAGTCTCCTGGGACAGTGCAGTAAAAGCTATTTCCGACCACGGAATAAACGGCAGCGCCATTGTTGGGGAGTTCGCTGCCGGTGAAAATCATGGTGATTCTGCCGGTGTTGCTCAAACCCGAGGTCTCAGATACACCGGCATAGCTAGTGCCTGTCAGTGTCTTAACGAACATTTGACAAGACACCTCCCCGTCAGAGATGGCGTCGTAGACATAGAAGTACGCTGCGTCGTAGTCGACGGTGTTGGTTCTATAGCCGGTGATAGGGCACCAGGCCAGCTTGCTGGAACTGGACTTGCTTGTGTATCCATCCGAGTGGAGGTCAACCGTAGAGTAAGCCCCGTAGTCTGGCTGGCAATTTTGCCCCGGGAATCTTCGGTTCGTATTGGCATCCGCGCTTCCCGCGCTGACTCCCAATAAAAGCAAGGCAATCCCCAATAATCCTGTTGTCATAATTTTCATAGGTGTCCTTCGCCCGCTTCCGAGGGGCTAAAATACAAATACCAATTGCTCTCGACGCCTCCGCCCTCAGAGGGCTTCGGGCCTGTCTGTGCTCGCGGGCCTTGCCAAGTCATGGCGAGACTGCCGGTCATGAATTGTCCAGAAGTTCCCATGAAGGCCTCCTCGTCGGAGTATCGCAGCCCTACGACACAGCCATTGGAGTAGCACTCAAAGCGAGCAACCGAGACTTCAGTCCGACGAGATTCGTCGAGTTGGGAGAGGATGTCATTGAGCAACTCCCTCGCCTCTCCTTCCTCGGAGGAACCGTCTCTTTTATCGCGGAGATTTGTCTCAAGCTCAGCAATTTCCCTCTCAAGCTCCTTGAGTCGGTATTCTTCGGAAAAGATTTCATCGTTCGGTGGAGTAGAGGGCTCCTCGTGAGTGCGAGGAGCTGGTATGGTCAAATTTGGCCGGAAAGCAGGCTCGGGGTACTTGGTCTGCGTTGCCACCTTCACTGAGTTGATAGCCTGAGAAGAGACTGGGGCCGCGACTTTCCCCCGTCTTACCCAGACCCCATAGACCGCAAGTGCTGATGCGAGGGCTGCTACGGTTATGACTATTCTTCGCTTCAAAATACCTCTGGACCCACTATCTAGTTTTTGTAACAAACAAACAAGAAGTATTGGACAAAAAAAGCGCCGGATTTCATGCACTTAGGTGCCGACATGCCGTCGCCTATCCTGATTGCGTTTTCATGATTGACAGTTTTCATAAAACCTGAGCGCCAGACCTACGAGCTAGCAATCGTCGCTCAGAAGAGCGGGGAAACCGAGCATAGCGGAGGTTCGTCGACAAAGATCGGCAGCTTCGACAGCAGACCTCCGTTTCCCAAAGGGCGAAGGCGGTCTGCTCAGCTCTCGGCGGAGTGCAGCGCAACTTGCGCCATTGGATCTTGTTTTGTGCACGCGGTTCGCATCACCGTGCCATCGCCATCCGGCCCGTTGGGCAGCTGCTAGGCTTTGGCGCCAAGAGCTTAAAACCCGTGAAGGCGTGCGTTCTTTGGGCCCTATCCACCAAAGTGGTACGCTTGAGGTCGAGTGAGAATCGGCAGCAAACATAGCTCGCGCTGCAGAAGAATTTCTGCAATTTCCTATTTTGACATCGTACCTAAATGTCTTAGGAGTTCTTCTGTTTTGCTGCGCACTCTCATGAACGCCAAAATCCAGCTCTCGTCGTACCCGCGAATTCTTCCCAATTCTTGGAAGAATTCGCCCGCTAAAGTTGTCTCTGTGGGGGCCGATTCCCTACATATGGGCACCGCTGCGCATTCGACGGGGTCTGCATGGCCAGACACGTAGATGCCTGGTTTCTGCGTTTCTTGCCAAGCGACGTCGCTTCGCGGAGCGACGACTGGCTGCTTCGCGCAAAGCTGTGGATTGTCATTACGGCGATCACAACAAGCATTGCGCTTGTAATGGGCATCGATCACCTCATTCGAGGTCCGCGTCTTTGGGGCGGCGTATTGCTCTTTGGCACCCTTTTACTCCTCGGGCTCTACAGAGTATTTCAAAAATCCGGCCGGCTCGAATTGGTTGGCAACATCATCTCTGCTCTTTGGATCTGCGGGCTCATTGGGGCCACCTACGTTCGCGGCGGAGCGGGCTCGCCCGGCATGATGATGGCGGGCATCGTGCCCATGTTAACCGTTCTCTACACAGGGTGGCGCTCCGGATTTGCCTGGGCCTGTGTGGTCTTGCTGATGCAAGCGGTATTCACCCTTGCCTACGCCCTCGATTACACAATCCCAATCCGCGTCTCGGAACAGTCACAACTCTTCTCGGATACCGCTCTATCCTTTGTACTCACCTTTGTTCTCTCCGGAGTTGCCCTTGGCTACGAGGGCTTTCGAATCGCCACCAATCGGGCTCGCACAGAAGCGGAGCGCACTCGTCACGATGCCGATCACGAAATCGAGCTTTCGCGAGCAGATCGCCTCGCGTCTATCGGCCAAATCTCGGCCGGTGTTGCGCATGAAATCAACAATCCGCTCGCCTACATCTTAGGCAACCTCGACTTCATTCGCGATGGACTTAGCGACCCGCAAGCCTACGATGCCGACTGGCTCGAAGACATGGACGAATCGATCGTCGATGCGATCGATGGAGCGAAACGCATTCAACAAATCGTGCTCGATCTCAATACCTTCACTCGGCGTGAGGAAGAGGAGATCGAGAGCTTTGAGCTGCAAAGTGCCATTCACTCGGCTGTTAAAATGATCGACAACCAGCTGCGGCACAGCGCCACCTTAGAACTAGAGCTTGGGACGCCAGCTTGGGTTCGCGGCGATGCTTCGCGATTTACCCAGGTCTTTCTCAACATCCTCATTAATGCGACTCAGGCCCTACAGCCCAGAGAAGGCCAGCAGAACCGTATTTCCATCGGTCTTTCGCGTGCCGGCGATATGGTGACCGTACGCATTCGCGATACCGGCGTGGGCATTCCAGCCGAACTTCTTCATCGCGCAACCGACCCATTCTTTACAACCAAGACCGTTGGCGAGGGTACCGGTCTAGGTCTCTCGGTGTCGCGCAATCTCGTCGAGCGATACCACGGCGAGCTTACTCTCGAGAGTGAGGTTGGTGTTGGTACCTGCGTGATTCTCTCGTTTCCCGAAGTGGCCGCGCCGCCGCATTTGGCAGGCATTGAAGACGTGTCCAAAGACGGTTCAGATGGGTTGCGAATTTTGCTGATTGACGATGACGAGCTAATCCTTCGACTCTTAAGAAGAATACTTAAGTCCCATAGGCTCACCCAAGCCTCCTCTGGGCTTGAGGCAATCGACCTTCTGGCGAAACACAGCGACTTTGACGCCATCTTGTGCGACCTCATGATGCCGGGCACAACCGGTATCGATGTCTATGACAAGGTTCAAGAGAGCGATCCCGAACTTGCCTCGCGCTTCGTCTTTATCTCGGGCGGAGTCTTTGGCGACGCCATGGAGGAGCGGTTATCTCATCTTGATAGGCCGGTCCTCTCAAAGCCTATCGATCGCGAGATGCTCCGCGAAACGCTATCATCGCTTCCTCGATCAAGTCCTAGCAACTAGGGCGCTGGATCCGATCTCAAACGCGAGAAGATAAGACTATCTCTGATTCCGAGGTGCGTCTCCCACGTGCCGCGCAGATGGCCTTCGTACGAAAAGCCCTGCGCCTTGATGGCTGCAACCGAGGGCGCGTTATCCGGATCGATGTCGGCAGCGATGCGCCGCATCTTCCGCGTGTCAAAAGCGTAATTAATTGCGCGGCGAACCGCCTCGCGCGCGATGCCGCGGCCTTGGGCCGAAGGACGCAAGATGTAGCCAATCTCAGCCTCGGCCTTGCCCTTGCCCTTGTACATAAGAATGACCCAGCCCAAGGCATCATCGGTGTTGCTACTCTCGCAGATCGCAAAGCACTCGGCACCAACGGGGTTGACGTTCCACGTCATGTACTCTCGCACCGCATCCACGCTCTTGAGGGGGGCGCAGCTCCAGTAACGCATGTTGTCCTCGTCCATCAGCGCTGGCGCGATCGCTTCGGCATCGGTGAACTCAAGCGGCCGCAAGGTGAGTCGCTCGGTTGTTAGGGTAGGAACGACGTAGGCCTCTTTATCGCCCTTGCGAAGATCTCTTAGGCTGGCTAGCGAGGTCTCGGAAAAGCGCTCAAGCGTGCAATCCTGCATTACCTGTGAGGCATCACCCTGCATCCAACTGGGATCGCCAAAGCAGGTATCGCGGCTCTCGGGTGAAGGCCAACGGGCGTGAGAGACAAAGCTGCCATCTGGGGCCTTAAAAAGCTCGGCGCCGCCACTTTCGCAGTGCCCACGAATTTGCCGAGTTACATCGGACCAAGCTTCTTCAAACTCGGCTTCACGTCCCGGTTTGATTTTCCAGCGATAGACAAAGGTGTGGTCCATGGAAACAATTGTTGCCGCTTGCATGCCGGCCTGCAAGCGCTGGTTGGTCGGTGAAACGGCTAGAAATTGCTAGGAGATTGCCTATACCAAGCGCTGGGGCGATCGATGCGACGGGGCACTAAGGAGGCAGCGACCAAGTTTACGTTGCTTGACAAGCTTTCGCGCTTGCGCGTATAGGGCTAGCACTTATTACATAACGCGCGAGTGCTCGGGAAGTTGGTGCAAGTCCAACGCAGCCCTCGCTACTGTAACTGGAACGAACATGTTCAACCACTGGCACTGAGTGCTGGGAAGGGAACGTTAGTAGGTAGCCAGAAGTCAGGAGACCGGCTCGCGCGTGAGACAGACCTTCGAGGACGGAGGTATCTTCCCCTCACGCGCAGCTCGTGCGTTCCAGTTCTGGAACGCCTTTGCCGACCCTCATCAAACTTCTTCCCGCGCTTAGCCTGCTTATTTGGGCAGGGATTGCGCGTGCAGAAGAGCCTCTGCCCGTTGCCGAGGACGGTGGCGAGAACGAGGTTATCACCGTTGTTGGCAAGGCTGTCGGCAAGACAGCCGACTCGCAAGCGGGCTTCACAACCAAGATCTCGACCGACGAGTTGGCTGGCGAGACAACCTCGGTTGGCGAAGTTCTGGGGCGCTCGGTTGGCGTGAATGTGCGCTCTCTTGGTGGGCTTGGCGGCTTCTCCTCCATCTCAGTTCGGGGCGCGGCGCCATCGCATACCGCAATCTACATCGACGGTGTTCCGGTCTCGAAGCTTGGAACCGCAAGCCTCGATCTTGGCGCCTTTGAGCTTCAGAGTTTCTCGGAGCTCGAAGTCTTTCGAGGTGCTGTGCCGATGCGCCTTGGCGGTGCTGCCATGGGCGGCGCTGTCGAGTTTCGCAGCATGCAGGACCTCGGAGGCAAGGTTCGTATCTCGAGTGGGCTTGGCTCGTTTGGCGCGTCGCATTTAATTGCGCAAACCGGCGCCGAGCACGGCCGCTGGACTTACGTTGCAAGCCTTGGCCACAGAGGTGCGACCGGCGATTACCGCTACTTCAACGACAATGGCACGCTTCTTCGCCAAGACGATGACAGGCTTGAACTGCGCCAAAACAACGGTTTTGACATGGTTCATGCCCACGCCCGCCTGCGGCACCAAGGCGAGAAGACCCAAGTTGAAGCCGGCAGCAGGACCACGGTCAAAGTGCAGGGCGTGCCCGGGCTTGGCTCGGTGCAGTCCCAATCCAGCTCGCTCGAAAGCGCTAGCGAACTTGCCGATATTGGCATTCGCTACCGAGACGGAGGGCTGCGGTTCTCGGGCAAAAGCTACGTCTTTGTCGACCAGCAAGAGTACCGCGATGTAATGGGCGAGGTTGGGCTTGGCAATCAGCACAACCGCTATCGCACAACCTCCTCTGGCGTTAGCGGCACATTGGAAACCCTTCTCTCGCCGGCGCACCTGCTTAAAGCGAGTCTCGAGCTTGGTTACGAGCGCTTCGCCAGCCACGATTTTATGGACAGCAGCGTAGCTCCTGCACGCGCTTGGCGCGGAACTACTGGAGTAGCCGTTGCAGACGAAATCATCGTTGGCACACGGTTAAAACTCACACCCATTCTTCGCCTCGATGCGCAACGCACAAGTGCAGGGCTTGATTGGGATCCGATTATCGCTGGCGACAGCGGCACCGCACGTACCGATAGCTTTCTTAGCCCGAGAGTCACAGCCAGCTACAGCCTTGGCGACCTTGAGCTTAAAGCCAGCGCCGGTCGCTACTTTCGCGCCCCAACCTCTACAGAACTTTTCGGAGACAGAGGCTTCATCGTCGGCAACCCAGAGTTATTGGCAGAGACCGGGCTTAGTGGCGACTTGGGCTTTGTACAAAATTGGCAAGACGCCCCATGGCCGACTCGTGACCTCTATCTGCAAGGAGCGCTCTTTGTCTCCAGGCAAAGCGATGCCATTGTGATGTTGCCAACCTCTGGCGGTGCGGCCCTTGCGCAAAACCTTGGAGATGCGGAGATTCGCGGCGTAGAAGCTTCGATGCACGCTGAGTTTGTCGGCGGCGCTAGCCTAAGCGGCAACTACACCCGCATCGCCTCGGCCCAGCGCAATACCCTGCAATCGTACGAGGGCAAGAACTTGCCGCTGCGCCCAAGACACCAAATCTACACCCGAGTTGGCTACGAACCTGCCTACTTTTCTCGGGCCACTATCTTTGCCGACCTCGCCTACACCTCGGGCAATTTCTTAGACGCTGCCAATCGCAACGAAGTGCCTCGGCGGGTATTGCTCGGCGCTGGCCTCAAAATGAAGCTCAGCCAACGCTTTTTGGCGGGCGTCTCCCTTAAGAACCTGCTCAACCGGCACGTCGAGAACATTGCTCTAGACCCACCTCCGCGCCCCGACCTTGCTTCGGTACCCCGCGCGGTCTCCGATTTCATGGGCTACCCACTTCCTGGGCGCTCTATCTACTTCACCCTAAACGCAACAATCTAAAGAAGACATTATGCATAAAACGACATTCCTACCACTCCTACTTATTCTTAGCATCGGCTGCGGCAGTGGCGACGACGACAATGGCTCGATCGAAGCAGACGCTGGCGATACCACCACCTTTGACGCCGGCACGGACAACAATCCGGATGCCATGCCAGCCGCCGAGAGCTTCGCCTACGTAATGGGTAGCGACTCCACGACCTCTGGAATTCTCACCGAGATCGCTATGAACGAGCTCACCGTGAGCCAGGGCATCATCGACGGCGTTGTAGCCAGCGATGCAGTGGTTCGCCGCTTTGGAAACCGCCTCTACATCATCAATCGCTTTGGCTTTGACAACATCACCATTGTCGACATCGACACCGACCAACTGGTCGCGCAGATCTCTACAGGCACCGGCACAAACCCACAAGACGTCGCCGTGATTGGCGATGCACTCTACGTCTGCGCCTACGACTCCAATAGCATTCTTGTGCTCGACCAAACAGACGAGCAAGCCAAGCCAACGCGCATCGACATTTCTTCCTACGATAAAGATGGCGTTCCAAACTGCAACTCCATCGTCGCCGTCGACGGAATTCTCTACGCAACTCTCGGCATTATCGATCAGAGCTTTTCTTCCAATGGCGGCAAAGTCGTCGTTATCGATAGCGCCGACAACACCATCACAAGCGACTTTGATCTCACCTACAACAATCCATTTGGGCTTCTCGAAGCAACAGATCCGGATGGCCCATTTGGCGGCGATCTACTCGTTCCAACCACAGAAGATTTCGGTCCGGTAAATGGCTGCATCGAGCGCATTCGCGTTGGCGCCACACCAAGCTCTGGCGGCTGTCTTATTGAGAACGCTACTCTTGGCGGCTTCTCTGGCAAAGTTCAACTTCGCGGCGACGAAGTCATTGTCGCGGTAAGCACGAGCTTCACCGAAGGCAAAGTTGTGAAGGTTGGCGCCGACGGAGCCCTCATCGGCGAGTCCATTACGCCTGCAACCCAGCACGTCACCGACATCGCAGTCTGCCCATCCGGTGATGTTCTTACCAACGATGGCGAGAACGGAACCATCCGCGTCTTTGGGCCAGACGATGCCGAGCGCACCTCGGGCACAGGCCTAGACATCGGCCTGCCTGCAAGCTACGCAAACGCGCTGGTCTGCTTCTAGGGCCGCATGCCTCGCCGTAGCCCAAAGATGTTTCTCCTGCTCGCACTTGCCACCGTTGGCAGCTGCGGCTTGGGCATCCTTGTGGGCTATGGCGACCTTGGCGATGCGGGTCTTCGCAGCGCCTACCTCGAACTGCGCGCCTACCGGGTGATTACCGCCTTCTTCGCGGGCGCAGCTCTCGCCGTTGGTGGCGTCTTGGCCCAAGGTCTCTTTCGCAATGCACTCGCAAGCCCATCGCTCTTGGGTGTTGCCGCCGGCGCAAGCCTTGGCGCAAAGCTCGCGCTGCTCTTGGGCACAGCAACCCTAAGCGGGCACCTCGCCTTCTTTCCCGAAATGCTCATGCCACTTGGCGCCTTTGTCGGGGCACTCTTTGCGCTGGCAGTCTTGCTCACAATCACCCGAGGACGCAGCGACATTATCGCGCTCCTTCTCTGCGGGTTTCTCTTATCCAATCTCTTCGTAAGCATCGGCGCCTTTGTCACAAGCCTTGGCCAGCAAACCTGGGAGCTTGGCCGGGCCATGGTTGCGTTCATGCTCGGAAGTGTTGGCGGCGCAGGCCCAAGGCAAGCGCTTCTCATCACCACCGTCGCAACCCTTGGCATCATCAGCTCGTGGAGTTGGTCGCGGCACCTTGACTTACTCTTAACCGGCGAAGAAGAAGCGCAATCGCTTGGCGTCGATACCAAGCTTGTGCGCCGCTGGTGCGTTATCTGGATTGCCATCTTAAGCGGCGCTGCGGTTGCAGTCGGCGGCACCATTGCCTTCGTCGGCCTTGTCGTGCCCCACGTTTGTCGCTCGCTTGTCGGCCTTAGTAACCGCCTGCTCATTCCCGCCTCGGCGCTTGCTGGCGGCATCTTCGTAGTGCTCTGCGATGTCTTGGCGCGGGTGGTCTCGGTCGAAGGCGAGTTGCCGCTTGGCGTTGTCACGGGTCTCATCGGCGCTCCAAGCTTTCTCTACTTGCTGCTGCGCTCGCGCTACATGGGAGTTCTTCGTGGATAGCACCGAGCTCGCGATCGATGCCAAGAAGCTCTCAGTTCGGCTGGGCGATACCCTCGTTGTGCAAAGCGTTTCCCTCGCTGTGCACTACGGCGAGTTTGGCGTGGTCGCCGGCCCAAATGGCGCTGGCAAATCCACACTGCTTCGCGCGCTCCTAGGTCTTCTCTCGCCTCACGAGGGCAGCATTCAAACTGCCGGGCATGCACTTGCAAGCTTGGACAATGCCGAGCGCGCAATGACGCAAAGCTACGTTCCGCAAAACTCTGCGCTCGCCGCCGCTCTCACCGTGGAAGAGCTTGTTGGCCAAGCGCGCTTTGCCCGTTCGGAAAGCCGCAGCAAAACCCAAGAGGCAACCCAACGCGCCCTCGAGCGAGTTGGCGCCACGGCTCTGGCACATCGCAGCTATCTCGAACTCTCCGGCGGCGAAAAGCGCCTCGCCCTCGTCGCCCGTGCGCTGTGCACCGAGGCTCGCATCGTGATTCTCGACGAGCCCACTGCTTGCCTCGACATCGCCAATCGCCTGCGCATCTTGGCCTTGCTTCGCAGCCTTGCAAGCGATGGCTATGCAGTGCTCGCGGTCTTGCACGACCTGGACGACGTCGCCAAGTTTGCCGATCGGGTCACCCTCATTCACAAAGGCAGGGTCGCCTGCACAGGCTCGCCCGCCGAGGTTGTTACCGCGGCCAACGTTCGCCAGGTTTATGGCGTCGAGCTGCTCGAGAGTGCTGCCTTTGGCTTTCGGCTCCAAGGCGAGGTTTCCCCATGAGGCCCATCGAGATTTTTAACGGCGTAATGGTCTGTGCCGCTCTTGCCGGCGCAACCCTTGTCATGGGCATGGGACGAGTTGAGCGCGCGGACAACTCTGCGAGTTATTCTGAGTCTACGGAACTGCGCTTTGGCACCACAGCCGACGGCCGAGAAGCGCTCTTGGACAGCACCGGCGAAGCGATTGCCACAGGGAGCTACAAGCGCATTGTTGCCGGCAGCATTGTCGCGCGCTCGGCCCTCGGCGAACTAAGCGAGAAGGAGCGCATTGTCGGCGTCATTAGCGCAGGCATCCAAGATGCGCCCGACGCCCATCGCTTTACAGGCATCGAGCAGCTAAAGGGCATGGACGAGACCGAGCGGCTCATCGCGCTGAATCCCGATCTAATTATCGTGAGCTCGCTTAGCAGCGTTCCCCACATGCGGCGGCTGCGCGAGGCCGGCATCGCTGTCTTTATCCTTGGTGATATGCGCGGAGTCGAAACCTTTCTGCGCGACATTCGCCAAATTGCCGTGCTCCTTGGTGCGCAAAAACGCGGTGACCGGCTGGCCAATGCCTACCGCCGGCGCATGCACGGCATTGCCAAGCTCACTCCTGCGCGAGATCGCAAAGAGGCCATCTACCTAAGTGCCTACGGCACAACCATGTTTGGCGGCACAAGCGGAACCAGCTATCACGACGTGCTGAAGTTTGCCGGCCTTATCGATGCGGCCTCCAATCACTTTAGCGGCTGGCCCCAGTACACCCCAGAGCACGTGCTCTCGATGGATCCAGAAGTTATTGTATCGCCTCATGGCGTGCCCGAGTTTGTGTGCAACCACAGCGCGATGGGTCGCTTGCAGGCTTGCGCAAATGATCGAGCAGGCTTTGTCGAGCTGCCCGCATCGTGGCTTGAGGATCCGAGCCTTGTGATGCTTGATGTCGCCGAATCGGTTCACGAGGCGGTGTATGGTGACTAAGAATACTACCTACGCATCTGATACGAGCTTTCGCCTTGGCGCGACCTCGTTTGTCTATCCGGGCGACTGGCGATTTAACGTCGAGCGCCTTGCCGGCAGGGTGGGCGATATCGAGCTACTTTTCTTTGAAGCTGCTGGCATGCCGACGCCACAAGAGTTTGCGCATCTGGCTTCTCTTGCCTCGGCTGGGCACAGCTACACCGTGCACACACCGCTTAGCGCGAGCCTTGCCAGCACCGACGAGGCCCGGCGTTTGCGGGGCATTGAGGAGGTTGTAGACGTTATCCAGCGAACCGCAGGGCTCGACCCGCACGCCTGGATTCTGCACGTCTACCTCGGCGATAGCGAAGGCGATACCAATCCCGAGGGCCTTAGCGAGGCGGACTTGGTTGCCTGGCGCGCTCGCGCAACGCGGGCGCTTGCGGAGATTGCCGCTCGCACCGGCGAGAACCAACGACTCTGCGTCGAAAGCCTCGACTACGATTACCGCCTTATCGCTCCCGTCATCGAAGCGCTCGACCTTGGCGTTGCCTGGGACATCGGCCACGACTTGCGCGATGGGCGCACGAGCGAGTTTATGCTTACAACCCTCTTGCCGCGCCTGAAGGTTGTGCAGTGGCACGGAACCGATCCGGACGACCGCGATCATCGCAGCTTGCGCTTTGTGCCACGGGCCGACGCTCTGGCATTTCTGCAAGCCTTGCTCGACTGCAACTTTGACGGCGTTGTCACCTTAGAAGTATTCCGAGAAGCCGACTTTGAAGAATCGCTGACAATTGCAAGCGAGCTCGTGGCGAAGATTACTGCCAACGCTAGAACCCGGGAGTCGAGAGATGCCTAGCGCCGGACCAGAAATTCTCTTAGAAGCGCCTCACATCATTGTAAGGCTGCCTGGTACCCATCGCGTGCTTAGCTGGGCACTGGTTGGTGGTGGCCTCCGCCAATCGTCGGCTGTGGTTTGGCGGGAGGTGCAAAGTCGGGACCTAGGCCCGGGTGTGTGCGCCAAGAGCCTTTTGCAAGAGAGCCTCGATGCCGTCGGTCATCCCAACGCCATCGGGCTGCTTACCAGCGCTCCTCTTCGCGACTACTGTGCTGTGCAGGAAACCCGCGATGGGCACACTGCGGTTGCTCTTGCTACCGTCGGCCTCTCCAATGCCCTAGCCGTTGGAGATCCGCCAAACATCAATCCGCGAAGCTTTGGCACCATTAACGTTCTCGCCTGGTTCTCGCATGGGCTTTCCCAATCGGCCACGGTCGAGGCGCTCTCGATCGCCGCCGAAGCGCGCACCACCGCAGTATTGGAGGCCAAGGTACAAAGTCGGGTATCAGAAGAGTTCGCAAGCGGAACCGGGACCGACTGCATCGTAGTCGCCAGCCCAGTGAGCCCAGAGGAACATTCGTACGCTGGCAAACACACAAACGCCGGCTCCCTCTTGGGACAAACCTGTCTCGCCGCGGTCCGTGGGGGGATTTCTAAGTGGCGAACAAGGAGCAAGAGCCGTGTCTAAACTGATTCTCATTGGAGGCGGCGTGCGATCGGGCAAAAGTGCATTCGCCCTGCAGCTCGCGCGCGAGCGCGGTACCAAACTCGCGTTTATTGCCACGGCACAAGCCTTTGATAGCGAAATGGAAGAGCGCATCGCAGCTCACAAACTCGAGCGCGGAGCCGAGTTTCGCACCTTCGAGGCGCCAACCAAACTTGCGAGCACACTGCGCGCAAGCGATAGCTACCAGTGCGTAGTGGTCGATTGCCTCACGCTCTGGCTCTCCAATCTGCTTTTGCGTGGCGATAGCGAGGAGAGCATCTTGGCCGCGATTCGCGATGTGATTGCGGTACCTCGCCAGTGCGACCTCATCATCGTGACAAACGAAGTTGGTATGGGTGTTGTGCCCGAGTCAAAACTCGGCCGAGCCTTTCGAGATCTAGCAGGGCGAGCTCATCAGCTGCTTGCCAGCGAAGCCGATGAGATCTACGCCGCCATGCTCGGCTGCATGCTCCGGCTCTCCCCTGGACCCGTTGCCCTCGTTCCTCAGACCGTGCAAGGAACTCCGTCGTGAAGCAGCTTAAGGCCACTCTCGATCGGATTGCACCGGTCTCGCGAGCGCATCTGCGAGCCGCCCAAGAAGTCATCGACAATAAGACCAAGCCGCGAGGCAGTCTTGGGCGCCTCGAAGAAATCGCGCGCAGGCTGTGCGCAATTCAGAAGACTTCTAAGCCCTCGGTAGAGAGGCGCTGCATTGTGATCATGGCTGCGGACCACGGAGTTGCCGACGAAGGCGTGAGCGCCTTTCCAAAAGAAGTCACGGCGCAGATGGTTCTAAACTTTGCCAATGGCGGTGCGGCGATTAACGCCCTCGCCAAGCAAGCCGGTGCCGAGCTACTGGTTGTCGATATGGGCGTGGCCGCACCAACCGGCGCCGCATCGGTTCGCGAAGTGCGCATCGGGCCGGGCACTCGCAACATGCGACGCGGGCCAGCGATGACCAAGAGCGAGGCACTTGCGGCAATCTCCGCCGGAATCGAAATCGCAAACGAGCTGGCAGACCGGGGTATTGGCCTTATTGGCATTGGCGAGATGGGCATCGCCAATACCACCGCGAGCAGCGCGATCGCATCGGTGCTTACCGGCCTTGCCCCCGAAGAACTCACCGGCCTTGGCACAGGCATCGACGAGCCAACGCGGCTGCACAAGGCGCAGGTGATTCGCGAAGCCATTGCCTGCAACGCGCCCTCGGCAGATGCGCCACTCGATGTGCTGGCAGCGCTTGGCGGCTTTGAGATCGCCGGCCTTGTTGGTGTCACTCTCGGCGCTGCCGCAAGAAACATTGGCGTTGTTGTCGACGGATTTATCTCCTCGGTTGCCGCACTCGTTGCAGTGCGCATGCACGGCGCCGTGCGCGACTACCTCTTTACCTCGCACAAGTCGGTAGAGCCTGGGCACGCGCAGGTTCTACGCGAGCTTGGCCACCCACCACTGCTCGACCTGCAAATGCGACTTGGCGAGGGCACCGGCGCCGCGCTGGCGATGCAGCTCATTGCCAGCGCAGAGGCCTTTTATCGCGAGATGGCCTCGTTCGAGAGCGCCGGAGTAAGCGATAGCGGGAAGTAGCTTGTGAGGCAGCAAAGACACAAGCGAGGGATTCTCGCGCTTAGGCATTCGCAACCGCGACATCCGCAACATCAAACCCCAAATCGCGGAGGGCTATGTACCTGTTCCTAATCATCGCGATTGCTTGGGATTTGCGTCTTGGCGAGCCGCCGATCGCTTTTCACCCTGTGGTGTGGATGGGCTCGCTCATTAGTGCCTGCATGCGTCTGGCTCCCAAGGCTCACCAGACTGCGATTCCAAGCGTCAAAGCTCGCACCAAGCCGCAGGCGCCAGAGGCTCGCGGCACTGCGATTCCAAGCAACAAAGCTCGCACCAAGCCGCGGGCGCTCTCAGAGTTTTTCTTTGGCCTCGCGGTAGCGCTCACACTGCCCTGTGCCATTGGCCTAGCCTCCGCAGCCGCACTCGCAAGCCTTGGCGGCACACCGCTGCTCTTTACCGCCGTGGCAGCATGGCTTCTCACCTCCTCGTTCTCAATTCGCGGCCTCGGCGCCGCCAGCGAGCGCGTGCGCCAGGCTCTGCACGCAGGCGATTTGCCCGCCGCCCGCACAGCCCTTGGCCACCTTTGCTCGCGAAACGCAAGCGACCTTAACGAGGCCGAAGTCGCTGGAGCCACTATCGAATCCATTGCCGAGAACGCCTGCGATAGCCTAGTTGCACCGCTCTTCTTCTACGCACTCTTCGGAGTTCCCGGCGCCATCGCCTATCGCTGCATCAATACTCTCGACTCGCGCCTGGGCTATCGCGGCCGCTACGAGTACCTTGGCAAAGCCTCGGCCCGCATCGACGACGTTGCCAACTTCATTCCGGCGCGCATCACAGCGCTGCTCTTCTTGGTCACCGGCCTTGCCCTTGGCGCCAACGCACGTTGTGGCCTGGGCATGTGGTGGCGCGATCGCAGGCAAACCGAGAGCCCAAACGCCGGCCAGTCCATGTCGATGATGGCCGGGCTCTTGGGCGTGTGCCTCGAGAAACGCGAGTGCTACGCCCTTGGCGATGCCACTCGTGCAACCGATTCCGTAACCATCGCCCAAGCATGGGACATCGTTTTCGCCGCGATGCTGCTGTGGGCTCTCGTCGTTGTAGGAGTGTTGTACCTTGGCTAATTTGAACGCGTCCATACCGCCGGTCCACGGCGGCCTTCACCATAACGAGCTATCAGAGTTTTGCTTAGACCCAAAACGCATCCTCGACTTTAGCGTCAACATCAACCCGTACGGGCCGGCGCCAGCGGTCTTGCGAGCAGCACGCGCAGCAAACCTGCGTCACTACTGCGATCCCACCGCTGCCGATACCCGAGATGCACTAGGCACTCACCTCGAAATCCAAGCGAATGAGATAGCGTTGGGCAATGGTGCCGCCGAGCTCATGTGGAGCCTGGCTCGGCTCTTGGCTGATCCCACGCGCCCAGCAACCATCGTCGGGCCCACCTTTAGTGAGTACACCTCGGCGATTCGCTCCTACGGCGGAGCCGTCACCCTGCACCAAACGACAAGCGATACAGGCTTTGCCGTCGACCCCCAACGTCTCATCGCCGACATCGAGCGCGAAGCCAGCGCATCGGTCTACCTCTGCACGCCAAACAATCCCACTGGCACAGCGCTTCCCATGGCTAGCATCTGCGAGCTTGCCATGCTCTTTCCCAAGACGACCTTCGTAGTCGACCAGGCGTTCCTAAGCCTTAGCCCGCAGCACCGCGACCTTGGCGTGCACCCAACGCCCAATATGGTTTTGCTGCGATCGCTCACAAAGGATCACTCCATTCCCGGGTTGCGAGTTGCCTATCTCATCGCCGAAGCCAAGCTCACCGCAGCCCTTGAGCGTGGACGCCCGCCGTGGACCGTAAGCGCGCCTGCGCAAGCTGCGCTGCTCGCAAGCCTTGTGGAGAGCGACTTCGTCGAGAACTGCCGGCTGCGCATGGAGAGCGATCGCAACTATCTAGCGCAGGGGCTACGAACTTTAGGCCTGGCTCCTCTGCCCTCAAACGCGCCGTACTTGGTTGCCAAGGTTGGCAACGCAACAAAGCTGCGTGAGCGGCTTCTGCGCGAGCATCAAATTCTTATCCGCGACTGCACCTCGTTTGCCATGCCCGAGTACATTCGACTGGCGTCCCGGCCCACCTACGACATCGATCGGCTGCTGGCAGCCCTTGGCGAGGCCTTGCCATGACCGCCAAGGTACTCATGGTGCAAGGCACTTCTTCCGACGTAGGGAAAAGTCTTATGGTCGCAGCGCTGTGCAGAATCTACGCTCGGCGAGGTTGGCGGGTCGCGCCCTTTAAGTCCCAAAACATGGCGCTGAACTCGGCAGTAACCCCCGAAGGGTTTGAAATTGGTCGCGCCCAAGCGGTGCAAGCTGCCGCTGCGGGCATTCGCCCCTCGGTGCTCATGAACCCAATCTTGCTAAAGCCGCAAAGCGAGACCGGCTGCCAGGTTGTGCTCAATGGCAAGGTTGCCGCAACCATGAGCGCTGGCGACTACCACAGCCACAAGCCCAAGTTGCGCGATGCCATCGCTACCTCCCTCGCTGCCCTCCGCGCGAACAACGACCTTGTAATAATCGAGGGCGCAGGCAGCCCGGTGGAGATGAACCTAAAGGCCCACGACATCGCCAATATGTTTGTTGCCGAATTGTGCGACGCGCCAGTGCTCATTGTCGCCGACATCGATCGCGGTGGCGTCTTTGCATCACTGGTTGGCACCATGGCGCTACTCGAGGGCACAGAGCACGCGCGGGTACGAGGTTTTCTGATTAACAAATTTCGCGGCGACCCGGCCCTGCTCGGAGATAGTGCCGATTTCATAAAGGCCAAAACCGGCGTTCCGGTCCTTGGCGTCGTGCCTCACCTTCGCAACTTGCAAATCGCCGATGAAGACTCGGTAGCGCTAGCAAGCCGAAGCACAAGGTTTGCCTCCGGAGACTCGCGAGCCAAGGTTGCCGTCATTCGGTTTCCGCATATCTCAAACTACGACGACCTCTTGCCACTTGAACGAGAACCTGGGCTCGACGTTGCCTTCGTTCGCGACGCTCAGTCGATTTCCGAAGCGAATTTGCTCGTACTGCCCGGTTCAAAGTGCACCTCCGAAGATCTCTTATGGTTGCGCAGCCTAGGCTTAGACCTCGCAATCATCGAACGGGCAAAGGCGGCGGCGCCAATCCTCGGCATCTGCGGCGGCTGCCAAATGCTTGGAGCTCGCATCGACGATCCAAACGGCATCGAGTCGAGCCACCCAAGCATTGCAGGGTTGGGCCTCTTGAGCTTAGTCACCACCTACAAGGCGGAGAAGACCACTGCCGAGGTTCGAGCCCGCTCGACCGAGAACGAGCTGTGGCAGGCCGATGGGCCTCTTGAGGGCTACGAGATTCACATGGGAGTGCTGGCTAGCGACCACGCAGCTGGCGCCGATGCACTGAATGCAAGTGAAGTAACCCGCGATGGCAGTGCAAGTGCTGCCTCAACTGGCCTGCGCCCGGCAATGCACATCGTCCAGCGCAATGACGCCCAGGCCAAAGTGCCCGACGGCGGCGTAAGCGAGAACGGCCTTGTAGTCGGAACGATGATCCACGGCATCCTGGATAACGACGAGCTGCGACACTCGCTGCTGCGGCGCCTGGGCGTCACACCTAACGAGGCCAGCAGCCAAGAATCCGAGTTTGATCGACTCGCCGATGCCGTGGCAGCTCACGTCGATATGGCCGCCCTAGATCACATCATCGGCATCCCACAAAGCGACGATACGAGCAGCGCTCCAGGCGCCTCGTCGAAAATGACAAGGTCGACAGATGATAGTTCCACCTCAGGAAAGGACACGCCATGAATCCGCTACTGCGCCTGCGCCTAGCGATCGCCTTCCTCACCCGGGTTCCTGTCGGCGACCCCATAGCCTCGGACCAAGACTTTGCCGCCAGCCTTGGCTACTTTGCCATTGTCGGCGCTGCAATCGGTGTTCTTCTTAGCGGCACAGCGTGGCTTCTAGCGCCACATCTTCCGCCAACGGTGATTGCAGGCCTACTCCTCGCGATCTCGGCGGCAATTACCGGAGGTCTTCACCTCGATGGCCTCGCCGACGTCTTTGACGGCCTTGGCGGAGGCCGGGGCGATGCCAATCGCATGCTCGAAATCATGCGGGATAGCAGAATTGGCAGCCATGGCGCCGTCGCTCTTATCGTTTACAGCCTGCTCAAGCTCGCGGTACTTGCCCCACTCGTTGGCAGCACGAGCTTCGTGGCCATCGCGAGCGCACCAGCCGTAGCACGCGCCTTGCTCGTGCCTCTCATTATCGCTGTGCCCTACGCCCGCGCCAAAGGCCTTGGCACAGCCTTTCAGGCCCATGCTGGGTTTACAGAATTTATCTTAGCTACATGCGCAATCGCGGCCGCCATCGCCATCGGCGGCCAAGGCACTGCGATTGCCTGCACCGTAGCAGCAGGCGCCATGGCGCTGTTTACCGCGCTCATTGTTTCCAAGATTCGCGGCCTCACCGGCGACGGTTATGGGGCTCTTGTCGAACTGGGCGAACTCGCCTTTCTCACCGCCATCTTGTGGCACTAACCAAAGGACGTATGAGCGATACAATCAACGAAGAACACGCAGAGAAAATGCGCCAAGTGCAGGCCGAGCAGCGCGCGAAAATGAAAGAGCGCAAAAAGGCCACGCGAGGTCTCTTGGCGGTCTACACCGGTGAAGGCAAGGGCAAGTCGAGTTCGGCCCTTGGCGTCGTGCTCCGAGCGCTTGGCTGGGACCACGATGTCGCCATTGTGCAGTACATCAAGGGCACCTGGAAAACCGGCGAGAAACAGTTCTTCGAGCGTTTTAGTGACTTGGTAACCATTCGCCGCATGGGCGAGGGCTTCACCTGGAATACCCAAGATCGGGAGCGCGACATCGCTGCAGCCAAAGCCGCATGGGAAACCAGCCTTGGCTTTATGCGCAGCGGCGACTTTGACTTGGTGGTGCTGGACGAACTCAACATCACCCTGCGCTACGGCTACCTAGAGGCAGAAGAAGTCGTAGAAGGCCTGGCCTCGCGCCACCAGCGCACCACCGTGATTGTCACCGGCCGGGACGCTCCACAATCGCTTATGGACGCGGCCGACTTGGTCTCGGAAATGCGCAACGTAAAGCACCCCTTCGATGCGGGCATCAAAGCGATGCGGGGATTCGACTTCTAGCGGCTTCAACCTCTAGCCGGTCGACTTCTAGCCACGAAGCGAGAGGCGGGTCTCGCTCATCGCCACGTTTGCCTGCTGATCCATCTCGGAAGTTGCGCAATGCGAGTAGACTTGGCTCATGAAGCGCTTCGTACTTTTGGCGTGCCTTTTGGGCGCCTGTGGCGGTGAGTCCCACACGTCGGCCAAGCAAGCACCAACGCCAGCTACCTTGCCGACGCCTGCCGAGCCCGAGCCTGCCAGGCCTGAGCCCACCCCTGCCGAACCCGCTTCCGATGCGGGCGCAGCATCGCCCCAAAGCGACAATTGCGTTGCAGAATGCGTGGCCACAAGGCAGATGCAAGCGACCGGGCCAGAGCAAATTCAGGCCGACTGCGAGGCGCGCTGTTTGGCAACCCCAAAAGTGCTATGACCGGCCCATGGCGACGGTTGTAATCGATTCGGGCTCGGGCAACCTGCGGTCGGTGCATCGCGCCTTGGAGGCTGCCGGGACCACCCCCGAACTCACCGCCGATCCAGATGCTGTGCGCCGGGCCGATCGAATCGTGGTTCCGGGCCAGGGCGCTTTCGGCGATTGCGTCCACAACCTCGAGAAGCACGGCCTTAACGAGGCCATCATCGAGGCCGTAACGTCGGGCACGCCGTACTTTGGCATCTGCCTTGGCCTGCAAGTTCTCTTTGCTTCAAGCGAGGAGAGCGAAGGACGAGGACTGGAGCTGCTCGAAGGTAAGGTGCGACGCTTCTCGCCCGATGTTGGCAAGGTTCCGCACATGGGCTGGAACTCGGTCACTTGGAACTCTTCTGAGAGCGATTGTAGCATTGGCGATTCTAATCACGATTCTGGCGCCCGTGATTTAGAGCGTCGCAGTCCCAAGAGCGGCGACAACAAACACCTCGATCCAATTCTCGTGGGCATCCCGCAAAACACCTACTTCTACTTCACCCACTCGTATCACGTGGAGCCCTCCGACCAAGACGTCATCGCCCTACGCTGCCACTACGGCCACGACGTGGTTGCCGCAGTTCGCAAAGACAATATCTTTGCCTGCCAGTTTCACCCCGAGAAAAGCCAAGGCGCAGGAATCGCCCTGCTCGCCAACTTTCTGAAAGCCTAAGCCGTGCTCATTATCCCAGCCATCGACATTCTCTCGGGCCAAGCGGTTCGCCTTGAAAAGGGCCTACGCGACCGCGTAACCGTATTTAGCGACAATCCCATCGAGCTTATCGAGGGTTTCGTTAGCCAGGGCGCCCAGCGCATTCACATTGTCGATCTGGATGGCGCCTTTGCCGGCGAGCGAACGCACTCAGAAATTATCGCAGGTCTCTGCGCCGAGAGTCGCGTGCCGGTCGAGGTTGGCGGAGGCATTCGCAGCGCCGAAGCGTTGGCTGGGTGTTTTTCTGATGGAGCGCAATTCGCTGTACTGGGAACCGCCGCGATCAAATCCCCAGAGTTCGTGGAAGAGGCCTGCCGCGCCCACCCAGGCCGCGTGATTGTCGCCGTCGATGCAAAAGACGGCATGGTCGCCGTTGAAGGCTGGGTCGAGACCAGCACGGTAAGCGCAACCGAGCTTGGCAGCCGGGCAGCAGCGTGGGGCGCAGCAGCGCTGCTCTACACCGACGTGAGCCGCGATGGCATGCACAGCGGGCCAAACATCGAAGCCACCGCCGCACTGCACAAGGCCAGCGGGATCCCAGTCATCGCATCCGGCGGCATCTCAAGCCTCGACGACATTGCCGCCCTAAAAGAGGCCGGCATCGAGATGGCGGTGGTTGGCCGAGCCATCTACGACAAGCACTTTACCGTCGCCCAAGCCATCGAGGCTGCACGCTAGTGCTTGCAAAACGCATCATCCCCTGCCTGGACGTCAAAGACGGCCGAGTCGTAAAGGGCATCAACTTTGTCGAGCTGCGCGATGCGGGCGATCCGGTCGAGCAGGCCACGGTCTACGATGCCCAAGGGGCCGACGAAATCTGCTTTCTCGACATCTCGGCATCGCCCGAGGGCAAGTCGACCATTCTCGGCATCGTCAAGCGCACCGCCGATTGCGTCTTTGTGCCGCTTACGGTTGGCGGTGGCGTGCGCACTGTAGACGATTGCCGCAAGCTCCTTGAGGCCGGTGCCGACAAGGTCGCCATCAATACAGCAGCCATTCGCCGCCCCGAACTTATCACCGAGGCAGCCAAGCGCTTTGGCTCGCAAGCCATCGTCGTCGCCGTCGATGCTAAGAAAAACCCTGATGGGACCTACGGCGTCTACAGCCACGGCGGCCGCACTCCCGAAGGCCTCGATGGTCTCGAGTGGTGCAAGCGCATGGCCGACATGGGCGCCGGCGAACTTCTACTTACCTCGATGGACCGGGATGGCACAGGGCTTGGCTACGAGCTAAAGCTCACTCGGCTTATCGCCAATGCGGTGCCAATCCCGGTTATCGCATCCGGCGGCGTGGGCACACTCGATCACATGGCGGAGGGCCTCACCACCGGCGGCGCCGATGCGGTCTTGGCTGCATCAATCTTTCACTATGGCACCTACACAATTGGCGAAGCGAAAGCACACCTTCGCGCAAACCACGTACCAATTCGCGAACCCTGGAGCGCAGCATGAGCCTAAGCAAGCTAGAGATTACATGGGACGATAAAGGCCTGGTTCCGGCGGTCGTACAACACCACGAGAGCTACGCCGTTTTGATGCTGGCCTACATGAATGAAGAAGCGCTTACCAAGACCTTGGAGACGGGCATCGTGCACTTCTTCTCGCGCTCGCGGCAAAGCCTTTGGAAGAAGGGCGAGACCTCGGGAAATACTCTTAGCCTGGTAAACATCCGAACCGACTGCGACTCGGATGCCATTGTCGTGCTTGCCAACCCTGTTGGCCCAACGTGCCACACAGGCACCCAATCGTGCTTTTACAAAGAGATCGATCCGGCTACTGCCGCCGTTGCAAGCGAGGATCAGGGGCCGACCGGTGCGCGCTCTGCCATCGCCGATAAACTCTACGATGTCTTGTGCGCAAGGCGTGATGAATCCGATCCGGCCAAGAGCTACACTCGCTCGTTGCTCGACAAAGGCTTTCCAAAGATCGAAGAGAAGATTGCCGAAGAGTCGGGAGAACTCTTAGAGGTTCTGGCAACTGGCGACGAGGGCAAAGTTGTGCACGAGAGCGCTGATTTACTCTTTCACATGCTTGTTGGCATGTGCGCTCGCGGCATTGAGATCGACGCGCTTTGGGACGAGCTCGATCGGCGCTTTGGCGTTAGCGGCCACGAAGAGAAAGCCTCGCGCAGCAAGAAATGATCACAGAGTTTTTCCAACCCGGCGGCACGCTGCAAGCGGGCCTCGATACCTACGAAGAACGCCCCGAGCAAGAGCGCATGGCACAAGCGGTTGCCGACGCCCTTGCCGATGGCACGAGTCTCATCGTGGAAGCGGGAACCGGAACCGGAAAGTCGCTGGCCTACTTGGTGCCAGCGCTGCAAAGCTCTCAGCGCGTGGTCATCTCCACAGGCACGCGCTCACTGCAAGATCAGCTCTTAACCAAAGACCTCCCGGTGCTGCAGCGCATCGTCGGCCATCCCTTTGTTGCCGCTCCGCTAAAAGGCACGTCCAACTACCTCTGCCGCCGCAAGTTTGCTGCGTTTATCGGCTCTGCACCAAAAGACAATCCCGACTGGGATGCACTTCGCGAGTGGGTGCTCAACACCGAAGTTGGCGACCGGGCCGAGGTTTCTACAATCGCCGAGAATGCCGAGATTTGGTCCCACGTCACCACCAGCCCCGAATCGCGCCTGGGCTCGCGCTGCCCGTACTACGAGAGCTGCTTTGTCACCAAGGCGCGAAGGCACGCCGAAAAAGCCGACTTGGTAGTTGTTAACCACCACCTCTTCTTCTCCGACCTGGCACTGCGCAAAGAGCATCCCGGAGCCCGCGTACTTCCCGAATACGATGCCGTCGTCTTTGATGAGGCCCACGGCCTTGAAGAAGTGATGACCGAGCACTTTGGCGTCGAGCTCTCGTCGCCAAGAGTCGAGCACCTATTGCGCGATTGGCGCAGCCATCTTCGCGACGATCCAGGGTCGAGCCAAAACCCGTGGATGCCAAGGCGTGGCGACCAACTGGTGATGGATACAGCCAATGCAGCGCAGCGCTTTTTTGCGCAAGTGCGGCTGCGTTTGGCGGCCCACGCAATGAAGAGCGAAGGCGAGCGTTTTTCGCTTCCCGAAGATCTTATCGACGAGCCGCTGAAAGCGCTGTGGCTCGAACTCGACGAAGCCTTAGAAGAACTCTATGCCCACGGCAACTTGGGAGCCGAGTGCCTGCGAGACGATGGCCACGAGGAAAAGGGCGAGGAGCTGCGCATTCTCGCCAATCGCTGCACTCGCCTGCGAAATGATTTGGCGGCCATCGCCGACCGAAGCCCAGGGCAAGGCGACTTTGTCTTTTGGGGCCGGCTGCGCGGCCAAGGCGTCGCACTCGCCGCATCGCCGGTTGGCGTCGATCGAGTCATCTCCGAAGAACTCTTACCAAACGTTGGCTCGCTTGTCTTCACCTCGGCAACCCTTAGCGCCGGCGGGCACTTTAACCACATCCGCGAGCGCCTAGGCCTTGGCCCCGATAGCGCCGAAGATTTGCGCGTCGACTCGCCGTTTAACTACCAAGAGCAGTGCCTGCTCTACCTGCCACGCGACATGCCCGACCCTCGCGACGAGTCGTTGCAAGCCGATCGCTTTGCGCGCATCGCCAAGCTGCTTACGCTCACCGACGGTCACGCCTTTGTGCTCTTCACGAGCTACCGAGCCATGAACCAGTGCCACAAAGCGCTAAAGGCCACGGCGCAATTTCCCTTTCTCATGCAGGGCGATGCCCCGCGCCAAGCGCTGCTCGAGACGTTTCGCAACACGCCGCGCTCGGTGCTCTTTGCCACCGGCAGCTTTTGGGAGGGTGTCGATGTTCCCGGCGGAGCGCTGTGCCACGTGCTCATCGACAAGCTGCCCTTCGAGGTTCCCACCGACCCGCTCAACGAGGCGCGCATGGCAAGGCTCGAGGCCGAAGGTGCTTCAGCCTTTGAGCACTACCAATTGCCCCGCGCCGCCATCGCATTTCGCCAAGGCTTTGGGCGACTGATTCGACGCAAAGGCGACCGAGGCATTGTCTCCGTCCTAGATCCACGTATTGTAACCAAGCGCTATGGTCGCTTCTTCCTCGATAGTTTGCCGACAACTGCGCGCACAGGTTCGTTCGAACAGGTGCGGCGTTGGTGGGAAAAGCCCAAAGTGGCTCCATGAGTGACGCCGCCGCCATCGCGCTGGTAGCCGCTGCCTACTTTATGGGCTCGATTCCCTTTGGACTGCTTATCGGCAAGAAGATGGGCATCGACGTGCGCGGTGTTGGCAGTGGCAACATCGGAGCCACCAACGTCGCCCGCAACCTAGGAAAAAAGGTTGGAGCGTTGGTGCTCTTGCTCGATGCACTAAAGGCGGCGATTCCAACCTTTGTTGCCAAGATGCTTGTGAGCCGAGGCGAGCTCTCTATCGAATTTCTCGCCATGGTGGCAATCGCCGCCATCATTGGTCACTGCTACCCGGTGTGGCTCAAGTTTCGCGGCGGCAAAGGCGTAGCAACCTCCCTAGGAGTTTTTCTGGTCATCGATCCAGCGCTCGCAGGCATTGGCATCGCAATCTTCGCCGTACTCTACCTCGCGTTTCGAACCGCCTCGATCGGATCGATCGCCGCAGCAGTTGCCTTTCCGGCGCTGCTCTGGGCCTTCGAGCGCCCAATGCCGCTTGTCGACCTTGGCATCGCAGGCGCACTGATCATCGTCGTAAAACACCGCACCAACATCTTGCGGGTCTTTCGCGGCGAAGAAAATCGCGTTTAGTCTTCAGGCTCGGTAGCAGTAGCAGCGCCAACCGAAGCAGCGCCAGCCAAAGCAGCGCCAGCCAACACATGACCAGCACCAACCCTGCGGCATTCCTGCTCTGCCACCGATGGCTCGCAAAGCCTATCCGTCACAGTCTGCAGGCTCACATCCCAACAAAACTCATCTCCGAAAAGTTCTCGCAGCGGCGCCAGCACAAAGGCGCGCTCGCCCATTCTCGGATGGGGAATCTGCAAGCCTTTCGATGAGCGAGATTGCCTAGCGTGCAGAAGTAAATCGAGATCTAAGGTCCGAGCTCCGCCTACCAAGATTCGCTCGCGCCCGTGCTCGTGCTCAAGCTCTTGCAACAAGGCCAGCGCTTCTTCGGGGCTTGGCAATTGCTCCGGCCACCAAGCGGCCACCGCGTTAAGAAAATTAGGTTGGTTGGCAACCGGTCCAACTGGCGCCGAGACGTAGTGGCTCGATACCAAGGCCGGTCCCCACTGCTCAGAAATACTCTCAATCGCGGCTGCAATGCGCACAGCAACCATCGACGGCCCTCCGAGGTTGCCACCAAGGCCAACGACCACCGCGGCAAGAGGATCGCGAACGGGCAACGAACTCATGGCCTGGCAACGATGGGATTTTTAAGAACGCCGATGCCCTCGATCTCAACTTCGACCGAGTCGCCCGCAGCCAAATTGCCAACCCCAGCTGGGGTGCCTGTAAGAACCAAATCGTGTTCTTCCAGCGTGATGTCCTTGGTAATAAAGGCCAAGACTTCGGCAATCGAGAAGAGAAATTGGCTGGTGCGACCCGACTGCCGAGCCTCACCGTTCACTCGAACCGAGAGCTCCAAGTCGCTTGGATCAAGATCGGTGACGATCCGCGGCCCGATCGGCATAAAGCTGTCCATTCCCTTGGCCCGCAGCCACGGACCTTTCTGTTGCAGGTCACGCACGGTGATGTCGTTGGCGCACGTAAATCCCAAAATGTAGTCGGCAGCGTCTTCGGCTGCGATATTCGAAGCGCGTTTCCCAATAATAATGGCTAGTTCGCCCTCATGATCGACTCGCTCATAGCCACTTGGGCGATGGATCGGATCTCCAGCGCCAATCATCGAACTGGTTGGTTTCATGAAGATCAGTGGCTCGGTGGGCACTTCGTGACCAAGCTCTGCTGCATGCGCGCGATAGTTGCGCCCCACACAGATTGCCTTGCTTGGCCGCAAATCAATTTCCCCCAAGGATTCGCGCCCATCCCGTGTCTCACAAACAATCTTCATATCTCTCGTTTAGTACGCGGCAGCGGCACACACAAGCCCAGAGAGTCCCTCCTCGGTAAGGAAACGTGTGCAAATAGCGTAGGTTGGACAAGCGGGCGTTTGTTGCACCGGGTCCTCTCTCAACGCTACAATCAGTTCCTGCGCACAGCTCGCACCAAGTTCTCCCCTCATGTCCGACGACCGAAATCCCTTTGACGACGCCACCGCCGTCGCTGATCAAGCCGAGCTTTTGGAGCTGCAAAAGCCCAAGCGCAACTTCGCCAATGTGGTGAAGCGGAACGAGCAGCGGCCAAGCTCATCGCCGGTCCAGACACCACAACCATCGGGCGGAGCTCACATCATTCGACGCGATGCCGCTGGGCTGCCACAAGACTCAAGTGAAGTTCTTCTTACGCCGGCCAACATCACGGTTCCCCTAGGCAAGAGCGGCGGCAACACCGTTGCGTACCCAGATCACAACGGTGCCGAGGAGTTCACCGTCGAAGAGGGCCGACCACAGCCGCCAGCTGCTCTTGTAAACATCGCCGAGCAAGCAAGCCTGGCCGTGGCACCAGCCAACGATCCAGATCGAGGCTTTCTCTTGATCACCGCTGGCAACGACATGGGTCGGAAAGTTGGCCTTCCCGAAGGCCGCACGACCATTGGCCGTGGCATCGATTGCGACATCGTTCTCACCGACATCGCTGTCTCTCGGCGTCATATGTACGTAGAACGCCGAGATAACGTCTACTTCCTCTGCGACCTAAGCTCTGGAAATGGCACGTTTGTCAACGACAAGGATCGCCGGGGCGAAGTGGTTGTCGTCAACGGCGATAGCTTTAAAATTGGCTCCACTGTCTTCTTATTCGAAGGCCCAGAAGCCCAAGATCCCGGCCTATCCACTACAAATTGGCAACCCGAAGCCGTCGCAAGTGGCAAGGCCATCGCGGGTGGCTACAGCTCCTCTCTCGCCGATGACGAAGAGGAGAACACCGTTGCAGGCAAAGGCCTGGCAAACTCCCGCGATGAGGACGATCCTCCAAGTGAGCTGCCAACCAATATCGTTGCCAGTGTCGAAGTCGCGCCGCAGCTGCAAGAGTTCCAAGCCCGCCAACCAAGGCCAGCAACCAAGCCGCCACCGCTTCCGCAAGAGAAGCGCGACGTGCAGGATGCCGCCCTCGCTGCGGTGTCGTCGATCATACAAACGCCGCCTCCAGACGACGATTCGGTCATTGCACTGCAAACCGGCGATCCGGATCTAAACATCTCACGAACGCCTGGGCCGGTCATTCCCTACCCGATCCCTGGGCAACATTCGGGGCCAGCGCCGGCTCACAATAGTCTTCCACAAGGTCGCCAACCCGGTATCGCAGTGCCCACGATGCAAGGGCATATGGGCATGGGGCCACCTATGCAGCAGGGCCCATCCGCCGTGCCGATGCAAGGTTCGGGTGGCTATCCAGTTCCTGGCAACATGCCTCAGGGCTCCAATCCCATGATGGGTCGGCCCATGATGGCCGGTGCTCGACCCGATTTTCACAATCCCTACCAGCCGGTAAATCAGGCTCGACCACCCGAGCGCGGACGTTTGCTGATCGGCATTGTAAGCGTCGCTCTTGTTCTGGTTACCGTCGGAATTGTGGCGGCGGTTGTGGGCCAGGGTGACACAGAACCGGCGGCGGCGATTGGTGCCGATGGCGGCTCTGCTGCTGTCGCTGCGCTCGCTGGTTCGGATGCTGGGGCCGCCGAGCCCAATACTGAGACCGCGGCGAACCCAGGCGATCCCGAGACCGGCGACCCCGAGACCAGCGATCCCGAGACCAGCGATCCCAAAACAGCGGCAAATCCAGCCGATCCAAATCCAGCCGATCCAAATCCCGAGACGGCGGCAGATCCACAGAGCAAAACGCCAGAGACGATCTTGGTTGCAAGCCTCATCGCCGGAAGCACGCAGCTACCCGCATCGACTTGGGGCACGGACGAGTCATTCCAAGCCGATTTGCCTCCGGTTCAAACCGCGCCAGATCCAATCCCGGTACCAGAGCCTATCGACGAGCCGAAGACGGAAGTAACGCCAGATCCCAAACCTGCAATTACCAAGCGTGAGCCCGAAGTTCGAAAAGAGAGACCCGAAGTTCGAAGGCCCCGTGTCGAGCCAAAGCCCGAACGCGATCCCGAACCTGATGACAAACCCGATGACGAGCCATCGGGAAACAATGTCGACACAGCTTCCGTAAAAAGCAGTGCGCGCTCGCTCTACAAGCGGCGCAAGTATGCCGAAGCTGCTTTGTCGCTTGAAAAAGCGGCCAGTCGTATCGTCGACGATAACGATGCAATGAAGCTTGGCGACATCGCGGATGCCTACAAGAAAGTTGGCTCGCTGATGGAGAAGGCCGAGAGCAATCAAAACTCAAACCCGGTCGAGTCCCTCGAACACTACAAGAAGGCACTTTCTCTCGATAAGAAATATGCTGGTGGAGCGCTCGCCAAGTTGATTCGTCTGCGCATCGGCCAGGTCGCGCCAAAAGCTGCCAAGACGCTAATGGCGCAAGGAAAGCTTCCTCAAGCCAAAAAGGCCGCAGATACCGCAAAGCGATACGACGAGGGCCAGGCGGTGGAATCGGTTTACAAGTCTCTTGAACGCAAGGCCGATAGCCTAATTAAGAAAGCGCTAAAGGCCAAAAAGAACGGCGACGAGGGCGACGCAAAAGATCTGCTCCGCGAAGCCACAAGCATCGCGCCAAAGGGCACATCGGCCTACGATAAATGTCGCGACGAACTTCGCAAGCTGTAGTCAATCCAAAGCAAAGCGTGACGCCCGGTGGCGTGCAGCAAACCTGAGTCGTTCCAAACATGACTCAGAATTTTTCTGTCTATCGGATTGGAAGCAAAACTCGCAGCGGAAACATCTTAAGTCGTAAGTAAAACACGCAACGCCTCATCAAGCTCATCCAATTCAAAGGGCTTGTCGAGACCGACGTCGCCACCCAGAATTGGCAAGTTTGGACCGAGAACATCTTTGCCAATACCCGAGAGCATAAGCAGCCGAATGTCTTTCGTCTCGGGGTTTTTCCTAAGGCTTCGTGCAACATCCCAACCGTTCGCGCCCGGCATGACAATGTCGAGAATCGCAATATCGGGTATGAGGCGAGTCGCTTCGGCCAAGGCCGCTTCGCCATCGGCAGCCTCAGTCACGTCGTAGCCTCGGCTCTCGAGATGCATCGTCAGAGCTTCGCGCAGCTGTGCATCATCGTCGGCCAAGAGCAGCGTGAGGCCCTCGCCCGGCCTGCCCAAATCAGACTGCGAGTCTGTGCGTGCGCCGCCATCAAACGCGTCTGGGGTGGAACTGCCACTCATCGGTGCAGCCTACGTAGCGCCTGTGTGGGGGTCAAGCATGGTACAAGCCGGCGTGACCCTTCGGGTGAAACGGCTGTTGCAAGCGACCATCATCGCTGTCGTCGCCTTTGCGGGAATCTCGATGTACACCGACGTGAGTGCGCTGGGAAACCGCCTTGGGGGCTTTGGTTGGTGGGCGATGGCAGCGGCACTGGGGCTGGCGCTCTTTAATTACTGCGTGCGATTTTTGCGCTGGACCCTGTATTTGCGCGGGGCCAAGGTTCGTCTCGAGACTGGACTAAGCATCCGAATCTTTCTCTCCGGTTTTGCCCTCTCCATCACACCGGGAAAGCTTGGCGAACTTATCAAGTGCTACCTCATTCGAGAGTTTCGCTCCGTCCCCATCGCCAAAACTGCGCCGCTCGTCGTCGGCGAGCGCGTTACCGATCTAACCGCGCTCCTCGTGCTCGCACTCATCGGCGTCTCGGCCTACGGGGTTGCGCAAAACATGGTCCTCCTCGGCAGCATCGTTGTTGGCTCTGCGCTCATCGGCTTGGCCTGGCCCGTGCTAGCCAAAGGCACAATTCGGATGCTCACCAATCCCGGATTTGTGCGCCGGTTTCGCGAGCCACTTTTGGAGTTCTACTGCGGCTTGGCAGAACTTGTCCGCCCCTGGCCAATGTTGTGGGCAACCAGCTTGGCGATCGTTGCCTGGCTTGCTGAGTGCATAGGCTTCGCACTTATTCTCTCGGCCTTTCCCGGAACCGAGGTGCCCCTTGGCTTGGCGATTCTGATCTACGCCACAACCACCGTGGCTGGCGCGCTCTCGTTTTTGCCCGGCGGACTGCTAGTAACCGAAGCAACCATGGCACTTCTCTTGGTCGAATCCTCGCGAGGCGTGGACGAGCCCACCGCGTTGGCGGCGACAATCCTAATTCGCCTCGCCACACTCTGGTTTGCCGTGGTCATCGGCGTGGTCGCGCTTGCACTTCTGCGCCGCAAATCAAGCCTTGCTGACTTGGCCATCACCGCGGCAACAAACGAAGCTGAGTCGGGCTAGCCAGGGCGAGCGCCGAAGACAATTCGCGCATATACTCCTGATATGGCACAGATCGACTTCGACCTGGCCCGCTACATCGCACACCGCAAGGGCCGAGTCCTGCAGCGAGCACGCGATGGCGCAGCCTACGGTTTTTCCCGCGAACTTCGGCACAGACGCAATCTCATTGCGCTTCGCCCAGTCGCATTTGCAATTGACGCCACATCTCGGCAGTGGAAAGGCAGCGCAAAACGCGACCTTATCGCCGCCAGTACGCGGGCGACCAGCGCATCCCACTCTCGCCTCTACCAAGCGGCCGAGCGGGCTGCCAAGGCACTCGCTCTCGAGCACCGGCCGCCAATCTATGTGAGTGATACCGACGCGCCCGTTGGCGCTTGGGCACTTGGCACCGAGGACGATTGCCTCATTGTCATCCACCCGCTTTGGCTAGACGCACTCTCGGAAAGCGAGTTGCAAGCCGTCATCGCTCGCACGCTTGGTTATGTGCAGAACAATCTCGTTCCGTACATCACAGCGCTGTACTACCTAGAGCACGATGCCTTCTTCTTTGTTCGCTGGATTGTGACGCCGGCCATCATGGCCCTGCGCGCCTGGTCAAAACGCGCCGACATCACCTGCGATAGGGCCGGTCTTATCTGCACTGGCAGCCCCGGAATTGCCATCGCTTCCATTCTGCGAACAACCGGCGCCTTCGCTGGGCCTCTCGACTACGATAGCCTCAGCGACCCAAGCAACTTGCCCACAGGTCCAGTATCCGAACTTATCTTAGAGAACAAACATTTAAAGCATCGCATTGCAGCGTTGCATGTGTTCTCAAAGACCTATCTCTATAGCCAACTGATCGGCAGCCCAAAGCCCGAGGGCATGGCAACCGATAAAGCCGACGAACTCGTAGCAGAAATTTTGGAAGGATAGTCGCTTATGCTAGAAAAACACCAAGAGAGCAAAGCCGTCATCCTAAAGCATCTCGAACGACTCGCCGATATCGCAAAAGACATCGGCATGAAGTCGCTGGCAACCGACATTCGCCACCAGCGGTTGCAAAAGCTTCGCGACGAGCAGTTTCACCTTGTGGTGCTTGGCGAGTTTAATCACGGCAAATCCACCTTTGTGAATGCGCTGCTTGGGACCGAACTCCTGCCAACCGGCATCACGCCAACAACGTCGACGATCAATCACCTGGTCTACGCCGACGAGCCAACCGCCAAGGCGCTCACCATGAGCGGCGAAGAAATCTCGCTCTCGCCAGCAGACATTGCCGAGTGGGCAACGGTTGCAGGAAAGCACAACGGCGAGGTGCAACGCTTAGAGATTGGCTACCCATCCGAGTTGCTCAAAGAGAGCATCACGCTTGTCGATACCCCAGGTGTTAACGATCTAAACGAGCAGCGCGCCGACATCACCTACGGCTACGTGCCACGTGCCGATGCGGTGATCTTTCTCTTAGATGCCTCGCAGGCGCTCAAAGATTCGGAGCGCGAGTTTCTCTCAAGCCACGTTCTAGAGGGCAGCAAAGACCGGCTCATCTTTGTGCTGGGCAAAATCGACCTTCTCAGCGCAGACGAGCAGCAAGCCGTGATTACCTACGTTCGCAGCGGCCTGCGCAAATTCGTCGACAACCCGGTTGTCTTCCCGCTATCGGCCAAGCAATGGCTCGACTCGCGAGATCCAGAAAGCGGCTTTCCCGAGCTTCTGCAAAACCTCGAAGGCTTTCTCGACACCGATAGGTCGCAGATCGTTCTCGACAATGCGGCGGTCGACGCCGAGCGCACTGCAGCACTCGTGCAACAAAACCTCGGCATCAAGCTGCATGCTCTTGGGCTCGACATAGGCGATTTGGAATCGCGAGTTGCAGAAGTAAAGACGCAACTCAATGCTTCCAAACGCAAGATCGACGAGCTTCATGTTCGCATCGGCGCCGAACTCGAAGCAATTAAGTCACAAGTGCAATTGGCCCTCGCCGACTTCACGCAGACCTTCGCTAAGAGCATTCCCTACGAGATTGACCGAGTCGATTCAAACGACTTAAAGCAATATCTCGGCCCGTTTGTTGAAGATAAATTCAAGGAGTGGTCAGAGATGCAAGGACTTCGCGTCTCTCAAGCCTTAGAGAAACTCGCAGAGGAAATCATCTCGATTACCAACGAGAATGTCGCCGAAGCCTTTCACTCACTAAGTAGCCGGCTTGGTCCTTCGCAAACTCAAGTCGAAATCGACACCGATAGCTTCATGTACGACCTTGGCGTGTACGCGCTTGGTGCCCTTGGCACTACGGTCTTCATGTTCGTCAATACGCTTGCCGGCGGCCTGCTCACCCTCGCCGCACCCATCTTGGCCATCGTTGTTAAGTCCAAGGTATCTGGCGATATTAAAGAGCAGGCCAAAGAGCGCGCTCCTGGCGTTATCTTGCAGGCTGGCGAAGCAATGGGTCCGTACTTCGATCAATCGATCGACGACTTTGGCGATAGGCTGCGCAACTTCGTGACCACCGCCGGCACCAACCTGTACCGCGGCATCACCGAAGTGCTGGAGAAGACCGTCGAAGAGCGCAAAGCTGGGCAAGATGCCATCGCGCCACTCGTGCAAGAAGTTCGCGAGCAAGCAATGGAAGTTGCCACGCTGCAAATGGAGCTTGGCAAAGCTCGGGCAAGCATTTGGGATGGCGGGCGGCGAACCGCATCAAGCCCACCCATCGATGCCGAGCCCGCGCCCGACGCGCACTATCCAGAAGAGAGCATTGCCGACGAAGACATCGACTCGATCGAGCTAATCGATGACGATGATGTCTCGGAGCCACCAGATGCCCACGATGAGAGCCGCAAGGATCTAAACTAGGACGCCGTGTCATTCTGGTCCCGCATCGAGCGACGCATTGAGGAGATCACGGGCGACCTTCTCCCTGACGAGTTCACCGAGAAACTCCGCGTCGCTCGCAAAACACTGCAATCGGGTGAGTTGGTAGAGGCCGAGGCGCTACTTCGCTCTCTCACCCAAGACCGGCCCGATCACTCGGGCGCGCAAGTGCTTCTCGGCACAGCCCTTCTCAAGCGAGGCGAAAACGACGAGGCCTTCTCGGCCTTTGAGTTGGCGCTGCAATACTCGAAAACCATGCCCGAGGCGCTGCTTGGGCGAGGCTGGGCAGCAATTGCTCTAGAGATGCTCACCATTGCTGGCGATGACTTTCGTGCGGCCCGAGAAGCGGCCGGCGGAGATAGGGAATTGCTCGCAGAAGCGTACACAGGCCTTGGAACGGTGTTTCGGCTGGAAGGCGATTTGGACAAGGCGATTCGCGAATTGCGCAAAGCCGTTGCCGAATCGAAGAACGATGCCACCGCAATCGCGGCTTTGGGCGAAGCACTTAGCGCCGACGAGAAGCGATCGAATCACGAAGCCAAGCGTCACCTCAAGCAATTGGCCGAGCGCGAAGGATGCCCCGCCGTTGCTTGGCTCGCCCTTGGTCGCATTGCCCTGCGCGACGAAGATGCGGTGGCAGCAATTTCCTACTTCGAGCGCATTCCCGACGATGCCGCCGACGACTTGCTGATCGAAGCGCTGCATGGAACTGGCACCGCAAAGCTCATGCTTGGCGAAGGCGAGGCCGCCGAGGCGTTTCTTCGGCTTGCACTCGCACGTGAGCCTCGCAATGCCAAAGCGCTAGCTCGCCTGGCCGAGGCCATCGGCTTTCAAGACCGAGATACCGAAGCCCTGGAGGCGTATCAGCAATCACTCGATGTGGAGCTCGATGTGGCGGTGGCAAAAGAAGCGCTATCACTCGCTATGCGCGTTGGTGATGTCGATCGCGGCGTTCTTCTGGCCAATCAAGTTCTTGGCGTAAACGCTGCCGATGCTGACGCGCTCACCGCTCGCGGTCTGCAACTTGCGGCTCAGAATAACTCGGATGCTGCGCGCGCCACATACGAACTCGCAATGGAGAGCGGTGGTTCACAAGAGACGCTCCTGGCACTGGCACGGCTAGAGCTTGCCGCCGGCAATGGTGAGCAGGCGATTGGCTGGGCTCGTCGCGCCCTGCAACAAGAACCAGCCGATGAGCGTGCTCGTGCACTATTGGGGGCCTGCGGCGCTGCAAGCCTTGGCGTGCACTTGCAAGCCGATAGCAAATGGTACGACGTCGCCTCGGCAACCCGTCACCTTTGCGCCATGCACCACGACTTGGCAGCACTTCTGCCCGATGCCAGTGTTGCCGTCGCCGAATTTGACCAGCCTCTCTTGGTGGCTGTCATGGGCGAGTTCTCCAGTGGCAAATCGTCGTTCGTAAATGCCTTCGTCGGGGCCGATGTGGCGCCAACCGGCATCACGCCAACCACCGCCACCATCAACATGCTTAAGTACGGCCGCACCCGCGGTGGACGAGTTGTCTATCGTGACAATACCAGCCGTGAGATTTCCGGTGACGAACTCTCTAAGAGTTTATCCGACATCGACGATCACGAGGCCAGACGCGTTCGACACGTCGAGATCTTAATGCCCATTCCCGCTCTCGAGCAGGTCAACATCGTCGATACACCGGGCCTCAATTCGATTCTTCCCGAGCACGAGGCTGTGGCTCGCAAGTTTTTGCAGCGCGCCGATGCGGTTGTCTGGCTCTTTACGGCCAATCAAGCGGGCAAGACTACAGAGAAGCGCGCCCTCGATAGCATTCGCTCCCAGGGCGTCCGCGTGCTTGGCGTCCTAAACAAAATCGATCAGCTCACCGATGCGCAAATCAAAGAGCTCCTCACCTTTGTGCAAAGTGAACTCGGCGACCGCATCGAAACCTGCATTCCCATCTCCACCCGCCGTGCACTACTAAACGAAGAGAATAGCGGCTGGGAAACGCTCTCAACGCAGCTCGAAGAGCGCTTCTTTCAAGATGCCCGAAAGCTAAAAGCACAAGCGCTCGCCAGGCGTTTGGCCAGTGTGCACGATCGAGCCACAGAGCTTGTGAGCAAGCGAGTTCTCGAGCAGGGCTCGCAAACCGAGCTTCTCAAGCGCGCCGCCGTCGATGCCATGAAGAGCATGCTGCACTTCGTCGACGAGATTGTTGAACAGGAGCGAGCAACCATCAACCGCGACGCGGGCCTTCTGTATCGGCAAGCCGCTCGCGAAATTTTGGAGCTTGTTCGCCCAAGAAAGATGCCCTTTGGCTCACACAAAGCTTCGCCAGCAGACAGAGATTATCTTCTCGGTCTCTTGGACAGCGGCTACGAAGTGCTTCTCGATAATAGCCGCACCCGCTGCTTTGAAGCGCTTCGGGCTGCAGCCTCAGAAGCGCTTGCCCCCCTTGGCCAAGAGTTCGAAGCTCTAGGGACATTGGAAGAACTCGTAGACGAAGGTCTTCGACTTGTGGATGCCGAGGTCTTTCACAGCACCCAGAGTTTCTTGCGAGGCTTTCTTCGAGGCGGTTTTGTAGATCGCTTTTTTAGTAGCCAACTGCCAAGCATCGAGCTGCAAGAAGACGCGATTTATCACGCGCTCTTTCGAAGCGCTCCAGAGGTCGACGTTGAGTTTGCCCTCCCACTAGAGCGGGCAGGCGGCCAACTTCTAGGCGATTTGGCGACACGTCTGGAAGATCTCGCCAATCGCGCCGAAGTTCGTGCCTTTGAAGTCGACGCAGGTCTTCAGCAAGCGCTACACGCTCTGTGTGAACACCGCCTTCATCTCGAACGAGCTTGGGCAGATCCGGAGTAGCGATGGCTAGCAAGATGACACTGGGAATCGACGAAGCGGGACGCGGCCCCGTGCTTGGGCAGATGGTGCTTTCGGCCGTGGTGCTAGATAGCAAGGCCGCATCGGTGCTCACCCGCGCCGGGCTTGCCGACTCGAAGAGTTATGGCTCTGGAAAAAAGGCCAAGCAAATCCGCGCAGACCTAGCCGCACGGGTTCATGAGATCGCACTCTTTGTAGCAGTTGAAGTTGTCGACGTAAGCGAAGTGGATAGGCGTGTTCGCCTCTCCGAACTCAACTTGCTCGAACGAGAATGCGCAGCGCGCATGATTGAGAAAGCACCTGCAGTCGACCGCATCGTCTGCGATGGAGACCGCCTCTTTCGACCGCTGCAGGCGCGATATCCTCATCTCGAAGCGCTTAACAATGGCGAATCGGCCCACGCATCGGTGGCCGCAGCATCCGTCGTTGCCAAGACCCGACGCGACGAACTCTTTGCACTCATTCAAAAGCGCTACGAACCCGAATTTGGACGCTTCGAAGGTGGTGGTTACGTGAACACCACCACCAAAAACTTTCTTCGCGCGTACGCAGAAAAGCACCTAGGCATTCCTCCAGAAGCACGACTGTCTTGGCCTTTCGAGTATCTAAGAGATATTCTAGGAGACGACGTCGATAGAATTCGCGCCGGCCAAGATACCTCCGAGCCCGCACCCAGCGAGCCACCAAAACCTCGCGGCCAACTTTCGCTGCTGTAGTCGCTGCGCGCAAAGGCAAAGACGGCGACGGCCTGAGCGATCCGAGTTATGGACAAACCCTCGCGGCCAGCTCTAGTCACAGGCCGGTTTTCGAACTTGCTGGCAACATCGGCTAAAGAGCCGTTGACCCAAGAGAGCGCGGCGTCGCGAGAAGATTCCGGAGCGTCTACTTCTTGCTCTGGCGACACGCGGTTAGGCGCGAGTCGGAGAGAAAGGTTCGATCGTAGTACGAGCTATCGAGCTTGCGAATTTGCGCGCCCAAGCTTAGAACGCGCTGACAGTTGCCGCTTTTTGCAGCGGCGATTGCCTGATTGTGGAGCTTCACGCTCTCAGAAGGCACTTCCTTCTTCTTATCCGCCTTGCGCTGCGAACTCGGAGCGTCCTCATCATCGTCCGACTCCTCTTGCTCGTCCCTTGAGGCGGGAACCACCCTCGGCGGAGGCGGCGGAGTTGATGAAGGCTTTGTTGTAACGACGGGCTTGGGTTTCGCGGAACCGCGCTTGGTTCGCTCTTGCTCCCGAGCCGGCTCTGCATCCGCAGGCGCATCGTTCAATGGGGCGTTGGACGACGGCGAAGAAGAACGCGGCGAAGAAGAACGCGGCGAAGAAGAACGCGGCGAAGAAGATGGAGGTGAAGACGGAGCTTCGACAATGTCCTTCACTCGGCGTCCGGCGCTTGAGTCGCCATCGGCACCCTGAGCGTTTTCGTAGGCTGAGCCTGTTGCAGAGGCCCCAATTGCACCCGCACGATTCGTTTTCTTTGGCGCAGGCTTAAAGTCGGATTTGTCAGCGTCGGCAGCCTTCTCGTTTAACAAGCCACCAATAGCCGAGCTGTTTCCTACTCGACCTTCTGCTTTTGGCGCAATCACGGCAGGATCTTCACTTGGCTCATTTCGCTCGTCCAAGTCGTCCAACTGCAACGTGCCATCCGCAGCCTCTGCGCCCACATCTCCAGGCGCAGTTACGGCCCCAAAATCGCGCTCTTCTGGAGCAGTGGCCGAGGCCGGCTCTTCGGCAGCAGTATCGGCAGGTGCTTCGGCCCGCGACTCAACGTCTGGCTGAGCCATCTTGGCCTCACCTTTTACGTAGAGCGTTCCTGCAACTCCGACCACAAGCACAAGCGTCGCCGCTGCTGCCATACCCGGATGCAAGGCGATCGGCATGAAGAGGTCGCTAAACCACGCGAACACGCCCTTTGATTCTTTTGCAGGCACAGGCGCATGCTGCGCAGCCAGCGCCATTAGCTTGTTGGTGACTGCGTCCGAAGGCTCTTCGTCGGGTAAGTCTTTAAAGAGCGAACGCAGGCTTTGCATTCCGCCCAACTCTTCGTCTGAGATAAACTCTGAGTCGAGTTTTTCGGCTCCATCATCCGGGTACAGAAGAGCGAGAAGATCATGGGTCTCCTTCTCATCTTCGGGCACGCCGGTATTTGAGTTATCACTCATTGTCTAAATAGATTTAGGGAAGCGCCTTTGCCATGTCGCTAAACTCTTCAAGCTCCATGCGAAGCTTCTGCAATGCGTAGCGCATACGGCTTTTAACGGTGTTCTCGGGAACACCAACAACATCAGAAATTTGCTTAAACGGCATATCTAGGAACTCGCGCATAAGAAACACTTCACGTTGTTCCTCGGAGAGTTCGGCGATTGCTGCCTGCAGTTTATTTTGAATTTCTTTCGACACAGCAAGTCGGTCGGATGGCAAGTCATCGCCAGCCACCACATCCAATAGCGTTCCACTGCCATCGGCTGATGACAGAGGCGAGTCGAGACTCTTTGCTTTGCGGTGTTTCGCTCGCCTACTGTTGTCAACGCACAGGTTGCGGGCAATGGTGTAAAGCCATGTCGTAAATTTTGCTTGTTGCTTATATTTTCCTGCGCTGCGAATGACCCGCAGGAAGGATTCTTGAAGCAGATCCTCTGCAAGCTCGCGACTTTGCACAAACCGCAAGATGAAATTGAAGACCGGCTTGCGATGTCGATTTAGCAAGATCTCGAAGGCGCGAACCTCCCCTTGCTGATAGCGAAGCATTAAGGCTTCGTCTGCTTCGTCTTGCAGCATCACTAGCGGTTCTGTTCTCTCTTGCCCAAGATTTGCGTCCTTGTAGGACACGCGTGCCCTACTTCGCGCTCGCAGGTGCGCCATCACAGTACCCCAATCAATCGACCATCACAAAAAGCGGGCATGTCGGTTTTACAACGAGTGTCGCTCTTCGATCTTTCACCAGATTGTGAGGATTCCCCCAATCGGCTGCATCACGGCACTCGTGCCCACTATTCCTGACAACTTCGACCCCAAAAGGTTGCCGATTCTTTGGGGCTAGGGCGGATTGCAGCGTAAGCCATTAGAATAACAAGGAACTTTTCTTCATCTGCAAGCTGCCTGCAAGAGGCCAGAAGCCAGGCCCAACTTCAAAGCCAACGAGGGGCTTAGTACTTTTGGCAGCGGGGGCAGTAATAGGATGCCCGTTGCTGCTGGACGAAACGTTTGATTGTGCCAGGGCAGGCTTTGTTCGGGCAGGCCATATCTGCGCGGTCGTAGACCCAAAGGTAGTGGCTGTGCTCGCCGGCGTGGCCATCGGCCGAGACAAAATCCTTCAGGCTTGTGCCGCCGTGCATCAGCGCGCGCTCCAAAACTTCGCGAACCGCGATGACCAATCGCTCGCAGCGAGCGAGGCTTAGCTTAGATGCTGGCGTCTTTGGGTGAATCTTGGCCTGCCACAAGGCTTCGCTCGCATAGATATTGCCAACCCCAGCCACAAGACTCTGGTCGAGCAGTGCAACTTTGATAGGCCTCTTCGTTCGCGAGCAGGCTTTGTGAAACTCGCCAACATCAACCACACCGTCGATTGGATCCGGGCCAAGTTTTGCGAGCGATGCATGATCGCGCTCGCGACCGCGCGTAACCAGTTCGACATTTCCAAAGCGCCGCGGGTCTGAGAAGCGAAGTGTGCGCCCATCGGTTAGGCCCCATTCGACATGGGTGTGGGCAGGCTGCGGCGCCCCCGCTGGGAAGTGTCGAAATCGGCCGCTCATGCCAAGGTGCACCAAGATGCTTTTTGGGCGATCGTGCAAATCGAGAATAAGATATTTCCCTAGTCTTCTTGCGGCTTCAAAGGTTGCGCCTTTGCTTGCCTTGCGAAGTGCCGGCAACGCTAGTGGTTTGCCAAGTCGAAGGTTCTTTCCCGACCACCAAACTGACGAGACCGTCGCACCGAGAACCGGCGCCAACGTTCGCCGCACGGTTTCAACTTCGGGAAGCTCAGGCATGAAGACCGGCAGCAACAATCGAATCGGTTAGCGCTGCGAATTCTTCTATTGAGAGAGTTTCGCCTCGGCGACCGCCATCGATGCCAACATGATCGAGCGCTGCAAGGACGCGCTCTTTTGAGTAGCGAGATTGCAGTGCGTTTCGCAGTGTCTTGCGACGAAGTGCGAATGCCGCATGCACCACATCGGAGAAGGCCTTTTCATCGGCAATGGGCGCACGTGGCTCATCGCGGATGACCAACTTGATGACGGTAGAATTAACACGCGGCGGCGGACTAAAGTCTTCGGGCCTAGCTTGCACGACCGTTGTAATATCGGCGTATGCGCCCATAAGCACCGTTAGCGCGCCGTATGCCTTGATTCCCGGAGGTGCAACCATGCGGTCGGCCATCTCTTTTTGAATCATCGTGACAATACGTGTGATGTTGGCGCGCGATTCGAGAAGCTTAAAAAGAATCTGCGAAGCGATTTGGTACGGAAGGTTACCGCATACAGCAATCTTATCGCCGTGCCACTTGGCGACGCTGTTGTAGTCATAGGTCATCGCGTTGGCGGGATGAATGACGACGTTGTCCAAGTGGCCAAGTTCGGCTTTAAGAACGGTGAGCATGTCGGGCTCGCGCTCGACGGCAACAACCTGGCCATCGGAAACCCGCTCTGCCAACCGCATGGTGAGCGTTCCAAGCCCACTGCCAACCTCGACAACCCAGTCATGACTCGAGCGAATCGTTGCATCGACAATCGCTCGATACACTCGCTCGGAAACCAAGAAGTTTTGGCCCCACGATTTTTTGGCGGCTAGACCGTGGCGAGCGAGCAGCGTTCGAGCGTCGGGAAATGCTGGGGTCACGCCGAGGTCTCGCTAGAGGTCGCCGCACTGGGAAGTGCGAGGCCGGAGTTTGCATTTAGATCTAGACCAGCGCGGTCACCACGCTCAAGTAAGTAGCTTCCGGCGGCCGCGATCATAGCGGCGTTGTCGGTGCAGCGAATCGGCGGCGGCACGTAGACGCGAAATCCATCTTTGCTGCCAGCTTCGCGAAGCCCTGCGCGAATACCGCTATTGGCTGCAACGCCGCCGCAAACCTGCACGTGGCGCAGGCCCTCTTGCTTGGCGGCCTTACGAGTTTTTCTTACCAAGACTTCGACGACGGTTGCTTGGAAACTCGCGCACAAATCGGCAAGCGCTTGGCCCTCGGGAACGCCCTGTTGGCGGACCAGGTTAAGCACCGCTGTCTTAAGCCCAGAAAACGAGAACTCGAGTTTGGTCTCGGGCTTTGTCATTGGGCGAGGCAGGGCATAAACAGTTGGATCACCGGTTTGCGCGAGTTTGTCGACCGCGGCACCACCTGGGTAACCAAGACCGAGAAGCTTGGCGACCTTGTCGAACGCTTCGCCAGCAGCATCGTCGCGGGTAGCCCCCAGTTCGACCAGTGCACCGGGCCCGTCCACGCGCATCAGCGATGTATGCCCACCAGAAACCACCAAGGCGATGTGCGGATAGGGCGGGTACTCGGCTTCAAGTCGAATCGCGCTAAGGTGGCCTTCGAGGTGGTGCACGCCCACGACCGGAATGTTGCGCGCATAGCCAATAGCCTTTGCGGTTTGCAGCGCAACGAGAAGTGCACCGATAAGCCCAGGACCTTGCGTTACTGCGATGCCATCAATGTCGTCGAGAGTAACGTTGGCGTCTTTAAGCGCTTGCTCGATAACCGGAACCACATTTGCGACATGAGCACGCGATGCCAGTTCGGGAACTACGCCGCCGTAGCGGGCATGCACATCCACTTGGGACGCAATGATGTCGGAAAGCACAAGGTGGCCGTCTTTTACGACCGCCGCAGCAGTTTCGTCACAAGAGCTTTCGAGGCCAAGGATTAGCATCGCGCGGACTCTGGCCTAGGTCCGGCCTTCGGTCAACAACCCATTGCCCGAACCCTAAAGCGATTCAAGAAGTGCGCGAACATCGGCCGCATCCGAGGCCTCGGGCCGCAGTTCTAAATATCGGCCAAAGGCTTTGCGAGCTTCTGGATAGTTTTTTTGCTCGTAGGCCGCCAATCCGCGAATTCGCCAAGCTTGGGCCCGCCTCGAAGCAACTGCTGTCAGGTCGGTGGCAACCTCTAGCGCGGCTTTACTATCACCAAGGGCGAGAAGTGTTTCCGCTTTTAGCTGCAGTACTGTCGTGCTGCGGCGAATCTCCAACGCTTCATCGAGAAGCTGCAGGGCTTCGAATTTGTCGCCGTGGCGCTTGGCCTTGCGAGCCGAATTTAGCAACGCCTGCAATTGCTGCTCTTCATCAGGTTCATCCGCAACCGGGTTAGGCTTGACAAGATCGGGCGCAGCTTGCGCGGCATCAACAACAACCCGAGCGACAGCGGCATCGGGAGTCTTAACAGCCCTTGGTACGACGGTGCCCGCATCGAGAGGCATGCGCGAAGGAATGCTCGTAACCGCACCGCTCGCATCAAACTCCGTAGTTCGTGGAGTTGTCACTACGGGTTTTTCTGAGCCCTCATCACCCAGCCCTCGCATAAAGACAAAGGCCAGGGCGGCCGCTGCAACAATCCCGACCGGAAGCCAAGGGGAGAAACTCGAAGGCTCGTCTTCCTCATCATCGTCGTGCTGCGAAATGGTTGGAACAGCTCGCACCTGCGCTGTGGACTGAGTTCGACTGGGACTTGTTGGCTCGTCATCTGTGGGTTTCGAGAAGTCAGCTTTCGAGGCAAGCTGGCCAGAGACGGCACCGTCGGGGCTGCGATCTGACGAAATCACACCCTCGGTTTCGACCTCTTCAGTGAACGGACGATTAGGACTGGCATCCTCTTCGTCATCTGCGTAGTCCGCTTCAACTTCGAAAGTCTCGGAGTCATCAGACTCGGCGGACTCGGCGGACTCGGCGGACTCGGCGGACTCGGCGGA